>Ga0181525_10003993_pt1 | contig 11495 bp, 11 predicted proteins | sample PEATcosm2014_Bin_48_FD_121100 | JGI IMG/M metagenome (GOLD analysis project Ga0181525, IMG submission 121100) | Peatland microbial communities from MTU Mesocosm Facility, Houghton, MI, USA - PEATcosm2014_Bin06_10_metaG | ecosystem: Environmental > Terrestrial > Soil > Wetlands > Peat | place... | reverse complement strand
GCGCTCAAGGTATGACTCATGATTGGGGTGAAGTCGTAACAAGGTAGCCGTAGGAGAACCTGCGGCTGGATCACCTCCTTTCTAAAAGAAAAGGGAGTACGACCTGCTTCGGTAGCAGGCACGACTCTTCATCCCGGATCTTAGGATCTCGGGAGCTCGGTCCGTTTCTCTTCTCGACTTGTCGAGTTGAGAAGCACTCAATGGGCCGGACGGGTTCTGGTAAGTCTCATCCGATATCAAAGAGTTTGCAGACAAACGCAAGCCCCGGTTCGATGCAAATCGAGCCGGGGCTTTTTGTTTGCATCCTCATTTATTTTTTTTCATCCTAGAATCCGGCGACTTGCTAATCTGGCTCAGCCAATGTCTACAGACAAACTGACGGCAAAGGGAAATTCCGCCCCAGATCCTGCCCTCCAGCACGTCCGGGACAGCTTCGCTCGCCAAGGCTTAATGAAACATCTCGGCGCTGAATTGACGGGACTAGCTTCGGGCCATTGTGAAATCAGAGTGGCGCATCGATCCGAACTCACGCAGCAGCACGGATACTTCCACGCGGGCGTCACCGCCGCAATCGCCGACAGCGCTTCGGGATACGCCGCCTACAGCCTGATGGCTCCGGATTCCAGCGTGCTCACCGTGGAGTACAAAATCAATCTGGTGGCGCCTGCCGAGGGCGATGCTCTAATCGCTCGCGGACGCGTGGTGCGTTCGGGCAAGACACTGAAGATTTGCGCCGCGGACGTTTTCGTAGTGAACGGCGGGGAGGAAATTCTCTGCGCGACTTCCCTCTCCACTATTATGGTGTTGGCTGGGCGGCCGGACTCTTCGCGAGCACGCCATCCTCGTGCAAAGTGATTTGCCTCAGGAACTGGCGGCTGTGCCGCCTTTCGCCGTGTAGGTCCGCTGCCGAGCCCGAGGTCAAGCCCGAAGATCCTTAGGGGCCAGGGACGAAGATTCTATCTGCAGACGAGATTTCAACGCCCTTTTGTTCGGTTCGAACGCGGAATTTCCGGAGCTCACCCTTAGCCTTCTTCGAGCGATCGGTCGCATACGTCAGCCAGTATTGATTCTTGAGGACCAAATCTAGCTGTTGAAGATAGGGGCCGAACGATATAGGTGTGTTAAACCCCTGGAAGAAGGCTTCCCCGCCCGTGGTATCCGCTATCTGAGACAGAGCGCTTTGTCCCAGAGTGACACGGAACGAATTCCGTCCGGCGCGTCCCACACCAGCGGCATAGAGCGTATGAATCATGACGCCGGCTTTCTGAGCGTTGTCGATCGTGGAGTCAACATCCGGGCTGGTGGGATAACTGCCACGGAACCGGTCGATGCCGTCGGCAATCAGCAAAATCTCGCGCCGGGCGCCGGTGTTAGGCCAACCCTTTATCAGGTTCATGACGGAAAGATAGATGCTGGAATATGCGCCGCCATACGCAAGCGGGAGTCGCAAACTCTTCGCAACGGCTTCGTGGTCCTTACTGAATTGGGAAGCCGTTTGGATGGTGCCATTGCTGGCGTAGAACACTCCGATGTTCGTTGTATCCGGTTGTGACGTTACAAAATTCCTCAAATCGCCGAGTTGGCTGCCAAGGTCCACGGTATCTGCATCGTCGATGACGATGGCGAGCAAAAGCCCAGCCTTGTCGCCCTGAGCCGGAACCCAGTTGGTCACTTCTTTCTTCTGTTTTCCCTCTTCGACGATCACATCATTCTTGCTAAGAGCGGGAGGCGCCGTGTATTTGGGACCGAGAACGGTAACGTAGGTAGTGACAGGTACATTACTTGAGGATGCTGCCTGCCCTTGCGCGTGTGCGGGAAACACACTAATCATCAAAACTGCGAGAACTAAAATGCTTGAGAAAATGTAACCGGAATTGCGCATGTCTGCCTCCCAAGAAAATGACCTTCGACAGTTTACCTGGTCACCGAATAGATACGCCGCTAGGATGTAGCCGCTAGCGCCGCTAACTCTATTTGGAGAAATGCCTTTCTGTCAATACTGGCGGAATCTGAGGGCTAATAGACGAGAGAGAGCTGTTTCCGGCGTTCGACCCATTCCTGGCTCTTGAAGATTTTCGGCGTCAATTCTATGAGGCGCGGGAGCATGTTGAAAACCGCGACGGGACCCCAGTCGTCTCCATTGCGAGTGCGGAAGCCTTTCTTATTGAGTTCTTCGGCGACTTTGGTCAAAGAAATATCCTGGATAATTAATTCCATCATGGACAGCAGGAACTGCATTTCCGGAGGGTTTTCCTCCAAGTGTTCGCAATCTCCGGAGACCCGCGTACCAAACGGAGCGCTTTCTATTGTCGTTGCCTCGTGCGGAGCGTCGGCTTCTGTCTCTCGTTCCCATTCGAGGCCGACTAGGCGCCAGCCTCCCTGTTCTCGCTGTTTCAAGTATTCGGGATCGAGATTTCCTTCCATGGATTCCCGTATTCGCTCGAGCTTTGCCATGAGGCCTCCTATGCCGCCGCTTATTTACGAGGGGAAAATTGCCTGGGAAATCTCAAGCAAGTTTCGTGCCTCTGCGGTCCGAGTGTATTTCCGTGTAGAAAAAAGACTTAGTGATAAGACAGAGTCCGAGTAGGCCGGGCGTTTGCCCGATTGCGGGATGCAATGTCGCTGAAACGGACAGCGAGTCGCCCACCGAACGGATGGATCGACCTCGAACCGCACCTTCCTTAATCTGGTCGAGGCGATGCGGCGATCAGTTCGCTCCTGGCGAATTACCTGCGACGCTGGGTTGATGCTGCTGAAGCCAGGATTGCAGAAGCGGTTGCTGGTGCGTGCGTACGTCGATGCAAACGTTGATTTGTTCCAGCGCCAATTTCAACTCGCGTTCGGCTGCGGGAATCTTGTGCTCGGCGAAGAATTGCTGCACTTCATCACGCATGGCCGTATCGCAGAAGGCGCTGGTGCTTCGCACCACAGAAGCATCGGAATAGTTGCTGAGCTTGGCCTGGACCTCGGTCCAGTGCTGGCGGACAAAGTCCCATGCAACCTGGTGACCCGCGGGGTTCGCCATTACAGCACCGATTACCTGGGGTGCGTCCTGAGCGCGCATCATGGGAGAGATTGCGAAATTCAGAGTACGCGTCAGCTGCACGGGATCGCCGAAGAGGCATAACGCCTCGCCGAACAGGATAAATTCGTCCTGACTTTTTATTTGGGCGAAGTGACCCAAGATCCTGTTGTACAACGCCGCATCGCCGTCACGCACGGTGATACGCAGCGCGGCGGAAAGCATGGCACGGTCAACGGGTTCGCCGCCAAGAGCCTTGTCGACCATATCCTTCGACATCTGGATGATCTTGGGATCGTGTCCTGTCAAACCAAGTATGGTGAACAGGGCGGCGCGGCGGGCTCGCGTTTCGTCCGAATCATCGGGAGCGGAAGCCCAACCGAGTTTATCGGCGACAGGGTTGAACGTGGCCCGGACCCATGCCTGGTATTCCGCGCGATCCGCATCTGTGACGAGGTAATCGCCACCAAATATGAGTTGGTTCGAGAGATAATTGATTACCGCAGTGGAGGTATCGTCTTTCATGTCCTGCGCAAGCGCCAATACATCGCCCGCCGAAAGACGGTTCAAGCTCACCTGCGCACTCACATCGTTCAGGAGCAAATATCGCTCGCCGGGCGAAAGCGTGCGTTCGGCAGAGGAGGAAATCCTCTTCAAGTTTTCCGCATCGTAACCCGAATGGTAGTAACCGCGCGCGCCCGCATTGCCAAAGACTGCAGCTCCGCATCCTGGCAGTATGACTTGCTGTTCTTTGGAGGCCAGGAGTTGGCACTTCTCATCTTTCCCTGCTTTCAAACAAACCGGAATTTGCCAATGTTCTTTCGAACCAGCTTCAAATGTGAAGCGATCGGAGAAATAGCGTTGCTGAGATAACGTCACCTTCGTTTTGCCGCCCTCGCAGACCGTTCGGAGAGTCACCAGCGGGACACCGGGCTGCTTTACGAAGGTCTCCATAATTTTGTCCACGGGCTGATGCGATACCTGGGTAATTTCATTCCAGAAATTTTCCGAAGTCGCGTTGGAGTAAGAATACTTGGCGAGGTAGGAGTTGACCCCTTTGCGAAAAACTTCTTCGCTGACATCGCCTTCCACCATGGCAAGCACGGCTGCTGCTTTGTTGTAGGTGATGCTGTCAAACAACTCTTGAATTTGCGCAGGAGTTTCGGCGTGAGCTTCGATCGCGCGAGTGGAGCTTAGCGAGTCGGTGTCCATGGCCCCGGTGCTCGAACTGACGGCCTCAGTCTGCAAATTCCACTCAGGTTTCCAAGCTTCGATGGGCTTGAACGACATCCAGGTGGCGAAGCCTTCGTTGAGCCATATGTCGTCCCACCATTTCATGGTGACCAGGTCGCCGAACCACTGATGGGCCATTTCGTGAGCGACAAGGTCCTGTGCCACAATCTTTCGGAGAAAATAAGAAGATTCCTTGGGATCCACAAACAGCAAGTCGCGAGAGATGATGCACGCCGTATTTTCCATGGCGCCGGCGGAGAAATCTGCGACACCCAGGATATCGAGCTTGCCGTACGGATATTTAATGGCGAAATAACGATTGTAAAACTTCATGGTGTATTCCGCGCCTTCCAGGGCGAACCCGGCATACTGCTTTTTGCCGGGAACTCCGCAGACGCGAATGGGAATATCGTCGGCGCTGCCTTCCAGGCACTCCCAGTCGCCGATAGCGAGCGCGACAAGATAGGACGACATTTTGGGCGTAGTGGAAAACTTCAGCGTGTGCTTGCCATCACCAGGTCCAGGCGTGTCGGAGATAATTTTGCCATTCGAAATTGCGGTGTCGCCTTTGTCAATAATTGCAGTGATGTCGAATGTGGCTTTGTAGGAAGGTTCGTCGAATGACGGATACATGCGCCGCGCATCGGTATTCTCAAGCTGGGTAATTGCGTACTTGCGATTGTTTGCCTTGCTGAGATAGAGGCCGCGGAGCTGGCCGTTGAGAATGCCGCTGTAGTGGATGTGGATTTCGGCTGGCCCGGCTGTGAGCGGCTCTGCCACCGTAAACGTGACCATCTCGTTCTTTTCGTCAGGAGCCACCTGAGCGGTCTGGGTCTTGCCGCTGGCGGAGATCGTCACTTCCGCAAACTTGATCTCTGCCGCGTTCAAGGTGATGGACGCCGATGGTTTCAGAAGATCGATTTGGATGGTTTCATCGCCTGCGAAGGTTTCATTCGCGAAATCCGGGGAAATGGTGAGCTGATAGTTTTTCGGCGAAGCAAGATCCGGAATCCGTTGCCCAAACATTGCGGGTGCAGCGAAAACGAAGGACACAGCGAGCCCCATGAGAACAACTGCCTTTCTCATATCCACCCCTTTTCGTCCTCGAACTTTATGTTTCCCATTGTAAAGCAACGGCACTGTCGAGCGGACTTCCATAACCGCGAGAATTATTACTCGCGGCGCTAGACTTTATTACAAGAATCCCTGTGCGGCGGGAGTGAATCTCCGGCTCGTAGCCCTACCAGCGGCGGAGATTGGTGGGCCTGGGTAGACTTGAACTACCGACCTCGCCCTTATCAGGGGCGCGCTCTAGCCACCTGAGCTACAGGCCCATCGAAAACGCGGAACTACTTCGCTACAACCGATTCAGTTTATACATTTTAGCTGCGATTTCAATTGAGTACAACTAAACAGCTTGGGTACAAAACATCAATTTTGCTGCCAAACGCTCAACAGTTTCACGCTTGAACGCTTCACTGAAGTGCGTATAGCCGCTTGTTGTCCGCAAACTCGAATGCCCCACCTGACTCTTGGTGAAGTCCGCTGGGACAGGCTGTGGACCACGCCTCCAAGCACTCGAGTGTTGAATTCCGAGATTCTCTCAAGTCCTTGTAAAGTGGCGGACTGAAGAGCCATCTCAAAACCAACTCTGAACTCCATGGGAATTCGCTGAGACGCATGTACCAATCCGTTTCGTTCCAGAAGCGGTGCAAGTAGAACGGTGCCGGAAAGATGATGCCGAACAACAAAACGGCTCCCAGCACCGGGTGCCAATTGAAAAGGATCGACATGCCACCACCGACCATCATCACAAATGTGAGTACGGTGACCACGCGGGGGAGAGGTACGTGTTTGCGGGCGAGGTGCGCTGAGTGATCCCGAAACTTAAGAATGTGACTGGTACCCATCGCTACAAAATAAGAGACAAACAGGATGCGCCCGAGCACCCAGAGCCAGACCGGCAATTGCACCTGCATTGTAGTACCTCCCCAAAAAACGTTCGTACAGATGGCTCAAAAGACGGTCCTGCTCTTCAGTTCAGGCGCTACGCGGTCGATACGGCGCGAGAGTTCCGGCAGATGACACGTCGGGACGCGCGGAAAGAGATGATGCTCGATGTGCAAGAACATGTTGAACGTAATTCTGTTTTTGATTTTGTTGCGCAATGTTCGCGCGATGTAATGGGTACGGTCGCAGTGGTGATGGACCGTCCACACCGCGAAGAATGCAGTCAGGCACTGCCCGATGGCCATGGCGCTCACGTGGTAGCGGAGCGTGCTGCTGTCCGAGCCCTTGAATACGAGCGCAATCCAAACGGCACTCAGAAGCAACTCTCCCACGACGGTCGCACGCAGCTTCCGATTGCCGTCTCGAAGCGCCGTAACGTGCAGCAGGATGGGAAAGATAGGACCGAACAGGAGCGCGCGCCACGCCGGCATGTCGGCGTGCCGGCCTTCGACATCTCCTGGGCTCAGCGTGAGTCGATGGTGTCGTAAGTGGTTGAATTGCACGGCGTGCATCGATCCGAGCATCGTCACGCTCATGATCCAGAGCACGACATCGGTTGCACGGCGAGAGAGCCCCAGCGCGGAGTGAAAGGCATTGTGGATCAGCCGCAGCCCCGTGAGGAAAAACACGAATGAGAAACCGAGAGCGATTATCTGGTGGCCGCACGCGGCTGTCAGAAGGGACGCGCCGAGCCACGCCGCCGGCAACAGCGGTTCCCGCAGAATCTCGAACCAGGTAACGAGAAGCAAGTCGCGCCATCCCAAGGCGCGAAGGCGTGGATCATGAAAAATATCTGGCGAAGGTTCTCGATCGAGCGGGCTTCAGAACGGGAGGCCTTCGCTATTCGAAGTGAAGGGTTGGTCCTCGCACCTCATCCGCGGTTCTCGCCAGGTGGGGAAACCGCAAAGACGAGCGACGCCAAGTAGACCAGAATCCCCAGACCGATGAGCGAGGCAGCGATAAAGGCAAACAGGACGAACGAGAGGGGATGGAACCAGAGCAGGCTGATGATTTCGAGACCCAAGCCCAAAATGACCAGAACACTCGCGATTCGCAGCAACCGCTGGATTCCAATTTGGCTTAGTTTCATTGGCCGGGATTCCACATTTTCAGTTGATCTACTTGCGATGCGTCATGCGCCGAATCGTGGCAGCCGCTTGAAATGCAGGACAACTGGTTCGATGTCAGCGTGCTCATCATCGCCGAGTGCACGGGGTTTTCCTCAAAACCTCTGGCGCCGGCGTGGCAATGCAAGCATTGGGCGTTCTTGAATCCGCCGGGTATGGTAATCGGGTTCGGGGGCGTGCTGACGTACTGCAGATAAATGCGGGTTAGGCCCTTGAGCTTGTCCTTGAACGGGCCGTAAATTGTGTAGTCGGTGTGGCAGGCATAGCAGGCCATGTCCGGCGGCACGCGATGGTTCTGGAAATGTTGCGCGGGAATGTATTTGGGATCGTTCAGGTACAGGCTCTTTCCGTAGTTTTCCATGGCGTGGCACGAAATGCAGAATTTGGTCTGCTCGGACCGCTGCATGTGCGTATTCATTCCGCCCACGATGCACAGAGCCGGAAGCACGCACAAGCCGATGAACGCCACGATCTTCCACGCCGTGCCGGTTGTCAGAGAGGGGCGAACCAAGAAGATGGCGGCAAGTATGATGCTCAGGACAATTTGACAAACGAGAATTCCGACCACAAGTCCTCCCGGTCATGCGATGGCACGAGTCCACGAACCGTGGTGTGGGCCTCGGACCGCCGCGACCTTACTTCTTCTTCGCGAATTCGCGCATGTAGGCGACGAGTCCCTTGATCTGATCATCCGTCAGCTTGCCCTTGTAGGCCCGCATCTTGTTCTTGCCGTTCGTCAGGATTTCGGTGAGCTGGGCATCGGTTTCGCCCTTCACTTCGGGTGATGCGAAATCCCGCGCCTTCGTAGCCTTTCCGGCAGGTGTATTTCCGGATCCGTCTGCGGCGTGGCACGTCTCACACTTCGCCTTGTAAACGCCGGCCGAATCATCGGCCCGAGTGGATATGGACAGAACAAAAATCAGTACGCATCCCAGCAACAGCAACTGCGTAATTTGAATCCTTGAACCTTTCATCTAAATTTCCTCCTCTTGCTAGTCAGCAACGCCGGCCGCGCGGGGTTTCCGAAGTTTCGTTGTCTTGGGCTGACTCGCAGAGGGGCTCGAATGAGTCGCGCGGGAGGTCTGCGCGTAGGGAGGCGGGGGCTGAGACAAGGCTGGCTGCGCAGACGAGATACGGCGCAACGCGCGTCCAAAGCACAGTAGAAAAGTTCGAGCTTTTCATGTGCTTGTCCACGGACCCTCTCGCAGAGTTGAAATGCAAAGCACCCCAGGGCGGATTCTATAAATCGGAAGAAAACAAAACTGTTCAATTTTGCACAGTTTTCACCTTTGCTCCTGTGCAACATATTTTTCAAAAGGGCAAACGAAGGGACGGTTCCGACATTTGAGGGGAGGCCGATAGCGGATGTAAAGGGGGGCACGATTCGAGGAATACCGCCGAATGCCCCACCGAAACCTGCCGCGATATTTTCCGGGAGGCAGATGATGAGGTCAAGCCGAAGCTTGTTGCCGGCGGCGCTTCAGGCGCGCGGCGTTTCGCGGCGTGAATTCGCGCAGTTTTGCAGCTCGGCGTGCATCAATTGGGTCTAGTCGATCTGATCGCCGCTCTTTTCCTCATGTCCACTCACTCTCAAGACATCGTCGTGCTGGGCCTACAACCTGCCAACTCGGACTGGGGCACGGTTTTGTCTCCCCCAAGTCGAGGCTTCTCTCGGCCACTTAGTGGATGCAGCTGTGGCGCAGCTGCAGCTTTGGAACGAACCGCTGCACACGAATTCGGAAAACGGATCGGCATCGTGCCCTCCTATGCAACCGCAGAATCGCCGAGCAGGTGAGTCTTCCGAAAAAGGAGCTGCCTAACGTGTGTCTCGCGATTCCAGGGAAAATTGTGAGCAGCGAATTGCACAACGGAATTCGCGTGGGACGCGTTCAGTTTGGCGGAATCACGCGGGAGACCTGCCTCGACTTTGTTCCGGAAGCGTCGGTCGGAGACTACGTGATCGTGCACGTCGGCTTCGCAATCAGTTGCGTCGACCGCGAAGAGGCCGAGCGAAGTTACGAGGCGCTCGAAGCCATGGGACTACTCAAGGACGAACTGCAGTCAGACCTGGAAGAGTCGTAAGCATCCCTTAAGGCAACGTCGGCGAAGTTCCGACGGCACGCGGTACTCCAGAGAGAATTCCAGCGAAAAAGCTGATGCAAGGCATTGAGAATTCTTCTTGACAACCCCCGGTTGCCGGGAGTAAAAGTCGGCCAAGAGAACGAGCGCTCGCTTTGATGTCGAACATACATCCCTGGGAATAGGATGGAAACAAGTGCCGAAGCTGCTCGACAGAACATTCGAAAAGAACAAGCTCGAAATCGAGCGAGCTGCCCTGCAACTCTTTACCAGGAAGGGATTCCACGGCACTACCGTCCGCGAAATCGCCAAGAAAGCCGGCGTGTCGATGGGCAAGCTCTACATCTATTACGACACAAAAGAAGACATCTTCATCAGCTTGGTACATCACTTGGGCCGCAAGATGGAGTTCATTCGCCAGAAAGAACTCATTCCCCTGATGGCATCAATGGATCCAGATTCACTAAGAAAACTGGCGAAAGCAATCGGGCGGGTTGTTTCCGAAAACCTGGATTACTGGCGGCTGATGTACATCGATGTCGTTGAGTTTCGACACAGGCACTTTATTCACAGCTTCCGCGAAATCGCGGGAGGTCTCAGGACCTACGCGAATGCGGTGATTCGAGATTCGAAGATCGCGTTCCCACGCGGAGTGGACCCCTCCCTCGCCTATACCGCCATTTACTTGCAATTCTTCACTTACTTCCTGGCCGAAGAACTATTTGGAGCCAAGCGACACCTGGGTATGAGCGACGAAGAGGCCATCGATCAACTCGTTCTTCTCTATACGGGCGGGCGAATCGTGCGGGGCCGACGGACTTGAGAGTTGAGGAAAAAGGAGAAAGTCATGCGACAACTGCGGTGGGCGGTTGCACTTCTCGTTTTGGCAGGGCTTTGTTGGTTTGCCGCCGGTAGCGCGCGAGCGCAAACTCCCACTACGGGACAGATCACCGGAGTCGCGAAAGATCCGAGCGGCGGTGTCGTGACGGACGCGAAAATCACGCTGACGAGCGATGCCGGTGTGCAGCGCGAGACCGCTAGCGACGCGACCGGTCATTACACTTTTTCGCTTGTTCCACCCGGGTCGTATCGGTTGGAAGCGGAGAAGGCGGGATTCGGGAAGGAGACGGTGGAAGGTGTCACCGTCCGAATCACCGAAATTACCCACCTTGACATTCACCTGTCACTGGCTGCGCAGAAGGTCACCGTTGAGGTGACGGCGGAAGCGCCTCTGGTGCAGGAAGACAACGCATCTCGTGGCACGGTAATTCAACAGGAGCAAATCCGTCAGTTGCCGCTACCGACCAGGAATTTCCAGCAACTGCTGACTCTCACGCCCGGGACATCCGGCCCGGTTCAGAATTCGTCCGACCTGGGCCGCGGCGATGCCCCAATCTACGTCGATGGACTCCGCGCCACTTCGAACTCGGTGATCATCAACGGTATCGACGCGAATTCGATCGGTACAGGTTCGTTGCCAAACCTGGCGGTGCCGGCCACAGATTCTCTACAGGAGTTCATCGTTCAAACCAGCCAGTATGACGCGTCGCAAGGAAGAGTCGCCGGTGGCATCGTGGCAGCAGTGACAAAGTCCGGGACGGATGAATTTCATGGGAATCTATATGAGTTCTTCCGGAATACCGTGCTCGACGCCAACAATTACTTCCTGAATAATTCCGGCGTTTCCCGCCCACCTTACGAACGAAATCAGTTTGGAGGAACATTGGGCGGACCTATCAAAAAAGACCGCGTGTGGTTCTTTGTCTCCTACCAGGGAAGCCGCGAGCGCAACGACGTGTCGCTCACGAATTCGATCGGCACGGTTTTCGTTCCCCAGAACCTTACAAATGACCGCTCGACCGCGGGAATCGACGCATTCGCGGCATCCTATGGATTGGCGCCGTGTGCCACTCCTCCGACGACATTTACTTTTCCCGCCTGTTTCGATCCGACGGCTCAGTTTCTTCTACAAGCCAAGTTGCCAAACGGCTCCTACGTGATCCCCTCGGCTCCGAACCCTACGG
>Ga0181525_10003992_pt1 | contig 11495 bp, 8 predicted proteins | sample PEATcosm2014_Bin_48_FD_121100 | JGI IMG/M metagenome (GOLD analysis project Ga0181525, IMG submission 121100) | Peatland microbial communities from MTU Mesocosm Facility, Houghton, MI, USA - PEATcosm2014_Bin06_10_metaG | ecosystem: Environmental > Terrestrial > Soil > Wetlands > Peat | place... | reverse complement strand
GCCGGTCGTTTCGAGGCGGCGGAGGGGGGAACGATTTTTTTGGATGAAATCGGCGAGGTGCCCCTGGAGTTGCAAAGCAAGCTGCTGCGTGTTTTGCAGGAGAAATGCTACGAACGGGTCGGCGAAGACCGCACGCGGCACGCCGATGTCCGCATCATTGCGGCGACGAACCGCGATTTGAAAAGCGAGGCGGTGGCGGGCCGCTTTCGCGAAGACCTCTATTATCGCCTGAATGTTTTTCCCATTCAGGTTGCGCCGTTGCGCGAACGCCGTGAAGACATTCCGTTGCTCGCGCAGTATTTCATTAATTTGTCCGTGAAGGAAATGGGCTGCGCCAAGCCGCGCCTGACGCGGGCCGGCATCATTCGACTCCAGAGCTACGACTGGCCCGGCAACATCCGCGAATTACGGAATGTGATCGATCGCGCCGTCATCATTTCCAGAGGTCGGGCGTTGGACTTCGATTTGCCGGCTGCAGAAGCCGCGCTGGGTCCAGCGCGCCGGGCGGCACGAGCAGCGGGCGAGACCGAACCGGAATTTCTCACCGAGGATGAACTGCAACGGCGCGAACGCGAGAATCTCCTGATTATTCTTGAAAAGGCAGATTGGAAAATCAAGGGCGCCGATGGCGCGGCTGAATTATTGGGAGTCAACTCCGCTACCCTGTTGAGCCGGATAAAGAAGATGGGTTTGCGGCGGCCGAACTAGCCTTTCGCCGATCGAGAGCGCGAATCCAAACTTTCTTATTCACGGCGCGCAGGTTGAGCCGGTTTTACGAGTCCGGCGAAATGTTCGCGATAGCGCCAGAGCAGAAACAGCGCGCGCCTTGACTTCCTTCAAAATGCCATACTCTTTCAGGAAATCCTGAAAGTTACTGCCCCGGTGATTTTTTGGGAGCGGGCGTCCAGTTTTCATCTGAAAAGGAATGTATCAATAATGATGCGTTTATCAAACCGGAATCTGTCCTAGATCAGTTTGGCGCGTGAGGCAATTATGTCCACAGTTGCCGATCCAAAGAGCGATATTGAATCGCCTCGGAAATGTGTTCGCTCATAATGTTTTCCGACCCGGCCAAATCCGCAATTGTCCGCGCCACTTTTACAATACGATCGTAGGCGCGAGCGCTGAAATTCAATTCCGCCATCGCCATCTTCAGCAACTCCTTCGTTCCGTTATCCAGCGAGCAAAATTCCTTCAACTCTTTTGGGCCGAGCCTCGCGTTGCAAGTAATCTTTGGCTTGTGCACGAATCGTTTCTGCTGGCACTGGCGTGCGGCGATAACTCGCTCACGAATTTGTGCCGACGTCTCGCCTGTGCGGTCGCCCGAAATTTCGCGGAATTTCACCGGCGGCACCTCGATGTGCAAATCAATCCGGTCAAGCAGTGGGCCGGAAATTCTACCCAGATATTTTTGTATTTCGCGAGGTGAACTATGCGATTCGCCGGGCATTTTCCCTTGTGGAGTCGGGTTCATAGCCGCCAGCAGCATGAATTGCGATGGAAAGGTCATTGTGCCCGCCGCGCGCGAAATGGTGACGCGGCCTTCTTCCAGCGGCTGGCGGAGAGTTTCCAGAACGCTGCGCTTGAACTCCGGCAGTTCGTCCAGAAACAAAACGCCGTGGTGCGCAATGGAAATTTCGCCGGGCGTCGGATTGATGTTGCCACCGAGCAAGCCGGCATCGCTCGCCGTGTGATGCGGCGCGCGAAACGGTCGGCGCGTGACCAGCGCCTGCCCCGACGCGAGCAGCCCGACGATGCTGTGAATCTTCGTTGTCTCCAGCGCCTCGTCCAACGTCAGCGGCGGCAGGATCGTTGGTAGTCGCTTCGCGAGCATGGATTTTCCCGTGCCGGGCGGCCCGATGAGCAGCGCGTTGTGACCGCCGGCGGCGGCGATTTCCAAGGCTCGCTTCACGTTTTCCTGGCCCTTGACCTCGGCAAAATCCAGTTCGTCATCGTCCTCGCGCTCGAAAATTTTTGTAATGTCCACCTTCACCGGGGCGATTTTGATTTCGCCTTCGAGAAATTGCGCCGCCTCCCGCAGATTTTGAACCGGGATGACTTGCAATCCGGCGACGACCGCGGCTTCAGCGGCGTTTTCGGCGGGAACGAGCACGCCGATCTTCCCGTCGGCCTTCGCGCGAATCGCCACTGGCAGCACTCCTTTGCAGCTTCGCACTGCGCCGGTCAGCGCGAGTTCGCCGACGGTGATGAAATTATCAAGCTGGTCGGTTTCGATTTGCTCGCTGGCCGCCAGCATCCCGAGCGCGATGGGTAGATCAAAACTCGGCCCTTCCTTTTTCACGTCGGCGGGCGCAAGATTGATGGTTGTGCGCCCCATCGGGAATTTGTAGCCGGAATTTGTGAGCGCGGTCGTCACGCGGTCGCGCGACTCCTTCACCGCGGCGTCCGGCAGGCCGACGATGACAATCAGCGTGTCGCCCCAGCCGGCGTTGACCTCAACCTCAACCGGAAAGGCTTCAATGCCGTTGAGCGCTGCGGAACATATTTTTGCGAGCATAAATTTTAGCTGCGCCGGACAGGACCGGAAATGATTTCAGGTTTTGCCATTGGCCAGCAATTCGTTGACCTTCGCCATGACTTTGAAAGCGTCGGCGACATAAAGCACGTCGGCCTTTCCGCGCGCCCAGCCGCAATTCGGGTCGAGGTTCACCGCTCGACGCTCGCCAATGAAACGCCAGCCGACCGTGTGCGGCTCCTCGCCATGACAGCACGTTGAAAGACCTTTCGCATGACGCGGAGTCGCGCCGGTCTGACCGACTTGGTTCAGATGCGACAGAAACGGCAGCACAGCTTGACCTTCGCCGCCCAAATCCACCAGCGATTTGCTGCTTCCGAGCGAGGCGCGCGCGTGTTTCAGAAAATCGAGGATCAACTTACCCGCCTCCGGCACGTGCGCCTGTCCGTCAGTCTGTTTCTTCGTCCAGCCCGCTCCTGTTACAAAAAGCAATTGCGCGTCGGGACGGATGGTTTGCGCGTCGGCTGCCGGCGCGCGAATGCCGGTCACGGTCGTTCGCTTGCAGCCGTCGGAAAGCTGGACGGCGACATTTTCAACCGCTGCGGTTCCGCTTCCACACTCGCACGGCGTCTGGCTGCCGGGATCAATGCCGATGAACCACGGACGTTGCGTCCGCGTCAGCGCGCCTTCCATGCGCTGCCGATAAAACCAGCGGCTGACGGAAATTTTCCCACCCGCCGCCGCCACGCCGGTGACGTGCGTGTCCGCGCGACCGCCAAGCCGTTGTGCGACGCCGGGCAAAACCCGCGCCCAGCGCGAAGTCGCCGGAGCCACGACAATCGTTGCCTGCGCCGCTTTGCAAATGGCTTCCGCCGCCGCCGCATCCGTGGCGTAGCGCGACTGCGTGAAATCCGCGCCACTGACGCCGAAATATTTTGTCACCGGACTGGCGGCGATGGAGTTCGCCGCTGCTTGAATATTTTCACCGACGAAGCCGACGAGAAGTTTCGAGCCGGCGAGAGATTTATGCAGCGCCGCCGCCGCGTGCAACGCTTCGCGCGCCGATTTGGCCAGCGAGCCGTCATTTTCCGTGTGAGCGAGAACAAGAATAGTTTCCATGTTAATAAGTCCTTTCGTGTATTTCGTGTATTTCGCGGTTTCTATTTCTTGATCCACTCAACAATTTCCTTGGCAATGTCGTCCGGCGACTTTTCTTTCACGATTTGCGTTTCGCGCAGTTGTTTCGGCAGCGCCACGCTTGTGAAATTCAAACCGTCGCCGGCGAATTTTACCGGCTTCGCTTTTTGCAGCGCCGGCATCACGGTGCGCATGTTGACCATGCCGACTTGCGGATTGTTTTTCGGCTCCGGCAAATTGCCGGTGGCCCAGCCCAGCAACGCCGACGCGCCCGCGCATTTTGAAACCTGATGTTTGCCGCCTTCGATGCGCTCCAGAATTTCCAGCGAACCGTCGGCGTTCACCGTGAGCTGATCCACGCCTTGGAACTGGTCCACGATGCCAAGACGCTCGCCGACCATTTGCAGCGTCGCGCCCGCGCCGCGCGAGGCGGATTCCCAGCCGCCGAAAACCAGCAGCCTGGATTTGTCGAGTCCCGGAATCGCGGCGATGGCGTCGGCAAGCGCCGCTGCCGTTTCGGTGGCGTCGGTGAAGCCGCTGGCCGAACCGTCGAGCGCGACGAGTTCAAACGGCACTTTTTGCGCGACGGTCATCATCACCTGCTGGAGCTTGGCTTTCGGGCCGAGGCTGACGAGCCAGACTTTGCTGCCGGGCTGGTTCTTCGCCAGATTGGCGGCTTCGTAAAGCGCGTGGCCCGCCCACGGATCGAGGACGGCGGGCAGCATCATTTCATTTTTCAACGCCGGCCCGGTGGGCGCGGCGACGGGTTCCAGCGTCTGCAACGGATCGGGAACGATGCTGCCGCAAACGACAATTTGATAGGCTGTGCTCATAAAATTTTAATTCTCCGCCGAGTGCAGGCCGCCGGTGCCGGCGCGGAAGGCGATGTTCATGCGTTCGGGATTTTCCGGGTCCGCCTGCGAGCAGTTCCACAGGCACGCGCCGCAATGGACGCACTTCTCGCGGTCGAAAGCCGGCACGCCGTTCTCCCCGGGATAAATCGCCTGGCCGCTGCACGCCTCGATGCAAATCCGCGCGCCGCATTTCTCGCAGAGTTCGGGATGCAGGAAAACCACGTGGTCCGCGTAGCCGTGCGGCGCCTGCACCTTGCCGCCCATGAGCAGCGCGTCCTGATGCGACACGAGCAATTGCCCGTCGAACGGAATCGCCGGCCAGCCGGCCTTGTCCATCAGCGCGCCGTGGAGCGAAACATTTTTCGTTTTGCACTCGGCGCGAATCTTAGCGATTTCTTCGGGGGAAATTTTACCGGCGAAATAATCTTCCACCGTCGGAATGCGTTTCCACAGCTGGACGGGCGCGCTGCCGAGCGAAAATTTTCCGTTCGTCAAACCGGCGAGCGCCATGCCGATCATGCCGGTGGCGACGCCTTTTTGAAAACCGTCGCGGGATTTTTCGGCGACGCGGCCCTCGGCTTCCACCCAGCTTGCGCGGCGGCGTTTGACGTAGGTTTCATCGAGGTTTTGCCTGGTGAACGGCTTTTTCGCCTTGAGCAATTCGAGGACGGCTTCGGCGAGTTGCGTGCCGGTGGCCCAGGCTTCGTCCACGCCGGAGCCGGTGAGGACGTTCGTGGTGCCGCTGCCTTCGCCGATGCGCGCGTAGCCGTCGCCGGTGAGGTGCGGCTCGCCGTGCTTGCCGGATTCGCCGAGCGTCTTCGCGCCCCACGAGCGGAGCCTGCCGCCCTTGAGATAGCGCCAGAGATACGGATGCAGCATCCAGTGCTGGAGATATCGGTAGGCCGTGCGCGCCGGGCTGTCGAACCACGACGGCACGAAAATGCCGAGCGACGCGACGCGATCCGGATGGACGTAGAGAAAACCAAAAATCTCCGGCTCGGGATAACCGAACGTGTGCAGCACCGTGCCGGGTTTGAGCGACGTGTCTGCCGGCAAATCCACGACGAACTTCATGCCCACCGCCCAGTCGCGTGTATGGTTTCCGTTTGGCATACCGAAAACTTCGTCAAGCTGGCGGCCGATGGGACCGATGGAGCCGTCAGCGACGACCGTCAGCGCGGCATGCACGTCCATGCCGGGAGTGAAACCATCGGACGGGTTTCCTTTTTTGTCCACGCCTTGATCGAGCAGACGCACGCCGATGACTTTCGGAGCGCCGAGCACCGGCTCGGCGTGTTGCGAAGGCTGCGCAGAAAATGGCCGAGCCGGTGCTCGGCGCTCCTCAATCAGCGCTTCCGCCACCGGCGTGCCCGGCCAGATTTGGACGGCGCCGGTGCTTTGCACCTGCGCGCCGACCCATTGCATGAACTGGCCCATCGAGAGAATCAGGCCGTCGTGCTTGTGCAGAAACGACGGTGTCCACGGCAAGTTCAACGCATGATGCTCAAACGGCAGCATGAATTTCGTCGCGCGAATCAACGCATCCGCACAACGCAACGCAGCGGAACGACGACTCGCGCCGTGCGGGTCGAGCAAATACAAAACTTTTTCCTCGCCAACCGGCGCTGCCATCGGAATGCCGGCGGTTTTTATTTCGGGAAAGCTCGCGCGCAACGCCTGCGCCCGCGTGACGATGCCGGACACGCCGAAGCCGATGTCATCGGCGCGCTCGTAGCACAACACCTGTGGCGGCATTCCGGGCATGACGGCGCTTTCGACGGCGGGCGTGCCATCAGCGTTGACAAGTTGCCTGGACAGCGTGGTGAGAAATCCCGCCGTGGCCGGGCCAAATCCGACGCAGACGATGTCCGCATCCATCCGCAGGCGTTCGATGGCTGGTTGGTCTGACATGACAAGTTTGAGCCTCGTTACCTCGGCTGCTACAAAATCAAACCGGATAATCCAGCGCCTCGCGCGTCATCACTTTGGTCAGCGATTCGGCGGCGCGATCCTTCGCCAACCGGCAACCGGTGAGGCAGCCGTCCAGCTTGGCGCGCAGGCGGACAAAATCTTCGAGGCCGGCAAATCGCACGCACGGCCCGGCCTTCAGCGGATGCGGCTCGCCGGCTTCATACACATCGGAGTTGGCGCGCGCCGAGCCGTCAATGCCGGGGATCAAACCTTCGAGCGATTGCAATTCGTCCGCGCAATAGCAGGCTTGGCAACTCGCCTCGTCCCATGCCGGATGGCGGTTGTAACCGTGGACAATTTCGGCGCAAACGCGGCCGGCCTCGCCTGCGGCCCGCGCGGCTTGCACATGGCAAAGGTCGGTGAAGAACGCGACCGTGCCCGCCAAACCGTCGGCGAGCGATGGATTTTCCAAGCCCTTGGTTTCCAGTTCCACCACGTCGAGGATGAATTGCCGCGCGGCGAGCAACCAGCACAACGCATCGGCAAGCGGAAACGTCACGCCCTGGCGCGTTTTGTGGTAAAGCTTCGCGCCGTCGGCGTCGGCGGAGGTCTGGACGTGCTTGAGCGTCCAGAGCCAGAGTTGCATGGCGGTGCCGAGCGTGCAGGCGCCGCTGCCGGGGCGGTCGGACGCGATGCGGCGCATTTCGGCGATCCAATTCTCGAATTGCGCGAGGAACAACTCGTTGGTCATCGTCATGGAAAGCTGCAATCGCTGCACGGCCTCCGGCCCCTCGTAAGTCGCTTCGAGCTGGGCATCCATCCACTTCTGGCCGAGGAAACCGGGACAATCCTCCGTGATGCCGTAGCCGCCCATCAAACTGACAGCCTCGCGCATCATGTTCGCGCCGTGGCCGGTGTTCCACAATTTGCAGGCCGGGCAAAGGACGTTGGCCTGCGCATCGAGCACGGAAAAATTCACCAGCGGGTCGGATTCCAATTCCTTCGCGCGATGCAAATCGCGTTCGCCAACGGGCCGGGAATTGATCTTCACCAATTCCACCGCCTCGGCCTGCTTCTTCGACAATTCCTTGAACGCGGCGCGACCGGTCAATTTTTTCTCCGCGAGCCACTGGTCTTTTTGTTTCTCCAGCGGGTCCAATTCGTCAAACAGCCGCGCGGCGGCAAATCCCAGCGACGCGCTCGCCTCGCCGGTGGCCCAAATGTCCACGAGCCGGTGCAAGGCGTCCTCTTTTTGCTGGATGCCCAGCTCGTAACGCGGCGTGCCCGGCCCGCCTTCGCCGCCGCGAAACCGGCGGCGCTGGTAAAGAATCACCGGCTCGACGGCGGACAGCAATTTCGCGCTGGTCATCAGGCCGACGGTGACGCGCGTGCGGCGGAAGACGGCCTCGATGATTTCGCCGTGCGAATAATTCGGGATGATGACGCCGTCCTTGACCGCGTAGCCGCCGACAATGCGGCTGGCGGGAACTTTCAAATTGAAAACCGGGTCGTTCGTCGAGGAAAGCTGGTGAACGAGTTTCTTCGTCGGCGTGCCGCGGTCAAAAACGCCGGGATCGCCCTCCTCCAAAATCACCATGCAACTGCCCTTGATTTTGGGATCGTCGGAATCCACGGCGGCGGTGACGACGTTGGCGAAACCCATGTTCGTGATGAAACGTCCGCGCTTGTCCACCTGCAACAGCGGCTCCTGGCCGTCCTTCCAATCCGCGACGCTGACCTTGCCGGCCAGCATTCCGGTCTCCACGCCCACGAACGGCAGCGGCTCGGTGAGCGCGAACGCGGCGCGGACTTGCTTGCGATTTTCGCCCGGCTTCAACGGCGCGGCGGCGGCGATGTATTTCGCGCGCTGTTCCGGCGTGCCGCGTTCGTGAATCGGCGCCAGGCCGAGATTGCCCGCGAGGCTGCCCGTGGCCGCGCCGGCGTCCACCCACGCCAGCTCAAACGCGATGAGCGCCAGCGCGAAATTTTTCGGCCCGGCGATAAAGCCGCCGTGTTCCGGGTCCAGAAACGCGGCGGTGATGCCGCTTTCATCGTAGTGCTGGAGCAGGCTGTTTTTCTCCGGCGTCCATTCGTGCGAGTTGCGTCCGCCGGCGGCAACGAGCCGGGCGACCGGCCCTCGCGCCACACCGCGGGCGGCCTGCGCGAGCATCTGGAGTTCGTAACGGTCGGCAAACCGCCACAGGATCTGGCGGACATCATCGCCGGGGAGGGTGTTGAGGGCCGGCGAGGTTTTCGCTTCAAGAATTGCTTCCATAACAACGACTTTCGTGGCGGGCGATTTTCAACGTCACCGGAACTGCCGCCCGATTCCGACAACCTGAACGGATGCTGGACGTTACATAAGAGTTGTTTGTGTTTCAAGAACAAAAACATTTGATGTTCTAAAGTTTGAATAATTTTTGAAAGACGATTTGCTTATTCTGGGCGGAGGCGCAATCCGGCCCGCCGGGTTCAGGCGTGGTTTTGCAGCCAGAGCAGCGTTTTTTTCAGCCAGTCGAACTTGAAATAGCCGAGAACGAACGCGCTGTAGGCGAACAGCAATACACCAAACACCGCCGCCCATTCCCAGCAGAGAGTCCGCTCCTTGCGGCCCTTGAACAACAATGCCGCGGCGAGAATGTTGCCGCCCAGCGCGAGCGACAAACCCCAGAACGAGAGCCATTGCAATATCGGCGCCGAGGCGATTTGAAAATTCCAAAACTGCGCGCGGGTGACCGCCGGAATGCCGATGACAATGATAATCAGCAGCGCGAAATTGACGCATTTGATCAGGAGTCGTTGCATGGTTTTGCCGGAGCGCGGGCGGCTCGCCTGCAAATACTTGGCTTTACGCCGCGCGAAGCAGCCGTCTGCGCTCCTTAATTGATCTTTTCCGCAATCTTGTATTTGAACATCCGTTTCTTCATCCAGCGCACTGCGAGCAAATCATAGAACGACGCGAACAGCCGATTCCACACGCCATAATTGCTCTGGCCGGCAAAGCGCGGATTGTTCGTCACCTCAATTTCCGTGACCGTGTGGCCTTCGATCTTGAACAGCGTCGGCAGGAAGCGGTGCATCCCTTTGAAAAATTTCAGGTTCTCGATACACTCGCGCTTGAATGCGCGATAGGTGCAGCCCGCGTCGGCAATCTGCTCTCCGGACAATTTATTCCGCACCGCGTTGGCGATGCGCGAGGACGCGATGCGGATGAAATTATCTCCGTCGCCGCGCGCCTTCACGCGCGTGCCGCAGACGCAGTCGAAGCTTTTCAGCGCCTCCAGAAATTTAGGCAAATCCTGCGGGTCGTTCTGCAAATCGGCGTCGAGGGTGAACAAATACTTTCCACGCGCCGCCTTGAGTCCGGCGAAGCTCGCAGCGCTTTCGCCGCAGTTGAACGCAAACTTTTGCACGCGGATGCGCGGGTCGGCGGCGGCCAGTTCCTTCAAAATTTCCCAAGACCTGTCCTTGCTGCAATCGTCGGTGATGACAATCTCGTAGGAAATCTTCAGCGGCTCCACCGCCGCGCGGATGGCCCTGACGAGTTCGCGCAGATTGCCTTCCTCGTTGTAACACGGGATGACAAGGCTAATTTCGGGGTCGGCGGCCACTTACTTCTTCCCGTAAAATTCCGCAATTGCGTCGCAGACCTTGTCCGCCGCATCGAGGGCCATCTCGCCGTGGATCGGCAGCGACAGGATTTCCTTCACCGCTTTTTCCGTCTGCGGCAGTTTTGGAATGTAAGGGAACAGCCCGATGACCGCCGGTTGCAGATGATTTGGCTTGGGATAATGCACGCCGGTCTCGATGTTTTTCTCTTTGAGAAATTTCTGGAGATCATCGCGGCGTTCGGCACGCACGACATACATGTGATAAACGGGCGTCGCCCATTCACGCACCGGCGGCGTCTGCACGATGCCTTTGAGCCGTTCATTGTAGCGCGCGGCGATTTTGCGGCGCTGCTCGTTGAAAGCATCGAGGTGCTTCAGCATCACGCGGCCGATAGCGGCGTTGATCTCGTTGAAACGGATATTGTAGCCGGTGAATTCGTGGTCGTATTTGCCCTGGCGGCCGTGGTTGCGCAACATCCGGAGGCGGTCGGCGTAATCAACCTTGTTCGTCACGACACAGCCGCCGTCGCCGAGCACGGTAAGATTTTTTGACGGGAAAAAGCTGAACGCGCCAAAGTCGCCCATGCTGCCGACGGTTTTGCCCTTGTATTTCGCGCCCTGCGCCTGCGCGCAATCCTCGATGACCCAGAGCTTGTTCTTCCGGGCGATGGAGAGCAGGCGGTCGTTGTCAATCGGATGGCCGTAAAGATGCACGCCGATGATGCCGACGGTGCGCGGCGTGATGAGCGATTCGACGTGCGCCAAATCCATGACGAATGTGTCGTCAATGTCGGCGAACACCGGCTTGGCGCCGAGGTGAATCAGCGGCTCCATCGTTGGAAACGCCGTGTGGCTGGGCACGATGATTTCGTCGCCCGGCCCGATGCCTTGCAACTGGTGCAGGCAATAAACAATCATCGTCCACGAACTGCCTAGGACGGCGGTGGCCGTGCCGGTGTGCGCGGCGAGTTCGGCTTCAAACGCCTTGGACTCGGCGCCGAGGATGTATTGGCCGGAGCGGATGGCGCGCAGCGCGGCCTCCTCGACTTCCGGGTTCACGAAACATTTTGATAACGGTATTTTGCTCATAAAATATTTTATTATTATTTCACGCAAAGACGCCAAGGCGCAAAGATTATTGTTTCCTTTGCGGCTTTGCGTGAGGCTTATTTCAATTCAACGGCCTTGCCAGTCTTGACGGATTCCAGCGCGGCGTTCATCACGCGGACGGCATTGTAACCTGACCAGGCATCAGCGCGCGGCGTGGCGCGGGTTTTGATCGAATCAATGAACGCGCGCAGTTCCGCCAGCAACGGCTCTTCCGGCGGCGTTTCAATCTGCGTCACGACGCCTTCATTCGCCTTGAAATCCTTGCCACCATCTGCGACGTGCGTGTTGGCGTAAGTCTTGATCTTGTATTGAGCGACGTTGTAATCGCAGACCGCGCTCAATTTGTCGCCGCACACGATGACCTCGCGGAATTTGCCGGGAATAAAATATTCCGTC
>Ga0181525_10003991_pt1 | contig 11497 bp, 9 predicted proteins | sample PEATcosm2014_Bin_48_FD_121100 | JGI IMG/M metagenome (GOLD analysis project Ga0181525, IMG submission 121100) | Peatland microbial communities from MTU Mesocosm Facility, Houghton, MI, USA - PEATcosm2014_Bin06_10_metaG | ecosystem: Environmental > Terrestrial > Soil > Wetlands > Peat | place... | reverse complement strand
CTTGAAACCCTCGAGCATCCGCAGGGCGAAGTACGCATCGGCGTGGTAGGGAAGTACGTTCAGCTGGAAGACGCCTACAAAAGTTTGCGCGAAGCTCTCATGCACGGCGGTCTCGCGAATCGCCATCGCGTGATTGTCGAATGGATCGAGGCCGAAGACATCGACTCGCCCGCCACCGCCGAGCGCCTATTGCGCCACGTGGACGGCATTCTCGTTCCCGGCGGCTTCGGCAAACGCGGCATCGCCGGAATGGTTCACGCCATCACCTACGCCCGCGAGAAAAAGATTCCGTTCTTCGGAATTTGCCTCGGGATGCAATGCGCCACCATCGAATACGCGCGCACCGTTTCCCACATCGAGCACGCCGACAGCACCGAGTTCGACCCCGGCACTCCCAATCGCGTGATCTATAAATTGCGCGAGCTTCTCGGTGTGGACGAAATGGGCGGCACCATGCGCCTCGGCGCTTGGAAATGTAAATTGCAGCCTGGTTCATTCGCGGCCAAAGCCTACGGCCAGCTCGAAATCTCAGAGCGCCATCGCCACCGCTACGAATTCAATTGCGAATACGAAGACACGCTCACCCGCGCCGGCTTCCGCATCACCGGACGCACTCCCGACGGCGTGTACGTCGAAATCGTGGAAGCCCCCGACCATCCGTGGTTCCTCGGCTGCCAGTTCCACCCCGAATTCAAATCCAAGCCCCTGGCCCCGCACCCGCTCTTCGCCGCCTTCATCCGCGCCAGCGTAGAAAACCGCCACCAGCGCCAAGGCATCCCCGCCGCCAACGCCAACTCCGATTCCCGCTCCATCAACCCCGCCGACTAGTTCGCCACGTCACCCAAGCGCTTTCATCGTCGGATCGTCCCGCCTCCGTCTGTCATTCTGAGCGAAGCGAAGAATCTGCTCTTTCTTTTCGTAAGTGAATTGCGTGCCAAGGATCGGCCTCTGAACGACCGCACCATCACCCGGTGATTAAGACGTTGCATTAGGTTTCAATGTAGCGCCGCTTTACCCTGAGGTACGAAGGAGGTCTTCAGCGCGGCATCTTGCCTTCCGTCAATTACGCCGCCGCTCAATCCCGCACCATAACCCCCCCCGGTCACCCAAACCCTGTCATCCCGAGCGGAGCGTCGCGCGCCTTTGTCTTTTCCTCCGCGAAGCGGAGGACGCGACGCGCAGAGAGGGATCTGCTTTTTCTTTTCTTCCGTAGGGGCACAGCATGCTGTGCCCGCTTTCACACGGGCAAGTCACGATCAACGTGCGACTCAGCTGCGCTCTGAATTGACGTTTTTCGGACGCCGCCGCATTATCCGAGGATCTACCGTTCCGTCCTCTTCCCCGCCGCTACTTCCGCCGTAAACTGCGTTGACTGCCCCCGCGGCACACTGAGCGTTTCCCATTTCTTCCCAGCCTTCGTCGCGAAATGTTTCGCTAGCAGCACAATCTGCCCCACGTGATGCGCGTAATGCGCCACCTGACGATTAATCGCCTGCATCACCGAATGCGGCGACGACCGAATCGTAACTGTCTTCGTCAAATCCTCGTCCGTAAGCGCCTCCAGCGCCTCGAAAAGATATTTCCACCCCCCTTCCCACATTTCCATCAGCTCAACGCGTGTCTTCGGCGGCGCTTCAAATTCCGTGTCGCGGTTGCGGTCCGGTTTCTCCCCGTCCGTGGTAAGAAAATCTCTCCACCGTGACCGCATATTCCCCGCCATATGTTTCACGATGATCGCAATAGAATTCGACTCCGCATCCAGGGTCACGAACAGCCCTTCGTCCGGACACTGCGCCATAGCCCGGTCCCCCAGCCTTTTGTACTGCCGGAAAATGCTCGCAGAGTCCTTCAAGTACGACGTACTAAGCTGGTGTGCCATGCCCGCCATTTTCCCTCTCCCACGCCCCCTGTCAACCGGCAAGAGACGTCTGGACTCTTTCTTTCGAAGGTGCACCCGCCGCTGGTGGTCGGTGTCCGCCGCCCGCCATTGCAAATCCGGCAGAACCCGCATAGGCTGGGCGTCATTCAAAGGAGTTCTTCGGCACCGTGGCGCTAAACAAAACATTCTCGGTGAACTCGATTCACTTCGACGCAAACGCGCCGCTGTTCCTGATCGCGGGTCCCTGCGTGATTGAAAGCGAATCGCACGCGTTGCGCATGGCCGAAAGTTTGGGCGCAGTCGCGTCCGAATTGACCGTTCCCTACATCTTCAAAGCCTCCTACGACAAAGCCAACCGCACCTCGCTCTCTTCATTCCGCGGTCCAGGCTTGAAAAAGGGCTTGGCCATCCTAAAAAACATCAAGAAAAAAACCGGCCTCCCGATTCTCACCGACGTCCACGATATCTCGCAAGTCGCCCCTGCCGCCGAAGTTTGCGACATCCTCCAAATCCCCGCCTTCCTCTGCCGCCAAACGGATCTGCTCGTCGCCGCAGGCCGCTCCGGTCGCGTTGTAAACGTGAAAAAAGGCCAATTCCTCTCCCCCTGGGAAATCGGCAACGCCGCGGAAAAAATCGCCAGCACCGGCAACGAAAAAATCATCCTCACCGAACGCGGCAGCTCCTTCGGTTACCAAAATCTCGTAGTCGATATGCGCTCCTTTCCCATCATGCGCAAATTCGGCTATCCCGTCGTCTTCGACGTGACTCATGCCGTCCAATTGCCAGGCGGCGAAGGAAAATCCAGCGGCGGCCAGCCCGAATTCATCGAGCCGCTCGCGCGCGCCGGAACCGCCGCGGGCGTGGACGGACTCTTTCTCGAAGTCCACGACAATCCCGCTAAGGCTCTCTCTGACGGCTCGAACGCGCTCCCGCTCGCGCAGTTTCGCCCGCTGCTCGAAAAAATCCTGAATCTCGCCACGCTCGTGCGCGAATGGAATCCGAAATGAGTCTCGCCACCGCCAAACGCGTTCTGCGAATCGAATCCGAAGCCATCGCCGGCTTGATCGACCGCCTCGACGACCGCTTCGAAAAAGCCGTCGAACTTCTATATGCATGCAAAGGACGCGTCGTTGTCACCGGTCTCGGCAAATCCGGCCTCATCGGACGAAAAACCGCTGCGACTTTCGCCAGCATTGGCACTCCGTCTTTATTTCTCCACGCCGCCGAAGCTCTTCACGGCGATCTCGGCATGCTCACCGCGGACGATGTCTTACTCGCAATTTCTTCCAGCGGAGAAACCGAAGAACTAGTCGAGTTGATGGAAGCCGTGAAGCGCCTGGGCATCCACATCATCACCCTCACCGCCAACCCGCGCTCCACTCTCGCGACCACCAGCGACATCGTCCTCGACATCGCCGTAAAAGAAGAAGCCTGCTCGCTGAATCTCGCGCCCACCGCTTCCACCGCCGCCGCGCTGGCCATGGGTGACGCGCTCGCCATCTCGCTCCTCGAGCGCCGCGGCTTCAAAGAAGAAGACTTCGCCGCGCTGCACCCAGGCGGCCGCCTCGGAAAAAAATTGCGCCGCGTCGAAGCCCTGATGCACTCCGGCGAAGACGCCCCGCGCGTCCTCCCCACAGCGAAGATGCCCGACGTCATCTACGAAATGAGCCGCAAAGGCCTGGGCCTCGCCGCCGTCACCGAAGCAAACGGCCGCGTCCTCGGCATCATCACCGACGGCGATTTGCGCCGCGTGATGCTAAAACAAAAAGAAAATGTCCTCGGCCTGACCGCCGCCGACTGCATGACCAAAAATCCAGTCACCATCCCGCGCACCGAACTCGCCGCCAGCGCCTTGCGCCGGATGGAAGAAAAGAAAATCACCTCGGTCCTCGTCGTGGACTCCGCCGGCCGCCTCGAAGGCGTCCTCCACGTCCACGACCTCTGGACGCTTCAGCTTTTCTAAGGAAATTTCGATATGACCGCACGCGAAATCAAATACCCGCCGAAGGTGACGATGCGACGAGCATCGTCATCCCGAGGGAGCATCGCGACGAGGGATCTGTTGGTAGGTGTCGTTGTTCCGAGGACCGATGACCATACGCGAAATTAAATACCCGCCCAAGGTTCTGCGCCGCGCAAAACCAATCCGCGTCCTCTTAATGGACGTGGACGGCACCCTAACCCCCGGCGTGGTCTGCCTGCAAACCTTCCCCGACAACAGCGTCGCCGAAATGAAAGTTTTCGACCCGCACGACGGCGCCGGCATCAAACTCGCCGGCATCATGGGCATTCGCACCGGACTAATCACCGGCCGCGATTCTCCCGCCACCACTCGCCGCGCCCGCGAAATGGGAATGGAATTTGTAATTCAGGGCCAGCCGAAGAAGCTTGAGTCCTACAAAGCCATCCTCGTCCGCGCCGGCGTCACCGACGAAGAAGTCGCCTACATCGGCGACGATTTGCCCGACCTCCCCATCCTCGGCCGCGTAGGACTAGCCGTCGCCGTCGCCGACGCCGTCGTCGAAGTAAAGCGCGCCGCGCATTACATCACTACCGTAGCTGGAGGCAAAGGCGCCGCCCGCGAAGTAGTCGAGCTGATTCTGAAAGCTCAGGGCAAATGGAAGAAAGCCATCCCGCAAGCCATCGCATAATATTTCCTTGAGTTTTTTCCCTAACGGAGAGGCCGAGCTTGAAGGACTCGCAGACTACTGCCGTGAAAACCGCGTCATGGAGCGGGAGAAGGGAATCGAACCCTCACCTATAGCTTGGGAAGCTATCGTTCTGCCACTGAACTACTCCCGCCCAAGTCGATCAAGCTGGAGAATAGCACCGCGCTCGCCGCGCGCGCAAGCAGAGCGCGTCACAACCGCGCCTGTCTTTGCGATGCGCGCATTGCCTTAATTTTTGCCTTTTCTTTACGCTGTCATCCCGAGCGAGGCGTTTTTTGCCGACGAGGGACCTGCTGCGGGTTTGCGTGCAGTCCGTCGTGCCGGAGTTTGCGCTGCTCTAAAAAAGCCGCGCCGGCCGCCGGAGCCACGCGAGGGCTCCAGCGGATGCCACTAGGTACGTATGCTCGGGAACTGGGTTATCAACCAGAAGATCCTGGCCGATTTACTTTTTGCCGCCGCCCGTTGCATGACCGCGACCGTCGCGCTCTTCGTTCCCTTTGAAGTGCGCACTGTCAACGCGCTTGGACTCGACCGCCCTCTCGCCGCGGTTCGGCACTGGACCCTTATAGCCATGGTCCGGATGGTAGCGGTTATTCACATGGCCGCGAAAATCTTCGGAGCCGTGAAACCACGGGCCGGAGCCAATGAACACGCCGCCCGTAAACCATTCTGGCCCGTAGTATCCGGCGGGCGCGCAGCCGTACGGAGCCGCGTCATAGTAACCGTAGGGACATTCCGGCTCTACTCCGACGCTGACGGCAACTTGCGCCGACGCCTTGGGAGCGGTCACCGTGAAGCAGAACGCAGCAAAAACAACTACTAACGCTAATCTAAGTCCGCGCATAAAATTCACCTCGTTGTTGTCCGTTGGAATTTTCTCGAACAACCAATCGTAGAGGTTTCGCCCCCGCGCGTCTGTGCAATAGGACACACTTCCTCCGATCGCCTTGCCTCTGTTTTTTCGCCTTTTTCCTTACGTTGTCATCCCGACGGAGGCGCTTTTCGCCGACGAGGGACCTGCTGCTCGCTTTGCCCTCGGTTTTTTGCCTTTTCTTTTACGTTGTCATCCCGACGGAGGCGTTTTTCGCCGACGAGGGACCTGCTATTGATTTGCCTTTGCTTTTTTGCCTTTTCCTTTACGTTGTCATCCCGACAGAAGGCGTTTTTCGCCGACGAGGGACCTGCTGTTGATTTGCCTTTTCCTTTTTGCCTTTTCCTTTACGTTGTCATCCCGACGGAGGCGTTTTTCGCCGACGAGGGACCTGCTGTTGGTTTTGCCCTCGATTTTTTGCCTTTTCCTTTACGTTGTCATCCCGACGGAGGCGTTTTTCGCCGACGAGGGACCTGCTGTTGATTTGCCTTTGCTTTTTTGTCTTTTCCTTTACGTTGTCATCCCGACGGAGGCGCTTTTCGCCGATGAGGGACCTGCTGTTGGTTTGCCTTTGCTTTTTTGCCTTTTCCTTTACGTTGTCATCCCGACGGAGGCGTTTTTCGCCGACGAGGGACCTGCTGTTGATTTGCCTTTGCTTTTTTGCCTTTTCCTTTACGTTGTCAACCCGACGGAGGCGCTTTTCGCCGACGAGGGACCTGCTGTTGATTTGCCTTTGCTTTTTTGCCTTTTCCTTTACGTTGTCATCCCGACGGAGGCGCTTTTCGCCGACGAGGGACCTGCTGTTGGTTCGCTTCTTGCCTGATTCACTTCGTCTTATCTCGCGCGATATCCGCTGCCAAATCTTCCCACGTGGGATTACTCTTCTCGATAAGCGCGACTTTCTTCTCGCGTCGCCAACCTTTAATTTCCTTCTCCCGCCCGATAGCTGCTTTAACGTCACCGTATGTTTCGTAATGTACTAAGCGATGTACGCGGTACTGCGACGTGAACCCGGGCATACCTCCTTCTCTATGCTGCTGAATTCGCTTGCGAATGTTGTTCGTCACGCCGGTGTAAATCGTTCGCGACCGGCTAGCAAGTATGTAAACGCAGTAGGTATGATCCATCGGAGAGCCGCAAGTGCCGCCGAAACAATGCCATAATCACTAAGCCAAGTACAAACACCAAGCAACAGCAGGTCCCTCACCGCAGCCGCAAAAGCGCGGCTGGGATTCGGGATGACAACGTAAAGAAAGAGACAGATTCAAATTCAAAAGCAAAGGCAACTGCTGTTCGCATTGCATTCGCTCCTCTTGCCTTTTCCTTTAAGTTGTCATCCCGAGCGAGGCCGTCTTTTGGCCGACGAGGGACCTGCTGTCGCTTTACGTTTGTTTTTTTGCCTTTGTCTTTACGTTGTCATCCCGAGCGAGGCGCTTTTGGCCGACGAGGGACCTGCTGTCGCCTTGGCATTACGCAGTTTTTGTTCTGCATATTCTGTCTCACGCGCCGCGCGCCCGTTGCTGAGTTGTCATCCTGTTTACCCTGACGGAGGAAGGGAGCGAGGCCGCTTTTTGGCCGACGAGGGACCTGCTGCTGTTCGCTTTGCTCTTGCCCGCAATATATACGCTCGTGACCTCTGCTTTTTTAAGGCCATTCGGGAGCAATTTCCTGGATTCGGGGGATCCTTCGCACGTCCGAACGAGTTACTGTTAGACGCTCCAGAGGCTATGCTTTACATCAATCTATCACGAGCTATTTTAGGATTTATCGAATCGAAAACTAGAACGTGAGAACAACGCTAATGCGGGTATTCGCTGCGTCCACAGGTTTCAAGTCCTTGCATCTCGCAAAATCCCGTGCTACCGTTTTTTATGCTTAGCTTATGACAATTTAGAGTGCTTCACCGAGAGCCAACCACGCTATACCGCGCGCCCTCCCTGCAGCCCACGAATTAAAATAACTGGAGAAAAACATGAACAGAACGCGAACCGGACGCGGCGCGCCCCCATGGGCGTGGATGCAGACCGGCCCCCTAACCGTCGATGTCGAAGCTTGTATGTCCAATAAGAACCGAGTCGCCGAATCGCATGAAAGTGTAGCAATGACGACTTCGAACGAAATAACTCCGGTCGCCGAGGCCACAGATCCTCCTCCGACTGAGCGCTTCGCCACCGTCAAGCTTCTCTACGCTCCGGCCACCGAGGCCGTTGGAGCTGTTTCGTCGGCTGAATTTAAGAACATTCCTGCGAGTGCTCATATCCCAGCTGCAAAATCCACCGCGAAGCGTCCGCGCTCTAAACCGCGACCCGCAAAACGCAAGCGCAATCTCCTCGGCGCGCGAAAAAGTCAGCGCCCGTCAGTCCCGCGAAAACAAAATCAGCCAAGAACTCAAGCGCAGATTGACGTCCTGCGTCACCGCCGCGTTTGCACCATCTGCCACCATCCCGAGCGCGAATCCATCGAAGAAGCTTTCCTCCAGTGGCGCAATGTCAGGTTCATCGCCAACGAGTTCAAAGCCACCGGCGGCCCCACATCAATCTACCGTCACGCACGCGCCTTGAATCTCTTCAAGAAGCGCAATCTCACCCTTCGCACTTGTCTCGAATTCGTCATCGAGCAATCCGAACGCATCATGCCCACCGCCGAAGGTTTGGTCAAAGCCATCCGCGCCTACACACGCATCAATGACCTCGGCGAATGGATAGACACTCCCACCACTCACATCGTGAAAGTCGTCGCGATGGCACCCGATGGCCGCGAGCTTGAAAACCCCGCTGCGCGCATCACGCTAGATGTAAGGAAAGACCGTTCCAACATCCTTTATCCCAGCGCTGGACAAGTAGAATCTGCCGTTCGCTCTGCCGCAGAAAGTGCTCAGCATCCGTTTCTACCCGGTTCTGCACAAAATGTAGAAAACGACGTAACACACTGAAAACAAAGGAGAGGACAAATTCTACCCGGGGCCACAACCGCTCACAGCCGCTCAGCATGCCGCAGCATGCTTCGCCGCTTTTCGCGCCGAACATTTCAACTCCGCCCGCGACATTCTAGTAGTTCGTGGGACGCGAGCGACCGTGCTAGAGTTAGCGCCTCGCAGCAAAACACAGGAGGGGAAGTGGCGTACAGGGATTTGAGGGATTTTGTTAGGGCGCTGGAGAAGAAGGGGGAGCTGGAGAAGATTTCGGCGGAGGTGGATCCCGTCCTGGAGATTACGGAGATTACTGACCGGGTGGTGAAGGCGGGGGGGCCGGCGCTGCTGTTTGAGCGGGCGAAAGGGTCGAAGGTTCCGGCGGTGACGAATCTTTTGGGGAGCGAACGGCGGATGTGTCTGGCGCTGGAAAGCGAATCGTTGGACGAAGTAGCTGATCGGGTGCATTCGTTTTTGGATGTGAAGTCGCCGCAGGGAATTTTGGAAAAGGTGAAGATGCTGCCGAAGCTGGCGGAGATTGGGTCGTTTTTCCCGAAGACGGTGCGGAGCGGGGCGTGCCAGGAAATGGTTCGCACGGAAAACTTTTCGCTGGATTATTTTCCGATACTGAAATGCTGGCCGCAGGACGGTGGGCGTTACATTACGTGGCCGATGGTGATTACGAAGAACCCGGAGACGGGCAAGCGCAACGTGGGCTGCTATCGCATGCAGGTATATGACGAGCGCACCACCGGGATGCATTGGCAGACTCAGAAGCATGGTGCGGAACATTTTCGAAGCGCCCGGGCGAAGAATCCGAAGGGGAAGATTGAGGTAGCGGTGGCGATTGGGGCGGATCCGGCGACGGCGCTGGCTGGAATTTTGCCGGTGCCGCCGGATATGGACGAGTTTCTCTTCTCCGGCTTCTTGCGACGAGACCCGGTGGAACTGGTGGCGTGCAAAACCGTCGAGCTGGAAGTTCCGGCGAACGCGGAGATTGTGATGGAAGGGTACGTGAACTTGGGTGAGATGCGGACGGAAGGGCCGTTCGGCGATCACACGGGATTTTATTCGCTGGAGGGAGAGTTTCCGGTGTTTCACATCACGTGCATAACGCACCGGAAGGATCCGCTCTATCTGACGACGATTGTGGGGCCGCCGCCGCAGGAAGACTATTTCATGGGGCACGCGATCGAGCGGATATTTCTGCCGGTGATGAAGATGCAGTACCCGGAGATTGTGGACGTTGCGATGCCGGCGGAAGGAATTTTTCAGAACTTGATGATCGTGGCTATAAAGAAGAGCTATCCGGGGCAGGCGCGCAAGATCATGAACGCGATTTGGTCCCTCGGCCAGGCCATGTTTACCAAGGTGGTTGTGGTGGTGGACCATGATGTGGACGTGCAGAACTCCAGCGAAGTGGTTTGGAAGGCGTTGTGCGCGATTGATCCGGAGCGGGACGTGCAGTTTGTGATGGGTCCGGTGGACACGTTGGACCATGCCGCGCGGCGGCAGGATTACGGTTCGAAGATGGGTGTGGACGCCACGCGGAAGTGGCCGGAGGAAGGTTTTGCAGGCCGTTGGCCGGACGAGATCAAGATGGACGAGGGCACGAAACGGCGAGTGGACAAAATTTGGCGGGATTTAAAACTGCGGATGTCTCCAAAAGAGAAATAACGTCAAGCGGGCGAATCCCAATCGCTAGGGTCACGGCTTCGCCTCGCGTTTCGCCTTTCCCCATAGGGTTTTCCTCGGCTTACCTGTCCTTTTCACCTGTCCTTTTTAGCTAGCTGGACTGTAGGGCAGGTTTTTACTGATAGCACACTCGCCCAATACGTTGCTTGACACTCACCCGTGTGAATGTAATAAACGGAGAAAGCAGAACGTACCGGGCGTAGCAGTACTACTGGCCTATCGTACGGAGCGAAGATGTAAAGGCCTCGAGGGGTGAGGGGCGAAAGCGGCGAGCGCAGCAGAAAAGATTCCGAAAGAAATTCGAAAGCGAAGCCGGGTCCGACCTGCGAAGCGGGGCGGAGTAAGGAGCGAGGGGCCGCGCGATGTTCAATCTGGGGAAAACAAGATCGTTAATCGGCCTGGACATCGGCTCGAGTTCGGTGAAGGCAGTCGAGCTGAAGAAGTCGAAGGCAGGCTACGAGCTGGTGAGTTACGGGATCGAGACTTTGGCGCAGGACACGGTGGTGGATGGCGCCATCATGGATGCGCCGTCGGTCGCTGAGAAGATCATCTCGATATTCGATAACCAGAAGATTAAGGCGAAGGATGTGGCGACTTCGGTTTCGGGGCACTCGGTGATCGTCAAGCGGGTAAGCATGCCGCTTATGAGCGAGGAAGAGCTGTTCGACCGGGTGCAAGCGGAAGCGAGCCAGCATATTCCGTTCGATATCGCGGACGTGAACCTGAGCCATCAACTGCTGGAAGCGACCGAAAACCAGATGGACGTTCTGCTGGTGGCGGTAAAGAAGGACAAGATTCTGAACCATACCAACGTGCTGGCGCAGGCGGGCAAGGTGCCGGTGGTTGTGGATATTGATGCGTTTGCGCTGCAGAACTGCTTTGAAGTGAACTACGAGCCGGATGCGTCGCAAGTGGTGGCACTGCTGAACATCGGGGCCAGCGTGATGAACATCAACATCGTGCGCGGGTGGACGCCGTTGTTTACGCGCGACGTTTCGGTGGGAGGCAACCAGTACACCGACGCGCTGCAGAAGGAACTGGACCTGAGCTTTGAGGATGCCGAGAAATTAAAGATGGGCGGAACCTTGGCGGGCGTGAGCGAAGAGCAGCGCACGGCGATTTTGCGGTCGGTTTCCGACATTTTGATACTGGAGATTCAGAAGACTTTTGATTTCTTCCGCGCTACAGCGAGCGGGGAAAATATTCGACGGATTTACGTAGCCGGGGGGACATCACGCGTTCCGGGCTTGCTCGACCTGTTGAAAGAAGAGTTCGCGATGCCGGTCGAGGAACTCGATCCATTCCGCAAAATAGCAATCAACACAGGGCGTCATGATGAGAGCCAGATTCGCGAGTTGGCGCCGCGCCTGGCGATCGCTGTGGGGCTGGCGCTGAGGAGCTTTGACACGCCATGATTCGGATTAACTTACTAGGCCAGGCCCGCCCGAAGGCGGCCAAGCAATCGGTGCCGCTGG
>Ga0181525_10003989_pt1 | contig 11498 bp, 12 predicted proteins | sample PEATcosm2014_Bin_48_FD_121100 | JGI IMG/M metagenome (GOLD analysis project Ga0181525, IMG submission 121100) | Peatland microbial communities from MTU Mesocosm Facility, Houghton, MI, USA - PEATcosm2014_Bin06_10_metaG | ecosystem: Environmental > Terrestrial > Soil > Wetlands > Peat | place... | reverse complement strand
TGGGGAGGTCGACGCGCGCAGCGCAGCGAGCACGTCGGGTGGGGGGCCCCCACCCGAAATCGCTGACGCGATTTCGACCTCCCCACAAGGGGGAGGTGGAGCGCCCCCGAAACTCAGCTGCTTTCACAAATCCTCGAAGCTTCCACCCCGGCCCTTGCCGCTGGCAAAACGCGCCGCGCCTTCGCGGGCTTCGCCGCTGGCGAGCGTCGCGGCGCCGAGGCGGAATTCGTTGGCCAGTGCCGCGCCGAGCGAAAGCCCCGATTGTTCGTAGGCGGACGATCTGTCGTTCTTCATGCAGAGTTGCGGCATCTTCGCGATGTCGCGGGCGAGCGCTTCCGCAGCACTCCGCGCCTCGCCTTTGGCAACCACACGATTGGCGAGACCCATCGAATGGGCCTCATGAGCACCGACCGGCCGTCCCGTCAGGATCATGTCGAGCGCGCGGGATTGCCCGATAAGGCGCGGCAGACGGATCGTGCCGCCATCGATCAGAGGCACGCCCCAGCGCCGGCAGAAGACGCCAAAGACGGCATCCTCCTCGGCGACCCGAAGATCGCACCACAGCGCAAGCTCGAGCCCGCCCGCCACCGCATGGCCGGACACGGCCGCGATGACCGGTTTGGACAACAGCATCCGCGTCGGCCCCATCGGCGCATCGCCGGCAAGGGGATCGTAAGGCTCGCCCGGCGGGCGCGTGCGGTTGCCGCGGCCTTCGGCCACGCCTTTGAGATCGGCGCCGGCGCAAAATGTCCCACCCGCACCCCACAGGACCGCGACACGCGCCTCCGGATCGCGTTCGAAGCCGAGGAACGCGTTTGCCAAAGCCTCCGCGGTCGGTCTGTCCACAGCATTGCGAACCTGGGGCCGGTCGAGGATGACGGTCGTCACCGGACCGTCGCGTTCGATGCGCACCGTTTCCATTCCCGTTTCTCCTTGGCTTTCCTGCCAAATCTTACTAAACAGCGGCCATCTTAAGCCGCCGCACCGCGAGAGGGCTAATCCCGTGACATCCAGTCTGAACAGTTTCAAATCCCGCCGCACGCTTACGGTGGGAGGCAAGTCCTACGCCTATTACAGCCTCACAGCGGCCGAGAAGAACGGACTTCCCGACATCTCGCGCCTTCCCTATTCGCTGAAAGTGTTGCTCGAGAATCTCCTGCGCTACGAGGACGGCAAGACCGTCACGGCGGAGGACATCAAGGCGGTGGCCGGCTGGCTCAAGAACAAGCGTTCCGACCGCGAGATCGCGTTCCGCCCCGCGCGCGTCCTCATGCAGGATCTGACCGGCGTTCCCGCCGTGGTCGATCTCGCCGCCATGCGCGACGCGATGAAGAATCTCAAGGGCGATCCGGAGAAGATCAATCCGCTCGCCGAAGTCGATCTCGTCATCGACCACTCCGTGATGGTCGACAATTTCGGCCAGAAGGATTCGTTCAAGAAGAACGTCGCGATCGAATATGTGCGCAACAAGGAGCGCTATGCGTTCCTGCGATGGGGCCAGCAGGCATTTGCGAATTTCCGCGTGGTGCCGCCCGGCACCGGCATCTGCCATCAGGTCAATCTCGAATATCTGGGGCAGACGGTCTGGACGCGCAAAGCGAAGGATCCGAAGACCAAGAAGACGGTGGAATATGCGTTCCCCGATACGCTCGTCGGCACCGACAGCCACACGACCATGATCAACGGGCTTTCGGTGCTCGGTTGGGGCGTCGGCGGCATCGAGGCGGAAGCAGCGATGCTGGGCCAGCCGATCTCGATGCTCATTCCCGAAGTGATCGGTTTCCGCGTGACGGGCAAATTGCGCGAAGGCGTCACCGCGACGGACCTTGTGCTCACCGTGACCGAGATGCTGCGCAAGAAAGGCGTGGTCGGAAAATTCGTCGAGTTCTTCGGGCCGGGTCTCGACGAGATGACGCTCGAAGACCGCGCCACCATCGCCAATATGGCGCCGGAATATGGCGCGACCTGCGGCTTCTTCCCGGTCGATGTGGAAACGCTGCGCTATCTGACGGCGACGGGACGCAAATCCGCGCGCGTGGCGCTGGTCGAGAAATACGCGAAAGCGCAAGGCCTTTTCCGCACGCCCAAGAGCCCCGATCCCGTCTTCACCGACACACTCGAACTCAATCTCGATGATGTGGTGCCGAGCCTCGCGGGCCCGCGCCGGCCGCAGGACCGCGTTCCGCTTTCCGAAGTGGCACAGGAATTTGCCGCAGCGCTCACCAACACCTTCAAGAAGGGCGATGATGCCGAGCGCCGCGCGCCCGTCGAAGGCGGCGATTATACGATCGGCCATGGCGATGTCGTCATCGCGGCCATCACCTCCTGCACCAACACGTCCAACCCCAGCGTGATGATCGGCGCGGGGCTGCTCGCGCAGAAAGCCGTTGCGCTCGGCCTCAAATCGAAGCCCTGGGTGAAGACGTCGCTGGCGCCCGGCAGCCAGGTCGTCACCGACTATCTCGCGAAGTCCGGTCTCAACAAGGCGCTCGACAAGCTCGGCTTCGAGCTCGTGGGGTACGGCTGCACAACCTGCATCGGCAATTCGGGTCCCTTGCCGGACGCGATCGGCAAGGCCGTCACCGACAATGATCTCGTGGCTGCGGCGGTTCTTTCCGGCAACCGCAATTTCGAAGGCCGCGTCCACGCGCAAGTGCGCGCGAACTATCTGGCCTCTCCGATGCTTGTCGTCGCTTATGCGCTCGCCGGCTCGATCAACATCGATCTGACGAAGGAGCCGCTCGGCTACGACAAGAAGAAGAAGCCGGTGTTCCTCAAGGACATCTGGCCTTCGCCGAAAGAGATCGCCGAGACGATCCGCAAGGCCGTCAAGCCCGCGAGCTTCCGCGCGCGCTACGGCAACGTCTTCGACGGCGGCGCGAACTGGAAAAAGATCAAGGTGACGAAAGGCCAGACCTATTCCTGGGACAAGGCGTCGACCTATGTGAAGAACCCGCCCTATTTCGACGGCATGGGCATGAAGCCTTCCGGCGTCGCGGATATTTCCGGCGCACGCATCCTGGCGCTCTTCGGCGATTCCATCACCACCGATCACATCAGCCCCGCAGGCTCGATCAAGAAAGACGGCCCGGCCGGGAAATATCTCATCGAGCACGGCGTTCCCATCGCAGAGTTCAATTCCTATGGCGCGCGGCGCGGCAATGACGAAGTGATGGTGCGCGGCACCTTCGCCAACATCCGCATCAAGAACGAGATGATGGGCGGACGTGAGGGCGGCAACACGATCTACTATTCGCCGAACAATCCGTCGGGTGAAGAGATGTCGATCTTCGACGCGGCGATGCGCTATCGGGCGGACGGCGTGCCGACGGTTGTGATTGCCGGCAAGGAATACGGCACCGGCTCATCGCGCGATTGGGCGGCGAAGGGACCGAAACTTCAGGGCGTGCGCGCCGTGATCACGGAAAGCTTCGAGCGCATCCATCGCTCGAACCTCATCGGCATGGGCATTGCACCCTTGGTGTTCGACGGCGGAAAGACGCGCAACGACTACGCGCTCACCGGACGCGAGGCGATCGACATTCCGGGCCTTTCGGGAAAACTTAGCCCGCGGATGAAGATCACGGCGAAGATCACCTATCCCGACGGCCGGACCGCGGACCTGCCCCTCATCCTGCGCATCGATACCGCCGACGAAGTCTCGTATTTCGAGAATGGCGGGATCTTGCCCTATGTGCTGAGGAGACTTGCGGCGGCGTGATGCGAAGGCTGCGCGCGGCCGTGAAGCGCGCGCGGTCGTTCACGGTGTTCTTCGGCCGAATATGATCAATCCGACGCCGGCCAAAAGAACCAGAGCTCCGGCGATCGTCGGGATCGAAACGCTATGTTCTTCCTGCGTTGTGACGTGGATCGGACCTGCATTGAGGACCGGCTTCGTATCCGAATAGCTGAAATGGCCAAAGAGCAAAGCCCCCGCACCCAATATCACCAAGACTATGCCAAGAACGAGTGTGTTGCGCATAAAAGACCTCCGATTTCAGGCGGCTATGAGTGGATTTGGGTCCTGCTGTCGGGGTGCCCAAAGGTGCGTAACGGCTTTGGCTTAGCGGCGTAACAACGCCCCGAGCAGTACGCCCAGGCCCAGCGAAAAGAACATCGCGGAAATGGGCTGGCGCTGCACGCGTTCGCGCGCCGATTTGAGATTGTCGTTGGTCCAGGTTTCCACGTCGTCGGCCGCATCCGTCGTCGTTTCTTCCGCCAGCCGGTAGGCGCGTTCCGCGACGTCTTCGGCGATCCGCATCGCGGCGCGCGCACGGTCGTGCGCTATATCCTGGCCCTCGGAGGCGAGGCCCTTCGTATCGTTCTTCAATGCGTCGATGTCGGAACGCAGGGCGTCGAGCTTTGCGTCAAAGCCTTTTGTGGCAGCGGTCTTCCTTGGGCGGGCCATTGTCGTCTCCATGTTGTCTGCCTTCCCAACGCGCGAAAGCCCGGAGCGATACCATTTTGGCCAACTTAAACCCGTTCCAGGCGTTTCCTTGGATGCGGCCCACATCAACAGGCAAGCCTATGCGGCAGTGGTGGAAATTTTCGACCGACCTTGCTTTCGCGGGGTTCGAAGTGCAGCGCGTGATCGCGTTGCGGTTCATGAAACTGGCGGCGGGCGGGCCGGCTGCCGATCGGGAAGCCCGGCGCATGGTCACCGAGAAAATAGCGGCGTCGACGGAGGCCGCAGCAACGCTTGCAACCGGGGGTTCGCCGCGAGCGGTCCTGCGCCGCACGCGAACCGTAGTGCGCGCCAACAAGAAGCGGCTGACGCGCCGCAGCCGGAGAAAGTAACCGCTCCGCGCCCGTCTTGCGTGCCGTAGAGATTCGCGGAATGCGATTCGGCAACATCCATCGGCGAAATGCGCAACGAATGGGCGACATCCGTACTGCAAACGTCTCTCTTCACGCGCAACGCGTCCCGGTGCAGACTCTCGCGGTCTGCTCTTTGACATTGTGAAGATACGAAACGCGGTTTGCCGTCACGCATTTCCAGTCTCCGGCCTTGGCGCGGAACCTGCCCTCCCCTTGAGGGAGGGCCGATAAAAATTGCGCAGCAATTTTTTCGGGGAGGGGAATGCCTCCGACGTTTGTGGCTTGCCCCTCCCCGAAAAATCCTTCGGATTTTTCGACCCTCCCTCAAGGGGAGGGTGGAAAGACGCGTATAGGCGGTCACCGCACGGAGGAAAGAACGTACACGGACGAAAATTTCCCTGCTCTTCCCTGATAATGTCCACGCGCGAGAGGGTCGAAATGCAGGAAAGGCCTGCGGGATCTGCATCGGATGCGCGCGCGATGCGCACCCGTTTTTCAAAGCCCCTGTTAAAGTCCCTGTTACCAGGGAATCGGGCGGAGCGATCGGAACGGCAACACAGCCGGAAATCGATGGTTTTTTGCGCTGCATGCGGCGAAGGCTTAGTGTGGCGCGCACGGCCGTTCCATCGGGGGGACCATGAGGCCCCTTTGGGCCTTTATGGTCTCCATCGTGTCGCTGGCGGTCCTGGTCGTCTGGATCGTCAACAATTCGGGAGGGAGCGTGATCATCGCCATCCTCGCCCACTGGTCGGCCAATCGCTTCGAGGCGCTCGACGGGGCAACCGCCCCCCAATACGGCTGGCTTTTTTGCGGTGGCGGCGCTGGCCGTGCTGGCCTTGGCCGGACCGGAGCTCGGCTCGAAACACATGCGCGCACCCCGATGGTCAAGCTGAAGTGACTGGAGACGGCGGCCCGGGAGCTTTATCCTGACGCCATGACCTCGCCGCGCGTTCTCCTCGGCCTTGTATTGGCTGCCTTGACCCTTGCCGCCTCGCCAGCTGCCGACGCGGCCGGCAAACGCCCGATCGTGATCGAGCTCTTCACCAGCCAGGGCTGCAGCTCCTGCCCGCCTGCCGATTCTCTTCTCGGCCGTCTGGCCGACCACAAGGACGTGATCGCGCTGAGCCTGCCCGTGACCTACTGGGACATGCTGGGCTGGAGGGACACGCTTGCGTCCGAGGCGAACACACGCCGGCAGAAAGCCTATGCAGTGGCGATGCGGCGCGGCGGCGTTTACACGCCCCAGATGATCGTCGACGGCGTGGGCGATGTCGTCGGCAGCCGCGAGCAGGCGGTCGATGGCGCGATCTTGGCGCGCGAAGCCGACATGACATTCATTCCCATCGAGATGCACCTGACCCATGCGGAGCTTCATGTTGGCGTCGCCGCGTCCGACACGATCGCGAGCCCCAACGCCACGATCTGGCTCTTCCACATTTTAAGCCGGGCGACCGTGCCCATCGGCAGCGGAGAAAATAGCGGCCACACGCTCTCCTATCGCAATGTCGTGCGCGACGTGAAAGCCGTCGGGATGTGGAAGGGACAGGCCGTGTCCCTCGATCTGCCGCGGGCCGAAATGACGAGCGGCCCGTATGATGCTGTTGCCGTCGTCGTGCAGCAGAACGGCTATGGCCGCATTCTGGGCGCGGCGGAAATCGCGCGGGCCGATTACGCGTCCGCGTGGTGAGCCCCCGAATCGCGTAGACTTCTTCCGATGGCGCTTTTCTTCGACGGAGCATGGTTCGACAAGAGGCTCGCGAGCCTCGGCCTGCCGCGCGCCACGCTTGCGGCAGCGCTCGGTCTGTCGGAGCACGATCTCGTCCTGATCTGGAAGGACCAGCGCGAAGTGTCGGCGCGCGATGTCGCGATCCTCGCGAATCTTCTGGGTGAGAGCGCCGAGGACATTGCGCTTCACGCGGGCGTTTCGACGCCCGTGCCGAAAACGGGATCGGCGGATCCCGGCCTGAAAGCGATCGAGGAAAGATTGACGCGTATCGAAGAGGCGCTGGCCGAACTCAAGGCGCTCCTGCGCGCCGGACGCTGAGGCTTCAGGCGTTCCAGTCGAGATATTTGCCCGCCGTCGGCAATCCATCCGCATGTCCATACGCCGCGCGCGCCGACAGCGCGTCGGGGCCGGACGGCGGAAGCACCTGACCGAGGAGCTGAGCGACGAACGGCGCGCTCAGCCGCGTTCCGTGCCAGCGTGGGGCGGCTTCTGTTTCAGTTCGGGACAAGGTTTGCTGCGGCGTGCGCGCGGCGGCGGATTCGCGACGCTGTTCTTCGGCGGTGAAGCGATTGTGCAAACCGCTGCCGCTGCTTGCTTTTTCGATGCGGACGAGCGCCTTCGCGGAACCGGACAATGCCGTTCCTGCCGAAGATGAAATGCCGGTCGTCCAAGTCATAACCAGTCCTTAACGCAAAGACTGCGCCGACGGCTCCCGACCCCTGCAGGTCTGGAAAAGTTTCTGCTTTTTTAATGTCCCACGGTCATCCTCCCGACAAAGGCCGGAAACTGGCCGGGATATGGTGGGTAGAGTGGTGAGCCAGACGCTTCAGAGGAAGCCTGTCGACGGCATCCGTGCGCTCGTGTCCGAACACGATGTCGAACGGCTTCGCCTCGCCGTCACGGGCGCGAACGAAGTCGTATTCGACTGGACTCTCGGCGACGACCGCATCGCCTGGGACGGCGGCGTCGACGTGCTCGCTCTCCATGCCGATATCGACCGCCTGCAGCGCGGCGAGCAGCTTCTGGGCTGGATGTCGCCGCAAGGCCGCGACCAGCTCGACAGGATCGTCACCGAGCGCGCGCTCGACGACACGACCTTCGAATGCGAATTCGAAACGGCGTCCGCGATGGGCGCGGTGTGGTTCGAGATGCGCGGCGTGCGCATCCCGGGACCCGACGGACGCGCCGAACGGCTGGCCGGCATCCTGCGCAACGTCACCGAACAGAGACGCGACGCGCAAAGGCTGACCTACCTTGCGACGCGCGACGAATTGACGGGTCATTTGAACCGCACGAGCCTGCGTTCGGAGCTCGCGCGCGCCATCGAAGCGGCGAAGGCGGAACAGCGAAGCTGCGCCTATCTCGTCGCCTCGATCGACCGGCTCGCGACCATCAACGAAGCTTACGGTTTCGGCGCCGCCGACGAGGTGATCCTTGCCGTCGGCGAACGGATCGCGGGCGTGCTCCGCCATTGCGACATCATCGGCCGTACAGCCGGCAACAAGCTGGGCGTCATCGTGACGGATTGCTCGGAGCGCGAGATCGGTCTCGTGGCCGACAGGATGCGTTCGATCGTGCGCGGCGAAGTCATCGCGACGCGGAGCGGCACCGTTTCCGCGACCGTATGCGTCGGCGCCGTGTCGCTGCCTTCGGGCGCGACCTCGAGCCAGGAAGCGATGCTCCGCGCCGAAGAAGCGCTCGACCGAGCCCGTGGCGCCGGCCGCGACGGGTTTGCGGCTTACGTCAAATCCCCGCAGCGCGAAACCGCACGGCTGAGGCTGATGGGCATTGCCGACGAGATCGTGGCGGCGCTCAACGAAGGCCGCCTCGTCTTCGCCTATCAGCCGATCGTGGTCGCGAAGTCGCGCGCTGCCACCCATTACGAATGTCTCCTGCGCATGATCCGGCCCGATGGCTCGGTCGTGGCGGCAGGACAATTCATTCCCGCAGCCGAGCAACTGGGTCTCGTGCGTCTCGTCGACCGGCACGCGCTCGAAATGACGGTGGCGCAGCTTCATGCGCATCCCGATCTCACGCTTGCCGTCAACGTCTCCGGCACGACCGCGAGCGATTCCTCGTGGCTGCAGTCTTTTCTCAATTATGTGCGCGCCAACCAGAAGGTGGCGCCACGCATCATCGTGGAATTGACGGAAACGGCGGCGCTGCATGCCTTCGAGGAAAGTGCGCGCTTCATTTCGAATTTGCGTGAACTCGGTTGCCGCGTCGCCATCGACGATTTCGGCGCGGGCTTCACGTCTTTCCGCAATCTGCAGATGCTGCGCGTCGACATGGTCAAGATCGACGGCGCCTACATCAAGGGGCTCACTGCTTCGCCCGACAACCAGATCTTCGTCAAAACGCTCGTCGAACTCGCGCGCAACTTCAATCTGAAGACGGTTGCGGAGTGGGTGGGATCCGACGAGGAAGCGGCCCTCCTCGAAAAGCTGGGGGTCGACTACTTCCAGGGCTACCATTTCGGCGAGCCGACACTCTCGCCGGCATGGGACGCGAGCCTCTAGCGCTCCGACATATTACTGCGGTGTGATCGTCCGGTCCGGCGCGGTGCCGGAGGGATTGGCGCTCGGGTCCGAGCGCAGAAGCGTGTTGTTGAGGCGGCGGTCGCGCGCCTGGCTGTTCAGCTGCTGCGTCTCGTAGCCCTCGATCTTGTTGGCGTAAGCCTGGAAGGCGGCATCGTCTTCGGGCAGACGCTTGTCGCAGCGCTCCGGCGCATAGTGCATGTGCTCCTGGCACCACAGGTCGAAATTCATCGGCGCGAAATCGAGATGCCGCGTCTGCGCGACTGCCACCGGCGCCGCGAGACAGGCGGCAAACAGCGCCGCATGGAAGACGGTTCTTGTCATATTCGCCCTCATTGCCGGCTCCATCCTGCTGCCCGATACACGACCATGACTTAAGTCCGATCCGGCGGGGTACAAGTGCGCCGAAGCGGCGCTATTTGCGCTCGCGCGCGAGCTCGGAAAGCTGCTTGCGCATGGCTTCGATCTCGCTCTTGAGCTCGCTGATCTCTTCGGATGTCTTGGGCTCGGCCGCGCCGTTGGCGGGGCGCGTTTCGTCGCCGGCGGCGCGCGGGGCACCGGGCATCGCCACGCCGAAGGGCGAAAACATCTTCATGGCGCGTTCGAACATAGCGAGGTTCTGGCGGGCCATCACTTCAAACGCCTGGCTGCCGCCGCCAAACGCTTCGGTCATGCGATGCTTGATGGCTTCCTGGTTCTTCGAGAAGCTTTCCATCGAAAGATCGAGATAGCCCGGCACGAAGGATTGCAGGCTGTCGCCATAAAGGCGGATCAATTGCCTGAGAAAACGGATGGGCAGGAGATTCTGGCCCTTCGCTTCCTCTTCGAAGATGATCTGTGTAAGGACGGATCGTGTGATGTCTTCGCCCGAGCGCGCATCGCGCACTTCGAAATCGACCCCCTCCTTCACCATCTCGCAGAGATGATCGAGCGTCACATAGCTCGACGTTTGCGTGTTGTAGAGCCGCCGGTTGGCGTATTTCTTGATGACGACCGGCTCGCCCGAATTCTTGGATTCGCTTTTGTTTTCTTCCGTCACTGTGAACCGCTGTTGCTCTCTTGATCTCTACGCACGCGCCAAATCTCGCAGTAGCACAACATCACATCTTACACCCTGTCTAGTGGCATCTGCCGGACAAAGCGGCAAAGGGATCAAAAACTGCCCTGGTAAGCTCTTGAAATTGCAAATTAATTAGCCACTGTTTACCCAAGCGTGCATTCGCGCCATTTTGCGGGCGGTGCAGCAAAGTCCAACATCGGAGGAATTCGCCATGCCTGAGGTCGTGATCGTTTCGGGCGCCCGCACGCCTGTCGGCTCGTTCAACGGCGCTTTCGCCAGCGTGCCCGCGCACGATCTCGGAAAGACGGCGATCGAAGCCGCGCTCGCCCGCGCAAAGGTCGCGCCCAAGGACGTCTCGGAAGTGATCCTGGGGCAGATCCTGACGGCCGCCCAGGGGCAGAACCCGGCGCGACAGGCCTCCATCAATGCCGGAATCCCCGTCGAGGCGCCGGCATGGCTCGTCAATCAGCTTTGCGGCTCGGGGCTCAGGGCCGTGGCGCTCGGCTATCAGCAGATCATCAACGGCGACGCCGCCATTGTCGTCGCGGGCGGCCAGGAATCGATGAGCCAGGCGCCGCATGCCGCCTATCTCCGCGCCGGAACAAAAATGGGCGCGCTCGAGCTGACCGATACGATGCTGAAGGACGGCCTGATCGACGCCTTCCACGGCTATCACATGGGCATAACCGCCGAGAACGTCGCCCGCGAATGGCAGATCACCCGCGAGGCGCAGGATCAATTCGCGGTCGCCTCACAGAACAAGGCCGAAGCCGCGCGCAAGTCCGGCCGCTTCAAGGACGAGATCGCCGCCGTCACCATCAAGGAGCGCAAGGGCGAGCGCGTCGTCGACACCGACGAATATATCCGCAACGGCGTCACCTTTGACAGCGTCGCCGGCCTCAAGCCCGCCTTCCAGAAGGACGGGACGGTCACGGCAGCCAATGCGTCCGGCCTCAATGACGGCGCCGGCGCCGTTGTCCTGATGTCGGCCAAGGAAGCCGACGCGCGCGGGTTGAAGCCGCTGGCGCGGATCGCCTCCTGGGCAACGGTCGGCGTCGACCCCGCGCTGATGGGAACGGGTCCGATCCCGGCCTCGCGCCTGGCGCTCAAAAAGGCCGGCTGGTCGATCGGCGACCTCGACCTGATCGAGGCCAACGAGGCTTTCGCCGCCCAGGCCTGCGCGGTCAACAAGGAGCTGGGCTGGGATCCTGCGAAAGTTAACGTCAATGGCGGTGCCATCGCCATCGGTCACCCGATCGGCGCGTCGGGCGCGCGCGTGCTCATCACGCTCCTCTTCGAGATGGAGAAGCGCAACGCCAAGAAAGGCCTCGCCACGCTCTGCATCGGCGGCGGCATG
>Ga0181525_10003988_pt1 | contig 11501 bp, 10 predicted proteins | sample PEATcosm2014_Bin_48_FD_121100 | JGI IMG/M metagenome (GOLD analysis project Ga0181525, IMG submission 121100) | Peatland microbial communities from MTU Mesocosm Facility, Houghton, MI, USA - PEATcosm2014_Bin06_10_metaG | ecosystem: Environmental > Terrestrial > Soil > Wetlands > Peat | place... | reverse complement strand
GATTTAGATTACGGAAAACCCACAGGCAGCGATAAACTCCCGGAGATTTTTTTCGGACGTCAGGTTTCGATCAAACCCAATCACTACTTTGGCTTCGGAATAACTAGCGCTGACTCGGCTTACACCCTTTTGCTGAAGAAGCATCGTTTCCAGTCCAACCGCACAGGTTGTGCAGGTGAATCCTTTTACGTGGTAGGTTACGCTCTGGTTTTCGTTGGCCGCTCGCGTGTCAGCGCTGAAGCTTGCTTCGGTGAGGGCGATTGCGGTGGTTGTGGCTGCTACGCCTGCCGTTACGCTGTAAAGAAACTTGCGCCGATCCATTGCAGTCTTCTCCTATTGTGCGGTTGCGCTTCCAGGTTCATAGCGCCATGCGGTTTTAATGCTTGCCCGATCGGCGAAGCGGAGATCCACGTACTCCTCAAATTCAATCTTCTTCTTGAGCACGCCGGTTTCGATCATGAGGTCGCGCACCAGATCGAAGTCCGCCTTTCGCGGAGCCAGCGGGCTATATGTAACCCGGTTCAGCGGGTTAGTGAGCGCCCAGCGCAGCAGCGCCGGGTTTTGGTTGTAGTAGAAGCGGCCGACAAAATCGGCCGCATTTTCGCGATAAGGTTTTCCTTTTTCCAGCCACAACCCCGAGCGCGCTATGCCATCGACAAGCACCTGCACCGCATCCGGGCGCTGGTCGATCATGTCCTGCCGCACCACCAGCACGCATGACATATAATCGGGCCAATATTCGCGGGCGTTAAACAGCACGCGCCCGAAGCCGGCCATCTCCGCCTGGGAAGGGAAAGGTTCCCCCATGGAGAACGCGTCGATCGCCTTCGCCGCCAGCGCTCCCGCAACGTCGGGAGGCGCCATCTCCACCATTTTGATTTCATTTGGCTTGATGCCAAAAGCCTTCATGGCGCGAAACACAATCAGCCGCTCGTCGGAGAAGCGGCTCGGGATCGCGATGACGTGGCCTCGCATATCCGCGAACGTCTTAATTGGGCCATCTTTCCGCACCACAACCGCACTGCCGTAACGATGGCCGAGGTAAACGACCTTGATAGGTACCCCTTGCGACTTCAGCGCAATCGCCAGCGGAGCTACGATGAACGCGGCCTGTACTTTATTAGAGATCAAAGCCTCTTTGATCTCAGGAAATCCCTGAAACATTTTGGGAAGAAAAATTTCGCCGGCGAGCGAGAACTTGGAGATGTAGTCGGTAACCGGGCACGCCAGGTGGCAAGTCACCGGAATATAGGCCACAGTGAACTTTCGCTTTTCCGGTGGCAGATAATCGTTCACGATGGAGGCCCAGTTGACGTTGAGATAGGCATGCAGTCCGGAGATCAATACTAACCATCCGAAGATCAGCGTCAGCACTCGATTCCTAGAACTCATCTTCTAAAACTCGTGGCGAAAGCCCCAGCGGACGGATTTCAATTTCTCGACCCGGCGGAATATCGTGTCGAGCGCGAGGCCGGTCAGGCCAATCAAAATCATGGCAGCGACCACCAGGTCGTACCTCTTCCCCGAATTGCGCGAATCGATGATCAGGTAGCCGAGGCCGGAATCGATCGCGGTCATCTCCGCGGCAACTACCACCAGCCACGCGATGCCGAGCGCGATGCGCAGTCCAACAATGATCTGGGGCAGCGATGCCGGAAAAACTACCTTCGCGATGAGCTTCGCCGGGGAGAGCCCGAAGTTCCGCCCGGCGCGTCGGTACATGGAAGGAACGTTACGCACAGCATTCATGGAAGCGACGACGATGGGGAAGAAAGATGCAAGAAAGATCAGGTAGATTGCCGCTAGGTTACCGACGCCAAACCATACGATGGAAACCGGGATCCACGCAATCGGACTGATCGGCCGCAACATCTGGATGGTTGGATTGACCACTGCTGCCGCCTCGGGATACCAACCGAGCAGCAATCCGAGCGGAATCCCGAGACCTGCTGCAGTGAGATAACCCCAGGCTACGCGCTGCAACGAATCGCTAACATAACGGGCCAGAAGCCCTTTGCTCACCAGTTCTGCCGTGCCCCGCTCGACGTCGAGGGGCGACGGGAATACTTTTGTGGCGCTCCACTTTACGGAGAAATGCCACAACCCGAGAAACAGCAACGCGGCAAAAATCGGCCAGAAATATTTCTCCCACTTCATGGGCTGGGCAAGAGAGTTCATACTTTGTGGGCCAGGCCGATCTGCTCGAAGATGCCATCGCGCAGTTCCAAATAGCGGCGCGAGCTGATATCGCGCGGGTGGTCGATATCGATATTGACAACGCCTTGAATTCTCGCCGGACGGGCGCTCATCACCACCACGCGGTCCGCCAACTGAACCGCCTCTTCGATATCGTGAGTGACGAAAAGGATCGTCTTGCGTTCCGCCTCCCAAATCCGCAGCAACTCGCCGCGCATGATCAGGCGCGTGATAGAGTCGAGCGCGCCGAAGGGTTCGTCCAGAAAGAGCATGTCGGGATTGACCGCTAGCGCCCTGGCCACTTCCAGGCGCTGCTTCATGCCCCCGGAAAGCTCCTGCGGATAGGCCTTCTCGAACCCCAATAACCCGACCATCGTTATGTAGTGCGCGATGCGATGCGTGCGCTCTGCCTTCGGAAGTTTAGATAATCCGAACCCGATATTTCCCTCTACCGTGAGCCACGGGAAAACACCACGCTCCTGGAAGACAAAAATCCGGCGCGGGTCAGGACCGTGCACAGATTCTCCGCCAATCCGCACCTGCCCCTGCGTCGGCGAAATAAACCCAGCGACAACATTCAACAAAGTAGACTTACCACAACCCGAAGGGCCCAGCAGGCACACAAACTCTCCTTCGCCTACCTCAAGGCTGATGTTATCAAGCACTCGCACTTGATCGCTGTCACGGGTGAAGATCATGCTGACCCCCTCCGCCCTCAGCTTCACCCGAAGCGCTCGCTCTACCTTGAGCCCGTGCGAAACTATGGGTCGCACGCCGACAACCGTCGTTGCTTCCATTTAGTCCTCGGAATAACCCCAACGTAATGACTTGACTCCCTCGAGGGATCTCATACCTATATCGAGCAGCAATCCAATCAGCCCGATCAAGACCATGCCGGCCACAACCAGGTCGTAACGCGTCCCGGCATTGCGGGCATCTACAATCAGAAAGCCTAATCCGGAATTCACCGCGATCATCTCCGCGGCCACCACGACCAGCCAGGCAATGCCCAGCGTAATCCGTAGTCCGATGATCAACTGCGGCGCCACGGCCGGGTAAAGAACCCGGGCAATCAACTGCGCCTGGCTCAAACCAAAATTGCGTCCTGCATTAATATGGACCGGCGGAATACTGGCGACGGCATTCATGGCCGTAACCGTAAGTGGCAGGAAGGATGCGAGGAAGATCAAAAATATGGCGGCCATGTCGCCCACACCGAACCACAGAATCGAGATGGGGATCCAGGCCAGCGGAGAAATCGGACGGAAGATTTGGATTAACGGATTCAACGCCATTTCCGATCGCCGGTACCACCCGATCGCCAATCCAAGTGGTATTCCAAATACCGCTGCCGCCGTAAAACCCCAGGTAACACGGAATAGCGAAGCCGTCACGTACTTCAACAACAAGCCGCGCCGCGCGAGTTCTACAATACCCGCGGCCACAGCGACAGGCCCCGGCAAGAGATGGACAGTTTGTCGCGCGATGGCGATATGCCACAGTACAAGCAAAGCCGCGACGAATGCGACGGGGCGTAACCATACCGAGAGCTTCATCGCCGATAAGGCCTCTGCCACTCAGACTTGCCTTCTGTAAAAAGCACAGTGTCATTGATCGGCAAGCCAGTAAAGCGTTGGATGAGGCCGCTCGGCCACCGAATCTGAATCGCGTCGACCTTGGTGCCAGCCGCCAGTCCAAAGTGTTGCTCAAAAGGGAGGCAGCCGAAGTTGGTGCCGCCCGACACTTCGCGATACTGTTTGCGGCCACCCTCCTCTAAGCACACACGCGCTCCAATTGCGGAGCGATTGCTCGTTACGCCGGCTAGCCGAACATTTAGATAGTTACCCGGTAATCGCTTCGGACAGAAAACGCGAGTGGTTAGGAGATCGCCGGGATAGGCGCCTCCGGCGGCTAAAAGCACCGACAGACGCCCGTCGCCAAAAAGATCGGCCATGTTCGAGCCGTGACCCTTGCCACCGAAGGGTAGTCCAGCGGCGAAGGTAATATTGTGAAACCGCTTGCCATCGCTCTCCAGCAGAATCGGCGGTTCCAGGCGATCCATGCGGGGACTGCCATTGCCCAGCACCAGATCCAGATAGCCATCGTTGTTGAAGTCGCCCGCATTTCCGCTCATGGTGCCCCAGCACCCAGTGAGACCAATGTCCCGCCCGTGCATGGTGAAGGTGCCATCCCCATTGTTGTGATAGATCCGGAGAGGTTTGCCATCGGGCGGGCCGTCCCCGTGGCGCATGGTGTGGATTACAGCCTCATGGTCGGACCAGGTGAATTGAACGATGTCGAGCCGGCCATCGTTGTCGTAATCGCACCATAGACAGATGCTCCCAAAACAATTGTCGTCGATACCGGCCTCGGCACTTACGTCCGAGAAAGTGCCGTCGCCGTTGTTTCTGTATAACTGCGACTTACCCAGCCCGTTCGAGAGAAATAGGTCAGGGTAACCGTCATCGTTGTAATCGCCCCAGGCCGAGCCAATTGTGGGCCATGTGGTCGAAAGCCCTGCGTCGGTCGTAACTTCCATGAAGGTGCCGTCGCCGTTGTTATGAAACAAACGATTGGGCGTCTTGCGGTCGAACATCCCGCCAATGTTATTGGCGACGAACAGGTCGAGGTTGCCGTCAAGGTCGTAGTCCACCCAGGAGGCGCTAAAACCCGGGCCCCACATCTTCAGTCCCGCATCCAGTGTGACATCGGTGAAAGTTCCGTCGCCGTTGTTCCGAAATAACTGCGCCTCCCCCGCGTAGAAGCCCAGGCGCGTGATGAAAAGATCGGCATGGCCGTCGTTGTTATAGTCTCCAATGGTAATAACGAAAGAATTGACCGCGGTGTCAAGCCCCGAACTTACAGACACGTCGGTGAAGGTTCCGTCTCCATTGTTGCGGTAGAGATTGCATCCACCGTGTGCGCACGCAATCGCCACATCCAGGAGTCCGTCATTGTTGTAATCGAAAACGGCTACGCCGCGCCCGCCGCTCGTCTTATCCAGTCCTATCTTAGGAGCGATGTCTTCAAACTCCACGCTAGCCTTCTCGAAGCCGACCTTCATCTCCATGCGCTGGGTGCAGGGAATGTATTCCGGATAGCCGCCCATCTTGGTTGCAGTAAGCCACAGCCAGACGCGGGCTCGTTCGTCATTGGGACTGGCGGTCAATGCATCGCGGCTTACTTGCGCCGACTCTTCCAGCTTCCCTGCGCGATGGAGCGCCACAGCCGCCTCATGTAAAGCCAGCGGCCGCACCGACGGATTACTGGCGGCCTTGAGAAGATTGCCGGCAGCAGCTTCATAAAGGCCGCACTTGATCTGCATGCGTCCGAGTTCAACGCGAGTGGCGTCGTCATGCGGCTGTCGCGTCAAGCGGGCCTCATAGTCTTCGATGAGCGTCCGATATTCCAATCCTACGAACACCGGAGTGTCGGTAAACGACTCGAAGAAGTCGGCCAGGAAACGGGGATAGTTACGACGACCCACCATTTCGTAGGTGACCAGCACTCGCAACGCCTGCTGAATGAATAGTGTCCCGCAGGACAACGCCAGTTGCATCGGAAAAGCCAGGTTGAGCGGGCTCGCGCCTTCTACATTGTCAAAAGAGACGCGAGCCGCCGAGAGCACCTTTTTGAAAACGGAGCCGAGTTCCGCAACCTCAAAGGGAGTGAATCGCGCAACCCGGGCCAAGCGATTGGCAAACTCGGAGACAGCCACGTCGATATCTGCCGGACCGTTCACGGGAGGGGTACTCAGCGGTTCGTAACTCTTTTGCCCCGTGAGCGCTCCGACTGTGTTCTGCATGGTTTGCAGTACCGAGTTCATGGTCATCAATCCGGTTTCGATGAGAGTGGGCGCAGACGCGAGAAGAGAGTCTATAGCCGGTGTACCCTTTGATTGTGTTGCCGCATGCGCCGCGTCGAGGGGAAATACCCCGGCGCCAATGACTCTGTCGGAGGTCTTAAACAGAGGTTGGAAGCCGAATGTCATAGCGCCTTGGGGAGGTCGTAATAAATGGACCGGATAGCACAGCCAAAACTTGCCGCCTCGGTTCTGGTTAATGGCTTGCCTGCAAGAAACTGTGCGATTGCCGGTTCGAGATACGCCATATATTCAAGGTCGTTGGGGTACCTGTAGTTGTCGATGGCGCCGCGATATCGCAGAACACGATTGGAGTCGATCAGAAACACACGAGGCGTCTGGTGCGTGAACCATTTCTTGGCCACGCTGCCTGTGGGATCGTGAAGAATCGGAAAGAGAAGCGCTCGCGCCGCCGCGGCCGCGCGCAGCGCGGCCGCTGTTTCTTCCTGACGCGAGGCGATCGCCGCCAACCCAAGATCCGGATGGAGCGAGGCGAACCCGCTCAAATAGTTGTCGTAACGCGTGCAATGAGAACAGACGCTGGACCAGAACACGACGACTGCACCGTTTTTGCCTTCCAGGAGCGTTTGCAGGCCGACGACGCCGCCACCGATCGCAGTCAGGCGGAAGTCGTCTACTGTGCCACCGATCTCTTGCGTGTCTGGCGCTACCATTTCCTGTGGCATGGTTCCTCTCGGTCACGAAGCTATCCCGCCGTTCCTGGCGGAACAATACCTCGAATCGATTACGCGCTCGATTTCTGGTGAGGCAGCGCGGCGCAGCGATGACCTACTTGTTTTCAATTCCAGCTTGAGCCGCTAATGTTGGATCGACGCCCAACAAACACTCTTCAGCAATTAAGCTGTCGCGATAACTGGCCTTGTTTCTCGCGGTGGAATTGCCCCAGAATTTCGTTGGCTTCAAGGACGGTCGACAGACAGGCGCAAACGGACTCGATCGCTTTCCCGGGGATGGCGCAATAGCCTTCGTGATCTCCAAGACCGGTGTAGACGCGGTTTCCGATGCACGCTAGACTAAGCACCGCCTGCCCCGAAGCCAAACTCTCTGGAATGATTGCGCATGCGGGTCTGCCCATGGCCGGAGCGCTCTTGAGAAAGCCCGCCGCCCGCGCCGCCTCGGTAAGCAGCATTAATTGCCGCACGTTTCCCCGAACTAATACTAAGTCTGGAAGAGATGGACTAAGCTTCAAAGGTCCATAAATCACGAAACGCAACCGGTCAGAACGGTGCGGAAGTTCCGCGACCTCTTGCGCCTTTACATAAGATAGCTTCACCATGGCGGAGGTGAGTTCCACCAGTTCTGCGGTCTGGCTCTGCGACAGCTCTGCCCCCAGCGCGTAAGCGCCTACCAAACAGCCGTAGTGGTCAGGCGCGTCGGCATAAAAAACACTTCCCTCCGCCGCTAACTTCCAAAACGAGCATCCTGAAGGCTGTGGGCTGACTTTGCGGAGCAGTTGGGTCGGCCTCACGTCACTGAAAGCGACAGCAACCGCTCTCGTCTTCGTCAGTTCATAGAGCTGACGATCCCACTTGTCGAGTAAGTCACGCGTCATGATGGTCCTCAGACAAATCGCCGTCTTTGGCGGTTGCGGGCTTGTAGACAATTCCTGGAATAGAGCGAAGGACTACCTATTATGGACAGCCAATCACGGCGAATTTGCGCTCCAGCGATTTGTGCAAATAACATCAACCCGAGTGTCCTACTGAGCGTGCTCGGCAAGCTTGTGTCGGGAACGACCTGCGATCCACCAATGGGGCTGTAATGCTGACGGTGAAAGAATGCGTTCCGTTTTTGCTTTTTTCTCACCGCCCCGCGTCGGAATTGCGGGCCGCCCAAGTGGCCAGCTTCGGTGAGGCTCTTTCCCTGTCGTGGATTAGAAGGTTACCGGGAGAAAAGCGAATTCGCTTTTTCCATGGGCAGGTATTCGTCGTCCAGCTCTACCAGGGATCCCAGTTGATTCGCGCACAAGTCTGCCATGGGTAGGATCAACGAGTAAGACCACGGCAGGCAAGGGTACCTTGCGATAGTCTTGTGGACACAAGTTCCAACCCTAATCCTGGTTGCGAACAGTGCATCGCTCTCCATCTAACTTCTGTGCGTCTTACTTTCTACCCGATCCTATGTCACTTCAGTAGTCCGCGGCCCTCCTCGACATAGCTTATGCGATTGATGGGCACGTCGAGCTGCTCGAGGCGTCCGCTGGGCCAATGAATCTGCAGGCGATCAATCTTCGGAGCGCTTCCAATTCCGAAGTGGATCCGCCGGCTGCTCTCGCCAGCATAGCCGTTACCACCGTCCAGTTCTCTTATTTGTGTCAGCCCACCCGCCTGCACCTTGACGCGCGCACCAATGCCATCGCGGTTGGACTTCGTGCCGATCAGCTTAAGCTCGATCCAGTTACCGGTGTTTTGTGAAACATTGTGATACACAATGGGTGATTGATCAGCGTTGGTCTGAACCAAGTCGAGCAGGCCATCATTATCGAGGTCAATGACTCCTATGCCCCGCCCGTCCCTGTCGTTGTCTACTCCTGCGTCCGCGCCGATCTCTCGAAAGGTCCCGTCTCCCAGGTTGTGAAAAAGGCGCTTCTTCTGAAAGCCGCTCCAACTGCGATTCCCAATGTCCGGCCAGCTATTGACATCGCTGAAGTCCACTCCCGGCTTAGTGATCATCGGAAGCAAGATTGTCAGGTAGTTCTCCGGACCGGCGGATCGTAGGCCATTTACCACAAAAAGATCCTGCCAGCCATCGTTGTCGAAATCCCCAAACTTAGCGGCCCATCCCCAGCCCGTGTCGCACACTCCGACTTCCTGGGAAACATCGGTAAACGTTCCATCCCCCATGTTCTGCCATAGCATGGCACACTCTTTCATGTAGTCATCGTAGATGTTGGTTACATAGATATCGAGCCAGCCATCGTTGTTGTAATCCGCGACGTCTACGTTCATCCCTTTTTTCGTGTCCCATCCCGTCGCTTTTTCCGTCACCTCACGAAAAGTACCATCGCCATTATTCAGAAACATGTGATCTGTACCGAAATCACATGCCAGGTAGATATCTTGGAGTCCGTCATTATTGAAGTCGCCGTGTCCTACATCGAGGGTCCATCCCGTCACCTTGCCTAGCCCGGCCTTGAGGGTCACATCCTCAAAAGTGCCGTTTCCCATGTTGTGCCAGAGAGTCACTCCTCCACCGTTTGTAGCTCCGTCGAGATTGTTGGGGAGCACATGTGGATCCTTTAGGTCCAGCAGATTGGCGGGCTGAAAGTAGTTTCCGAACAGCAAGTCCAGATAACCATCGTTGTCATAGTCGAACGTAATTACCGCAATGGTATTTCCGAACTTGTTCAGACCCGAGCCGGCAGTTACGTCCCTGAATCTGCCGTGGCCTTCATTGTGATAAAGAATCGGCGTGCCGAAGCGGGCGACGAGCAGATCGAGCAGCCCGTCGTTGTCGTAGTCGAACCAGAGGGCATCGGAGACGATGTTTGAGGCATCGTTTCCGCCCGCGACGCCGGCTTCCTGCGCAACATCCGTGAACGTCCCGTCGTGGTTGTTGCGGAATAAGTGATTGGGTTGGCCTTCCTCCGAGTCCGTGATGAACAGGTCTTCGTACCCATCGTTATCGTAGTCGCCTACGGCGACGGCCGCGCCACCTCCGGTAAACATGCGCAGCACGTCAGCGTTCTTGCCGTGATAGGTACGAATGTGGTGCCGGATGTGAATGCCGGCCTTGGCCGTGATGTCCTCGAAACGTATGTTTGTCCCGGACCCGCCCAGCGCCGCAGGCGCCAAACTCACGAAACACAGACCCAGCGCAGCACAAAACCCTATCATCGTCCTTCGGACCATATAACCCTCAGATCTGTGTCTACTCTCTTATTCGGATCGAAGCCGTTCTCGATGTACTTAACCAACTCATCGCCGTGCAAAGACAGGCGATCCTTTAGCTGCGCGTTGTTGGGAAACTGACGCAGGCCTTCCTGCCAGGTGGCTCGGGCTCTATCTAATAGATCGAGCTTGCAGTAACCATCTCCAAGGGCCACATAGGTCCGCACATAGTAAGGCTTCGCGGGATTTTTCTGGAGCGAGAGCGCCTTTTCCAGATCGGCGACTCCCAGCGAAGCTTTGCCGAAGATCTTGGGCCAGAACAAATAGCTTGCGCCCCGGGTGTAGTAAGTGATCCAGCTGGGCTGTAAATCGACGGCCTTGATAAATTCGCCGAGGGCAGTGTTCGCCAGAATCACCTGCGTGATGGAGCCCGCGACAGGAATTTTGTCCACATAAGCGAATCCATAGTTGAGATGAAGGTTGGCCGATGCCGGATGGCTTACAAGCAATTTCCCAAAAAAATCAATCGAACGATCGAATTCCTTGTGCCGGATGACGGCCTGGCGGTATTCACTTGCGTAACGCAGGTTGTCGGGGTCGTCAGCGATCGCCAACTCTAAATAGTGCAAGCCGGTTGCAAAATCGTTTGCTTGCACTGCGGCCATGCCTTGGCGAAATTCGGCGTCGGCCGTGGCTGCGGCTACACTCAGCCCACCGGCAGCCAAGAAAAACCCAATTAGCAGTGGCGGTAGCCTCTTGGTCATGATTGCGGTCTCCAAATAGACAAAGCGTTTGCCGTTTGGCCTTCCACGATTTTGTACAGGTGGTCAACTTCCGGCCCTGCGAATGTCTGCTTTAATCTCGAGGGCCAGCGCACTTCGATGGAATCTATCTTGGCGAGGGTGGCAAGCCCGAAGTGCACTCGAGTGGTGGACTGCGCGGCAAAGCCGTTTCCGCCATTCACATACTGCAGGTAGGTTTTTCCTCCCGCCGTCAGGCGGACTTGAGCCCCGATCGCAAAGTGGTTCGACTTGGTCCCCTCCAGCAAAAACGTCACCCAATGCGCTCCGGACGGCAGGACGTTGCGGTAGAGGTTGGCTTCGTCATCGGCGTTGGTAACAAACAGATCAAGGCGTCCGTCATTATCGAAATCCGCTACTGCGATACCACGGCCATCCTTCAACGAATCCAGCCCATGCCGAGACGCTTCTTCCTTGAATACCCCGCCCACATTGTGAAAGAGCCGCTTTCGTTCATAGCCGCTGAGCGACTTATTGCCGATCGGCGGCCAGCTCCGGGCGTCCGTCAGATCAACGCCTGGCCGCGTCACCATGGCGAAGATGTCTGGAACGTAATCTTCCTTCCCCGCCGATACCCAGCCGTTCATGACGTACAAGTCAAGCCAGCCGTCGTTATCGTAGTCGACAAACTTGGCTCCCCATCCCCACCCGGTATCGCAAGTTCCAACTTCGTTGGACACATCTACAAAGGTGCCGTCGCCCATGTTCTGCCACAACATGGCGCACTCTTTCATGTAGTCGTCATAGATATTGGTCACATAAATGTCGAGCCACCCGTCGTTGTTGTAGTCG
>Ga0181525_10003986_pt1 | contig 11503 bp, 13 predicted proteins | sample PEATcosm2014_Bin_48_FD_121100 | JGI IMG/M metagenome (GOLD analysis project Ga0181525, IMG submission 121100) | Peatland microbial communities from MTU Mesocosm Facility, Houghton, MI, USA - PEATcosm2014_Bin06_10_metaG | ecosystem: Environmental > Terrestrial > Soil > Wetlands > Peat | place... | reverse complement strand
CAGCCTTCTTTATGGTGATATGGTTTTATTGCTTTAATGTCATTTGAAAATTTATTGCTATCTTTGTCGCACCACCGAACGGTCATGCAACAGCTTAAGCAGAAAAAATGCATATCCTTGCATATGTTGATATAAAAACGTTGCAATGAATTGCGTTCATCCATATATTGCAGGAAAGCAATAACATGAGACAGGAAAGCACCATGAAATTCATAGCATACTTACGAGTTAGCACAGACGAGCAGTCATTAGGTCTAGATGCGCAAAAAGCAGCATGCGAAGCGTATTGCAAAAAGCTAGGTCATGAGCTAGGCGCAGTATTCAGCGATGAAGGGCTTTCCGGTGGACTGTCTTTTGATAAACGCCCGGGCATTTTAGAGGCTCTTTCATCCTTGGAGAAAGGGGACGTTCTGCTTGTCGCAAAAAGGGATCGTTTATCCCGTGGAGATACTCTTGCCATGGCTATGATTGAGGCCGGAGTCGCAAGGAAAGGGGCAAAAATTATATCGACTGCGGGCGAAGGCACAGAAAGCGAAGATCCGGCCTCGATCCTTATGCGCCGCATGGTGGATGCTTTTGGAGAATATGAGCGTTTAATCATTAAGAGCCGGACTAAAGCGGCCTTGCAGACAAAAAAGACAAAAGGGGAGCGTGTCGGACATATCCCCTTCGGGCAAAAACTCGCAGCGGATGGGATCCACTTAGAGGAGTGTTCTGTCGAGCAAGATATCTTGCAGCAAATAAATGACCTAAAAAGTCGAAGACTCTCTATCCGAGCAATTGCGGCTGCAATGAATGAGAGAAAAGCATTTAACCGGGGGGCGGAATGGAACGCATCGAGCGTGCACAGGATTTTACAGAAAGCGGCATAGGTAATGCCTTAGATAAACTGGCGGACTCAATAAGAGGTCTGCCGCAGGACAGAAAAGAGGAGTTAGAGAAATTTATGGCGGAGAAAAAAATTTATACGGTTGAGGAGTTGGCAAAGATCCTGAAACTGTCGCCTTTAACTGTGCGCCGAGCAATCAAAGAGGGAAAAATCAAGGTAATACGGCTAGGGTCGACGCCAAAAGCACAAATTCGCATCACAGAGGCCGAGGTCGACAAAATCCTGAGCGAAGGAATGTAGTTGCCTTGGCGGCGACTCTTACACAATCTATCGAGGATAAAATGGCAAAGGAAAAGAAGCCCAAAACCGCAGGTGCACTGCTAAATAAAGCAGAACAGACTGGAATCATCCCGGAAGGCTATAAGCCATTCCTAGAAGCACTGAAAGTAAGGATACAGTCATCTCAGATTAAGGCCGCTGTTGCTGTCAATAAAGAGCTCATCACCTTGTATTGGGAAATAGGCACCTCTGTATACAAAAAACAGCTAGAAGACGGCTGGGGGGCAAAAACAATAGAAAAACTAGCGAAGGATCTAAAGTCAGTATTCCCTGGGATGAAGGGATTTTCACTCACTAACATCAAATACATGGTTCAATTCGCCAAAACATATCCGGAGTTCCTAATTAGCCAACAGCCTGTTGGCCAAATTCCATGGGGGCATAATGTGCTTCTCATGCAAAAAATCGGTGCCGCAGAGGAAAGACTCTGGTATGTTGCCAAGACTTTAGAGCATGGATGGAGCCGAGACGTGCTATGGAATTGGATAGATGGCGACTTATACAATCGCCAGGGAAAGGCCATCACAAATTTCTCTAACACACTGCCCGTTCCTCAATCAGACCTTGCCCGGCAAACTCTTAAAGACCCCTACTTATTCGACTTCCTTGAGCTCCACGCTGATCATAACGAAAAAGAGGTCGAGCAAGGGCTCGTTGACCATGTGCGAAAGTTTCTCATGGAGCTCGGAAGCGGCTTCGCCTTCGTGGGCCAGCAATATCCTCTAGAAGTTAGCGGGAAGACTTATTTCATAGATCTTCTCTTATACAATTTCAAGCTCCGCCGCTTTTTTGTGGTCGAGATCAAGGCCAAGGCCTTCGATCCAAGAGACACAGGACAGACCAATTTCTATCTATCCGCCGTTGATGACATGCTGAAACACCCCGACGACCAACCTACGATCGGTCTAATCCTCTGCAAAAATAAAGATAATATTGTCGCTGAATATGCATTGCGCAACCTCAAGAGCCCCATAGGCGTCGCCGGATACGAAACAAAGATTTTCGAATCGCTCCCCAATGATCTGAAAGGCTCTTTACCTAGCATTAAAGAAATCGAAGAAGAACTCACGAAAGACGAAAAGGACGAACCGCATGAATAAGCCTGGCCCAGCAGCCGAAAAAGACAGTAAGTGTCTCTTAATTATTAACCGCGGATCGAACTATAAAGCGGTGAACGAACACGTTAAAGCTCTCAATGGCTTTTATAATGGTGTTGGATGGTATGTCGAGTACAAACACAAAGACGCAGTCGCACAACTTTGCCAACAAGCAAACTTGCAATGCATCGACCTTCCTCTCCTAGACGAGAGTTTCGATGGGTTAAGAAGGCGGCATAAAGCTTCCTATTACCATGAAAAATCAATCAAAACGCATTTTGAGATTGCCAATCTAAAGAAAGTGCTGAAAATCCCCGAGGGAATAGATATCGATGAGCTCCAAAATGACGAGCACCGCAAGGGGCTAGAGCAAATTCCTGAAGGACGCCGCCTTTTAGAGCTAACACACGAATACGACGTACTTCACAAACGCATCAAGCAAGCTGAAGAGGAAGAAAACATATCAAAATTATCACTAACAGGCGCATTCAAGTACTTACTGGAACCTGCTAGCGAAGATAAAATTACTGAAGAAATAAGAAATATCTCTCCTGGTGTATATGTCGGATATAATATCGGAGATGTTGATCTGAAAATTCCGGGCGGGGCTGTTTCAATTATTGCAGGACCCACTTCTCACGGGAAAACCGCTACGCTTATCAACTTCGCATTAGGTGCCCTTAGCGATCCTCGGCAGAACGATTCCAGTGTCTATTTTTTCAGCTATGAGGAAAGCCGCGCCGCCATTGTTTCTTTGTTTCTCAACACCTACATAAACGAGCCTTTGTCAAAAAATAACCGCGAGTCGATCAAAAGCTATTTCAGAGACGGTGATATGCGTTATTTCGCCAGTGAAGGCATGGCACGACAACTGTTTCCCCCTAAGAAAAATGAGTTTTTTGAAACATTAATAGAGAACGGCCGGTTGAATGTTTTCTATTCAGAATTATCCGCTCAAGAGCTTGTGGCAGCCATCCACTATCTGAAAAAAAACTCGAATGCGGGCTTGGTCTGCGTGGACTATATGCAGTTGCTCAAATTTGGATCGGGGAACTTCGGGAGCAGGCAAGAGGAGCTTAAACAAATTTGCCTGATGCTCAAAGACTGCGCCGTAGAAACAGGTCTCCCCATTCTATTAGCTGCTCAATTCAATCGTACCGTCGTAGCAGAGGCCGACATAAGCCCTACGGCAATAAGCGAAGCCGGCGATATCGAGCGCGTAGCTAACTTAATGCTCGGTTTTTGGAACAGGAATTTTGAAGGCTTCAGTCGCCATGGCAACGTCGATAAAAAGGGCCGGAAAATAGCGAAAGAGCCGACGATCTACATGGAAATCATGAAGGGAAGAGCAATAGGTGCAGGCCACTCCGAAATATTCGAATTTGACGGCAATACCGGCAAAATTTCGAATCGACTCAAAGGATCCCAAAAGCCAACAGTGGAGTTTTGATATATGACCAATGACCAATCAACACAAGAAAATCAACATCTCGCAAAAACGGAATCATCATGCAAAAGTTTAAACTCAATAGAACAAAGCCTTAGTAAATGGATGGGAGCAGGTCTTGTAGAGGCAATACATAAACATTCCGGAAAAAGTGCTGAAGAAATTGAATATTCGGTATCTCTTTCACAACCCCAAGACCTTTCCGCAACTCAAGATATCATAGTTACTAACAAAGAGACAGGTGAGGTTATCGGTGTATTCAAAACACAAACTCCCACTGAAGTTTTTTTTGAGCTTTGTCAAGACATACATGTAAAAGTAAAAGCTAAAGAACTTCAAAAATTAAAAAAAGAAACGATTGAGGCAAAAAAGCTTACGAAAGAACAACATGGAGAACTAAAGACGCTGTTAAACAACATAGGCAATGACCGTCCTTTAACCAGGAAAGAAATCGCTACATTCATTGAAGAAATCAGAAAGCCAACAAAACCGAAAAAGATTCGCCATTCCGGTCATTTTGTTGACCAGAAATTGAAGTACGAAGAACCAAATAAACAACCATCTCTTTTCGACGCAATCACTCCAGAAACCAAAAAAAAAATAGGAGAAGAAATTAGAATAGAAGGGCTCAAACTTTCTCCTCCACAAGACAAACTAATAAACGCACTTATGAAGATTCTTCACGAGAAAAGTGAACATAGTAATCAACTTTCAGAAAATTTTTATGGGGGTAACTCTGAAAGTATGATTGTTCCATATGGGGGTAACGGACAAAAAGAAAAAGCTCGAGTTTTACGTATATTCCCTTCTGAATTGTACAAAGCATATTTTGATAAAGACGATTATTCAGGAAAAGAAATAGAAAACGTAAAAATGCTTTTAAAAGAAACGGAAATTCAAAAGTTTTTAATTATATATGATAGAGTTTACGAAATCATAAATGGAAAAAAAACGAAAAATGGACAGGAAACGAAAGAAAGAAGAACAGACAGGATCGAAGATTTTCAAAGTCTTATAAAAATAATACGATTTTTTGAAGGATTAACAGACGAGGAAAAACAAGAATTAAATGAAGGTGATGAAGAAATTCGAGAACGTCGAGGCGAGCTTGTTATAGCACTAAATCCACTTCTTACTGACCAAATAAACAGCAAATATGTCGAATATCCTGAAGATATAAACAGAAGAACTGTTATCGCAGCAGGAGGACACAGACTTGTAACTGAAAGTATGATTTGTGTAAGAGATTATCTAATGCGAGAACTTAGTGCAGGAAGAAGCAAGAGTCAAATAAATGAAGAAAAACTCATATTAGTTTTAAAACTAGATAAATACAAAAAACAGGGAAGAAAAAAACGAGTTATGGAATCAATCGATGCATCAATACAATTTGCGAAAAATTTAAGATTGCTTCTAAAACACGAGCGCATAATTGGTGCGGAAGGTCAGTGGAAACACATTTTCCATTTAAACACAGAGTTTTGATATTTAAAGCAAAAAATTACCGTACTACGTGGCAGAGTTACCGTACTACGTGGCAGAAAAACCAAGGAATTACCGTACTACGTGGCAGAGTTACCGTACTACGTGGCAGAGTTACCGTACTACGTGGCAGAAAACTCTCTCGTAAAAATCCGTTGGGAGATGCTATGAGATTCTTATGAGACTCTATGAGAGTCTCATGAGATGGCTACACCGCCTATGCCTAACGGCGGCGGCTAGCCTTTAAAAACGCAATAAGAAGAGCCGAAGAAAAAATTCATCTCCTGGTACTAGACTTCCGAAACTTTCTTTTCGGCTCTTCCTACCTCTAAACTTGAGGCATCCATGATTAAGACCTATGAAGATCAAATTCGAGAGCACATAGCCTTTTTGCGATTAAACGGCTTAGATGTTGCCGAGCTGCAAGTGTTCTATCCCGGAAAAGCCGAATATGTGCGATGCCTGGCAATTGGCGAAACCACAGGCCGGGGCGAATATTGCTATCAGACAGTCGGATCCACTTTGAATAATGGAAGGTTTGGGCTATCCACAATCTGCCGGCTTCCTGATAGTAAACGGGTAGCTCCATTCCGGACGTATGGCTTGCCACCTTCCGGTAACTTCATTAATTCCCAAGTTAATCATGCACATTTTGCAACGCCTGCGGTAAAAAGGGGCGACGATCAAGAGGGGCGATCAAGTGAAGATGGGATAAGGAAAAGCCAATACATTTGGAACCTGGCGAATGAGACTGGGCGGTCTGACTATCTCGAAAGAAAGGGGGTCGGGGCTTATGGGATCCGGTTCTTAGAAAATACATACGGGCGTGTTGCTGTCGTTCCGGCGAGGGATCAAGGCGGAAGTATCCGAGCTCTTGAATTCCTCAACCCTGACGGCGTAAAGCGGTTTTTAACTGGCTCAAGTTGGAAGGGGCTGTTCCATCTGCTCAAAACCCCAGTAAATGGCCAGGTCATCGGCATTGCTGAATCTTATGTCACTGCGGCGACCTGCATGGAGCTCGCCGGGATCCCCACCGTCTGCGCCTTTAGCTGCCATAATCTAAAAAGCGTCGCTTTGGCGATGAGAAAATTATACCAGGAAAGTGGGCTCATTATCTTCGCCGATAACGATCGCCATTTACTTGATGGCAACCAGGGCCTTTTAAAGGCTCAAGGTGCGCGCGACACAATTAAAACCAGCATAAGCCTATCCTTGCCCGATTTCGGCGATCTAGCGCCTTCTAAGGAGGCGAGCGACTGGAATGATTTAGTCAGGTTGAAGGGTGTTGAGTATTCAAAAAGAAATCTTCGGAAGTGCCCTATTTTTGATCGTAGGTGATTACCCATCTTTGATCATTTCTTGCGGCGTATGGATTTTCGCAGCGCACGTCATACACTTTGCTTCCCCACTGTTCCAGAGAAACAACTTGATTTTCTACGCTAAATCCATTGCAAGACAGTGTTTGATAGCAAAATGCCTGAAATGGGACTGCAAAAAGAATTATCAGAAACAGATATTTTTTCATAATAAATCTCATGTTTTGTATTGATTCACAGGGATTGTAACTAACTTGGTTTTAATTCAGAATGAAAAAGAATTATTATGTGTTTCCTGTTAGTAGTTTGCATTGCATGATAATAAGGGGATGGCTCGGAATTCGGTTTATAAAGCACGTTAAGGACCTTATCTCTCAATTGAATCCTAATTTCCCGAAAAACTATGTATAATTTTTATGGAAATTAGGTTGAATAAGAATAACTAATCTTCATCGTCATATTCCTCGCAATCCTTTTCGATCTGTAGATAGTCGGCATACTGCTCTTCGGTGATTGACCCTCTCTCCAAAAGGCATTTCATCAGTGCTTCTGTCTCATTCATCTTGGCGAGCCGGCCATATTTCCTAAGTGATTCAGTATCTCCAATGGCTGTTAAATACAATTCGAGCTTTGCCTGCGTTTCCTCCAAGCTCTGCATTACCTCTTCGGGATCTTGGTCTTGAAAAACATCGCATTCTCGAATGTATTCCGCTATTCGGCTTCTTGGTAGGCTCTTTTTGAATAGTGCGTCTTGTAGATTTTCCCATGCCTGAGATTCTGCTGCTCCCCATATGTCCATGAACTTTTTGCTGCTGTTCGCTATCGGCTCAAAATCAGAAATGGCGATACCTTTTTCTTTGAGAAAGTCATCAATGGAGTATGAATTTTTTTTCTGGCCCCACTGCTCCAAGTGCTGGAATAGTTTTTTATGTTCTTGCTTGGTTTTCATTTGCGCTTTTCTCGATCTCTTTGCTTAACGCTTTCATTTCTCTCAATAGAGCATGCTCCTGCTTGCGTTCGGCCTTTGCCATGAGCGTATAGCGTCCGTGGATCTCTTTCTTGTAGAAGGAGCCGCCATGCTTCCTGCAACGGCCGTTCTTCATACCTGGTTGTAAGCATGGAGCACCACTTTTAGTTCGGCAGCGAGCGCCACACAGCTTCACCCCTTTAATCGGCATTATTCATTTCCTCCTCTATGGGTTTGCGGAATATTCGGAACCACTTTCTATTGGAATAATCGGAATAGGTGGAGACTCTTGGCTGCTGTAGTTGTAGTTTACCGTTATATTTTGCATGCCTCCGCTGCGGTTTCTTTGAAGCCTCCACATAGCCTCAGTAGAGAATTGAAACATTTTCAACCCTAACCGCTGATCTTCTGCGATGCCGCTAGATAACTTGCGCATGCCTAGCATATGAGAGACTACAATCTGAGCGGCCATAATGGCCTCAAGCGCATCACTTGGCTTAATGCCCTGCATGAAAGCGCAGATGTCTTCGATGTCTTCGTTGGTGATTACGTGCTGCCGCTTCATGGAAAAGTCGATGGGCTCTCTTTCTTCTTCTGCTCCATAGATCGCTTTAGCTGCCTGAATCACTAGCTTTTTTGCTGCTTGTGGTGACTCAGCAAAGAAGGCTTGGACGATTGGATTAAGCTTTTTTGGTATTGTGATATTAGCCATAAACCTATGGGGGTGGGGGTGTTTTTAAGTCTTAAGCCATGTCATCTCACTGTGAATCGAGGGGGAAAATGTCGGAAAAATGATCGTCTTCGATTTAGCGGCGAGAATACCACCAGGAAAAACCCTTCCGGTATCTTCGCTTTTTCCTTTTTGTCTCTTCTTTCAGTCACCTTTTTTCTAGGCATTCCCTATGCATCTCATCCGCTATTTTCTTCTAGGCCTCTCGCCAGCCGGCACGCCCTTCATCAATGACAGATCTGTGTTGCCGCTCTAGCTAATTTTTTGCTTCAATTTAGCAATCTCCATCATAGCAGTCATTTTGCTCATTCCTTCGGTATTTATATCATGCGTTTTCAAGAAATACCTCTGCTTATCGGTGATCGGTTCACTGGCCATTGAACGCCTTTGCTTGTTCTTATAGGCGATGATCTTACGGATCTCAATGGATGCCGCTGCTTTGGTCATGGCCTCTTTCCATGCATTCTGTTTTTCTAAATAGTTCCGCTGGCCGGTAGTTGCAGGGACATTTTCACACATCCACCCGGCATTTGCATCGGCAAAGGCTATCTTGAGATTGCGCCGGGCATAGTCCTCGGCGACACCCTGGCAATATTCTAATGGTATAGGATCGTCGACAATCAGCGTTGATGAACCGTCGGCATAATAGAGCTCTGCCACATAGCCGCCATCCTCTGGTCTCAGTATGACCTCTCGCTTGTCATCATCCTGCAATGACCACTCACCACCATCCAAGGATGTCCAGATAAAGCGCTGTTTCCCTAGAATATCAAAAAGACGGTCGCATTCATCAAGAACCTCAATTTTAGGCCTGCGGTCGATCTCTGCTAGCTCCTCACTTTCCTGCTGTTGCTGCTGCTGTTCTTCTATCTGCAGAGCTTCAGGGATGGTTTTTATCAGCGACATCACGCCATCTAAATTATTAGACCTGTCGGTGAAGTCGAGGACAAGGCAATTTTCTTTTGAGGGGTATATGCGGAGCCCTCTTCCCACGCACTGGATGTAAAGCGATTGTGACTTTGTCGGCCTGGCCATGACCACACAAGAAAGAGATGCCTCGTCATAGCCTTCCGTCAAGATGCCGCAGCTTGTGACTAGTTGGATCTTATCATGCTTTAAATCGGTTAGGGCACGTTCTCTTTCATCGAGCGGCATATCGCCCCAAACGGCGCAGCAATCGACGCCACGGGCTTGGAATGCGGCCGCCAAGTCCTTGCAATGTTGAACATCGCAACAGAAGGCAACAGACTTGCGACCTGGTGCGTATTCAGTGAATTTGTCGACGATAAATTGATTGCGTTCTGGGGTATTCACTGCCTCGGCCAGATCACTTATTGCGAAATCGCCGTTTGAAATGCGGATCTTTTCCAATATGAAATTTGTGAGGATCTTGCGGCCGATGACCGGGCTTAAGTAGCCGCTGCCGATCATTGTTGAAATGGATCTGCTGAAAGTGATGCTGTCGAAGATGGAGCCTAGCCCCTCTCTGCCACAGGTTGCCGATACCCCTACTAGTAGCTTGTTAGTCCCCTCGCCGAAGCCAAGGGCGTTAATAACGCTCTGATAGGTGTCGGCCACGCTGTGATGGGCCTCGTCAATCATCATTAGCTCGAAGCCCTGCTCCCTGAGTCGCTCCAATCGCTTGGGACGGCTACAGGATTGCACGGATCCGACGACCACCGGGTGATGGATGTCATCACGATCGCCTTGGCATATGCCGATGCCGATCTCCGGCCAAACCAATTTAAGCTTATCGACCGTTTGGGTAATCAGCTCTTGACGATGCGCTAGAATGAGCGTCCGCTTGTTGACCTGCTTGGCTAGGGCAGACATGATGATTGTCTTGCCCGACCCAGTGGGAAGCGATATCAGTTGCCGTGATATACCCGCATTTGCTGCGGAAATTACTGTCTCGACTGCCTCTAATTGGTAATTTCGCAGCGCTACTGTCATTCAACTTGTCATTGGTTCAGGATTCGGCCAGCCCCTTGTAAAGGGTGCTTTCAGCTTCTTTTTGAGTAAGTTCTTTAATACAGATCTCTAGGGCCATTTCGACGATAGCGGTTTTTGTAATCCGCTGCTCGCCCTTCAATTGCCGCTTTAGCTGTATCCAAGCATCTTCCAGTTTCAGGAGGGTGCTCTGTGATAGGTTGAAGGTGGCTTTCTCTTTTAAAATTATTTCCATGTCGTTATCTTGCTTGATTGCTTTATTTTTGGGAAGCTTTATTGTTTTATGGTTTTCTTGTTCACCTTCAAGAGGGGAGCGAGTCTCTACTTGCTCGCAATCCTTGCTGTTGTGGCTTTTTATTGTTTTATTGCTAACTTGTTCACTGGATTGCATTAAATCTGCCATGATATCCGGTGTTTGCTTTCTAGCCATCTTTGAGAATCCTTTGTATAAGTTTGTTGTAATCTTTAGCGCCTGGTGAGGTGGGGGCGAATTCGAAAATTGTTTTCCCGAACCCGGCACATTCGGAAAGGCGGACATTGTATCGGATTGATTCACATAACTGCTCAGGAAAATGTTTCTTGAGCTGGTCTAAGATCTCGGTTGACTTCTTCACCCGGCCATCGTGGAACGTTGGCAGCACATACTTGTGCGAGAGTTGCTTATTAAAGCGTTTTACGGCCTCTAGGCTCTTCACAAACTCGGCCAGGCTGTTTATGGTCAAGACTTCAAGGGAAACAGGCGTGAGCACTTCCTGTACATAAAACAGGCTATTGATAGTCAGGGTGTCCCATGATGGGCTTGTGTCGATGATAACGAAATCAAACCGCCCTTCAATGGGTTTCAGCGCATCCGCAAGAGTCTGCTCGGCGCCGAAATCCTTGCGGCCTATCGAGCGCTTGACGCCTGACAGAGATTTCCCGCCGGCTAGGATCCATAGGCCAGGGCGAGCCTCGAAGATTGCCTCTTGTGCTGGCTTGTCTTCGTTCAGCACCTCGGATAGTCCGAAAGGAGGCTTGACACCTAGCAAGAAAGCATCCTGCCCTTGATCGTCCGTATCGATCAACAATACTTTTTTCTTATGAAGTGAAAGCCCATGCGCTACGGCGACCGCTGTCGAGGACTTGGCTACTCCGCCCTTGCTAAGACTTATAGCTATTTTTCGCATACATCATTTCCTAATGTTAAAAAGCCAGCCAGCTTACCACAAAAAAGGTTGTGTTCCCAGCCTTCTTTATGGTGATATGGTTTTATTGCTTTAATGTCATTTGAAAATTTATTGCTATCTTTGTCGCACCACCGAACGGTCATGCAACAGCTTAAGCAGAAAAAATGCATATCCTTGCAT
>Ga0181525_10003985_pt1 | contig 11507 bp, 14 predicted proteins | sample PEATcosm2014_Bin_48_FD_121100 | JGI IMG/M metagenome (GOLD analysis project Ga0181525, IMG submission 121100) | Peatland microbial communities from MTU Mesocosm Facility, Houghton, MI, USA - PEATcosm2014_Bin06_10_metaG | ecosystem: Environmental > Terrestrial > Soil > Wetlands > Peat | place... | reverse complement strand
GCCGATCTCGACCGCTTGCGCGTGCTCGAGCAATACAAGCGGATTACCGCGCCGTTCGACGGGCTGGTCACCGCGCGCACCACCGACGTTGGCGCGCTGATCAACGCCGGAGCGGGCGGGCCGGCGCTGTTCGTGGTTTCCGACACCAGCCGGTTGCGCGTTTACGTCAACGTTCCGCAAAATTACGTGCCGAGCATCCGGATCGGAACCAAGGCCAAGATGTCGGTCCCGGAATATCCGGGCCGAAGTTTTTCCGCGACCGTCGAGGCTTCCGCGCAATCCGTCGATGTCGCGTCCGGCACCACCCGGATGCTGCTGGTTGTCGACAATTCCGCCGCCGAACTGATGACCGGGGCCTTCGCCAATATAAGCTTTGAACTGGCCCAACCCGAGACCGCCATCAACGTGCCGGCCAGCGCGCTGATGTTCAACCGCAACGGATTGCGCGTCGCGACGGTTGGCAACGACAATCGCATCGTTCTCAAGACGGTCACGATTTCCCGCGATTTGGGCAAGGAAGTCGAGATCGGCTCGGGCCTCGCCGCCGACGATCGCGTCGTCGTGAACCCCTTGGAGGGATTGGCGTCGGGCGACGAAGTTCGGATCGCCGGCGACCCCGGAAGTCCCCGCGAACCCAAAACCGCCGCGGCCATCGCGCCTCGGTAACCGCCACACTTAGCCCGGCGTCACCCGATGGGCTTCAGCGCCTTGGCGTAATGCTGCGAACGCCGGACATAGCCATCGGCGCCGGCGGCAATGCCCTTGATCGCCGCGTCGTCCAGCGTGCGGATGGCGCGCGCGGGCGATCCGACGATCAGCGATCCAGCCGGAAATGTTTTGCCCTCGGTGACCAGCGCGCCGGCGCCGACCAGGCAATTATCGCCAATGTGCGCGCCGTTGAGCACGATCGCGCCCATGCCGATCAGGCTGTTCCCGCCGATGCTACAGCCGTGCAGGACGACGTTATGGCCGATCACGCAATCCGGTCCGATGGCGATCGGGAAGCCGGGATCGGTATGCAGCGTCGCGTTATCCTGGATCTGCGAGCGCTCGCCGAGCTCGATCCATTCGTTATCGCCACGCAATACCGCGCCGAACCAGACGCTGGTATCGCGCTTCAGCCGCACTTTGCCGATCAGCGTGGCGGTCGGCGCGATCCAATATCGCCCCGGTTCCGGCAGCCCCGGCCGCCATTCATCAAGTTGGTAGATCATCTTCTCTCTCGTCATGCGCGGGCTTGACCCGCGCATTCGCACTGAGCATCGACAATTGCCGCTATTCTCGCAAGTCCGCGTGTGGATTTGACGCTTGCGCGTGGATTGCCGGATCAAGTCCGGCTAATGACGAAGTTGGAATCAGACGTTGAACAGCACGGAAAGCAAGAGCACGACGACATTGCCGGACAACAGGCTCCAAAACCCCGCGATCACCGTCGCCACCATCACGATCTCGGCGCGGCGGCGTTCCAGCCGGCGGTGGCGCAAAGTATTGCGCATGATGATAAAGGGGGCGGAGAACATCAGCAGCGGAATGGCGGCAAAGCGCGCCGGCACCGGACCCACTTCCAGGAGCCGGAAGCTCGGCAGGCGGGTACTGAACAGCCGGTAGCCGCTCGCGCATAATCCGGCGAAGGCAAATCCGATGGCGAGCGCGAAAAACGATTGGATGGTTTCCGGCGAAATCGCCGGCAGCAGGTCGTCGAGCATTCGGGTGCCTCCCAGACCCAAGCCATCGCAGAGGAATTGGCGCGCCGCTACGAATTGATTAAAGAAAGGTTAACGGCGGCAATTTTGGATTTGCGGTCTGGAGGTTAGCCGATGGGTTTCGCGCCGAGGGTCGTGGCAATCTTGGCGGCTTTGGCCGTGGCGTCGCCGGTCTGTGCGGCGACGCTGAACATCGTCGCGATCGGCGCCAGCAACACCTCCGGCTGGGGCGTCGGCGCCGCAAACGCCTATCCGGCGCAATTGCAGGCCCTGCTGCGCACTAAAGGCATCGACGCCAAAATCACCAATGCCGGTGTTCCCGGCGACGTCACCACCGGCATGCTCAACCGCCTCGACGAAGCCGTGCCGAAAGGCACCGACCTCGTCATCCTGCAACCCGGCGCCAACGATCTGCGTTTCTTCGGCAGCAAAGAGCGGCGCGCCGTCAATATCGCGGCGATGGTCAAGCGGCTGCGCGAGCGCGGTATTCGCGTCATCGTCTATGATCCGGACAAGATCCCGGCGGATTTTTATCAATGGGATGGCATTCACTTTAACGCCGCCGCGCATGCCAAAATCGCGGCGATCCTGGCCGCGCAAATCGCCGCGCCGGCGAAGCCGGCGACGGGGCCCGGCACCCAACAAACAATGCCCAATAAGCCCTAGCGAAGCGGAAGTTCCACCGCCGCCGCCGACGCCCTGCCCGCTTTGCGCTCGCGCGCCGTGCGATACTGGCGCGCTGATTCGGGTCACTTAGCGCAAGACAAAATAAAACAATGACGGCGAATGCGGTTACCCAGCGCAAGACACGCGGCCGTGCGCGTGCGGTTCTGACGTTGCCTGTTACGGCCCTGATCGCACTGGTGGCGGCGGCCGCCGCCTTCGTCGCCTATGCGTTGTGGCCGACATGGCCGAGCCAGCCGGTCCAGCTCGATGCGCCATCGATTCCGGTCACGGTCGCCGGCGTGCTGTTCGATGTGCCCCCCGCCGCCATCCGCGCCGCGGTGCAACGTCAACCCGGTCCGCATGAGCGCATCGATCTCGTCTTTCTATGGCCCACGCTAGCGCCGCCGCCGCCGGATGCCAAAATAGCGGACGCCGATAAGCCGGCCCTCACGCCCGAAACCGTCGCCGCCGCGGCGGCGCAGAGCGCCGACGAGCGGCTGTTCGTCACCATTGCCGGTTTGGGCGCCGTGCTGCCGCCGCTTGAGCGGCTGCGAACGATCTATCCACGCTATGTCGAGGCTCAGGCGAGTGCCGGTCCCGACGGCCTTGCCATCTTGCCGTTTCGCGCCGGCACGCCTTATGAGGGCGAAGACCTGGTCTATCTCGGCAGCAGCCCCGAACAATTCTTCGCACGCTGCACCCGGCCGGGGCGCGCCGTGCCCGGCACCTGCATCGACGAGCGCGTGCTCGACAAAGCCGAGATCACCTGGCGATTTCCCCGCGATTGGCTCGGCGATTGGCGCAACGTGGCGGCGGGCGTCGACCGGCTTATGGCGCAGTTGCATCCGCAGGGAAAATAACGGCGACCGCTATTCCAAATCGGTCGCGAGTATCGCCATCTGGAAATTGTAAGAGCGCTCGTCGTCCTCGTCGTCGACGAACAGGACGCCGATGAACTCCTCGCCGAGATAGACTTCGGCGGAATCGTCCTTCTTCGGCCGCGGCACCACGCGCATTTTCGGATTGCCGAACAGCTTCTTGAGATAAGTATCGAGCTTCTTGACTTCCTGAACGTCCACGGCGCGTCTCCTAGAGCATGATCCTGAAAAAGCTTGCCCCGAAGGCTATCCGGGGCGGTCGGCGGCGTTCGAAAAAGTCGTGTCCAAACAACATCTCCACTCCCGCATAGCAGGCGGCCGCCGTGACAACAATCTGGATTCAAATCTCGTTTTGAAATATCTGATCCATGGAGCGTGCGGGCTCGGGACAGCCGGCAACGCCGACCACGCGAGCGGGCACGCCAGCAACCGTAACGTTGTTCGGCACCGGCTTGACTACCACGGAACCCGCGGCGATGCGCGCGCAATGGCCGACTTCGATATTGCCGAGAATTTTGGCGCCGGCGCCGATCATCACACCATAGCGGATTTTCGGATGACGGTCTTCGTGCTCCTTGCCGGTGCCGCCTAGCGTGACGTCATGCAGCAGCGATACGTCATCTTCGATCGCCGCAGTTTCCCCAACCACTAGGCCTGTGGCGTGATCGAGGAAAATGCCGCGGCCGATCTTGGCCGCGGGATGAATATCGCATTGGAACACCGCGGACGAGCGGCTCTGCAGGTACAGCGCAAAATCGCGGCGGCCCTTGCCCCATAGCCAGTGCGCCAGCCGATGCGTCTCGATGGCGTGGAATCCCTTGTAGTACAGCACCGGCTCGATCAGCCGATGCGTCGCCGGATCGCGGTCGACGACCGCCATGAGGTCGGCGCGGAATGCCTCGCCGAGCGTAGGACTGTCCTTGAGCGCATCCGCGTAGGCCTGGCGGATCAATTCGCTGGATACCGCGGCGTGGTCGAGCCGCTCCGCCAGCCGATAGACGATGGCGGCTTCGAGCGTGTCATGATGCAGGATGGTCGAATAGATGAAGGTCGCCAGCTCCGGCTCGCGGCGCAACACCTCGTCCGCCTCGCGGCGGATGCGCGTCCAGACCGGATCGACGGTGTCGAGAGCCGGCTTTGCCTGATACTGCGCCATCACACTGTCTCCCGAAAGATGGCCAATTCCACCCTGTCTTTCTATCACAATGGGCGGCGGTGGGTCCAAAACCAAGGTGTCACGCCGCATCGGCCAATGGCCCGGTTCTGGGCCAATGACCTAGTTTCAAGGCCGTTTCGACAAGAATTCCAGCACGCCCGACTTAAACGCCCTGTCGCCGACCGCCAACATGTGGTCGCGGCCGGGAATGGCAAGGGCTTCGGCGGCGGGCATCAACGCGGCAAGTTCTTGCGGCGAGCCGGCGATGGGGTCATTGCTGCCGACGGCGACCAGAACCGGCATCGTAATGCGGCCGACTTCGGCGCGGCTGAGCGTCTGCCGGGAGCCGCGCAGGCAGGCGGCCAAGGCGCGCAGGTCGGATTTGGTCTGCTCGGCAAAAGCCCGAAACATATACGCCGTCGGATCGGAAACGCCGGCGAGCGCCGGCGCTTCCAGGGCTTCCGCAATCGTGTCCGGCAAGCCGACACCCTCCACCAGGCGGATGCCTAGACCGCCGAGCACCGCCGAACGCACACGATCGGGACGCGACAATGCCAGAAACGCGGTATTCCGCGCGCCCATCGAATAGCCCATGACATCGGCGCGCTCGAGACCGAGATGCTCGATCAAGGCCCGCACGTCGCCTGCCATCAGCGCGCTGTGATAGTCGGCCGGATCGTAAAGCTTCGTCGAAGCGCCATGGCCGCGGTTGTCGAGCGCAATGACGCGGCGGCCAGCGCGGGTCAGCGTCGTCACCCAGCCCGGACCGACCCAGTTCACTTCTTTATTGGACGCAAAGCCGTGCACGAGCACGATCGGCTCGCCCTGCCCCTCGTCGAGAAACGCGATCTCCACACCGTCGTGAGCAAAGCGGGACATTATGCCGACCTTAACCCCTCGGATTCGTCCTGGCCAACGATTGCAACGGCCGTGCGCCGGAGGCATGCTGGCGCCCAGCAAGACTTAAGAACCAGAAATTAAAATCACGGGAGGATCACGATGCCACAAATTTGGCAACGCTTTTGGCGCATTGGCTTGGCCACGCTATCAACCCTTTCGATTGGTCTTCTGTGGAGCGACCTGGCCCGCGCGCAGGTCTCCGACGACGTTGTGAAAATCGGCGTTCTGACCGACCTGTCGGGTCCCGCCGCGACCGCGACCGGGCCGGGGTCGGTCGCAGCCGCGCAAATGGCGGTCGACGATTTCGGCGGCAAGGTTTTGGGCAAGCCGATTACGCTGATTTCGGCCGACACCCAGAACAAGCCGGACATCGCCGCCGGCATTGCGCGGCAATGGTATGACGTCGGCCAGATCGATCTTATTGTCGACGTGCCGGTCTCGGCGGTGGGGCTCGCCGTGCAACAGGTCGCCAACGAACGCAAAAAGCTCTTCATCGCCCATTCCACCGGCACGGCGGACTTCCACGGCAAGTTCTGCTCGCCCTACGCGATCCAATGGGTGTTCGATACCCATGCGCTCGCCGTCGGCACCGCGCAGGAGGTAACGAAGCGGGGCGGCAATACCTGGTTCTTCCTCACCGCGGACTACGCGTTCGGACATGCGCTTGAGCGCGACGCCACCGCGGTGATCGAGCAGAACGGCGGCAAGGTATTGGGCTCGGTCGCGCACCCATTCGCCACTCCCGATCTGTCTTCCTTTATCCTGCAGGCGCAGGCCTCCAAGGCAAAGATCATCGGCATCGCCTCCGGCCCCCCCGACAATGTCAATGCGGTGAAGCTTGGCGGCGAGTTCGGCGTTTTCGACGGCGGCCAGCAGATGGCCGGCCTTCTGATGCTGATCACCGACGTCAACGCGCTCGGCTTGAAAGCCGCCCAGGGCCTGCTGCTGACCACCTCGTTTTATTGGGACATGGACGACAAGACCCGCGAATGGTCTAAGCGCTATTTCGCCAAGATCAATCGCATGCCGACGATGTGGCAGGCGGGAGTTTATTCCTCCGTGATGCATTACCTGAACGCGATAAAGGCCGCAGGCACCGACGAGCCGCTGAAGGTGGCGGCGAAAATGCGCGAGATGCCGGTCGAGGATTTTTTCGCCCGCAACGGCAAGCTGCGCGAGGACGGCCTCATGGTTCACGATCTCATTTTGGTGCAGGTGAAAAAACCGGAAGATTCGAAATATCCGTGGGACTACTATCAAATTCTCACGCATATTCCCGGCGCACAGGCGTTTGGACCGCCCAATCCGGCGTGCCCGCTGGTCAAGAGCTGAACGACGACGTCAACGGCCTAAGACGATTGTCGCGTCCGTCAGCAAACGCCGCTCGAGCGCACGCAATCGCCGCGCCTTGCGCCGCAAAAGATGACGCTGGGTCAAGCGCTCGACGGCCGATTTGCACGAGGCGCAGAAACCGAGGAGCGTGACGCCCGCCCAGAACAGCCACAGCGCCAGATCGAACGCCCCCGCAGTAAGCACGATCGCGGCGCGGCCGAGCAGCTTTACGATCGCGCGAGTCTTGCCGCCCTTGGCCGCGGCAAGCCGCGCCAATCGCGCCATGTCCTGCGGCTGTTCGGCTATGGCCAGACTATCGAGCGCGGCCTGCGTGCCGGCCTTGGTCTCCACGCGCCCGGCGTTCTCCGCGAGTTCGACGAGGCCGCCGGCCCCCTCGACCTTCACCACCTCGCGCGCCGCGCGCACCGCGAGCGCCGGATTGAGCCGCCCGCTGCGCCGCGCGGCCTTGACGATGGAGAGGCCGAGCCGCTCCGGCGCGGTGGCGCCGAGCGTGGCGTAGGTCGCCGCGGTGATGGCGATGCCGGCGCCGGCAAGGCCGAGGATCCAGGGATCGTAGCGCTGTCCGGTCAGATAGCGGGTGCCTTCGCGGGCGGCGTCGCGAATATCGCCGAACACAAACAGATCGCCAAAGGCGGTGCCGGCGAGGCTGGCGAGGTCGGCGGGTTCGCCGGTCCACAAGCCGCGCACGAAGCGCCCGGCGGTATCGGCAACGGTCGCTTGGGCCGCGCTGGCTTGCTTGAGGTCGCCGGTTAACGCCGGGTCGATCGGCACGCCGCGCTCGGCCGCGAGATCGACAAAGCTTTGCGCCAAGTCGGTATCGCCGGCCGCCAGGGCGGTGCGAATCTCGCGCTCGGCGATGCCTTGGTTGAAGCTCCGATCCAGCGCCCGATCGCTGATTTCGACCGGGTCATCCGCCGTCGCCAATCGCATGGACTCATAAATTCCGCCGCGAACGAACCACAGCGCGGCGAGCGCGAAAATGACGGCGCCGCAAAGCGCGAATGCCGGATGGCGCACCGTGACGATGAATCGCTGCATCAACGTCATGCTCACATTCCCGATTTGCCGATGCTGTGCTTCAAATTTGCGGCTTTTTGACAACGAAAAGCCGTGGGGTCGGTTGACGACAGCCTTTGACCAATGTGTTGCTGGAAATCGGCCGGCCGGCCCGCTATGGTGCCACCCGACTTGAATGCCCTATTCGGGCCCCGCGGACGAACCGGACATCGAGCATGACGGAAACGATAGTTCCGCATTTCCATAACGATCTCGGGGTCGCGGTCATCGAGATCGGCGCCAAGGAATTCATGTGCGTCGGCGCCACCCCGCCGTTCGACCACCCCCATGTATTCTGCGATATGGGCAACGATGCCGAGTACATCTGCCCTTATTGTTCGACGCTGTACCGCCACGACCCGACGCTCTCGCCCTATGCCGCGCGACCGGCGGAATGTGCTTTGATCAGCGCGACCGCCTAAGCCGTTGCCGGTAACGTCCTCGCGCATCGTCATTGTCGCAGGGGCCGGCATTGGCGGTCTGACGGCGGCGCTGGCGCTGGCGCGGCGCGGCTTTCGCGTCGTCGTCTTGGAACAGAGCGAGCGGCTAGAGCAAACCGGCGCCGGCATCCAGATCTCCCCCAATGCCGCACGTACGCTACTTGATCTCGGTCTCGGTGACCGATTGCGCCGGCACGTCGTGGCGCCCACGGCTGTGCGCGTGTTGGGCGCGGCAAGCGGCAGCGAAATCGTGCGCATTCCGCTCGGCGAGACCGCGGCGCAACGCTACGGCGCGCCCTATTGGATCGTCCATCGCGGCGATTTGCAGACGGCGCTCAGCGCCGCCGTCGATCAGCAACTCGATATTTCAGTCAAGCTCGGCATGCGCATGGAGGATTTCGTCGCCCACCCGAACGGCATCACGGTGTCGGCGCGCGGCGCCACCGGCGCGTGGGACGAGCACGGCCATGCGCTGATCATTGCGGACGGGCTTTGGTCGCAGGCGCCGGCGCGGCTCGGTTTTAAAGAACCGCCGCGGTTTGCCGGCCGCACCGCCTGGCGCGCCTTGGTGCCGGCAACCGCTGTCGCGGCCGAGTACCGCGAGCCGCTGGTTCAGCTCTGGCTCGGGCACGACGCCCATCTCGTGCACTATCCGGTTAAGGGCGGCCAACTGATCAACGTGGTCGTCGTCACCGCCGATCGCGGCAACACGAACGCTCCGAACGCTCGCGGCTGGAGTGAACCGGGCAGCCGCGGCGATCTGCTGCCGCAGCTATTCGCGTCGCACTGGGCGCCGCAGGCGCGCGCGCTGGTCGGCCTGCCCGAGGCCTGGCTGAAATGGCCGCTCTACGACCGCCGGCCGCTGCCGTACTGGTCGCAAGGCGCCGCGGCGCTGCTGGGCGACGCCGCGCATCCGATGCTGCCGTTCTTGGCCCAGGGCGCCGCCATGGCCATCGAGGACGCGGCCGTCTTGGCGCAATGTCTGGCGCGCCAGCCGGACGATCCGGCCGCGGCGTTGCGCGGCTATGTCGGTTTGCGGCGCGCCCGTGTTTCGAAAGTACAGCGGCTCGCGGTCCGCAACGGCGAGCGCTATCACTTGACCGGCGTGGCGGCTATTATGCGCAACATGGCCATGCGCGCCATGGGCGGCGGGCGTCTATTGGCGCATTACGACTGGCTTTACGATTGGCGCCCGCCCGAAACCCCCTCGATCACTTGATCCCGCCGGCCACAATGTCAACCAAGCCGTCCCCTGTCTTGTTCCCCACCACGATCGCCGGCAGCCTGCCGAAGCCCGGCTGGCTGGCGGTCCCCAACAAGTTGTGGGCGCCATGGCGCGTCGAGGGGCAAGAACTCGACGCCGCCAAGGACGATGCCACGCTGATTGCGCTAAAGCTGCAAGAGGACGCCGGCATCGATATCGTCACCGACGGCGAGCAGTCGCGCCAGCATTTCGTTCACGGCTTTCTGGAAGCCGTCGAGGGCATCGACTTTGACCGGCGCGTCGAAATCGGCATCCGCAACGATCGCTATAAGGCGATGTGTCCCACCGTGGTCGGTCCGCTGCGGCTGCGCGCGCGCGTACATGCCCGCGAGGCGCGGTTCGCGCGCGCCCACACGACGCGTCAGCTCAAGTTCACGTTGCCCGGCCCGATGACGATCGTCGATACCATCGCCGACGACCATTACGGCGATCGCGTGAAATTGGCGATGGCGTTTGCCGCGCTGCTCAACGAGGAGGCCCGCGGCCTCGCCGCTGACGGCGTCGACGTGATCCAGTTCGACGAACCGGCCTTCAATGTCTACATGGACGACGCCGCCGGCTGGGGGATCGAAGCGCTGCACCGTGCCATCGAAGGCGTCGCCTGCAGGAGTGCCGTGCATATTTGCTATGGCTACGGCATCGCCGCCAATATCGAGTGGAAAGCAACGCTCGGCTCCGAATGGCGGCAATACGAGAAATTCTTTCCGGCCCTGGCGCGCAGCCGAATCGACCAAGTTTCGCTCGAATGCATCAATTCGCGGGTGCCGATGAGCGTCCTAAAGCTGCTCGACGGTAAGGATGTACTGATTGGTGTCATCGACGTCGCCACCGACCGGATCGAGACGGCGGAGGAAGTCGCCGCCGTGATCGCTAAAGCGGCGGAATATGTTCCTGCGCAAAAAATCATCGCCTGCACGAATTGCGGCATGGCGCCGATGCGCCGCGAAATCGCCGCATTGAAGCTCGAAGCACTCGGCCGGGGCGCGGCGCTTGCGCGAGGGACATTCGCCTGACGACGCAGGCACTGTTAATTCCGCATTTCTCTCAAATCCAAAAATCCCACAAACCCGAACTGGTTAAATCCCATTGGTAGGATTTTGTTAAAGTTTTGCCGATTGGATGGGACCAAGTACAAAAGGGAAGCGCAATGCAAGTTCCGTTCGTAACAACTGTCGCATTTGCCGACTTTGACGGTCGGACGGCTCATCTGCAGTACGGCGTGTCGGCCGGCAATGAGCGTGAGGTGCGATCCGAGCTCGAGCGGCGATTTTTAAGCCAGGAATTATATAAATATTCGATTCTGGAAATTCGGCGGGCAACCTCGCGCGAAGCCGAGTCGCTTAATCTTTCGGCCGGCAGCATCAAACTCCTGAACTGAGCCGCGCCGCGGCTAGCGGTCGCTGCGCGACAGGACGTCGATCAATTCGGTGACCTTGCGCCGTTGCTCGGCCTTGGTGCCGGACGCGATCGCGTGCTCGACGCAATGTTCGACATGATCGGCGAGTATTTCCTCTTCGGCACGGCGCAACGCCGCGCGGGCCGCCGACAGCTGGGTCACGATGTCGATGCAGTAGCGGTCGTCCTCGACCATGCGCGCAAGCCCGCGCACCTGGCCTTCGATCCGCTTGAGGCGTTTGAGCACCGCTGACTTGGCAATGGCTCGCATGCCGTCTATATACCCCTCCCGGGTATCTGTTGCAATCAGGTCATGATCGTGGCGCGATCGATGCGAAGCGAGGCCAGCGGCGGCGCGGCCATTGATCCGGTGTGCGGTATGTCGGTCGATCCGGTGACGAGCCGGCATCGTCACACCCACCACCGCGAGACGCATTACTTCTGTTCGGCCGGCTGCCGCACCAAATTCGCCGCCGATCCCGAAAACTACCTGAGCAAAAGGCGCGCGGATCCGGTGCCACAGCCGGCGGCGGCGAGCGCGACCTATACCTGCCCGATGCACCCGCAGGTTCGGCACGCCGGTCCGGGCTCTTGCCCGATTTGCGGCATGGCGCTCGAACCCGAAGCAGGCGGCGCCGAAGACAACGCCGAACTGGCCGGCATGATGCGCCGATTCTGGCTTTGCGCCGCGCTGGC
>Ga0181525_10003984_pt1 | contig 11507 bp, 11 predicted proteins | sample PEATcosm2014_Bin_48_FD_121100 | JGI IMG/M metagenome (GOLD analysis project Ga0181525, IMG submission 121100) | Peatland microbial communities from MTU Mesocosm Facility, Houghton, MI, USA - PEATcosm2014_Bin06_10_metaG | ecosystem: Environmental > Terrestrial > Soil > Wetlands > Peat | place... | reverse complement strand
TCCCTCGCGGCGCAGGGTGCTGGCGAGCGACACCGTGGGATTTATCCGCCATCTGCCCACCACGCTGGTGAAAGCGTTCCGCGCCACGCTGGAAGAGGTGAGGGAAGCGGCTCTGCTGCTGCACGTGGTGGATGCATCGTCGCCCAGCGCCCCGCAGCATACCGCGCGCGTTGTTGAAGTGCTGGCCGACATCGGCGCCAATGCAACGCCGCAAATTCTGGTGCTGAACAAGATGGATCGCATCCAGACCGCGAGCGGCGATACGGGCGGCGGCGATGTCGAAAGTCTGGCGCAGCGCGTTCTGGGCGAGGTGAAAGCCGGCGCCCGCAGCGCGGCGATTCCGGTATCGGCTCAGAGCGGCGCCGGTTTGAGCGATTTGCTCGAAGCCATCGATCATGCCTTGCCGTTCGACCCGGTTTCACTCCATCGGTTTCACATCCCGGCGGGCGAAGGATCGCTCATCCACTTACTGCACGAGCAGGCCAAAGTGCTCTCCAGCCTGTATCGGGGGCAAGACCTGGAAGTGGAAGCCGAAGTGCCCGAATCGGTAAAGCGGCGGCTCTCCCAGTACCTCGCTGAATGATATTCTTATCAACAGGAAACGACATCCCGAAGACGCGGTCCTGAGATGAATCTGCCCAATGCGCTAACAATTCTCCGCATCTTTTTTGTACCGTTTCTGGTGGCGGTCCTGGTGGAACAGGATCTGCGGATCGAATGGCGCGGGGCGATCCTGGTTACAAACGCGTTCCTGGCGCTGGGCATCTTTCTGGCCGCGGCGGCCACCGATCTGCTGGACGGATATCTGGCCCGGCGCTGGAAACAAATCACCACGGTGGGCACGTTGCTGGATCCCGTGGCCGACAAACTGCTGATCTCGGCGGCGCTGGTTTCCCTGGTCCAGATCCGGCGCGTACCCGCCTGGATGGTGGTGCTGATCATCGGCCGGGAGTTCGCCGTCTCCGGGCTGCGCAGCATTGCCGCCGCCGAAGGCTACACGATCCAGGCCAGCGATCTGGGCAAGACCAAGATGGTCACGCAGGTGGCCGCCATTTCGATGGTGCTTTTGAGCATCCGCTGGCAGGGGCTAAACGGCTTCGCGATGCTGTGGATGTGGGGCGTGGTGATTTTCGGCGTGGCCTCAGCCGTCCAATATTTCCGTAAATTCTGGGGCAAGGTGGACAGCTCCATCAAGCACCGCCGGCGGCAGCAGCTACTGCGCATCGAGCGCCAACGCAAGCGAATGATGCGCTCGCAAGACAAGAATGAGCGCGAGAAGATGGGTCAGGCCCAGTAAGCCCCGACGGTCTGACGCTCCAATTAGTCGCTCTCCTTGGGGGGCGCCGGGAAAATCTCGAAATTGTCGGGCGTGAACAGCACGATCAAAACTTGCCCGCGCGCACCGAGCGGCCCCAGCAGTTTTCCGTTCAATCGCACTTCCAGGCCGGCCGCGTTGCCCACGCGCAGCTTCGCGAACTGTTTCCCGCCCACAGTCTTAGTCTCATTCGGACGCAGAGTGCCGGAAAATACCGGTACCCCGTCGGAAGACACCGACAGCCAAGTGGCTTCATGCGCGCGCAAATCCAGCATCACCTTGTAGTCCGAGGATTTATTGTCGCGCGATTTATCGTGGCTGGATTTATCGCTGCGTGATTTGTCGTCCCTGGCCGCGGGCGGGGCCTCGGCGTCTTCGTCGCCCGCATCGGGCTTGGTGTCGGAAACAAGTGCGACCGGCGCTGCTTCCGGTTGCGCGGCAGCGGGCGCGGCCGGTTGGACCACCACCGCATCCGACATGCTATGCAGCGCGGGTTTGTGGACCTCTGCATTCGCCAGCTTTGGGCTGGATGGCGCAGCCCCGGTTCTTGCCAGGGCCAGCAAGTTTTCGACGATGCCTTTCGGGCTCAAGGACGATCGTGCGTCGTGCCACCACGCATAGAATGCCGAGCAACCGGCCAGCACCAGCACCAGGCTGATTACCGATGCGTACGACCGTCTGGTGCGAAAGCGCTGCGCGGATTTCAGCGGCCGAACATCGCGCGCCACTACGCTTTCAAAACCGGGTAAAGGCAGCGGTTCGTCTGCACTCAACACGCGATCCACTTCAGCTTCGATCTCCTGCGCGTCCAGGGATAGAGCCGATGCATACTGGTCGACGAAGCTCTTATAAAAGAACCCGCTCGGGAGTAGCTTGCGATCGTTGGACTCGATCGCTTCCAGGTACTTGGCGTTAATCTTCGTCCGCGCTGCAACGGTAGCCAGATCCAGCCCCTGTTCCAGGCGCGCGCGTTTTAGGGTCTCACCGACAGAAAACATACAAATTGCCTGCTACCTTACGGTTATAATACTACAGCCGGTGGGACAAGATTACTTAGGTTCTATTACGGTGGTGGTGGTGACATGGAACCGCCGCGATCTTTTGGATTCGTGCTTGCAATCACTTACCAGACAGAAATTGAACCAGCCGTTTGAGGTGGTGGTTGTGGATAACGGCTCGGACGACGGCTCGCCCCAAATGGTACTAAGGGAGTACGCGCGGGGCGCCGGCTTCCGCCTGCAAATGATCCGGAATTCGGAGAACTTTGGTTTTTGCGCTGCCAATAATCAAGGCTTCGCGGCGTCCCATTCCGAGTTCGTCGCGCTGCTGAACAACGACGCAGAAGCGGCACCGGATTGGCTGGCGAAGTTGGTAGCCGCGTTCGACGGACGGCCGGACATCGGTATGGCGGCTTCGAAAATTCTGGTTCACGAAGATCCGCGCCGGATCGATAAAGCAGGCCACTTGATCTATCCCGATGGGCAAAATCGCGGGCGCGGTAGCGGCGAATTGGACCAGGGACAGTATGATCGTGTCGAAGAAATCCTGTGGCCCGACGGATGCGCGGCCATGTACCGGCGCGCCATGATCGATCAGATTGGCGGGTTCGACGAAGATTTTTTCGCCTATGCCGACGATGCGGAGCTGGGGCTTCGCGCGCAGATTGCGGGTTGGAAGTGCCGGTACATGCCGGAAGCTGTGGTGCTGCATCGGCGCGGCGCCACCTTGGGCTTGCGGTCTTCGCGGCGTCTGGAGCTCATCGAACGAAATCGAGTGTTACTCGCGGTGAAACTGTTTCCGTGGAGCTTGCTTTGGTTGAATCCGCTCTACTATGCGCTGCGGCTGGGAGCGGGAGTTTGGGCCGCGATTATTGGCCAGGGAGAAGTGGGCAAATATCCCGGAGTGCGCGGAAAGCTGCAGGCCACGGCGGCTTTAGTGCAAGGCGATTGGCAGGCGCTGGCGCTGCTTCCGCGCATGCTGGCGAAACGCCGGGATGTAGCGCGCATTCGCAAACTATCGCCGCGGGAGGTTCGCAAGCTTATTCTGGAACACCGGATTTCTCTGAAGGAGCTGATGCGCCAGGCGGTCTGAATAAACTCTGCAGCAGGAAGGCGTAATCGAACGCGGTCTCCCGGATTCCTTCATAGCGTCCGGATGGGCCGAAGTGGCCGCTGCCCAGGTTGGTTTTGAGCAACAGCAGGTTCGCATCTTTTTTCAGCGCGCGCAGTTTCGCCACCCACTTGGCGGGCTCCCAATACGCAACGCGCGGATCGTTCAGCCCTGCCGTCACCAGCATCGCCGGATATTCGCGCGGCGCCACGTGATCGTAGGGCGAGTAAGACCGGATGTAATCGTAGTATTGCTTCTCTTCCGGATTGCCCCACTCTTCGTATTCCGACATCGTCAACGGCAGCGTGGGATCCAGCATCGTATTCAGCGCGTCGACGAATGGCACCTTCGCGATGGCGGCATGAAACAGCTCCGGACGCGCGTTCAGGACCGCGCCCAGTAACAGTCCGCCCGCGCTGCCGCCCATGATCGCCAGCCGGCCGCTGGAGGTGTAGTTCTTCGAAATCAGATGTTCGGCGCAGGCGATAAAGTCGCTGAAGGTGTTTTTCTTTTGGAGCAGCTTGCCCTGATCGTGCCAATCTTCGCCCAGCTCGGCGCCGCCGCGAATGTGGGCGATGGCGAAGATAAAGCCGCGATCCAGCAGGCTCAGGCGCTCGGAGGAAAATCGCGGATCGATGCTGTGGCCGTACGCGCCATAGCCGTAGAGCAGCAGCGGAGTTGGGGCGTTGCGCCTGGTGTCTTTTCGATAAACGAGTGAGAGCGGCACTTCGACCCCGTCCGGAGCTTTCGCGAAAATGCGCTCGGATTCATAATGCGACGCGTCGTACCCCCCGCGCACTTCGTACTGTTTCTTCAATTCGCGCTGGCGCGTTTGCACGTTGTAATCAAATACGGAGGTCGGTGTAACAAGCGAGGTGTAGCTGAACCGCAACACATCGGTTTTGTACTCGGCGTTGCCGGTTGCGCTCACGGTGTAGACAGGCTCCGGAAAATCGATGTAGTGGGAAAGGGCGCCGGAGCCGTCGCGGATACAAATCTTCTCGAGCCCGAGCTCGCGTTCGTAAATCGCCAGATGGTCTTGAAAGGAGTCAATGCCTTCGATGGTCACATGCGTGCGCCCGGGAATGACTTCGTGCCAATCGCTGGACGACGGGTTCGCAACTCCCGTCCGCATCAGGCGGAAGTTCTTGGCGCTCTGGTTGGTGCGTATGAAGAAATACTCGCCGTGATGCGCGGCGTCATATTCGACGCCCTGCCGCCGAGGCAACATCACACGAAACTCTCCGAGTGGTTCGGCAGCTTCCAGGTAGCGCAACTCCGATGTCAGCGGACTGGAAGCTTCGATAAATAAAAATCGCCGGCTGCGTGTCTTGTGGAGAGTTATCTCAAACCGCCCGTCGTCTTCCTGATAGACCAGGGTGTCCGATGTAATGCCGAGTTCGTGGCGGAAGGCGCGATACGGGCGCTTCGCTGGATCGAGCGCGGTATAGAAAAATGTCCGGTTATCGTTGGCCCATTCCAGGGTGTAGTAAGTGGTCGCGATCCGGTCCGGCAGGAGCTCGCCTGTTTCGAGATTTTTCACTTGGATGGTGTAGGACTCGTCGCCTTCCAGGTCGGTGGAATACGCGAGCAGGCGGTGATCCGGGCTCACCGCGAAGTTTCCCAAGCGGAAATATTTCTGGCCTTCGGCCAGAGCGTTCGAATCGAGCAGAATCTGTTCCGGCGCATCGAGGCTCGCGTGCCTGCGGCACTGGATCGAGTATGCTTTTCCTTCCTCGGTGCGCGTGTAATAAAAATAGTCGTCGCGCTTCACGGGCGCCGAAACATCCGTCTCCTGAATGCGGGCCAGGATCTCCCGGTACAGTTCGTCTTGAAGCAATTTGGTGGACGCCGTCGCTTCCCCGGTATAGCGGTTCTCGGCTTCGAGATAGGAAATAACGCCGGGATCGGAACGGTCCCGCAGCCAGAAATAGTTATCGATGCGCGTGTCGCCGTGGCGCGTGATTTCGGTGGGGACAATTTTGGCGCGGGGAGGACTTGCCACGCTAATGGCGCTCAACTTATTGGCTTTCCTCTTTGCCCATGTACAATTCGCTTACCAGCTCGCGATGATTTTCCAGAACGCGGCTCCGCCGGACTTTCATGGTGGGCGTCAGCTCGCCGGATTCGATCGAAAAATCGCGTTCCAGGATGCGAAACTTGCGGATCTGTTCAAAGGGCGCAAGCTTTTGATTGACGCGCGCCACTGCGTCTTTCACTTCGGCTTCCGCCGAGTTCGCGCCTTCCGCGGCATGCACGGTCACCAGAGCGGTGACGTATGGCAAGCGATCGCCAATCAGGACTACCTGGCTGATAATCGGCTCCCCCTTGAAGAGCAGCTCGATGCGCGCGGGATAAATCTTCTTGCCGTTGGAGGAGACAATCAGCTCCTTCTTGCGGCCCGTGATGTATACGTACCCGTCGGCATCGAATTCGGCTATGTCGCCGGTGTAAAGCCAGCCGTCGCGCAAGACGGCCCGCGTGGCTTCCGGATCGTTGTGATATCCCGAGAACAACGTCGGACTCTTCACCAGCAGCTCGCCATCCTCGGCCAGGCGCAGCTCCACTCCCGGCATCTTTACTCCGATACTTCCGGACTTCGGACGATCCGTAGGGTTCAAACAAACCACGCCGCCTTCGGTGAGGCCGTAACCTTCGATGAGCGGCATGCCAATGGCGGCATAAAAGCGCGCCAGTTCTTTGCCTAGCGGCGCGGCGCCGGATGCAGCCACTTTGATGCGGCCGCCCAGGCGCGCGCGAATTTTCGAGAACACCAGCCGGTCCGCAATTTTCAGCATGGCCCGCAGCGTTCCTGGCACGGGTTTGCCCTCCTCGCGGAGCCGGCTCACTTCCGCGCCCAATCCCACCGCGCCATGAAACATCTTTCTGGCAGCCGCGCTTTTTTTGTTGACCTCTGTATTGACACTGGCGAAGATGCGCTCCCACACGCGCGGCGGCGCAAGCAGAAAAGTGGGCCGGATGGTTTTCATCTCGTGCGGCAGCTTGGCCAAGCCCTCCGAGAACCACACCGGAAAGCCCATGCGGATAGGAAGCAGCTCAATCACCACGCGCTGCGCGATGTGCGCCGAAGGAAGGAATGCGATGGTGCAATCGGTAGTGTTCAGCGGCAGCACCTGCGGTCCCATGTCGATATTGGAGGTAAGAGCCGCGTGGCTGACCAGGCCCATTTTGGGCTCGCCGGTGGCGCCGGAAGTGAGATAGAGGATCGCCGGATCTTCCGCACGCACCTCCGCGCGGATTTTCTCGAAAGCTTTCCGGTCCTTCTTTAGCGCGTCGCGCCCCATGGCGCGCAATTCCTTTAGCGTAAGCGCGCCTTTCGCCTCTCCTGTCAGCAAAATCCAATTCAATCCGGTGAGCGCATCGGGCCGGGCCGCTTCGAGCAGCGCCTGCATGCTTTTCGGATCTTCCATAAAGATCGCTTTGGCGTGGCTGGCTCTTACATTTTTAGCTTGATCCGGAAATGGATACGTTGTGTACAAGGCCGCAGCGATGGAACCGTTGGCGAGAACGCCGAGATCGGCCAGATAAAACTCCGCGCGCGTCTCAGAATGGAGCGCTACGGTATCGCCTTTTTGAATGCCCAACTGCCGCAAGCCGCAGGCGATTTCTTCCACTGCGCGCTTATACTCAAGCCAGGAATACGTCTGATATTTGCCCTTGCCGGCGGGTTGATGCAAAGCCGGCGCATTGCCATTAGTCCGTGCGGTTTCTTCGAGGACCGCATACACGGTACGAGCGTCCATGCGCTTATTGTAGACGTGCTAGGGTGTGAATTGTGTCCAGTCCTCCAAGTTTCGCTCCGCGCGTGAACACTTACTCGAAAGAACTGGAAGTTGCGATGGAAGCCGCCCGGAAAGCGGCGGAGCTGGCGCTGAAGTATCAAGCCGGTATCGTTGCCGAAACCAAGTCCGACAAATCGCCTGTGACGCAGGCCGATCGCGAGGCCGAGCGTTTGATTGCACGCCTGCTGAGCGATGCATTTCCCAACGACGGAATTTTGGGTGAAGAAGGAGCGCGCGCAGATAGCCGCAGCGGACGCCGCTGGATCATCGATCCTATCGATGGAACCCGTGATTACGTGCGCGGCAATCCGTTGTGGGCTAATCTGATCGCGCTAGAGGCCGATGGCGAGATAGTGGCGGGGGTGGTGAATCTGCCGGTTCTTGGCAAGCTCTATATAGGAAGCCGTGGCGGCGGTGCGTATTACAACGGCACGCTCATGCATGCGTCTTCTAAAACATCGGTGGATGAATCCGTGCTCTGCGTCAATGCATACGACAAGGTGGCGAAGGCGCCGTTTCGTGACCGGTTGCTCGATTGGATGGCGCGATTTTGGGCGGTGCGCGGGATGGGCGGCGCGGCCGACGCTATGATGGTGGCGTCAGGCCAAGCCGAGATCTGGATTGAGCCTGGCGCATCCCCGTGGGACTTTGCGCCTCTGAAAATCATCCTTGAAGAGGCGGGCGCACGCTATCTGAACATCGACGGCGGTTCCACTATTTACGCCGGCAACGCGTTCGGCTGCGCACCGGGCCTGGAAGACGAAGTGAAACGCTTTCTCGGTTTGAGCACGCCCTAAAGACTGCCAGTCCCATCTACGTGGTTGGATTTTAACGTTCCAGACGTATGCCTTTGGCTCCGTGCCGCGTCTAGGACGTAGGAGGGCGTTATGAAAGGTCAGTTGCTCGCATTCATTCTATCCGGGACTATTCTCGCCGGCGCCGGTTTCGCTCAGGTGCCGGAGGTTGGACAGCGCAAGGAAAACCAGCAGGACCGTATTGCCAACGGCGTTAAGAACGGGTCGCTCACGCCACATGAAACGCAGAATCTCGAACATAAGGAAGCGAAAATTAATCGCGAGACGCGGCGCGACCGAAGACAAAACGGCGGCCCTTTAACACCTGGCGAACGGGCGAAAGTGAATCACCAGCAGAACAAAGTGAGCCGGGATATTTACCGCGACAAACACAACGCGGCGCACCAATAAACCTATCCTTCAAGGGTAGGAGGCGAAGCAGGCGGGCGTTACCGCAGAAACAGGCTTAGCCGCGCCATGGCCTGTTCCAGGATCGGCCGGTCGGCGGCATAACAAATTCGCACTGAGCCTTCCCCGCCTGCGCCAAAGGCTACGCCCGGCGCAAGTCCAACGTGGGTTTCGAGCAGAAGCCGCTTGCAAAAATCGAAGGAATCGCCGGCGCCCCCGATCTTGGGAAATAAATAGAATGCTCCGTCGGGAATCGGTACTGTTACGCCCGGCATTTTCGCCAGAGCTGCCAGGCAAAAGTCCCGATTTTCTTTTAATCGGCCCAGCATTTCTGCCAGCGTATTTTCACCCCATAACAGCGCTGTCTCGCCGGCGCGCTGGGTAAAACTGGGCGCGTGCGAGACGACAAACTCGTTGAGCTGCGTGGCCCGGGCAGCCAGATCGCGCCGCACCACCATCCAGCCCAGACGCCATCCGGTCATACAGTAAGCTTTTGAAAACGACTGAATAACGATGACAGCATCGTCTCGACTGGCGAGCTTCAGAATGGTTGGAGCGGGCGTTGACGGCTTGGGTCCAGTGTAGTTCAGCCGTTCATAAACCTCATCGGCCATCAGCCACAACCCGTGCCGTCGCGCGAAATCCAATAAACGGCGTTGGTCGTCCACGGTCGCCACCCAGCCCAAGGGATTGGAGGGTGAAGTATAGAGCAGCATCCGGGTTCGCGTGGTGACGGCGGCTTCCAAGGCTGCAAAGTCGATCTGATAACGATCGCCTGCCAGAGGCTGCGCGATCTGGACGGCCACAGCGTTCGCCATGGCGATGTTGGCTGCGCCGTTTGGCCAAGCGGGCGTCAGAACCAGCGCTTCATCGCCCGGATCGAGCACGCATCGGATGGCCAGGTTGAGCGCCTGCACGCCGGACGCGGTGACGACGATCTCGCCGGCCGGATCAATTTCCACCGCGTGCAACTCCTGATAATATCGCGCGAGAGCCTTGCGCAACGACGGCAGGCCGGCGTTTTCCGTATAGAAAGTGTAGCCGTCCGCCATGGCCTTTTGCGCGGCGCGCTTGATGAATTCAGGGGTGGGCAGATTCGATTCGCCGAAGTACAGCTTCAGCACGCCGTCCATCGACATGGCCAACTCGGCAAGCTCGCGGATGCGGGAATGCGGTACGGCCAGCGCGGAGGCGGCTACTGCGGCGCTCGATGTGACTTGGGGGCTAGACACCTTTAAAGATCGCCGAGGTGAGAACGCTGAAGCCGGGGAGAACGTTGGGATCCAGCAGAGGCTCGTCGTCATAGAATCTCTTCGATCCACCAGCGGCGCCGTCGATCCGCACCATGCGCTCCTGCGGATAAATCGTCCAGACCGATTTAGCCCCGTGAGCAAGATACAATCGAATCTTTCGCTCCAGGCGCGCAGCGGATTCCGACGATACCACCTCGATCGCAAGCTCGGGCGCTCTTTGGAATACGCCCTTGCTTCCGGGCACTATGCGGCTTTCAGCAATGAGACTGACGTCAGGAATGAGGCAATTCCGGTCGTCAAGCTGATAAGCAGCTTCGCAAAACAATAGCAAGCCTGGATTCTGCAGAGACCAAACGGTCACAAGCCGAATTACGTTGGACTTCGGAACCTCATGCGGCTGCCCGGATACCGGCATGCTAACGACCTCGCCTTCGATGAGCTCCTCCAGCAGGCCTTCGGTCTCAGGCAAGTCAATGAACTCTTGGACGGTTAGCAGCGTCGTTGTGGCGGTGGTGGTTGCGCTGGTGGTTGCGCCCATGTCTTGATTGTACTCTTAGCGTTACCGGGTTCCCGCTCCGCAGGCGCTAGACACCCTCGAAGATCGCCGACGTAGGAACGCTGAAGCCGGGAAGGTTCGGATCGACCAGCGGCGTGTCTAAACGGAACTGTTTCAAGTCGCCACTGGCATCGTCGATCCGCACCATGCGCTCCTGCGGATAAATCGTCCAGACCGACTTACTTCCGTGGGCAAGGTAGAGCCTGATCTTTCTCTCAAGGCTCGCAGCGGATTCTGAAGATACTACTTCGATGGCAAGTTCGGGGGCGCCTTGAAACACGTTAGCCCTTCCAGGAACAATTCGACTTGAAGCAAGGAGACTGAGGTCGGGGATGAGGCAGGTACGTTCATCGAGCTGGTACGCTGCTTCGCAAAACACCAGCAACGCGGGATTTTGAACCGACCAAATGGTCAAAAACCTATTGACGTTCGATTTCGCGACTTCGTGCGGCTGCCCCGCTCTTGGCACGCTGACAACCTCGCCTTCGATGAGCTCCTCCAGCACGCCTTCGGTCTCAGGCAGATCGATGAACTCTTGAACGCTTAGCAGCGTCGTCGTTGCGGTGGTGGTTGCACCCATGTGTTGATTGTACTCTTCGCGTTATCGGGCTCCCGTCTCTGCAGGGGACTAGACGCCTTCGAAGATCGCCGATACGGGGACGCTGAAGCCGGTGAGAACGTTGGGGTCGGATAACATTTGACTTTCTTCAAATCTTCTGGCTACACCGCCGCCGTCGTAAATCCAAACCGCGCGCGACTTCGGGTATACCACCCAGACGGACTTGCCGCCATTGGAAAGGTACAGCCTGATCTTGTCCTCCAGGCGCGCCGCCGATTCCGAGGAGACCACTTCGATGGCCAGTTCGGGAACGCCCGCAATCCACCCGGTGCTTCCTGGAGCGATGCGTCCGGGGAAGAGCACACTGAGATCCGGTATGACCGTGTTATATTCGTCAACCTCAAACATCGTCTCGGGGAACAACTCCGCCGGGGAATTCTGTGCCAGCCAAAGCACGAGAATCTTAGTGAGGTTCTTCTTGACAACTTCGTGCGGAGCGTGCCCAGAGGGCATGCTGGTCACCTCGCCGTTGATGAGCTCAACGTACTCGCCCTCCACCTCAGGCCATTGCATGAACTCCTGGACCGTTATCGGAGTTTTCGCTGCAGTCGTGGTTGCGCCCATGTTTCGATTCTACTCGTGGCGGCGCGCTGCCGCGTTTGCGGCTAGACGCCCTCGAAGATCGCCGATGTGGGAACGCTGAAGCCGGG
>Ga0181525_10003983_pt1 | contig 11509 bp, 6 predicted proteins | sample PEATcosm2014_Bin_48_FD_121100 | JGI IMG/M metagenome (GOLD analysis project Ga0181525, IMG submission 121100) | Peatland microbial communities from MTU Mesocosm Facility, Houghton, MI, USA - PEATcosm2014_Bin06_10_metaG | ecosystem: Environmental > Terrestrial > Soil > Wetlands > Peat | place... | reverse complement strand
GGTCTGAAGAGCACCGAACGCTCAATGCGGGAGTATCGACCCGGCCCATATGACGGCCAAGTCCTCCTGCTCCGGACCCTCGGCAAGAAAGACCTTATGCGGAGCATCATTGCCAGCTACGATCAGCCCGCTCTGGGATGGGAAGATGTCTGTTCGAAGATCGTGGAGGTGCATCATGTTCCTGGGGATCACAACTCGATGCTTAAAGGTGAGAATGCCAAACTCATCGGCTCCATCCTGGAAAAGCATCTCCTCCTGAGAGCCAGCGCCTGAGCCTTCAAGAAAGCGCGGCCTGTCCCCTGGCAACACGCGTTTTACGTGGCCCTTGTCGGGAGTGACATCAACCCTTCCAGACTGCGGTAATGAGCAGCCAAGAAAAAAGACTGCAAGAAAAAGACTGCGGCAGGTGAGTCTCAGTTCTGTCCCTACCTGCACACTTTAACGGAGGCGAAGAAATGAACCGAACTATCTATTTGGACTTAGACGAAGTTCCCAGCAATCCCGAGCAAAGCAAGGGCGGAGAACAAGCTGGGCCAACGGTTTGGGGATCCAACGTCTACAATTCGGGAGCCTTTAACGCCCTGCTCAAGTATTCAACATTCGACACGCTGATGTTTCCTGCGATGCCGTGGCTATTTGATCAAACCGTGAAGGAGTCTCCGATCTATCGCGAAAACGCGCACCGGATCCGGTTACTGCAGCAGTATGAAATGCCCGGCGAATTAGCAAAGCAGCAGCACCTCGTATTCGCTTCACTAGGCCCTCTGGTTTCAGAGCTTGACCGGTTGAGGAGGAGGGTGGGCCGTCAAGATGCGCCCGCGACGGGTGTGATCCACTCGAACAACCATGCTTTCGCATTGCACTTTCTTCTTCTGGGGCTTATCGGAGATCTTCGTCCCTACGATTCCATCATTTGTTCAAGCCAGGCTAGCCGTCAAACCGTCTTGAACCTATATCAAATGCTCGAGCAGCGCATGGCTGACCTGGGCCTGACCGGCTTCCATCTGATGGCGCCGAAGACGCCGCTGATTCCGATTGGCATCGAAGCGAGTTCCTTTGTTGTTGGCGAGCGGAGCAGTGCTCGCCAGGAGTTAGGCATCGAGTCGGGCGTTGTCCTACTCTATTTCGGCCGGTTCTGTCCCGGCAGTAAGGCAGATCCGTTTCCGCTGCTGGTCGGTTTCCATGAAATCCTGGAAAAACATCCTGACACGTGGCTCGTGTTTGCTGGCGACGACAGCCGCCACGGTCTTGCCTCAGATCTGCTGGCTCTCGCTGCATCCTTGGGCATCGAAGCTCGCGTCCGCATCATTCCCGATCCCTCCTCGGAACGAAAGCGCCAACTTTATGCGGCCGCGGATATCTTTGTGTCCCTTGCCGACAACCTCCAGGAGAGTTTCGGGATCACGCTCCTCGAGGCTATGGCTGCGGGTCTCCCGGTGATCGCGTCTGACTGGGACGGATATAAGGACACTGTGATCCCAGGAAAGACCGGGATTCTGGTTCATACTCTGCTTCCCCAGTTTCCACCTCCCTTCGATCCCATCCGAGGGATTGATGTGCTAAGCCCGGATCTGCTGGCGTGTTCTACCGTTGTCGATTTGCAAGACTTTGCTCAAGCGGTGGACACCTTGATCGTGAATCCGGAACTTCGAGCGAGCATGGGAGAGAAAGGCCGACGGCGGGTTCACACCCACTACGACTGGAAGGTCGTCATCGAAAGCTATGAACAGTTGTGGAACGCCTCGGTCGAAGAGGGTCGCGAATATCTGTCTTACCATGACAACCAGAGGCTGGGCCTCACGCGTTACGATTATCGTCAATTATTCGCGGATTACCCCACCACTCTGATCGCGTCCGAAACTCGCGTACGCCTTACGTCGATGGGCCAGCGGGCTGAGCAATCCTCAATTCTCTTTGAGCGGCTCACTCCGGACGCGACCTGGTTCCAGAAATGTCAATTCACACGCATCTTTGAATACCTCAACTCTCACCCGGTTGCGGCGGTTGGCCGCATCGCAGCGGCACTTTCGAGCTCAGGCTCCGATTGTCCGTTCCTGCTCAGCCACGTCAGCCGTCTCTGGAAGTATGGTCTTATCGAGGCTGTCCCGCAGGTTTGACCGGCCATATGCGGTCGCATCTATAGGGCCGCGTACCAGGCTCACAAGCTTCTTCAGACAACTCGAATGACTCTGGTGGCGACGACAAGCATCGGCAACAGCGCGAGGCAGATCAGTAAATGCCAGAACATACAGTTGAGTCGCGCCGGAGAAGTTTCGCACTCATTTCGAGCGGTCAAATCGTATCCGCACTGGGTACCAGTCTGACTGACTTTGCGCTCGGTGTCTGGGTCTTAAAGCGCACGGGATCAGTCAGCCAGTTTGGATTTATCGTTCTACTTATCATGCTGCCTCCACTCCTGATTGCTCCCGGAGTAGGCATCCTTGTCGACCGTTATGACAGACGTACGATCATGATATTGGCAAATATCGGGTCGTCGATATTCACCTTGCTTCTGGCCTTTTCAGCATTTCGCGGCCATCTTGGTTTCCTGGAAATCGCAGCTTTGTTTGGCATGACGACATGTTGCAACATGCTCAACATGCTTGCCTGTACGGCATCGACGGTTCTTCTGGTAGAGAAAGAGAATCTCGGCCGCGCCAGCGGCATTACCCAGTTTGGCTACGCGCTCTCGACCGTCCTTTCCCCGTTATTGGGCGGAGTTATGGTTCTCACCATCGGAGTGTTTGGTGTCTTGCTGATTGACTTCGCTTCTTATCTGTTTGCGATCTTCACGATATTGTCGTCGCGGGTGCCGCGACCACCCTCAGATTCCGGTACCCATAGCTCGACTCTGTTTCGCGAGGCGTCAAGTGGTTTTCGCTACATGAAGCACAAGCCTGGCTTGCTACAACTGTCGTTGTATCTCGCGGTCGTGAATTTTGTTTGTGTTATGGCTGCGGTCTTAAAGCCGCCGCTGTTGTTAAGTTTCACCTCGGTTGCCGGCATGGGCAGCATGTTATCGGTGGAAGGCCTGGGGTTGGTCTCCGGGATGCTGCTGATGACTATCTGGGGTGGACCCAATCGACTCAGCCGCGGCGTGCTCTTGGCGGGCGGTACCCAGTCCATCGCGCTATTACTGATCGGAATTCAGCCCCGCCTTATGATCGTCGGGACCGGTTTGTTTATCGGTGCCTTGGCGCTGCCCATCATGAACGGCTGTAACCTCGTTTTGTTGCAGAGGAGCGCTCCTCCTGAACTCCAGGGTCGAGTACTCGCCGCCTCTCAGGTTCTGGCGCAGGGTCTATGCCCCTTGGGAGCCCTGGTGGCCGGACCGCTGGCGGACAGAATTTTTAAACCGTTGTTGTTGGCAGGCGCGGGTGCGGCGTCCGTGTTCGGACGCTACTTCGGAGTGGGACCAGGGCGGGGCATTGGTCTCTTGCTGGCCGTCATGGCGCTCGTTATTGTTGTGGCCACTTTAATTGCCGCTCTCTTGCCAGAAATACAGCACTTGGCGCTGAAACTTCGAGACTACGATCACGAATCCCCCGGCCTTATAGTCGCACCCGAGCCCGACCCGCTCCATCCGTGAGCCAATCCTCTCGCACTGACCGCAACAACACGCCCTAGTTGGTCTGTCAAAACGCGTGCGTCAAGATCGTCGGTGATGATGCATCCGGTCATGGAGGAAGTGATGAAGACCTGGCACTCGACAACGCTGTATTAAAAGCCGAAGGACTATGTCTTCGCATCTTACAAACTCGGTGGGCTAAAACCACGTCATGTCCATCATCCGCCACAAGAAACGAGCAAAGAAAGACTGTGGCGCTCAAGGGTGAACGGAGGTTGCAACCGGGGCCTGGCGCAATTCAGTAGCAAAATCGTGGACCGCGAACTTGTGTATAATGATGAACTTACCGCACGAAAGTGGGCGCTTAACTCAGCGGTAGAGTGCCATCTTCACACGGTGGAAGTCATAGGTTCGAATCCTATAGCGCCCACCATTTTGCTCTTCGGAAGTTCACCAATCGTAGGATGAAACGGAACGCGCCGCTGACCCGGCGCGGGCCTACTGCGACAGGATGATCGCGGTGTAAGGGCCAATTCCAACATTGCCGTTGTACGGCATGCCATCGGCTCCGGGCGGGTTCGCGGTCGTGTCGTAGGACAGATGATTTCCGAAATCGGGGCTGTAGCCATTCCAGTCGCTGTTGAAGCGTACCTTCCATAACCCGGCACGCGGAAATCCGATCGAGTAAGAATCGTACGATTGGTTGGCCATGTTGACGACCACGACTACGTCGTCTCCCGGCCCACCCTGGTCCCAGCGATGAAAGGCAATTACTTTCGCTGCGTCATTCACATGAAACAGATTCAGCGATTGCCCTTTCAATCCCGCGGTGTTATTGAACCAATCCCGGCGCAGGCGGATCATATCGCGGTACATCGTCATAATGCCGGGGAACGATTGCAGCTTTGTCCAATCCAGTGCAATCGTATCGCTGAAGTAGCCGCCCTCGAGGAACTCCTGTCCCTGAAAGATCATCGGAATTCCCGGGGACGTGAAAACCAGCGCAGCGCCTAGCGTGGAACGCTTCTGCGAAAAATAACTGCCGGCATTAGCCGGCCAGATTTCCTCGGGAACGCGCGATTGCCCATTCGCGTCTTCGTCGTGAGATTCGGTATAGACGACGCGCTCGAAGGCGTCGTTGTTGTAGCAATTGCTGATGGCGGCGCCGACCGCATAAGTATCTCGCGATGAATCATCGGGCGTGATGATGGCTGAGCGTACCGAGTGCACGAATTGCGCCTCCCATTGCGCATCGAATCCCGCACCGCCTACGCCTGTATCTTTGGTGATCCACGCATTTCCCTGCATGTCCTCGGCAATGCTGATCTTCCAGGGCTGGCTTTGCTTGATCTCGGCGTTGATGGCTTGCATCAGCGACCATCCATCCGCCAAATCGTTGCCGGGATCGTTATTGTTACCGTAGACGTTGCGGATCCATCCGGTCGCATCCCAGCGCAAGCCGTCGGCGATGCGCTCTTGCAGCCAGCGGCGCGCGTTGTCTTGAATATAACTTCGGACTTCGGGACGTCCATAGTCGAACCGGGTATCGCCCCAGGGCGTTGTGCTCCGCCAGTCGTTGTAGAAATAAATGCCGCCGTAGCTACCCTGGCTCCATCCGTCAAACTGCCACATATCGCCCGCAGGGTAGCCGAGATGGTTATAAACCACGTCCATGAGCACAGCGATCCCTCGTTTGTGGGCCGCCTGCACAAACGCGCGAAAGCCGTTTGGTCCTCCGTATTGCTCCTCGATCGCGAAGATATAGGCGGGATTGTATCCCCAGGAAGTGTCGGTCTCGAATTCTCCCGCGGCCATGACTTCGATGGTGTTGATTCCTAGGTCCTTCAGATAATCCAACTTGGTCGCGGCGGAAGCGAAGGTGCCGCCTGGCTGCGGCAAACTGCTGTCGGTGACGAACGTGCCGACGTGCATTTCATAAATGACCATCTCATTCCAGGCAGGAGTTGTATAGGAGGGGTCCGGCTTCGACAGGTCGCTGGGCGCGATCAGGCTGGGGCCGCCGCGGGTTTTGAAAGAACGGCTGTAAGGGTCGACGTGGGTAAGAACCGCTCCCGTGGCCGCATTGGTGACGAGATAGTTGTATTGCTGCCCGATCACGACGCCAGCCTGGTCGACGCTCCAATAGCCGTTACCTTCTGAATAAAGAGGCGAACCCGGCTTCCAACTGTTGAAATCCCCCTGGACTTGCACGGCGGATGCAAAAGGCGCCCACACGCGGAATGTCACGCCGCCGTCGTATGGTATCGCCCCCATGTAAGGTCGCGATGAAGGGCCCATGTAAATCCTCCTCGGCAGCTAACTGCCCGAAGACCTGGCTGCGCGCCTATCTCAGTTTCTTTATTTCCCCGTGTAGCTGACTCTCCAGATCGAGTTCGAACCGTCGTCGCTCACCAGAAGCGAGCCATCCGGGGCGACAGTGATGCCCACGGGACGGCCCCAGGCGTTGCCATCGGGCAGCACAAAGCCGGTGAGGAAGTCTTCATACTCGCCGCTGGCGTCGCCGGTTTGGTGAAGAGGCACGCGGATCACCTCGTAGCCGACGCGCACCGCTTTGTTCCAGGAGCCGTGCTCGGAAGCGAAAATGTCGCCTTTGTATTCCGCGGGAAACTGCTGGCCCTCATAAAAGGTAAACTCCAGCGACGCATTGTGCGGCTGCAGCAGCACGTCCGGCACAATTGCTTTGTCTTTCAACTCGGGATGCTTGCCCGCATGGCGCGGATCCTGGTGAGCGCCGATGTACCACCACGGCCAGCCGTAGAATCCACCTTCCTGCACGTGCGTGATGTAATCGGGAACCAGGTTGTCGCCCAGCGCGTCGCGCTCGTTGACCGAGCACCACAGCTCTCCCGTCTGCGGATTCACCGCGATTCCGCCTCCGGCATTACGAATGCCGTAGGCATAGACGCTCAGAACGCAGTTCGCTGGGTCGCACACCAGAATGTCGGCGCGGTCTTTCTCTCGAGGATGGGTGTCGGGATCATCGACATTCGAGCCCGAGCCCACGGCGACAAACAATTTCTTGCCATCGAGAGAAAATGCTAAAGCTCGCGTCCAGTGCCCGCCTCCAGCAGGCAGATCGGCAATATGTTCTGGTGCAGCGCTCGTCTTCAGATCGCCGTTGTGGTAAGGGAAGCGGACGACCTCGTTCGTGTCGCCGACATACAACCACTGCGGGTCAGGTCCGGGCGGATAGAAAGCCAATCCATACGGCTGCTTCAAGCCGCTGGCGAATACGGCGGACTGTTCGGGCTTGCCGTCGCCGGTCAACCCGCGATACACGCGGATGCGGCCGGGATCGCTTTCGGTAAGGAAAATGTCGCCGTTCGGAGCGGTGAGCAGCGTCCGCGGATTCTCCAGTCCCGTCGCATATAACTCCACCTTGAATCCGGGAAGGGTCACCGGCCACACCTTCTCGGGCCGAGCCACAAGTCGCGGCCCGTTATCCGCCGATTGCGTCGCGTACGGCAGCGGAAGATCGCCGACCGTGATCTTGCGGAATGTGCCGGGTTTTTCGTAGCGGAAGTCGGTGAAGGGCGCCGTCGGCGGCGGAGCCTTGTACGTTGAGGTGTCTGTGTCAGGTGGTGGAGCACTTGCTCCCGGAGCGGCCGGCGATGCTGCCATCGTTTTCACGTACGTGACGATCTGCCAGCGCTGCTTGGCCGGCAGCGATGCCCATGACGGCATGCCGTTATCTTTGTCGCCCCTGGTGATGAACCAGAACACCTCGCCCGGCTTGACGGAATCGAGTTTGCCCTCCGCCAGCGGAGGAACATTGCCTGTACCTTTTCCCGTCTTGCCGTGGCACGACAGGCAATTACGCGCGTACAGCCGCTTGCCTTCCTGCGCCGCCGCTGCTTGGCCCTCATAGGGATTCTTCATCGCCTGGGCCGAAGCGGGCGCATCGTGAAACTTGGTGTCGACTGCGGCTGCGAACAATAGCGCCGCAGGCAGCAGAACTAACGCGACGATGAGGGCAGATGAGGTGTTCAGTGAGCGCATGGATCCTCTCGAAATTACCGTTGTTGGGATTCTACCTGAGACTTTGGATGCACTTTGCGTTGCGCGGGGATCAGTGCGAAGTTATTCAGGTCCGGCCCGCCTGGCGCTGCAAGCGGGGCGCCGTTATTTTTTCGCGCCCGTATCGCCTGTGACTTTCTCGTACCAGAGCCGATGATAAGTGCGCGCCCAAGCGTCAGAGACGCGCCCGCGGACCATAGCGTGAAACGATTCAGGCTCCATGAAGACGCTCATGTAAACATGAATGATGAACGCTCCGATGGTTGCCATCGCTGCGACCACGTGCACGGTCACCGCCAGATAACGCAGCCAGCGGAGACTCCACGGAATGGATTCGACGAACCATAACCCAAGCCCCGAAATCAGCAACAGGATCACGCCATAAAACATCAGCCAGAAGAACAGCTTTTGGCCGAAATTGAAGCGGCCCACCGGCGGCAGCTTCTCATCATCGTTTGCGACGTAGTAATTTATCGCCTTCCACCAGCGCCGGTCGTCGTCGCTCGCAGCCAGGTCGCTGCTCCAGATCTTGTACATCCAGCCCACCGATAGCGCGAAGGCCAAGCCAAACCAGGGATGCCAGAAGCGGGCTGTCGGTCCACCACCGACCAATGCGGCCAGCCAGTACATATATGGCGACCAGAAGGCGAGGCCGGTGACCAGGCAATAAATGTACGTGAGGGCAGCGAGCCAGTGGTGCACCCGCTCGCTGAGCGTATAACGAAGAATCTCGCCCCCGGTCTCTCCCGTTGCGCGCGCGGATGGAATGACGTGCGATGTGCTCACGGCTTTCCTCCCTTCCCATCCTCCCCGTCATTCATTTCCTTTGGACCATAGCGCAGGTAGTGCAGCGTCACGCCGAGGAGGCCGCCCAGTATGGCGAGGTTTCCGATCCACTTTGCGGGGCCTTTCCAGAAGCGGACGACCCACGGAATATGCGGATCTTTAGGCAAGCCGCCGTAGGCCTCGGGATTCGTGACATCGTGAAGCACGTAGATGACGCCGGTCCCGCCGACCCCGGCGGGATCATAGACGCCCGCCTTCTCGATGCCGTAGTTCTCGCGCAACTGCCTAGCGCGGGTTTCAGCCAGGTCCTTCATGTCGTCTTTGGTTCCGAAGTGGAGGCAGCCCGTGGGGCAGGACTTGATGCAGGCGGGTTCCAATCCTTCGCTCACCCGGTCGACGCAGAGGGTGCACTTGAACATCTTCTTCGTTGTGGGATTGAATTTAGGAATGTCGAAGGGGCAGCCACTGACGCAGTATCCGCAACCAATGCAATTCTGCTGCTGAAAATCCACGATCCCGTTGGTGTACTGCACGATCGCGCCATCGGCAGGGCAGGCTGTGAGGCAGCCCGGATCAGCGCAGTGCATGCACTGATCTTTGCGCATGAGCAACGTGATGCTGCCATCTTCGCGCTCGTGCTCGTTAAACTTGATCAGGTTCCAGTAATTCCACGCTGTCTCGGGCATGGTCTGGTAGCTGTTGTCGAAGACGGTATCGGTGAAGCTGTAGCCGTTCCACTCCAGGCAAGCCACTTCACAAGCCTTGCAGCCGATGCACGTGGTAGTGTCGATCAGTTTACAGACCTGATAATCGCGCTCGACGTCTTCGCCGGGAGCAGGCCCGGCGTGACCGGAAATTCTCTTGATTGCTAACGTTGCCTGGCTCATAAAGTCATTGGGTCATTGAGTGATCTCGTGATTTAGCGATTGCAAGCCTTCTTTCCGTGAGCACCGAGGACTTTAGGTTTTAAAATCGCCCGATGACCCGATTGCTCAATCACTCAATCTGTTCCTCACGCTTTTTCCACCTTCACTAAGAATCCTTTGAACTCGGGTGTAAACGCGTTGGGATCCACGACCGTCGGGGTCAGCCGGTTGAGGATCGTTCTCGCGTCGCGGCCCGCATCTTCCTGAATGCCGCGATAACCTTGATGGATCGGAATGCCTATCTGGTAGACCTTCTTGCCATCGATCGTCATCGGTTTGATTCGTTTCGTGACGAACGCCTTGGCCACGTAATAGCTGCGCGCGCTCGTGATCTTCACTTTATCGTTGCCCTTGATGCCAAGCTCCGCGGCCAGTTCCACGGGAATTTCGATGAACGGTTCCGGAATGAGTTGCACGTTCATCTGGTTGTTCTTGGTCCAGTAGTGATAATGCTCTGTGAGTCGATAGGTGGTGCACACAACGTTGAACCCATCCCCCGGGGTTGCGTACTTGTCCGCCGCCGTCTTCAACTTCTTCACTACGGGATTATTCTGCTGGTTCGGATGGAGCGCATTTTGCACCGGACTTTCAATCGGTTCGTAGTGCTCGGGGAAAGGTCCGTCGGCGAAAGCGGCCAAGGGTGCAAAGAGCCGGCCGATGCCTTCGGGATTCATGATGAACGGACCCATGTGGTCTTTCGGGTCCGAATCCGCCTTGAAATCGGGCACGTCGTTGCCGACCCAGAGTTGGGTGGATTCGTTCCACCATACTTGCTTCCGCGTCGGATCGTAGGGCTTTCCCGAAGGATCGCAAGAGGCGCGGTTGTACAGAACGCGGCGATTGGCCGGCCACGACCACGCCCAGTTCTGGTAGATGCCCTGACCCGCGGGATCTTCCGTGCCGCGGCGGATCATCTGATTGCCCGCTTCGGTCCAGCATCCGGAATAGATCCAGTTGCCGCAGGAAGTCGTGCCGTCATCTTTCAACCAAGCAAATCCAGGCAATTGCTGGCCGCGCTTGATGGTTACCTGCGTCTTTGGATCCGTGAGATCGGCGAGCGCCTTGCCGTTCAACTCTTTCGCGAGTTCGCCGAGAGCGGGATGCTGCGGCTGTGTGTAATTCCACGTCAAGTTCAGAATAGGATCCGGGAACTTGCCGCCTTCGCTCTTGTAGAGATCACGCACCCGCAGAAAGATTTGCGCGACGATGTCCTGATCGAGGCGGCAATCGCCTGGGGGTGGAACGGCGACGTTCTTCCACTGCAACCAGCGCGCCGAGTTGGTCATCGACCCGTCTTTCTCGGCGAAACCAGCACAGGGCAGGCGATAGACCGTCGTGTTGATGGTCTTCATCTCGTCGGTTGTGATTCCGGGCGACTTCCAGAATTCGCTGGTCTCATCGGGATAGATTTCACCCACCACCAGGAAGTCGGCTTTCTTGAGCGCATCAATGTTCTTCTGCGAGTCCGGCCCAATCGCCACGCCGTTCATTCCGAAGGCGAGCATTCCCTTTACTGTGCCGCGGTACATGTTGTCCCAGATTTGAGTCCAGGAATAGTTGCGATCCACCTTAGGCATGTAGGCGAAGGCGAAGTCGTTTTCTTTCGTCGCCACGTCGCCGAACATGGCCTTTAAATAGGAGATGGCAAACTTCGACGTGTTCGAGTAGTAGTTGAACGAGTCCCATGGAGCTGGCTTGGATGCGGTGGGCGTGATCCGCTTCAACCAGGCGGCGAGGTCGGTGTCTGTGGGGTTCGGCACCTTCAAGTAGCCCGGCAGGGTGTCGAATATGCCGCCCATATCGGTCGCGCCCTGAATGTTGGAGTGACCGCGCAGAGCGTTCACGCCGCCGCCCGCGCGCCCAACGTTGCCGAGCATCAGCTGCAACATGGCAGCCGTGCGGATAATCTGGGTGCCGAAACTGTGCTGCGTCCATCCCACGGCGTACAGGATGGTCGCCACCTTCTTCATGTCACCGTTCTTGCGGACGGAGGTGTACAGGTCGGCAGCCTTCAGGAACTGATCCTTCGGGATTCCAGTGATGCGCTCGACCATCTCCGGCGTGTACCGCGAATATTGTTGCTTTAACAACTGGAAGACGCAGCGGGGATGCTGCAAGGTCAGGTCGTAAGCGACTTTTGGCGGCAGCCCAGGCAAGGGCTTCGCGGAGCCCACAGGCGGCGGGCCGGCAG
>Ga0181525_10003981_pt1 | contig 11514 bp, 11 predicted proteins | sample PEATcosm2014_Bin_48_FD_121100 | JGI IMG/M metagenome (GOLD analysis project Ga0181525, IMG submission 121100) | Peatland microbial communities from MTU Mesocosm Facility, Houghton, MI, USA - PEATcosm2014_Bin06_10_metaG | ecosystem: Environmental > Terrestrial > Soil > Wetlands > Peat | place... | reverse complement strand
CTTGCCCACGTTCTCGGATGTCTGACCCATTGGCTGCATACAGTCCGCGGACTCTTGGTTCTGCAGGATTTCAGGATGGAAGGGTTTTTCGAGACGGTCACCGCCAATGGACATCATTTCTGCACCCATGGCAACGCCGATCTCAATGCTGCCAGACGCAATTTGATTCGCAATGTCTTGTGTGGCCTTGAGACCGGATGAGCAAAATCGATTTACGGTGGATGCGGCAGTGGTATTTGGGAAGCCAGCTGCCAAGGCAGCGGCTCGGAGCTTGTATGCAGATTTTCCATCGGAGACCTGCAGGTGGAAGTATTAGCAGATGAAGTCGCAGAACTAGGTGGTGCGTACATTGCCACAGCAGATATCCTCGACTAGTTGAGGGTCGATTCTCGACTTCTCGATGACCTTCTTGAGCAATGAATAGATCAAGTAATCCAGCTCAGTATCCTTAAATCCTCCCTTGAAGCCCTTTGTAAGAGGTGTTCGGATTGCGAGAGTAATCACAACATCGTCGGCATTCTTGGATGTGCTGACAATGGGCGTCAGCTTGTGGTGCAACGGCGATGAGTGAGGGGCTGCTTACATCGAAGACAATCCTGAAGAGCCAGGTGTAATGTGCTTGAGAATGGAGCTGAGTCTTTCGCCTGCCATTGTGAGGGGATTGTATTCGCGAGTACAGAGAAGAAAGTGCGGTGGTGATGGACAAGAGTGTTGGTTGTTTTTGAATGTGAAGTCGGAACCTCTATGATTAGTGTGGGGAAATGCCGAGGCAGTTTTTGGCCGAGAGCCGACCCGACTGGTGTGGTCACGTGCATGACTTGCCACTGATGATGAGAGCTTCATGAGATGTTTCCTTTCAATCTAGAGAATAGAAGCGGTTATGTATTCATTACAACTACTGGTGGAACCAATTGCTAGCATCTTCGCGGCACGAAAATTTCCTAAAGTCTGATAATGGGCCTGACCAATCTAGAGCGAAGATGTATTTCAATTGCACCTACTGGTGGATATGCTTGGCTAGCATTTTCTCAGCATGGTCCTTCCCCAATTCCTCGTACTCCGCCGAACCATAGTAAATCGTGTTTACATCCGCCAAACTCGCACTTGGAACACTCAAATCATTAGTCCCAAACTGCCAAATCTGATCGGCGGCGACCCCGCTCTTCAAAACAGCTTTCTGCCACGGCGCCTCCGTCGCGGTATGATTGTTCGGGAAAGGCGTGCCGTATTCCTCGAGAATGACTGGCTTCCCAGCAGCCTTCCCAATGGCATCATGCTGTTGGATCCACGTTGTTCCCCAGGTGTAATTATACCCCCAGGAGTTGGGATATAAGTGAAAGACTCCGTAATCCAAGGTAGGGATTTTTAGATTGGCTGCGAAGTCCACCCCTTCAACGCCGCTGTAAGCATACGATCCATCGCCGTATCCATCTTTTGGTGTGAGCCAACCCTCGTCGCCGAGAGTTACCATGTGGCTATTATCGATGCTCTTGATGTACTGGGAGATTTGCGTTGCCCAATTAGTGATAACAGAGCTGTCGCAGCCGTGGCATCTTGGCTCATTGCAGAGTTCCCAGGCGAAGACCGCGGGTGACTTTGCGTATCGAGTGACGAGCGTCTTCACATATGCTTTGTATGCTTTTTGTGCCGCAGCATTGGTATAGAAAGTCGTGGCATTATTGCCGAATGCCACACCATATGCAGCTATTCCTCCATAGTCTCCCCAATTGTTGAGGAAAGGAAGCACAAGTTTGACTCCGTACTTTTCAGCTGCTGATACCACATAATCGAGGCGTTGGAGACCATCAGGTCCAAAATTGATATATGATCCGGTAGAATTGAGGATTTGGAAATAAACTTTATTGGGATCTGGTGTCGTTGGATCGGGGATGGAGTTTGCGTCCCCGAAAGCCCAAACTCGAAGGATCTTGTATTCGGTCTAGAGCTTTGGTTAGGCTATTTCTGGTTCCCAAAGCTGATGAACTTACGGCAGCAACTTCTTTGAGAGCAGTGTCAACATCTGAGTTCTTGCTCAAATGTGCCAGCCACCAAGCGTTACTTCCTGCACAAAGTTCAGCGACTGCCACCAACTCATGAGGTCAAACATACCTGCAAAGTATTCGACCTTCCCATCGATTTCGAAGAGTCTGCCGGAGACCTTTGCGTTTTTGCCATTAGAGGTTCCGATGGGGTATGAACATGCTGGTTGATTAGTAGCAGACGAGGCCAGCAGGGTCGCCGAGGGGAGTGCAGCAGCAGAAATGACCGAAGTCATGAAAAGAGGGATTAAAAACTTCATTTTTGCGGTACCCGTCGAAAATTTGAAATGCACAGGATGAGACTTTATATCAATTCATCTTGGATTAACCCTCGGAATAAGTTAAGGACGAGATGGTGTCGTGCCATGGCGGCAACCACTAGGAGTTTCGGGCCGCTCTTGACACTGAGCAAACCAACACAATGATACTGGACTCTACCGCCAGGACTAGATTCGCAGACAATCAGATCAAAGTAATGTACATCGCTAGTGAGCGGTACAGTAGAAACTAAAACAATTGAACAACATTTATCCGAAACGGACCTTGTCCTCCGTCCCTGATGGGGCAAAGCGTCAGAAGAAGCTAGGGTCCCCGCAATTTGAGATGCAGATCCTGGGTCGCTCCGTACTATATTCTGCAAGGTGTATTGGGCGTTGCGTATCGAGTGGGGTAGACCCTTGGAGAAACTTATTTCCGGGCTGAAACAGCTGGGTCTTCGTCCCTGTATTTGAAATCCCTCCAAAGAGAACGAGTTGCAATGAGTAAATAGGCCGAGAAGAATTCCCGAAAGTCCGGAGCTGAAGAAAACGGGGGGCTGTGCAAAGAGAATTCATAAGCATGAAGAGTGGGACAAACAAAGCATTTGGCCTAGAATTGTCTTTCCGGAGCACGGAGCCCGAAAAGATGAAATTTGGTCCGCCTTCCCACAAGACTCGTGGGAGAAAAGTGTAGGTCAACATGGGAGTACATGGCGGACTACCGGAGACAAACCGCAAGGAAGTGTGGGTAGGTATGGCGACATGTAAGTCGACCAGCAAGGGGAAATACTCCATACTCCATACCCCATGTTCCAAGAGGCTGGTGTGGCAACTATAAGTCAGCATCAAAAATGCACATACCTACCTTTCTATACCGCCAAGATCACATTCTTCATCGGCATTAGCATCTTCGGGTTCCAAAAAGAATTCATTTTGTGAGACCAACCCTTTAGCTCCATAGTTTCTCCATACTCTGATCTGTCAACCCATAACGCCAAAATGCTCAAAGACGCTGCAGAATAGGTGTGTATCTCCATGCTACCGAAAGCCATTTGGTCCGTCGCCGTCGAGGAGCTTCATCAGTAACGGTATCTCGTGGAGTAATCTGCGAGAAGTCAGCCATGCGTTCCAAGGCCAGGCAGATGTCCGACTCACCCTTCGGGCTCACCACCAAACCTCGACCCTTCTTTGCGCCACGGTAGATAGTCTCGATGATATCGATCAACTCTTGCTTGTCCTCCAGGACCCAGTTCAGCTTGTTGTTGTTTCCAGTACCAAAGTCGCACATCATATGTTTATTGCGGAAGAAGAACATAAGGGTGACTGGATCGTAGAGTTCTATGAGAAAGATATCAGCGCAAGCCTTGAGAAGAAGATGCCTGACGGCCAACATAATAACACAATAACAGATGGCCACTCACCGTACATCTGCTTGAAATCGGGAACTTGATCAAGATCACAGACGTAGATGACGGCGAAGTTCTTCACACGGTCGGCGATGCCTGCGGCAGTTTAGTAGAAGCAAAGACGGGCAAGGGAGGAGACTGACGATAGAGGACTTCGTCTTGTCGCATGCAATCAGGATCCCAATCACGACCGAAGCGGATGATGACCAGTCGCTCGTCCTCGGACATGATTGCTTGGTCGACGTGCCAGCCGGTGACTGTCATCGAGTTAGTAAGATACTTCTCTGAAATTTGAGTGGGAGCTGAGAGGGTGAAGAGCGAGCTCCCAAGGCGTATGTAGACTCCCGTCACAGCTCCTAGGCTGAACTCCCACAGGGGATCTGAGCAAATTAGTATGAAATTACAGCTTACCAAGATGAGGCAGTACTACCGAGCCCATGATGATTGCTTTTCAAACCGGTGAGGCGGTTGTGTGATGAAGTTTTGTGATGTCGGTGTCGTTTTCAAGAAGTTGCGATCTCAAAGAACTGACTCGAAAGTTGACGGAAGTGCTAACCGTTATAGATCTAGTGGATAAATCACGTGATACTTGACTCTTCCTTCCTCCCGTCTTCCTGGTGAGTTTCCTTCAAAACGATCCTCTCTTTCTTGTTTAAAGGTCTATTCAAGTACTGGTTTTAGCAACTTCGCAGACTATGACTACCGGGAGTCGTAGAATGTATCACAAGTCGCTTCTGACTCAAATCTGGGCTGCGAGTCTCAACGCCCCGCACACGTGATCCTATCAAGATGCGGGGTCGAGGGTCCGAACATCAAGATTAAACCGGATGCTAACTCACTCCGGAGAACAGTACTCCAACTTCAGTGTTGGCTGAAGCTCTAGATGTTTCTGTATTTCCTACCTTCTACTATATCACTAACAATCCTCTGCGACCTTGGACTTCGCAAAACATCACCCATAGCTTAGTGCCTGTCCTCCAAAACAGTGAGAAGCACTTATCCCTCGTATATTCCTTGCCAAATATAACGATATCAGCTCAGTGCACCCTCAAGTTCAAGAACAGTGACTACATAACCATATGGTTTGAGTACAATATTACCCAACACTGAGCCGACTGTTCGTGAAGTGACATGCTGATAAATTTATACAAGACCGTGCACGACTACGGAGGCGACAATCTAGGCAGAGTATTACGGCTGCTTCCCTGGAGTTCAGGAGTACCACGGAAAAAATACATAGTAGAAGCAAAGGGCTCCTGAGACAAGTAAACCGCCTTCCTGTGCCGAGATTTTGGAGCTAAGTAAAGGCCTGGGGATGCTCCTCCTGATCCGCGCCCCTCGAGGTTAGCGAGAGGGCAAAATCGAATTTTGGTAAAAATTTGGCGCGGAGCGGCCTCCTGCGTCCTGGCGGTAATGAGTGAAATCTCGATATGCGCCATCAATCTTTGAATGCTCCTGGCATTTTGTTTGTAGGGCAGGTTTCTTGCAAGTCTACCCCCCGACCATTTGCCTCGCTTCCCGCTCCCCATTCCATCGGATCCGGGTCGTGGTAAAGAGGGAATTTGGGTTCATTGACAGAGTCGTCATCATATATGAAGGCAACACAGATGCCATCTTGGCAACCATGTGAGCAGACCGTTTTATATGGCAGAGACACGTCGGGTACTGGGTTATCAGGTTGATCCCCCGTCGAGCTCATGGGTAATCTATCTGAAAACCGCAGTCGTATATCCCGTAATCGCCGTCTCCATTCCAGATCAACCATGAGTTTAGCGCCAAGTACGACATTGTTCCGGCCACATCTTTGACAGGAAGGGAAACGTAACTCGAAAGGTGCTGGGTGTGAATATGATGGAATATCGACGTGGAACAGAAACCTCATGGAGCTTTCAGTCCATCCTTCTTGTCTGAGAAATCCCTCTTCGAGTTCGTCACGAATAAATCTTTCGATATCATGGCCTAACTCGCAAAGTATTTGGCGCCACAACTGGAACATATTCATGTCGTACATCGCCAGCATCGTTGGCGTCTGAAATCCGGTCAGTGCATACCCTTTCCTGGCACAGAAATGTAAATTTTTCGTCTTCCGAACAATAAGCCTCATGGAACAGAGGTCTCGCTCCAACAGTCTCTGATGGAGAGCTTCATGAATGGTCGAGTGGTCAACGGAGCCATCAAGAGAACAATGGGTGGTGCGCAACAACCATCTCAATGCCTCTTGCTCGTAGTAGAAAGTGACTGCTGTCCATATAATTTTGATACGATATGGGTCCTCGGGGCCTAGTATGGGCATCAGAGTTTGTAACAGCTTAAGCAGCGCCTCGCATCGCTTGCTCCATGGCATGTTGAACCATTTTTGGGGTCGGTACCCAAGCATCGAAATTCCTATGATGTGCATCATTGTGCCGTCTTCATAGTCCTCGCGCCGGTGCCTCTGAAGGAGGTGGATCATAGCTAGTTTAGGATCGATTTCCATAGTCTCGCTTGAAGTAATCGCCCAGATTGGTTCTCTGTCGATCGAAGGGATTAGCGGTGGGCGATCACTCAACTTTCTCGAAGGCACACTTACGATTCACTATTCCAGGTAACTGCATGAGGATCAGCACCTTCGCTAAGAAGAAGTTTTGCTACGTCTAGTTGCAGTGCTTTTGTGGCAATCTGCGTCGCGCGGTATAATTAGAACAGAGTACTTGTGACTAGGTTAAATGCTTGGACTGTCTTACCCATAATGGCGTTTGACCTGTTGGGTCGCGGTCCCATGGCGAAGCTTCTCGGCGCTCGAACAAAGTTCTTACACCCTCTAGGTTCCCCTTACGGCAGAACTCAAATATCAAAGAGTCTTCGGCAACTGCTCGGAAGGGTTGAATCGTATATCGCCACCCAGAGCTTGAAGTCGCGGAGACCAGAATTCCTCGAGACATCCCTAAGAATCTGCCCCCGGCGTTGGGGTAGACAACACAGAGTACCCGGGACTCAGAGGTCTCACAGACTTCCGAGGAACGAACAGTCCTGACAACATAGGTGCGCGATTGAGCAAGAATGCTGACAAACGGGATGACCATGTTGTACTCCTGAGACTGGGAGCTCTGACATTCTCGGGTTTGGAAATCGAAGGACCGATGCGTGGTAAAGCCCAAGCCCTGGGAAGAAATGGACACGCAATCCGTCTTTTCGAGACCACAGGTCGTTTCTTTGGTGAAGTCCGTTTGACAATTAATTGTGCAGACTTCGCTGCAGCGCTCGTGGTGAGGAAGAACGTGCATTGTACAGCGCTTGGGATCAATTTGTTCTGTTCGAATGTTTTGAATTAATGGGCCGACACTTTCCTTGTGTAGAACAACTTTGCTCTGGGCCTGAACGGCAGAAAGCAATAATTCCCTACACAGGTCAACTTTCTCCCATCCAAGCAATGGAGGCCCACTTACGAGAGAGTATTGTTTTGAATTAATATCAATGTGGATTTTGCGTATTCTATGGCTTTCTGGAGAGACTCGATTTTATCCTTCTTGAATGTGATTTTTAAGGCACTCCACTTCCGACATGCCAGCTTATTTGACTTCAAGTTTGATATCGCGGGCTGAAGTACCATCTTCAGGTTGTAGATCTTCCTTTCGCACTCCTTCAAGACGGTCTCGGCAACGGCGTCAATTCCGATACGGCTGCTGGTCCGATGTATCTGGAGGAGAGTAGACCGTAGGACCTCGAGGTCCTGGAGGAGGGCGCGGATATTAGCTGGCGCATCTTGAACTGCTTTCCCGAACTCCACTAACTCCTGGATGGTTTCTGCTAGCTGAATAGCAATTGAGGCTATAGCAATCACACCTGATGCCGCACCTAAAGCCTCCATGTTGAATGATTTAGGGAAAATGGACACTGGAAAAAGCCAATTTAAGCATAATACACTGGCAAAGTGGCAAAAGCAAGAACGCCTTGAATTAGGCTTCGATTACTGCGACGAGGCATGTCGGTTGGCAACCCAGCCACAATGGTCGCATGTCAAAAGTTATGCGGCCTACCGTTTGGGTAAGAGCTTGATGCTTGATTCGCCTCGCTTGAAGCCCCTGACGAGATACAACCCAATCACGAGAAACCAACATGCAGCAGTCGTTTCATGAGCCTGTGAAAATATTGTTGGCGGCAATGGAAGTTGACCAAATGAAGATCTTTACGCAAGAGGTATTGGGGTATAAATGGCGCCTTCCGAGGCTATCCCGCATCAATCACTCCGCAAGCAGCATTGGGCCAACCCGGGAAGACGTTTTCTGTCAAGTTCCCAAAGGATGCTGACATTTCAGCCCTTGGGCCGGCCAAGGCCTTTCAACCTGAGATAAACATCACAACCCCAGCCGTACAAACTTTGCACAGCGATTCCCCCACCAAAGTATTCAGCGTATGCCCTGCCTAATGGTAAACCGTACCCCAATCCAGCGATTGAACTCCCTTCTCCACTGGCGCCAGAGATAGCGTTCAAGGCGTCCATATTTCCACTGCCTGGGGTCTGCCCAGGTAGCTCGTCCTCCGAGAATGTTGTAAACGAGTATGACCAGATGTTTGGCAAAACCTCTGGACTAATTCCGCCGCCTCGATCACGTATTCGTATCGTTACCCCAGGAGCTGAGTCCTCGAAAGGTCTAATTGGGGGGTTATCGGTCTCCTCCGCACGGGGCGATGCCTTTCCCCCCCTCTTGTTTAAATCTACCGTAGACTCTGGCTCTGCAGCGATGGTTATGACAATGGGTTCGTGAGACCTGCCAGATTCGACTGTTGCCCTGAAAGCGTTCTTCAATAGCTCCGTAATGATGTACTCGAGATGTACAGGGACAAAGGCGAAGGTTGTGGCGGGCTCGCCGTCAATGACCCACGTTGGACGCACTCCATACTTTAGCTCGCAGATCTCGGACACAAAGTTCCCACATGAATTGATGATAGCAGCTGGCTGTAATGCTGTATCAATCACCCCAATGTATGACGAAGGACGATCCACTTCAATAGACTGGGAATTTGATTTTGGATCTTGATGTGGTTGTGACGAGATATGTAGAGCAATATGCTGTTCTGCAATCAATCTCGTGCCAATTCGGGCTCGCAAATGCTCATCCAAGAACCGTGTGACCTCGACAGGGTCAATGTACCTCCGGCATTCTAAGAACCCGCGAGCTAGAGTGGGGATTGTATGCGAGTGCGTCTCGACTAAGTCTGCTAGGACTGCGGTGAACCGTATCTCGTCCTCGAGAGTGGAGATAGTCTTTGCATTGTACGGAAGAAGAGTCGACAACGAATGGAGGTAGTTGTTATATATCGTTGAGATGTTGGGATTCGAGACAACAATGAATGGGAGGTTTCGGAGAGCTTGAATTCGATGTGCGAGCCGAATCGGGAGGAGGGAGAGGGTAAAGTTCGCTGATGAGAAAAGGGCTTCTGTCGAAAGGGGTGGTCGTCCGTGCCTGCATGAAATTGTATCAGAGCCGCCGAGACTGAAAAATATTGTAGAATCAATACTTGACTAGATCTGCTAGACTCAGTGCGTGCAGCGGCTGGCTTGCGAGGTTTGCGACTTCGTCATCGGCGATGGTTATGGAGCTTGGAGGATGGGACCATTTGTGAGCGGATGGTGAAGGGTGTCGTGCGAAGCTGGAATACTTTGAAAACGATCTGCAGACGATGGACTGCGCGAATCTGGAATTGCAAGATCGCAATGGCCCCAAAACACCAATCATGGTGGCATTGAAGCGTGGAGGATGAGGTCAAAAGACATTTGCGGAGGAGGGCCGTTCAAGTCCGGCTAGCCTAATTGGGACGATTGACTTCCTCACAATGAAACTACGAAATGTTCAAGGCTATGATCTATTTTATAATTTATTGCATATTCTATACAGAGGTTCAAGTGTTTCATTTAAGTTCCCAGCTTGCTTCCCCAATGCGACAATAAGGAATCTATTGCGTCTTGACTTCCTTCTCTTTCTCAATCGAGTAGAAATGGGGGATAGATTCTTTGTTGAGGGTTTGGACAGAATCCTCTGGGAACTCAACTCTTTTTGGGGCTCAGTAAGATGGCCAGGCAGGCAAGGCATAGTAACTTACCTAAATCCAGGCGAGAGTCCATCCCGTCTGTATTCGTCCTCTTTACTGGTGATCTTTCCACCTTTCTTTTCAAGAGCCTTACGTGCACTAGATAATGTGAGACGGGAAATAGCTGAAGGGATGGGCTTGACATACTCTTGCCATTGTTCCTCTGTGAGGCCCTTTGCGACTCCAACCTAGATAAGGGATCAGGATCAAGTAGACCAAGGCCAGGAGTGGGGGACATACGACGTATTCAGGCATCTTACACGAAGCTCCTGTTTTTGGTACTTGGACTCAAAAGGGAAGTTGTAAAGAGAAGACTGTGAGGTATAGACTTTATGGAAAGTATGGAAAGGAGAAAGGATTGGAGAGGATTACTCTATTTAAGGTATTTGATGTGTAAGTGTATTTCCATGGTTTGCCAAGTCTGAAGTCCGTAGCACCTAGAACGACTTGGACCCTGTGACAGCCTAGGTAGAGGTATCTACGTCATCCGTGCAGCTGCCCGACACACGCTCATGACAACTGCGCGCCCCCTCAAGCGGCAGACGGTGCTTGTAGGAGAAATAAGAGGGTCCAATAACTTTGTCATCCCATTGCACGTAATTTCTAGTCTTTGGCGGCGCTCCCGAAACTTGCAGGCCGCATTTAACCTTATGGTTGGCAGGTCCAACATCGCACGTGCTCAGATGACATCGGAATCGGAGTGAACTTCAGATAAGCCGATAAGAAAATTCCACTAGCTCGAAGTGGACTAGGGGCTTTCTCCACAGAAAAAGTTCCCGCTCCAAAAATGTTTGCAGAATAAATATCCTAGGTATGCAACGATGAGGATATAATTGCGCCCGAAGCCAACGCACCATGGAGGATCAATCAAACAGGCCACATCGACCCTCGAAGGAGAAGAAGAAGCATACCGGGGGTCAGTTAGCTCGGCCCCCGTTCCCCAACGCCTGCTGACTTTTCCAGACCGCAACCCGAAGGCCTTCAGCTTCGCAAATCCCGGAAGGCTGGCAAAGTCTGCCGCTCGATCGCATGATGTGCGTAGGTCAAGTCGAATTTGAGAGCCTGCTGATTTGTTCAGATTAAAGAAAAGAGACTCCATGTCCCCCACATCGATCGAATACCAGAAGAACCCCCGCCACGACTCGTCACAATTGTTGGCCCTCCCGGGGTAGGAAAGACAACCCTCCTCAAATCTCTCGTTAAAAGATATGCCAAAGAGACACTTTCAGAACCTCAAGGACCTATCACCGTGGTGACATCGAAGCGGCAGCGATTGACCTTCGTAGAATGTCCCAACGAACTCGAAGCAATGGTGGACATGTCGAAGGTGGCAGACATTGTGCTCCTGATGATTGATGGGAATTTTGGATTCGAGATGGAGACAATGGAGTTCTTGAATATTTTGGCTGCCAGTGGGATGCCTGGAAACGTATTCGGAATTCTCACACATCTCGACCTTTTCAAAAAGCCACAGACACTGAAAGATGCGAAGAAGCGGCTAAAGAATAGGTTCTGGAGTGAGTTGTATCAGGGCGCACATTTGTTCTACTTATCTGGAGTCATCAATGGGCGATATCCTGATCGCGAGATCCACAACCTTTCCAGATTTATTTCCGTTATGAAGAATCCTCGGCCTCTTATCTGGCGGAATTCGCATCCTTACGCAATGATAGATAGCTTCCGAGATATCACACATCCTACGAAAATCGAGGATGATCCCAAATGCGATCGAACTGTTGTGTT
>Ga0181525_10003980_pt1 | contig 11514 bp, 10 predicted proteins | sample PEATcosm2014_Bin_48_FD_121100 | JGI IMG/M metagenome (GOLD analysis project Ga0181525, IMG submission 121100) | Peatland microbial communities from MTU Mesocosm Facility, Houghton, MI, USA - PEATcosm2014_Bin06_10_metaG | ecosystem: Environmental > Terrestrial > Soil > Wetlands > Peat | place... | reverse complement strand
GACCGCGATCGGGCGCTACCTCCATTGGCTCGAGCGCACGCAGCGGCGCTCGTTCGGCGACTACGAGGCTCTGTGGCGCTGGTCGGTCGACGACCAGACCGGGTTCTGGGAGTCGATCTGGCAGTTCTTCGAAGTCAGGACGCACGCCCCGTACACACGCGTCCTCGGCCCGCCGGCGATGCCCGGGGCGCGCTGGTTCGACGGCGCCCTGGTGAACTACGCCGAGCATCTGTTCGGCGCCGCCGCGGACGGCGAGCGGGTTGCGCTCGTCGCGCACTCGCAGACGCGGCCGATCGTGGAGCTGACCTTCGCCGAGCTTGCCGAGCAGGTGGGACGTGCCCGCGCGGGCCTCGAGCGCCTTGGCGTCGGGCGCGGCGATCGGGTCGTCGGCTACCTTCCCAACGCGCCCGAGACGCTGATCGCGTTCGCCGCCACGGCGAGCCTGGGAGCGATTTGGGCGAGCTGTGCCCCGGAGCTGGGCGCGCGGGCCGTCATCGACCGGCTTGCTGTGCTGGCGCCGAAGGTGCTGATCACCGTCGGCGGCTACGGGTTCCGCGACCGGATGATCGACCGCCGCAGCGAGGTCGCGGCGATCCGCTCAAAGCTACCCAGCCTGCGCCATGTCGTGCACGTCCCCTACGGACCGTTCGCGGTGCCGGCGAGCATGAGCTGGGAGGCGCTCACCGCCGAAGCCGCGCCGCTCGCGTTTGAGGCCGTGCCGTTCGACCATCCGCTCTACGTTCTGTTCTCCTCCGGCACGAGCGGCCCGCCGAAGGCGATCGTCCACGGGCACGGCGGAATCCTCCTCGAGCATCTCAAGTCGCACGCGCTGAGCTGGAATGTCGAACCGGGCGGCCGCCTGATGTGGTTCACGACGACGTCGTGGATGATGTGGAACGCGCTGGTGTCGGCGCTCTTGCTGCGGGCGTCGATCGTGATGGTCGATGGCGACCCGACGTGGCCGCAACTCGACCGCCAATGGCGTATTGCCGCGGAGACGCGGACGAGTGTGATGGGTGCGAGCCCGGCATTTGTGATGGCCTGTCGCCGCGCGGGGATCGCGCCCGGCTGCGACTTCGACCTCAGCTCGATCGGCGTCTTTGCGACCGCCGGTTCGCCGCTGCCGGCCGAAGGCTACGAGTGGCTCTACGAGCAACTCGGGCCGGAGATGCTGCTGATCAACGGCTTGGGCGGGACCGACGTCTGCAGCGCGATCGTCGGCGGAGGGCCTCTGCAGGCGGTTTACGCGGGCGAGATCTCCGGGCGCTGCCTCGCCGTCGCAGCCGACGCGTTCGACAGCGACGGCCATCCGGTGGTCGACGAGCTCGGCGAGCTCGTCATAACTCGCCCGATGCCCTCGATGCCGGTCGAGCTGTGGGGCGACGAGGACGGTTCGCGCTATCGCGAGACCTACTTCAGCACGTTCCCCGGGGTCTGGCGGCAGGGTGACTGGATCCGCTTCACGCCTCGCGGGACCTGTATCGCGACGGGTCGCTCCGACGCGACGCTCAACCGCGCCGGCGTCCGTCTGGGAACGGGCGAGTTCTACGGTGTCATCGAGGAGCTGCCCGAGGTTCTCGACAGCGTCGTCATCCACCTCGAGGACGGCGCCGGCGGGCCCGGGGAGTTGCTCCTGTTCGTCGCTCTGGCTCCGGACGCGGCACTCGATGACCAGCTGCGCGCCGCGATCGCCGACGCGCTGCGCACGCAGCTCTCGCCACGGCATGTGCCGGACACGATCGTGCGCCTCAAAGCGATTCCCCGAACGTTGACCGGCAAGAAGCTCGAGACGCCGCTCAAGCGGATTCTGCTCGGCACTCCCGTAGAGCTCGCCGCAAGCGCCGACGGGCTGCTCGATCCGAGCGCGCTCGACGAATTCATCGCCTACGCCACGAGCAGAGAGCGCTAGCGGGCCCCCGAGAGCGCCTCAGACGCCGGCGGCGTGGAGGGCGCTTGCGTGCGCGGCATCCTCGAGCGCGTCGTCAAGCGCCGGCAGAGCCGCGGGCTCGAGGTCGAGTGCGCGCGCGATCAGCCAGTCGCAGAGCCAGCTGTTCTTCGGCAGCAGCGGACCGTGCACGTAGGTGCCGATGACGTTGTCGCGGCGCGCCCCCTCGAAGCCGCTACGCCCGTCGTTGCCGTGCCCGCGGATCACGCGTCCGAGCGGCTCCTGGCCGGCGGCGAGCCGGGTGCGACCGGCGTGGTTCTCGAAACCGACGATGACCGCGTCGGCGAATGCGACAGCGATGTTCCCGATCAGGCGCGGGCCGTCGTCGCGAACCGTCAGGACGTCGAGCAGTCCGATTCCGTCGACGCACTCGTCACCGATCTCATAGGAACGCCCGAGGAGCTGGTAGCCGCCGCACACCCCGAGGACGACGGCGCCGCGCCCGGCCGCGGACTGCAACGCGGCGGCCTTGTGCCTGACGAGGTCTGAAGCGCAGCGAAGCTGGTCGGCGTCCTGGCCGCCGCCGATGTAATAGAGGTCGTGCTCGTCGCGCAGGACGTCCCCGAGCGTGCTCGCCGTCAGGCCTAGCTCGATCCCGCGCCAAGCGCAACGCCGCTCCAGCATCAGCAGGTTGCCGCGGTCAGCGTAGATGTTCATCAGCTCGGGGTAGAGCGCACAGACCTTGAGCCTGCGTGAGCCGCTCATCGCAGCGCCTCGAGCACGACAACCTGGCTCCCGACGTGCTCGGCCGTTGGCGGAACGCTCAGCAGGTTGCGATAGGCAAAGCCGGCCGCCGCTCCCTCGGTCGCGAGCGTCGTCGGGTCGACCCGCGCCAGCGCCGTCACGTCGAGCGAAACGCTGTCCGTGGCACCACCGACGGCAGTGCGGCGGCGTTCGAGCACGACCTGCTCGGCGGTCTCGCGCAAAGCCGTCGGCGTGCTGGCGTAGCGAACACCGCCGTGCTCGACGACGTCGGCGTCGAGCTCGACCTCGAACGGCTGCACGTCGCGGTCGAGCAACGCCAGCGCCAGCATGCCTCCCGGAGTCATCGCGGCGTGGGCGCAGCGCAGGAAAGCGGGGCGATCGGCCAGCAGCTGCACGGTCTGCATCGCGACGATGCAGAGCGAGACTTGCAGCTCGAGCGCGAAGTCGCAGGCGTTCGCGTCGAGGACTTCGACCGGCAGGCCGCGGGCGCGGCGGCGGAGCTCGGCGGCCAGTTCGTGATCGCGCTCGATCGCGATCATCGCTTGGCCGCTGCGCGCGAGGTCGAGCGTCACGCGTCCGGTGCCGGCGCCAATCTCGAGGATCGGCCCCTCGCCGTGCGCGCCGGCGAGCTCGCGCCAGAGCGGAAGGTCGGCGCGATAGGCGCCGCATTCCAAGTCGTGCCAGATCACCGTCGCGCTCATGCGCGCACCCACGAGCTTGTCGCCTGGCCGCGCTTGCGCAGCACCTCGCGTAGTTCAAGCATCGCCGTATAGGTGGGTAGCGCATAGACGATCGACCCGTTCGCGCCTTCGATCGCGGCGTCGACCGCGCGCGCGAGGTCCGACTCGAGCGTGATCCGCTCAGTCGGCACACCGGCGTACTTGAACCGCAACGCCAGCTCGGCACCGCGCGCGCCCGTGCAGGTCAGCTGGGCAATGCTCGCGGCAAAGTCCTCAAAATCGGCGTCCCAGATCCAGGACACGTCGCGGCCGTCGGCGTCGCGGTCGTTCAGCAGGGCCAGTACATGATGCTCGCCGGGGTCGAGGGCGATCGTACGGACGATCTCGTTCGCGCCGGCCGGGTTCTTCATCAGCATGATCTGTAGCTCGCTAGCTCCAGTCACCACCAGCTCGCCGCGGCCGAACATCGGCGCCGCCGCGGCGAGACCTTCGATGATCGCGGCGAGGGGTATGTCCAGGGCCGTTGCGAGCGCGGCCGCCGCGAGGGCGTTGTAGACGTTGTAGAGACCCGGGAGGGACAGCTCGACCTCGCCCGTTCCGGCGGGGGTTCGCAGCTCGAAGCGCGACGAGCGAACCCCATCCAGGCGCACGGCGTGGGCGCTGACCTGCGGTGGCGGTCGACGCTGACCGCAGTTCGCGCATTCGTAGACACCGAGATGCCCGATGTAGACACGCTCGTAGCGATAGGCGCCGCCGCAGCGCCGGCAGCGCTTCGAATCCGCGGCGTGGGCGAGCCCTCCCGGCCGGGCCATGCTCTGATCCTCGATGCCGAAGTACAGCGGGTTGTCGGCGTCGCTACCGAGGGCCGCGACCAGCGGATCGTCCGCGCCGAGCACGAGGCGCCCGCTCGCCTCAGCGACGACGCCGGCCCAGCGCTCGCCGATCGTCTCCAGCTCCCCGTAGCGGTCGAGCTGATCACGGAACAGGTTCGCCAACACGATCACGCGCGGGCGCAGCGAAGCGGCAACGCCGGCAAGCCAGAACTCGTCAACCTCGAAGAGGCCGAGCTCAGCTGGCCGCCTGCCGCCGCGCCGGGATGCCAGCAGCGCCGAGGCAACCCCGCCGGCCATATTCGCGCCGGCGAAGTTATCGACTGTCGCGATCCCCGCGCGAGCGAGGATCGAGCCGCTCAATGCGGCGGTCGTCGTCTTTCCGTTGGTCGCCGAGATCACCACGCTGCCGCGCGGCAGGCCGCTCGCGAGGCGCTCGATCGCCGTCCGGTCGAGCGCGAGCAGGACCGTGCCAGGAAGGCTCGTCGCACCCCGTCCGGTGAGGCGCGAGGCGGCGCCCGCGGCGCGAGCGAGCGCTGCTTTCGCGGCGAAGAAGCTCATCTGCGGCGACCTGCGGCGGCCGTCAGCCGGTCCAGCCCTGCGCGGCCATGAACTGCTCGACCTCGAGCGGGCGGTCGGTGACCACGTAGGCGTCGATCATCGCGCCGTCGGTGTTGATCGTGATCGAAAGCCCGGAGGTCACGGGGCGCACCTTCGAGATCGCCGCGACGGGGCGGCCGGAGCCCATGCGCGGGGTAACACGTCCGGTCGCGACGCGGTGCACGGCGGGGTGCTCGGCGAGGCGGTCGAGCAGCCGCCGGTAGCCCTTCGTCGAGGAGTGCTTGTGGTGTGTCTGCTTGGGGCTCATGGGTGCGCGGGCGGCGCAGGCCGCCAAACCCATTATGCGCCGCGCCCCGAGTCGGCCTCAGCCGGCGACGCCGGCCTTGGCCCGCGCGGCGTTTCGCTTGCGGCGTCCGATCTGCGTGAGGATCACAAGCGCCACGATGTCCAGCAGCACCCCGAGCAGGACCGCGGGCGGCAGCGAGAGGCCGCCGAAGGGCAGCGATACGAGCTCGACGATCGCCGATCCGAGGGCGACGATCGCGACCAGGAGTGCGATCCCGACCCCGATCCCGCGGATCCGGCGCAGAAGGCCGGCGCTCCGCGGCGGCGCGATCAGTCCCATCATCTGCAGGCCGAACAGCTGACGCTTGCTCGGCGGCTCCTGGCCGAGCTTCTCGACGGCGTCACGGAGATCTCCGGCGCGGCGCTCGGCGAGCGCGAGCGAAGCGTCGGCCATGCGGCGGATCTGCATCCGCTCCTGGGGTCGGGCCGCCGCGATCGCGCGCTGGAAGTAGCTGCGCGCCGCTGCGGCGTCATAGCGCTCGGCGGCGCGGCCGCCGAGGATCGCGAGAGCGACCGAGCGGTATTTCGTCTCCGCCTCGAGTTGCTCGTCGCTGCGCCCCTGCATCTCGACCATCAGCTGCTCGGGGGCGCCGCTGCGTTGCTCGAGTCTGACCTGGCGCTGCTTGGGGGCCATCGGCGCAGTTTAGAGCGCGGCGCGGCGCGGCCCGACCCGGCGCTTGCGCACGCGGAGCGCGCACACCCGCGCCCGGCTCACGCGCGGGCGCGCCGCGCCTGTTTCGTTCGGTCCACCTTCGCCATGGTCACTTTGCGCAGCCGCACGGCGTCGGGCGTGACCTCGGCGCACTCGTCGGGGCGCAGCAACTCGAGTGCCTGGTCGAGTGACAGCTCGCGGTGCGGGATCAAACGCACGAGCACCTCGGCCGTCGACGAGCGGATGTTCGTGAGGTGCTTCTCCTTGCACGGATTGACGTCGAGATCGTCGGCGCGCGCGTTCTCGCCGACGATCATGCCCTCGTAGACGTCTTCTCCGGGGCCGACGAACAGCGTCCCGCGCTCCTGGAGATTCATCAGCGCAAACTGCGAGGTCGTGCCGCTGCGATCGGAGACGAGCGCACCGGTCGGGCGCGGTCGCAGGTCACCGGCCCAGGGCTCCCAGCGGTCGAATACGTGATGTGCAAGGCCGGTCCCGCGAGTCTCGGTCAGGAACTCCGTCCGCAGGCCGATCAGGCCTCTGGCCGGGACCAGGTACTCCATCCGCACCCAGCCCGTGCCGTGGTTGACCATCTGCTCAAGGCGTCCCTTGCGCAGGGCGATGAGCTGCGTGACGACGCCGACATAGTCCTCCGGGACATCTATCGCCAGCCGCTCGACCGGCTCGTGGCGGCGACCCTCGATCTCCCGCGTCAGCACCTGCGGCTGTCCGACGGTCAGCTCGAAGCCCTCGCGCCGCATCAGCTCGACGAGCACCGCGAGCGCGAGCTCACCCCGACCCTGAACCTCCCACGCATCCGGCCGGTCGGTATCGAGCACGCGGATCGAGACGTTGCCGACGGTCTCCTGATCGAGACGCGACTTGAGCGCGCGCGCGGTGAGCTTCGTCCCACTACGTCCGGCGAGCGGCGAGGTGTTCAGCCCGACCGTGATCGACAGCGACGGCTCATCGACGCTGATCACCGGCAACGGGCGCGGATCGTCGGGGTCGGCGAGCGTCTCACCGATCGTCACCTCGGCGATACCGGCGATCGCCACGATCTCCCCGGGCCCGGCCTCGTCCGCCGGCACGCGATCGAGCGCCTCGGTGACGTAGAGCTCACCAATCTGAGCACGCTCGATTGTGCCGTCCGAGCGGCACCAGGCGATCGTCGCGCCACGTCGCGCGACGCCGTGGCGAATCCGGCAGAGCGCCAGCCGACCGACGTACGGTGAGGCGTCAAGGTTCGTGACAAGCGCCTGAAACGGGTGATCGGGCTCATAGGTCGGTGGTGGTATGCGCTCGATCAGGAGGCTCATCAGGGGCGCGAGGTCGCCGCCGGGGACGCCGGGCGTGAGCGAGGCCGATCCGGCCTTCGCGTTGGTGTAGACGATCGGAAACTCGATCTGCTCCTCGGTCGCGTCGAGGTCGATGAACAGTTCGTAGACCTCATCGACGACATCGGCGATCCGGGCATCGGCGCGGTCGACCTTGTTGACGACGAGGATCACGGGGAGCTGCGCCTCGAGTGCCTTGCGCAGCACGAAGCGCGTCTGCGGCAGCGGTCCCTCACTGGCGTCGACGAGCAGCAGCACCCCGTCGACCATCGTTATGCCGCGCTCGACCTCACCGCCGAAGTCGGCGTGGCCAGGAGTGTCGACGATGTTCAGCTTGACGCCGTCGTAGTGCACCGAGGTGTTCTTGGCGAGGATCGTGATGCCCTTCTCACGTTCCAGGTCCATCGAGTCCATGACGCGCGTCGCAACGTCCTGGCCGACACGGAAGGCGCCTGACTGCCAGAGCATCGCGTCGACAAGCGTCGTCTTGCCGTGGTCGACGTGGGCGACGATCGCAACGTTGCGGATGTCCTCGCGGGCGGTGGGCACGGAGACTCAGGCTAGTGGACGGCGATCGCGCGCTGCTCGAGACGGGCGCCCGGGGCAGGGGGTCTATATTGCGGCGATCTTGCGCCAGCTCCCAACCACAGCTGACAGCGGAGCACTGCGTCGCGTCGCCGTGATCGCTGCCGTGGTTGTGTCACTCGTCCTCAGCCTGCCCGTGGCAGCCGCCAGGGCCGCCAGCGGCGCGACCAGTCCCACGCCGTCGCTGCTTCCGACGACCTCGAGCACGCAAGCGTCGGGCACCCAGAGCACCGGTCCGGTGACCGTCGCACCGGCGGCCAACAGCTCCTCCTCGAGCGGTGGACTTTCGAGCGGCGAGGAGATCGCCATCTTCGTAGCCGCGGCGTTGGTGATCGCCGTGATCGCACGAATCATCATGAGCGACGCCCGCCGGCACACACCGGCCGGGGATGCGCCCGACTGGGAGCGACCGCGCGGCTCCGTGAAGCCGCTCGAGCAGCGCATCAAGCAGTCGCGCGCCAAGGCGAAGCGCGCGCGTCGAGCTCGACGCGCTGGCCGCTGAGCGTCACAGGAAATTCTCAGCCGGCGCTTACGATGTGCGCGGACACCGTCCGCATGATGCGCGCGGCGAGCAAAGGAGGTCGCGTTGGACGACGGAGTCGTGATAGTTGGTGGTGGCCTGGCCGCACAGCGGTGCGCTGAGACGCTGCGGCGCGGCGAGTACCCGGGGCGTTTGCGCATCGTCTGCGCGGAGCCTCATCGCCCTTACGACCGGCCACCGCTGTCAAAGGAACTGCTGCGAGTCGAAGGCGAGGCCGAGTCGCCTGCTTTCCGCCCCGAACAGTGGTATCAGGAACGCGATATCGAGCTGTTGCTCGCCACCAGCGCGACGGCTCTCGATCCGGATGCTCACCGACTCGAGCTGGCTGACGGCAGCGCGGTCAGCTACGAGCACCTCGTGATCGCGACCGGTGCGCGTCCGCGGACGCTGCCGCTGTTTGATGGCTATACGAACGTCAGCACGCTGCGCACGCTCGAGGACTCGCGCCTGCTGCGCCGTCTGCTCACGCAGGGGAGCCGGCTCGCCATCATCGGTGCCGGGTTCATCGGCCAGGAGGTTGCGGCGGCCGCGCGCGCGGCCGGCGCCGATGTCGCGGTTATCGAACTCGAATCACTGCCGCTCGTTGGCCTGCTCGGGCCTGAGCTGGGACGCTGGTTCGCGGAGCTGCACTCGGCTGAAGGCGTCGATCTGATCCTCGGCGAGGTCGTTAGTTCGGTCAGTGGGGGGGAGCGGATCGAGTCTCTGACCCTTAGCGATGACCGCAGCGTTGCCTGCGACCACGTGCTGATCGGCGTCGGTGTGACATCCGATGTCGGCTGGCTGGAGTCCGCCGGCCTGCCGGCCACGGGTGTTCCGACGGATGCATCCGGGCGAAGCGAGCTTCCCGACGTCTTCGCCGCCGGCGACGCGGCGGCGGCTTACGACCCGTTTCTCGCGCAGCACGTGGTCAGCGGCCATTGGGAGGCCGCGTCGCGCCAGGGAATCCAGGTCGCCGGCGCGCTGCTCGGGCGTGAGCCTGCCCCGTCGCCGCTGCCGAGCTTCTGGAGCGACCAGTACGGTACGCGGATCCAGTACCTCGGGCACGCCCAGCTCGCCGATGACGTGACGATCGAGGGCGACATGACGGCGCGTGACTTCGTCGCGCACTACACACGTGACGGCGAGCTCGTGGCCGCGGTCGTTGTCGGACGACCGCGCGCTGTCGGCGAGCTGCGCCAGCGGCTCAGCTACCTGACCGAAGCGGCGCCCTCGTGACGCTGGTTGCCGTGATCGATGCGGCGGCCTGCTCGGCCCACGGCGACTGCGAGGACATCGCGCCAGAGGTCTTTCGCCTGGAGGACATCGCTGTCGTGGTCGGCGACGGGCCCGACGATCTGATGCTGGCCGCCGCACAGGCCTGTCCGTCGATCGCGATCCGGCTCGTGGACCGCGAGAGTGGGCGCCAGGCTTACCCCTAGCCTACGACGCACGGCTCGCCTGATCGGCGCCGGCACGCGTCCGTCAAGCGAGGACAATGTGGGCCGCGATGCGAACGTACCTTCTCTCACATCTGCGGTTGCGCGATCGGCGACCGCCGTACCGGCTTGGCTTCGCCGTGGCCGTCGTCGGCACGGCACTAGAGACGCTCGCGATCTATCCGCTCGGGCATCTCGCCCCGGCGGTATCGCTCGCCGTCGTCTATGCCCTGACCGTGGTTGTGTCGGCCCTCTACTGGGGCACCTTGGCAGGCCTGCTCACGGCGCTCGGCGGCGCGCTGGCGTTCAACTACTTCCACCTACCCCCGGTCGGCCGCTTCACGCTGGACGACGCGCGGACCTGGGTTGCCTTCGCCAGTCTCGCCGTTGTGGCGCTGATGGCCGGCCTGCTCGGCAGCCTTGCACGCGATCGCGCGATCGAGGCGGAGGAGCATCGTCAGGAGGCTGACCTGGCCACCGAGATGGCGCGGTTGCTGCTCGGGGGCTCGCGCCTGGACGCGGCGCTGGCGGCGACCGCGCAGCGACTGGCGGCCGCGATCGGCGTCAACTCGGCCGCGATCGAACTAGGGGTGGCGGCGGGCGACGCGCGGCGTGTCGCGTTCGCGCTGCGTGACCGGGACGCGACGATCGGCACGCTGCTGCTGCCGGCAACGCTGAGCGCCGCAGAGCGCGAGCGCGTCCTTACGCGGATCGTGCCGACGCTGCAGTCGATCCTGGCAGCGTCGCTGCACCGCGCCGAGCTCCAGGCGGAGGTCGTCGAGACGGCGCTACTGCGCCGTAGCGACGAAACGAAGACGGCGGTCCTGCGCTCCGTCTCGCACGACCTGCGCACGCCGTTGACGGCGATCCTGACGGCCGCGGCGGCGCTCGATCCGCACAGCTCGGAGCCCGGCGAGGCCGCCGAGGCGCGCGCCGTCGTACTCGAGGCAGCGGCGCGGCTGTCGCGGCTCGTCGAGAAATTGCTCGATCTCTCGTTGCTGCAGGCCGGCGGCCTCGAGCAGCGCGCCACGCCCTATTCGCTCGAGGACGTCCTGCTGGAGGCTGTCGCCAACGTCGAGGGCGACGGCGCAGGCGCCTTCCGGCTGGTGCTCGACGATGACCTGCCGCTCCTGTCGGGCGACGGCGGCCAGCTCGAGCGAGCCTTCGCAAACCTGCTGGAGAACGCCGCTCGCTATTCGGCCGGCAAGCCCGTATCGGTGCGTGCGCACGCCACCGGCGATCGCGTCCGCGTACGGATCGTCGACCAGGGTCCCGGCATCCGAGCAAGCGAGCTGGACCGCATCTTTCTGCCCTTTTACCGCTCGCCGAGCGACGGGCCCGCTCATCAGGGCTCGGGCCTCGGACTCGCGATCGCGCGTGGCTTCGTCGAGCTCGGCGGCGGTCGCATCACGGTCGAGTCGTTGCCGGGCCAGGGCACGACGTTCATCGTCGAGCTGCCGCTCGCCGCCGACACAGCCCCGGCGGCGCCGACGCGTGCCCGCCGCGGCGCGCGCGTCGCCGGCTGATGGCGGGCGAGCGCATCCTCGTCTGTGACGATGACCCGCAGATCCTGCGGGCTCTGCGACTGGTGCTGCGCGGAGCCGGCTACGAGGTGCTGCCGGCGGCCACCGCGGAAGAGGCTCTCGACCGCGCGGCAATCGCCGGGCCACACGCAGCGATCGTCGATTTGATGCTGCCGGACCGGCCGGGGATCGAGCTCTGCCGTGAGCTGCGGTCCTGGAGCGAGTTGCCGATCATCATCCTCTCCGCCGTCGATGAGGAGGACACGAAGATCGAGGCGCTCCAGAGCGGCGCCGACGACTACGTCACGAAGCCATTCGCTCCCGGCGAGCTCGTGGCGCGCGTCCAGGCGGTGCTGCGACGCGCGGGACGCGCCGAGATCGAACCGCGGATCGAG
>Ga0181525_10003979_pt1 | contig 11515 bp, 16 predicted proteins | sample PEATcosm2014_Bin_48_FD_121100 | JGI IMG/M metagenome (GOLD analysis project Ga0181525, IMG submission 121100) | Peatland microbial communities from MTU Mesocosm Facility, Houghton, MI, USA - PEATcosm2014_Bin06_10_metaG | ecosystem: Environmental > Terrestrial > Soil > Wetlands > Peat | place... | reverse complement strand
GCCTTCGCTGATGGTCGGCCAAACGTTCATACCGTCGAGCGGCTTGGTCTTGCCGAGGTCTGCAGCGGCCAGGCCGGCGATGGTTGGGTAGATGTCGACGATGTGCATCATCTCGTCGACGACAAGGCCCGGCTGGATATGGCCGGGCCAGTTTGCCAACGCCACTACCCGCGTGCCGCCCTCTTAGACCGTACCCTTGCCGTCGCGATACGGCCCGTTATACGGCGGCAAATCGCCCTTCACCGCCGCCTCACCGACGAACATGTTTGAGCGGGTGCCGCCATTGTCGCTGGCAAAGATAATCAGCGTGTTGTCGCGCATGCCGCGTTTTTCCAGCGCCGCGACCACCTTGCCGACCTCATCGTCCATGCAGGTGACCTGTGCGGCGTAGGCGCGGCGCAGCGGATCGGCGATGTTTTTGTAGCGGTCGAGATAGTCTTGCGGCGCCTGATAGGGCGTGTGCGGGGCGGTGAAGGCGAGATAGAGAAACAGCGGGGCGCTTTTGTCGTGCGTGTCGATCACGCGTACCGCGTCGGCGCCGAACAATTGGGTGTCGTAACCCGGCTCCTTCACCGGCTTGTTGTTGCGGTACCAGTCGGTGACGCCATGCGAAGAGTGCGTGAAGTGATCGATCTCGCCGATCAACGGACCGTAGGCATAATCGAAGCCGCGCTGGTTCGGCCAATATTTCTGGTCGAAGTGGCCAAGATGCCACTTGCCGACAATCGCCGTCTTGTAGCCCGCTTGTCTGAGCGCCTGCGGCAGCAGCCATTCGTCGGTGGCAAGGCCGTAGCGTCCGGCGGACGGAATGACCCCCGTCTGCAAGCCGTAGCGCATCGGATAGCGTCCGGTCAGAAACGCTGCGCGTCCCGGCGTGCATAGCTGCTGCGAATAGAACTGCTCCAGCCGCGCACCGGTTTGCGCCAGCTTGTCGAGATTCGGGGTTTTGATGTCGGAGCCGTGAAAGCCGACATCCCTCCAGCCGAGATCGTCGGCCAGGATGAAGACAACGTTCGGTTTTGAGTCCGCTAACGCGCCGTTGCCGCAACCATATCCAGAGCCGAGGCGGCGAGCGTTCCGGCGAGCGCCGCGCCGCCGCCCATCAGCACATCGCGGCGATCAACGCCGGTATTCGCCTGCTCAGACGCCACTTTGTCGCTGCTCATGGTTACGTCTCGCGCTCCTTTTGCATTTTCCCGAACGGTTGGTAGCAGCTAGTGCCCTGAATGCGAACACGATGTCCGGCGCTTTTCCACGGACGCCGCCTGGGCGGCAAAGTGGCGCCACTCTCGCGCGAACTCGTGATACAGTCCTGTATCAAACCGGGGCTTAAAAGGAGCCGGCGGAGGGCCAGCGCATGATCTTGGTTTTAATTCACGTCCTTATCACCGTCGTCATCGGTGCGATCCTGTTCTGGGTCATCGACCGGTTTGTGCCGGATCGCCGGCTTGGCAATTTGCTCAAGCTTCTGGTGGTGCTGGTGTGCCTTGCCGCCATTCTGGAGCGGCTGTGGCCGCTGTTCGGCGCGGGATTTTAGGGCCAGTTCGGCGCGTTTGCCCGACCCTATTTCTTTGACTCGAAGACAATATCCTGCGCGCCCTTCCACAGGCAGAGCTTGCCGAGCTCGCGCAAATGCTCGCGGCCCTTGGTGATGGTCAGAAAATGATTGCCGGCCAATTGGCCGACTTTTGAGGAGAACGACACCGCGCCGTAAGCGAGCAGGATTTCGGTCTCGCTGATGCCGCCGGGATAGAGGATGATCTCGCCCGGCGCCGGATGGCTGGTGTGGTTTTCGTAAGCCAGGCCAAAGTCGAATTCACCGAGCGGGATCCAACAGCCCTCGCCGCTCCAGCGTACATGGATGATTTGCTGCTTGTAGGGCAGCATGCGCACGAAGCGGGCGCAGGTATTCGGCGCGAGCGCATTCTCCAACTCCGCCTCGAATTCAAACGGCCCGGCTTTGATGCGCAATGTGGTCATTGTGGTCCGATCCTGTCGAGAAATGCGGAAAGCACGCGCGCGGCGATATCGATATCGGCGGCCGTTGCGTATTCGTCCGGATTGTGGCTCACGCCGCCGCGGCAGCGCACGAACAGCATGGCAAACGGAATGACTTTGTCGAAGGCCATGGCGTCGTGGCCGGCGCCGCTCGGCAGCCGGCGCGGCGCGATGCCGAAGCTCTCGACCGCTTCCGCCATTTTGTCCGACAGCCGCGGATCGCAAAGCGCCGCCGGGGCTTCATGGCCGATGGAAAACTTGGCGGTCACGCCGCGGCGCTGCGCGATCGCGGCAATGGTGTCTTTGATGTCGGCGACCGCGTTCAGGCGTTCCTGATCGGAGGGGCTGCGGATATCGAGCGTAAAGCGTGTGCGGCCGGGAATGACATTGGCGGCCGAGCCCGGCACTTCCATCTTGCCGGCGGTGGCGACGAGATTGGCGCGCTTGGCGGCCCGCGCTTCGACCGCCAGCAGCATTTCGGCCGCGGCCGCGAGTGCATCCTTGCGCATCGGCATCGGCACGGTGCCGGCATGGCCGGCGATGCCCTCGACATCGACCGTGCCGCGGGTGACGCCGTCGATGGCCGTGACGATGCCGACCGGCAAGCCTTCTTGTTCCAGCACCGGGCCCTGCTCGATATGCACTTCGACAAAGCCGAGCGCGCTCGCCGGCGACAGCGCTTCTTCCGACAGGCGCGAGGGATCGCAGCCGAACGCGCGCAGTGCTTGCCGGCGCGACACGCCGTCCTCGCCGACTTCGTCGAGCGCATGCAGATCAAACCGGCCGGCGAGCGCTTTCGAGCCGCCGAGCGTAGAAGCGAAGCGCACGCCCTCTTCGTCGCCAAAGGCGATCACTTCGATGGCGAAGGGAAAACGTTTGCCGGTCCTGGCGGCGGCGCTCACGACCTCGATGGCGGTGACGACGCCGAGCGGACCGTCGAAGCGGCCGGCGTTGCGCACGCTGTCGATGTGGGAGCCGAGCATCAACGTCAGCGGCCCGGAATCGCGGGCGCGGTAGCGGCCGACGACGCTGCCGAGCGCGTCGATGCGCACCGCCATCCCGGCTTCGCGCATCCAGGCCGCCACTAGGTCGGCGGCCTTGCGGTGGGCCGTGCTTAGATAGAGGCGGGTCAGGCGGTCGGGCTCGTCGCTGATGGCGGCAAGCTCGGCGAGCCGCGCCGCGATCTTGTCGCCGAGCGCGCCTTCCTCCACTCCCTGCATGGCGTGCATTTTGGCTCCCGATAATCGCGCCTTAATGGCGGCATCGCCGCGCTTGGTCAATTCCGTGTTTGCTTAAAGCCGCCGAAAGCCTCGCAAACACTTGAAGAAAAGCCCGCGGCTCTGCCATGGTGGGCCTGCCGGGGAGTGAGAGCCTTTAAAATGTCCGCCTTCAATCCCGCCGAGTATCCGCGCGACCTAGCCGGCTACGGCCGCAATCCCCCCGATCCCCGCTGGCCCGGCGGCGCGCGCGTCGCGCTGCAATTCGTCGTCAATTTCGAGGAGGGCGGCGAGAACTCGATCCTGCATGGCGACGCAGCTTCGGAGGCCTTTCTTTCCGACGTGCTCGGCGCCGCGCCCTGGTATGGCCAGCGGCACATGAATGTGGAATCGATGTTCGAATACGGCTCGCGCGCTGGATTCTGGCGGCTATGGCGGCTCTTTACCGCGCGCCGCATTCCGGTGACGGTGTTCGGCATCGCCACCGCGCTCCATCGCAATCCGCACGTGGTGGCGGCGATGCACGAAGCCGGCTGGGAGATCGCCTCCCACGGGCTGAAATGGATCGACTACAAGAATTTCTCGCCCGCCGAAGAGGCCGCGCATATGCGCGACGCGATCCGCCTGCATACCGAGGCGACCGGGGAGCGGCCTTACGGCTGGTACACCGGGCGCAGTTCCGAGCAAACTTTGTCGCTGGTGCTGGCCGAGGGCGGTTTTCTTTATTCGTCCGATTCCTATGCCGACGATCTGCCTTATTGGGTGACTGGCGCCGACGGCAAGCCACATCTCATTATTCCTTATACGCTCGATGCCAACGACATGCGCTTCATCAATCCGCAAGGCTTCGCCAATAGCGAGGAGTTCTTCGCATATCTGCGCGATGCCTTCGACGTGCTGTATGCCGAGGGCGAGCGCGCGCCGAAGATGATGTCAGTCGGGTTGCATTGCCGGCTCGCCGGCCGTCCCGGCCGCGCCGCGGGCCTGATCAAATTTCTCGACTACATCGCCGGCTTCGACAAAGTCTGGATCGCAACCCGCCTCGACATTGCGCATCACTGGTATCGCGAGCACCATCCGCTCGGGACCAGCGCGCACGCCCCCGCGTAAAGCTTGACCATGGAACAAATTACGCTCGAGGCGCTCAACAAGGCCGATCAGCAAACGTTCGCTGCGGCGATCGGCGATGTCATGGAGCTGGCGCCCTGGGTGGCGGACGAGGCTTATGCCAAGCGCCCGTTTGGCGGCGTCGCCGCGCTTTATGAAGCGATGACGGATGCGGTGAAGAATGCCGGCGACGAGCGGCAGCGCGCGCTCATCGACGGCCATCCCGATCTTGCCGGCAAGGCGGCGCGCGACGGCAAGCTCACTGCCGATTCCACCGCCGAACAGGCAGGCGCCGGACTCGACCGATTGAGCGACGAAGAGTTTGCCGCCTTTCATCGCCGCAACGACGCCTATCGCAAAAAATTCGCCATGCCGTTCATCGTCTGCGTACGCCGCCATGGCAAGGATTCGATTCTGCGCGAATTCGAGCGGCGGCTGAAAAACGATCCGGCGCAGGAACGCGCAACCGCGCTCGACGAAATCTACCGCATCGCCGCGCTACGCCTCGATCAGCGGGTAGCGGCGCAGGATCGCCTGAAAGTGCACGGCCACCTGTCGACGCATGTGCTCGACACCCATGCCGGCTGTCCGGCGCAAGGCGTGGCGATCGAACTATGCGAGATTGCCGCCGACGGCAGGAGCCGCGCGCTCAAACGCGCCATCACCAACGCCGACGGCCGTACCGACAAGCCGCTGTTCACCGGCATGCCGGTCCCGATCGCGACCTACGAACTGCGCTTCGCGGTCGGCGACTATTTCGCCGCGCGCAGCGTGCCATTGCCCGATCCGCCGTTTCTCGGGGTGGTGCCGATCCGCTTTGCGGTCGCCGAGCCCGAAAGCCGCTACCACGTGCCGCTGTCGGTCACGCCCTGGGCCTATTCGACTTATCGCGGAAGCTGAACTAAGCGTCTGCGAGCGTCCGCCGCAGTGAAGCGACTTCTGCTTTCAGTGCCGCGATCCGCGCATCGCGCTCGGCAATGGCTTCCGCCACGTCGGCAGCTTCGAAGCGCTGCGGGATGTGTTGCGGACAATTGGTGTCCCAGGCGGCAACCGTGAACAGCAACACTTGCTCGGCGCGAGCCTTGTAGCCTTGCGGCATCAGATTGGCGACGAGCGCGGCGTCGGCTTCGACGATGCGCGCGGTGCCCCAGATCTTGACGCGGCGGCGTTGCGCATAATCGACGAGGAACAGATAGGCCTTGGAATTGTCAGCGAGGTTACCGGTGGTGACGTATTGCCGGTTGCCGGCGAAGTCGACAAAGCCGATGGTCTGATCGTCAAGCACCCGCAGGAAGCCGGGCGGGCCGCCGCGATGCTGGATGTAGGGCTGCCCGTCGGCATTGGCGGTGGCGAGGAATACGCTGCGTTGCTCGGCAATGAAGCGGGCCAGGTCGGGCGTGATGCGTGTCGACCACGAGCCCCCGTCCTCCATGCGCGCATAGATTTTGCGCGAGCCCCTTTGGTTCTGAACGGCCTTCACGCTCGGGCTGAAGCCGATGTCGCTCGGATATGAAGCAGTCGGTGTCATCGAAGTCGCTCAGAGTCCAAGGGCGCTCAGCCCGGGGTGATCGTCGGGTCGCCGTCCTAGCGGCCAGAAAAACTTGCGCACGCTTTCGGCGATGGGCAGATCGTTGATGCTGGCAATGCGCACGCGCATCAGGCCGTGCGCGTCGAACTCCCAGTTCTCATTGCCGTAGCTGCGGCACCAGTGTCCGCTGTCATCGTGCCATTCATAGGCAAAGCGCACGGCGATGCGATCGTCCTGGTGCGCCCAAACTTCTTTGATTAGGCGGTAATCGAGCTCGCGCGCCCATTTGCGAGTGAGGAACTGCTCAATCGCCGCACGCCCCTGCAGAAACTCGGCGCGATTGCGCCAGCGAGAATCCGGCGTGTAGGCAAGCGCCACCCGGGCGGGATCGCGACTGTTCCAGGCATCCTCGGCCATGCGGGCCTTCTGCACCGCGGCTTCGGCAGTGAACGGCGGCAGTGGCGGACGGGGAGCATCGGTCGACATCGGAACCGCCTCTGTGGGCTGGAAGCATAGTGACTTCCAATTTAATATAGCAGACTGAATTTTTTGTACCCTGCCTTCCATTATGTGGAATGTGATGAATCGTCTTGAAGCCATGTCCACGCTTCTGGCTGCGGTCGACGCCGGCAGCTTTACCGCGGCCTCACGCAAACTCCATCTGCCACTGGCAACGGTGAGCCGCCGTGTGTCGGATCTCGAAAGACATTTACGGGTTCAGCTTCTGGTGCGGACCAGCCGACGCCTCGAACTGACCGATGCAGGGCGCGCCTACGTGCACGCTTGTCGCGATATCCTGGCGTCGGTGGAAGAGGCCGAGCGGGCGGCGTCAGGCGAATATGCCGCGCCGCGAGGCGACATTGCGGTTACCGCGCCGATCGTGTTCGGGCGGCTTCACGTCCTTCCGGTGATCGTCGATTTCCTCAAAGCTTATCCCGACATCAATGTCCGATTGATGCTGACCGACCGTGTCGCGAACTTCACGGAAGATCAGGTCGATGTGGCCTTGCGCATCGGCACGCTGGCGGACAGCGGGTTGATCGCGGTGCGGCTCGGCAGCGTCGGCCGCGTGGTGTGCGCAAGCTCCACCTATCTCGAATCAAGCGGCGCGCCGCTCAAGCAGCCAAGCGATTTGGCAAAGCACGTCTGCATCACGTTTGCAGGCTTAAACGCGCCGACGCGTTGGACCTTCCGACGCAACAAGGCTGACATGTCGATCGCCGTAAAGTCGCGCCTTGCGGTCGATACCGCCGAGGCAGCCATCGATGCGGCGGCCGCCGGCCTCGGGGTGACGCGCGTCTTGAGCTATCAGATCGCGGACGCCGTACGCGACGGGCGGCTGACCAGAGTGCTGTCCGAGTTCGAGCCGGAGCCCGACCCCGTCAGCCTGATCCATTCCGGACAGGGACCGCTGCCGCTGAAAGTTCGCGCTTTCATCGACTTCGCGACGGAGCGCTTGCGCCACAAGCTCAAACCACGATGAGTCAAAGGCCCGACGGAAACATGCCCGCCGATCCGCAATTGCTCGAACGGCCGCCGTGGTCGGCATTGACCACGGCGCATGCGGCGTTCGCGCTCGGCAATGATCTCGCCCGGCGTTACCGGCCCGCCGTCGCGCCGATGGCCGCCATCTGCGACGTCTCGGACGAATGCCTGCGCGCCTTGCGGGATATCATGAAGCCCGGCGACATCGTCGGCTTGTTCAGGGCCGAGCCGGTCGCCGCGACCGAAGGGCTGAAGGTCATTGCCAACATGACCGTCGAGCAGATGGTCTATGAGGCGGCGCGGCGTTGGCCGCGGCCGGTGAGCATGAGACGCTGACGCCCGCCGACGTTCCCGAAATGATGCAGCTCGTGGAACTGACCAAGCCCGGGCCGTTCCTTCCGCGCACTATCGAACTCGGCTCCTATATCGGCATCCGCAGCGATGGGCGGCTCATCGCCATGGCCGGCGAGCGCATGCGCTTTCCCGGCTTTACCGAAATCTCGGCGGTGTGCACGCATCCCGATCGTCGCGGCCGCGGTCATTCGACGTCGCTGGTGCACATCATGATGCGCGCTATTCTTGACCGGGGCGAGACGCCGTTCCTGCACGTTTTCAAGGAAAACACGCGCGCTGCCGCGCTCTATGATAAGCTCGGCTTCGTCCGCCGGCGCTCGCTTGCGGTGACGGTGCTGAAGCGGCCGGCATAACCCTAGTTATCAGCTCACCGGCGGGCGTTTTTGACCGAAAGCCGGCCGCGATACCGGCTCCGAGTGGTCAAGACTGCTCAGACTGCCTTGTCCGACCGGGACAGCGTGCAAGCGAAGAGCGCCAAGAGGCCAATATGGATCGGGCGACGAATCAAAGGACAACACAATGTATGTGATCTTCATTCTCGGCATTGTGATACTTCTCTATCTCATCGGCGCTATACGCGTGCTGAAACAGTACGAGCGTGGCGTGGTGTTTTTTCTTGGAAAATTTGAAGGCGTCCGCGGCGCGGGGATCACACTCGTCTTCTTTCCGCTGCAGCAGATGGTGCGTGTCTCCTTGCGCACCGTCACGATGCAGATTCCGTCGCAGAAAATCATCACCAAGGACAATGTCTCGATCGATATCGCGGCAGTGGCGTATTATCATATTTCCAATCCCGAGAATGCGGTGATCGTGATAGAGAATGTCTACAATGCGATCAATCAGATCAGCCAGACCACGGTGCGAAACGTCGTCGGCCGCTTCAGCCTCGACCAGTTGCTGTCGGATACCGCGGGCATCAACGAGCAGATCAAGAACGTCATCGATAAGCACACGGAGCCTTGGGGCACGCAGGTAACGGCGGTCGAGATCAAGGACATCGTCCTGCCCGACAACATGCAACGCGCAATGGCGAAGGAAGCCGAGGCCGAGCGCGAGCGGCGGGCGAAGATCGTCGCGGCGGAAGGGGAATTCCAGGCTGCGGTAAAGCTCGGAGAAGCCGCCGACATCATCACGGCGCATCCGGTCGCGCTTCAGCTTCGTACCCTGCAGACAATGGCGGAAATCTCGATCGAAAAGAATTCGACCATCATCTTTCCCGCACAGTTCATGACGACGGTGCAGGACGCCGTCGCGCTCATGACAAAGGATTCGGCGTCAAAATAACTTCGATCATGGCTAGTGACCGGGCTGGTAGCCCCTGCGGCTGCCGTCGTTGTTGAAGTAATTTATGCCACCATCCGCGCTCGGCACGATATAGCCGATGCGATTGCCGTTGCTGTCATAGATGCCGTTGGTGCTGTTGTAATTGCTGCCGCTGTTGTCCCAATTCTGCGGACTGTTTTTCCAGTTGTCAGGTCTATTCTGCCACTTTTGCGGATTGTTCGCCCAGTTTTGCGAGCTTTCCGAATTTTGCGGAGCTGGCGCTTTGTTCTGATCGTAGGTTTGAGCGAAACAGGCGGTGCGCATCAAAGTTACCGACAGCAGCGTGAACAAGTACAGGGCGTTCTTAAGCCGGGTCTTCATCGCCGATTTCCCAGAAATGCAGACAGTTCGCGCGCGTCTGATGGCCTGGAAAAATCGACTAACAGTCCAAACGTTACGATGGCGTGGAACTTAATCCGGGCATTTGCGATAACTCAAGACGATCGACCGCTTTTTGCCGTGAGAGCAGACATGGCAATTTCAATGGCGCGCAATTTTAATGGCGCGGCGGTGAAGACCGCTAAACGACGCGACGGGCGCGCGGGTCACGGCGGCTGGTCGAGCGCGATGTTATCCAGACGGGAAGCGCGATGCCTTCGTCGTGGCCATGACGCGTAAGGATGATCTTGGTCGTCAAACGCGCGGGACACCTGAACTATACTAGGCTCCGATCGAGGCCGTGCGGCGGGCATGCACCGGGCCCGGTCTCATCAGAATGTTTTTTGCTTTTCGCCGCATTCCTTGCACGTGTACTCCACGCGAACCTGCCCTTGAGCCGCCGAAACGCGATTTGGCGCGCCGCACTTTCCACATTTGCACTCTATACGAGTCATGCCCTGCTTAACCGTGAGCGCTTTACGCTCCAACGCCTCTTTGACCAGCCGTTCGGTCTCTTCGCGCATGGCTTGTTTTGACATTTCAGGCTTTCTTGCTTTCCGGCCAGTAGCTCATACAGGCGGTTGGGGGCCTCGGCAACGTGCTTCTTGATATCTACTACGCATAAATGCCTCACGCGACGGTTGCCCGCCGGCCACTGACGGGCATTGTTATCACGGGCTCACGACGTTATTGTTGAGCGCCAACAACGGAGCTCTAAAATGTCGCGCGGTACGGTGAAGTGGTTCAATGCTCAAAAAGGTTACGGATTTATTCAGCCGCAGAGCGGCGGAAAAGACGTGTTCGTCCATATCTCTGCTGTCGAGAGAGCCGGCCTCAGCGGTCTCAATGAGGGTCAGGTTGTCGAGTACGAGGAAGTCGCGAACAAGGGAAAGACATCGGCGGAAAATCTGAAGGTTCAGCGCTGAACCGGCGGGCAAGTCTCGCCGCATCGGTCAGAATTTGGCGCAGTATTTGTATTCGGGTGCGGCCTTAAAGCCGAGCAGCGTTTACATTCATTGTGCAAGCCATTTGTTGTCGTTGGCATTAAAGCTGATTGGCGATCCGTGGTCTTTGTCGGAAACTGGTTTCCACCCCTGGATCAAGTCCGGGGGTAAACTTTTTCTGGATCATGCACTGCCTGGATGGTGGTGCATGATCTTTTCGGAAAACCGGTTTCCACTTTTCCCGATCATGCACTAAAGTCCGCGCCACAAAATAAAAGGGAGGCCTGCCGGTGACCGCCACGCGTCCGCTGTCGGAAATTCTGCCCAAGGAAATGAACGAGCTCAAGGTGCGGCCGCTGTTCACGCTGCTGCTCGCGGTGGCGCCGCCGATCGTTGTCGGCAAGGCGCCGGGCGTAGACCGTCGCGTCGGCGTCATCACCGGCGGCCGCTTCGAAGGCGAGCGGCTCCGCGGCGAACTCTTCCCCGGCGGCGGCAGCGACTGGCAGTCGATCCGGCCTGGCGACGGCGCCTGGCTGATCAATGTGCGCGTCGTGCTCAAGACCGACGACGGCGCCATCATCGGCATGCCCTATACCGGCATCCGCCAGGGGCCGCAGGATGTGCTCGACCGGATCGCCCGCGGCGAGCCGGTCAAAGCCACCGACTATTACTTGCGCATCTCGGCGACGTTCGAGACTTCGTCGGAGAAATACGGCTGGCTCAACAACATCATCTCCATCGGCCTCGGCCACCGATTGCCGGAGGGGCCGATCTATCAGATGTTCGAGGTGTTGTAGTTCGATGGCTGCCGCCCTTTGAGCGGCCCATTTTGGGGACAAAAGGGATCCGCCGATGGTCGCCTATGTTGTCTTTACGCGTGAACGCATGCGCAATCCCGAGGAATACGAGCGCTATCGGGAAAAGTCGCGGCCGGTCAACGCCGCCCATCGGTTGAAGGCGCTGACGGTCTACGGCAAGTACGAAGTGCTCGAAGGTCCCGGCATTGAGGGCGCGGTGATCCTTGAATTTCCGACGGTCGAGGCTGCCAAAGCTTATTATCACAGCCCGGCTGTCAGGCCGCTCTGCAGCATCGTTTCCTCGGCGCCGACTACAGGGTATTCATCGTCGAAGGGACGTGAGGCGACCCGACGCATTCGTGGTGGGCACACGAAATCCGCAAT
>Ga0181525_10003978_pt1 | contig 11516 bp, 12 predicted proteins | sample PEATcosm2014_Bin_48_FD_121100 | JGI IMG/M metagenome (GOLD analysis project Ga0181525, IMG submission 121100) | Peatland microbial communities from MTU Mesocosm Facility, Houghton, MI, USA - PEATcosm2014_Bin06_10_metaG | ecosystem: Environmental > Terrestrial > Soil > Wetlands > Peat | place... | reverse complement strand
TCATCGCCTCGCCCGTCTCGGTGGTCGCCTCGCTGGTGGCCTCGTGTACCCGCCGCGCCGCCTCCGGCGGGAGCCCGAGCTCGGAAAGGCCGGGGATCAGGTTGCCGTGCGGGCAGCGGACGGGGTAGTCAAGCAGCTCGAGCAGGCGGCGCTCCACGTTCTCGGATATCACGTGCTCCCAGCGGCACGCCTCGATGTGCACTTCCTCCCACGGCAGCTTGATGACCCCGACCAGCAGGCATTCGGCCAGCCGGTGCTTGCGCATCACCCTGGTGGCGAGCGTCCGGCCCTCCTCGCTGAGGGAAAGCTGCCGGTCGCCTGCCACGTGCACGAGACCGTCCCGCTCCATCCTCGCCACCGTCTGGCTGACCGTCGGGCCGCTTTGGGCCAGCCGCTCGGCGATCCGGGCGCGCAGCGGGACGACGCCCTCCTCCTCCAGTTCGAAGATGGTGCGCAGGTACATCTCCGTGGTGTCTATCAGGCCGTGCGCTGTCAACTGCTCCTCCCTCCTCTTGTGATGCTATGCGCACAGCGCGGGCGCGTGCAGATGCTGCGGGCGAAGCGGCAGGGGACGGGAGCGCACGGCGGCTACGGGGACAGGCGCTCGATCACCCAGACCGCGCCGTCGCGCCGGTAGCGAAACCGGTCGTGCAGCCGGAAGGCGCCCGCCTGCCAGAACTCGACGGTGTCGGGGACGAGCAGGTAGCCGCCCCAGAAGTCGGGCATCGGCACCGGGTCCGGCGGCGGCCAGCGCCGCTCGAGCTCGGCTACCCGTTCCTCAAGCTCCGCGCGGGAGCCGATGACCCGCGACTGCCTGCTGGCCCACGCGCCGATCTGCGACTGCCGCGGCCTTGAGTGGTAGTAGGGCTCGCTGTCCTGCATCGACAGGACCTGCACGCTGCCCTCGGCGGTCACCTGGCGCGACATGGGGTACCACGGGAAGACCACGCAGGCCCGCGGGTCGGCCGCCAGGTCCTGCCCCTTGCGCGACGTCCGGTTGCTGTAGAACGTGAAACCCGCCTGGCCGTGGTCCTTTAGCAGCACGGTGCGGGCCCGCGGCCGGCCGTCGGCGGCGGAGATCGTGGACAGGACCATCGCGGTCGGCTCGTGCAGGCCCTGCGCCGTGGCGTCGGACATCCAGCTGGCGAACTGCGTCATGGGATCGGCGGCCAGTATGTCCTCGGACAGGCGAGTCGTGTTCATGGGTAATGATCCTCACACCTGTTCCGGCTACCGCAACCCACATCAGGGCGGTTGAATGGTACCGCTGGTATCCAGCCGCCCATCAGCGCGGATCTCGGCATGACGCACCCTCTGCCGCCCATGAGGAAGCATGAGGAAGAAGAGAGGATAAGACCGATGTCGGACTTCAAGCCGGGCCTCGAAGGGGTCATTGCCTTCGAGACCGAAATCGCCGAGCCAGACAAAGAGGGCGGTTCGCTGCGGTACCGCGGCGTCGACATCGAGGAACTCGTCGGCCATGTCTCCTACGGGCACGTCTGGGGCCTGCTGGTCGACAACGCTTTCTCGCCCGGGCTGCCGCCCGCCGAGCCTTACCCGATTCCCGTCCACTCCGGCGACATCCGGGTCGACGTGCAGAGCGCCCTGGCCATGCTCGCGCCTGCCTGGGGGCTGCGGCAGCTGCTCGACATCAGCGACGAGCAGGCCCGCGAGGACCTCGCCCGCGCCTCGGTGATGGCGCTGTCGTTCGTCGCCCAGGCCGCCCGCGGGGTCGGGCTGCCCATGGTCCCGCAGCGCCGGGTGGACGAGGCGGCGACGATCACCGAGCGGTTCATGATCCGCTGGCGCGGTGACCCCGACCCGCGGCACGTCAAGGCGGTCGACGCGTACTGGACATCGGCGGCCGAGCACGGCATGAACGCCTCCACCTTCACCGCCCGCGTCATCGCCTCGACCGGGGCCGACGTGGCCGCGGCGCTGTCCGGGGCGGTCGGCGCGATGTCCGGGCCGCTGCACGGCGGGGCGCCGGCCCGGGTGCTGCACATGATCGAGGAAGTGGAGCGTACCGGGGACGCCAGGGCGTACGTGAACTCCGTGCTGGACCGCGGCGAACGGCTGATGGGCTTCGGGCACCGGGTGTACCGGGCCGAAGACCCCAGGGCACGGGTGCTGCGCCGGACGGCGAAGGAGCTCGGCGCGCCGCGCTACGAGGTCGCGCTTGCGCTGGAGAACGCGGCGCTCGCGGAGCTGCGGACCCGCCGCCCGGACCGGGTGCTCGAGACCAACGTGGAGTTCTGGGCGGCCATCGTGCTGGACTTCGCCGGCGTCCCCGCGCACATGTTCACCTCGATGTTCACCTGCGCGCGGACGGCGGGCTGGGCGGCGCACATCCTGGAGCAGAAGCGCACCGGCCGGCTGGTAAGGCCCTCGGCCCTGTACATCGGCCCGCCGTCGCGGCCGGTCCGCGACGTGCCGGGCGCCGCGGAGGTGCTCGACCGGGACGTCTGAGCCAGCGCCGGTAAGCTGCGGGCAATGATGCCCCCCGCGCCGGTAGGCTGCGGCAAATGAGCACCGTAATCATTCCGGCAGCGCTCAAGCCCCGCGACGGCAGGTTCGGCAGCGGCCCGGCCAAGATCCGCCCCGAGCAGCTTGCCGCGCTGGCCGCCTCCGGCGCCGGCTACCTCGGCACGTCCCACCGCCAGCCGCCGGTCAGGTCGCTGGTGCACCGGATCCGCGCCGGGCTCGCCGAGCTGTTCGGACTGCCGGCCGGCTACGCGGTGGTGCTCGGCAACGGCGGAACCTCGGCGTTCTGGGACGCGGCGGCGTTCGGGCTGATCCGCGAGCACTCCCAGCACCTGCGCTTCGGCGAGTTCTCGGCGAAGTTCGCCGACGTGACCGCGCGGGCTCCCTGGCTGTCGCCGCCGACCACGGTGGACTCCGAGTACGGCACCCACCCCGAGCCGCGGCCCGAGCCGGGGACGGACGCGTACGCGCTGACCCAGAACGAGACCTCGACCGGCGTGGCGATGCCGGTGCGCCGGGTGCCCGGTGCCGATCCCGGATCCCTGATCCTGGTCGACGCGACCAGCGCGGCAGGCGGCCTGCAGGTCCGGCCCGAGGACTTCGACGTCTACTACTTCGCCCCGCAGAAGGGCCTCGGCTCGGACGGCGGGCTGTGGATCGCCCTGATGTCCCCGGCCGCGGTGGAGCGAGTGCACCAGGTCGCCGCGAGTGGCCGGTACATACCCGACTTCCTCTCGCTGCGGATCGCGGTGGAGAACGCGGTCAGGGACCAGACGTACAACACGCCCGCGGTGGCGACCCTGTTCCTGCTCGCCGATCAGCTCGACTGGATGCTGGCGTCAGGCGGCCTGCCGGCGAGCACTGCCCGCTGCGCGCGATCGGCTGCCATACTGTATACGTGGGCGGAGAAGGCGGCGTACGCGCAACCGTACGTCGCCGACCCCGCGCAACGCTCGCAGGTCGTCGGCACGATAGACGTCACCGGAGGGCTGTCCGCCGACGGCATAGCCTCGGCACTGCGGGCGAACGGAATCGTCGACACAGAATCATATAGAAAGCTCGGCCGAAATCAGCTCCGCATCGGGATGTTCCCCGCGGTCGATCCGGCGGACGTGGAAGCGCTCACCGCCTGCATCGATTACGTGGTGGAACACGGGGCCGGCTAACGGATGATCGACCCGATCACCACCGTCAGCACCAAGAGCACGAGCACGGCGGGAAGCAGCCATCGGGGCAGCCGGTTCACGATGACAGCCTACAGACCGCCGGCGAGATCAGATCCGAGGTGGATCCATGGGTAACGACTCTCACCTGGCGGGGCTGCTCACCGAACCCGCGCGCACGTCACATTCCGGTTTAGCCCGCCGGCCGCGCGAGGGGGTCAAGCGATCTCCCGCATCCCAGGGTGAGCTGATGCGGCTGTTCGTGGCCATCTCCCCGCCGCCGACCGTCCTCGACGAGCTGGACGCCCGCCTCGAGCCGCTCCGCGCGGGACGGCACGACCTGCGCTGGACCAACCGGGAGGCCTGGCACGTGACGCTGGCCTTCCTCGGCCAGGTCGACGAGACCGCCGCGGCCAGGCTGCTGCCACGGCTCGAGCGCGCCGCCCACCGCCACGCCGAATTCCGGCTCGCGTTCGCGGGCGCGGGCGCCTTCCCGGCCGCCACCCGGGCGAACGTGCTGTGGAGCGGCCTGTCCGGTGATCGCGGCGCGCTGGGCAGGCTGGCCGAGTCGGTGGCCGCCGGCGCCCGCCGCGCCGGTGCTCCGCCGCCGGACAAGGGCCGCCGCTTTCAGCCGCACCTCACGCTGGCCCGTTGCCGGATGCCCGTCGACGTCACCGAGCTGGTCGCGGCGCTGGGCGACTACCAGGGCCCGCCGTGGACGGCCGACCGGGTGCACCTGGTCCGCAGCCGCCTCGGCCCGACCACGCTGCCCCGCTTCACGTCGCTCGGCGACTGGCCGCTGCGCGCGATCGGTACCGTGACCCCGGACGCCGACGAGGATCCGCCCGCCGGCCAGCCCTGACCGCGAGGACCCGAAGGACGGCACCGGGCGGAGGAGGCTCAGGACTGGCTGAGCTTCTCCAGGATGGGCACCGCGGCCCGCAGCGTGGCCCGTTCCGCCGCGGTCAGTTCCGCCAGCCTGCGGGCCAGCCAGGCGTCCTTACGCCGCCGCACGCGCTGCACCACCGCCCGGCCCTCCTCGGTGACGGTGAGGATGACCTGGCGCCGGTCGGTCGGGTGCGGCGACCTGAGCACGAGCTGGCGCTCCTCGAGCACCGCGATGACCCGGGTCATGGAGGGCGGCTGGACCTTCTCGTGCTCGGCGAGCTCACCCGGCGTCATCGCGTGGTGCACCTCGAGCGCGGACAGCGCCGCCAGCTGGGTTTCCGAAAGCACGGCCTCGGTCATGCCAGAGGTGGTGCGCTGAGCCCGCAGGCGCCTGGCAAGCCTGCTCACGGAGATCCGGAGCGCGGTGGCCAGCCCGGCATCGGTCTTGGTCTGAGTTGCTGTCATAATCGGTACCTTCATCGGCCAGCCTGGGGCGTGGACTAAGTACATCACGCCGACCGACCCAGTGCAGCCACCCGCGCCATCCGGTTGGCTGGTGCCGCCACGGCCCGTCTTCCTCGTAGCCTTGAGGGGTGCAGCCATCACGCGGACCTGCCGAACGCAAGTCGCCGCCGCCCCCGCTCGAAGCCAACAACCAAGTGGTCGCCTGCGTCGTCTCGGCCGGGTGGGCGGTCGCGCTCGTCGTCTTGCTGATCGTCCGCGACAGCCTGCCGGCCGGCTCGAGGTGGTGGATCTGGACCTGCGTGGCCGGGCTTGCCATGGGGCTGTTCAGCCTGGTGTACGTGCCGAGGCTGCAGCGCAAGCGGGCCGCCGCCGCGGCGAGGAGGGCGCGGGACAACGGCGCAGGCGGGCAGGCTCAGGACGACGAGGGCGGGCAGGCTCAGTCGGCGCCGCGGGACAGCGGCTCGAAGACCGTCTCCTCGACCGACACCCCGGGCAGGTCGACGAGGTCGTAACCGAACTCGTCGATGACCGGCAGAAGCGCGCGGGCGGCCGACTCGGTGACCACGGCCTCGGAATGCGCGCCGCAGCCGTGATCGGCCGACACCACCCGGCCGTCGTCGGGCGCGTACGCGTTCGCGCAGGCGCCGAAGAGCAGCCCGAGCTCGCCGCTCAACGAGACGTAGAAACCGCAGCTCAGACAGTGCGCCGGCGCGGCGTGCGCCAGCGGCGATCGCGGGCCGTGCTCGCTGGCGTACCAGCGCTCGGCCGCGCCGTCACGGCCTATCGCGGAAAGCACCCGCGACCGTCCCGAGGTCAGCAGCTCGGCCGCCTCGCCGACGTCGACGTCCTCCTGGCCGGGGTACCAGTCGGTGGTCGCGTCGTCGCCTTCGAGCACCACCAGCGGGACCAGCCGCTCGTCGTCGGGCGGGGCGGGCAGCAGATCCCCGACGCCGAGGTCGCCGGGGCGCAGCCGGTCGTGCCACGGCACCCAGGCCGGCGCCAGCAGCGCGCCCGGCCCCGGCAGCAGCACGGTCTCGCTGGCCGTGACCAGCTTGGCCCGGGGCGCGCGGACCACCGTCACCGCCCACATCCAGCCCGGATAAGCGGGGTCCGCGCAGTCGAACAGGTGCGTGACGATGCGTTCGCCATCGGCCTGCACACCGCGGTGCTCGCCTACCACGGCGGCGCCTACGACCGCGACGATCGCGTCCCTGGCCAGGTCAACGGCCTCGGCGCACAGCTCATCCGGTTCTCTGGTCCGGGTCCGGGTAGTACTCACGGTCACCCATTCTCACTCATCACGCGGGCCACGGGTGCGATTACCTGCAGTTTGCAACGAGGTGCCGCTCGCCGCATCGCCAGCAACCAAGAATACTGGGTACATGCGGATGTCCGAGGCGCTGCGGCGAACAGGTCACGCCGCCCGCGCCACGGGCGGCGCGGTCAGGTCCGGCGGCCGCAGAACCGGCGGGCTCGTACACCGGGTGACCGGCGCCTCGGGGGCCGCCCGGACCGGTCTGTCCACGCTGATCGAGCTGACCGCCGCCGGCGGCGCGGGCGACGCCTTCGTCGCCGTCTCGCTCGCCGGGACGATCTTCTTCAGCACCTCGGTCGACCAGGCCCGCGGCAAGGTGGTGCTGTTTCTGCTGGTCACGATGGCACCCTTCGCCGTGCTGGCGCCGTTCATCGGGCCCGCCATGGACCGCATGCAGCAGGGCCGGCGTTACCTGCTGGCAGGCACCCTGCTCGCCCGCGGCCTGCTGTGCTGGGGCATGTCGGCCGCCATCAACAGCCCGGTGACCCTGCTGCCCGCCGCGTTCGGCATCCTCGTGCTGCAGAAGGCCTATGGCGTGGCCCGGGCGTCGGTCACCCCCCGGCTGCTGCCCGCGGAGATCACCCTGGTGACCGCGAACGCGCGGTCCCAGCTCATCACGCTGACCGCGTCCATGCTCGGCGGGGCGGTGGCCGCGGGGATCCAGGCGTGGGTCGGGTCCGCCTGGGTGCTGCGGACGGGCACGCTGATCTACCTCGCCGCGATGTTCCTCGCGCTGCGCCTGCCGGACCAGGTCGACGTCCCGCCCACGCCGACGCCGGAGGCCGCCGCAGACCCGAGGGCCGCGCCCGCGTCGGCCGCTACCGCTGCGCCGCGATCGAGCGCAGCCCGGTCAAGGACCGCCCCGTACTCGGACGACTACGACCCCAGGACCGCGCCGCACCCCACCGCCTACGACCAGGGGACCGCGCGGCAACCTGATTCTGATTTTTATCCGAACGACCGTGGCCGATTCCCCCGGTCCCCTGACACCGGACGCGGGGCCTACGGATCTGGCGCCCGGGACGGCAACACCCTGCCCTACGAGCCCGCCGCCCTGCCGCCGGGAGCCGATCCGGGCCCGAACGGCAAGTCCCCGGGCGGGGCGACCACGGCGGACGGGGCGACCACGGCGGACGGGGCAACCGGCCGGGCGCGCGGCAGCCGGTGGCGACTGCTCAGCAACGTGGGTCCCGTGGTGGGCGAGGCCATGCGCGGCAACGCGGTGCTGCGCGCGTTCTCCGGGTACATGGTCTTCTTCCTGGCGTTCCTGCTTCGCACCGGGCACTTCGGCGTCTCGCACAACTTCGCCCTCGGCGCCCTGGTGGCCGCCGCCGCAGGAGGCGGCCTGGCGGCGATGGCGATCGGCTCGCTCATCAAGGCCCGTGCCCCGGTCTTCATCCTGTTTGCCATGCTCACCCTGGCGCCGATCGTAACCGCCGTCGGTGCATTCTTCTTCGGCCTGGTGGCGGCGATCATGGTGGCGTTTACCGCCGCGCTCGCGGCCGGCCTGGCCAAGCTGTCGCTCGACTCCACCGTCCAGCGCGAGATCCCTGAGGAGGTCCGGTCGTCGGCCTTCGCGGTCTCCGAGACCCTGAACCAGGTCTCGAACGTCGCGGGCAGCGTGGCGGGCGTGCTCGTCTCTATGCTCGACAACGGCCAGATCGGACTGGCCATCCCGGCCGCGTGCCTGACCGCCGGGCTGGTCAGCCTCGTCGCCCGGCGCCGCCGCCACGTCCTAGCCCAGCGCCAGGAAGAATACCGACCCCCCGACCCACGACCCCGTCCGCGCTCCGAGCCCCCCCGCCCCGCCCGCCCCCGCCGTCCCCGCTAGCGGCGCTCGCCCGCCCGCAGCGACGCCGCGAACGCTTCCCACGCCGATCGGCTGAATGCCAGCCGCGGCCCGGCCGGACTCTTGGAATCACGGACCAGCACCGTGCCGCGGACGCCGGCGACCTCGGCGCAGTTGCCGCCGCTGTTGCCGCTGTAGCTGCTCTTCCGCCAGTTCATGCGTTCCATCGTTCCTCCGCCACCTTCATGATCATGTCCCGAGACGCCACGTCAGGCAGCGCCTTGGACCGGAGAGTATCGAAGATCAGCGCCAGTCGGGCGAGCACGGACGGATCCTCAACCGTCTCACCCTCCGCTGCCGTCTCAAGGTAGCCAATCGGCGCCGCATCGTCCAGTTCGGCTATCACGAACGCGCCAAGCAGGCCGGAGTGCGGCCCGGCGCTGTAAGGGACGACCTGGATCGTGATGTTCGGGCGGCGAGACACCTCCGCCAGGTGCGCCAGCTGGCCGGACATGATCTCCGCCCCGCCTGCCTCGCGGTACAGCGCCGCCTCGTCGATCAGCGACCAGATCAGCGGCGGTTCCTCGCGTCCGAGGACCTCCTGCCGCTGCATTCGCGCCGCTAGCAGCTCCTCGATCCCATCCTCGCTGGTGTTCGGCCTGGTCGACAGCACCGCGCGCGCGTACGGCTCGGTCTGGAACAGGCCGGGGATCAACGCGTTCTCATAAGACCGCAGCGCCTTCGCCTCGGCCTCGTGCGGCACGAACGGGCGGAACGATACGGGGAACGGGACATCGCGCAGCCGCCTCTCCAGCCTGGAGAACGTGCCCGGCAGGCCGAACACCATGTCGAGCAGTTCCCCGAGCCGCTTCGACGGACTGCGCCTGCCGGTCTCGATCATCGCGATCAGCGACGAGCTGTAGCTCACCTTCGACGCCAGCTCATCGCGGCTGATTCCAGCGTGCGCGCGGTGCGCCCGCAGTTCTTCCGCGAACGCCGCAAGCGCGGGCGGGGTACCGGGTTTCTGGGACATGTCACTCGCCTTCACACGCGACCTCGCGGATGTCACACCCCGTGTCACTGCAACTACAAAACCTGGGGATCTGGGTCCACGGTACGCCGGTTTAGGCATGCTGGTCGGCAAGTTCCCGCCGCAACTGCCCGCCGTTGAGGACCACCGCCGATGCCCGTCGAGCCTGTCGCCGTCGACCACCCGCCGCACCCACTACACGCCCTGGCCACCTTCGAGCTTGACGCCTACCGCCACCAGCTAGAACGTGCGATCGGGTACCTCGACGCCGAGAACCCGGTCCCCCCGGCCCGGCACGACCTGCAAGCCAGGCTCGACGCCGTCCTAGCCGAGCAGCACGCCCGCGCCAAGATCGCCCGCTTCTGAGGCGACAACAGCCGGTCCGTGAACCACAACGATGGTCCATCGTCGTGACCAGAACAACAACGATGGTCCATCGTCGCGCGGGCCAGGGACGCGGAGGCGAGTGCCGACCGGACAAAACGGTTTAGAACGGTCGGCGGGGTCCCCGAGTCGGGGAGACGTGGCTATGGCTCGATGTCGTCGGCTACGGCTCGCAGGACGGCGGCGATCTTCTTGGCGTCCTTGGGGTCCGGCTGCTTGCCGCGGCGGTAGGTGTTCGAAATGTCATCGAGGAGCTTGATCAGGTCCTCGACGATCACGATCATCTCGTCCGGCTTCTTGCGGGCCTGCTTGACCGCCGCGACGGTGGGCGGCGGCTCGAGAATCCGTACCTGGAGCGCCTGCGCCCCCCTGCGGCCCTCGGCGACCCCGAACTCCACCCGCTGGCCCTGCCGCAGCGCGGTCGTCCCGGGTGGCAGCGCCGTGGAATGCACGAACACCTCGCCGCCATCGTCGCGGGCGAGGAAACCATACCCCTTATCGGAGTCGTACCACTTGACCTTGCCGGTAGGCACGCGCAGACCTCACGTCAAAAAGAGAACTGACAACAACCAGCGATCAACGGACCGACAGGATGCTATGGGCACTTCTAAGGCTATCGGTCCGGCGCCACACACCGCAGCTTCGTTATCGGCGGGCTGGGAACCTTTGGTCCGGCCTCACACGTTCGGATGGTGCTGGGACGGGATCGCGTGCGAGGCCGGAGATCAGGCGCGATCGCTCCGCATGGCAGATCGCAGTGGCCCTAATACCCAGCGCTTTTGCCAGGAAACATGCAGAGCACGAACGGCCCGGGGGAATCCCCGGGCCGTTCGCCTGACCGTGACTTCTGAGCGGATCAGAAGTCCATGTCACCGCCACCGCCAGGTGCGGCGGGGGCCTTGTTCGTCTCCGGCTTCTCCGCGATCACTGCCTCGGTGGTGAGGAACAGCCCCGCGATCGAGGCCGCGTTCTGCAGCGCCGACCTGGTGACCTTCGCCGGGTCGATGATGCCGGCCTTGAACATGTCGACGTACTCACCGGTCTGGGCATTCAGGCCCTGGCCGCTGGGCAGCGTCTTGACCTTCTCGACCACCACGCCGCCCTCGAGGCCGGCGTTGATGGCGATCTGCTTCAGCGGCTCCTCGAGCGCGCGGCGCACGATGGCCGCTCCGGTCGCCTCGTCGCCCACAAGGTCGAGCTTCTCGAAGGCGCTCCGGCCGGCCTGCAGCAGCGCGACGCCGCCACCGGCGACGACACCCTCCTCGACCGCAGCCTTCGCGTTGCGCACCGCGTCCTCGATGCGGTGCTTGCGCTCCTTCAGCTCCACCTCGGTGGCCGCCCCGGCCTTGATGACCGCGACGCCGCCGGCCAGCTTGGCCAGCCGCTCCTGCAGCTTCTCGCGGTCGTAGTCGGAGTCGGTGTTCTCGATCTCGGTCTTGATCTGGTTGACCCGGCCGGCGATCTGGTCGGCGTCGCCGGCCCCGTCGACGATCGTGGTCTCGTCCTTGGTGACCACGACCTTGCGGGCCCGGCCGAGGACGTCCAGGTCGACGTTCTCCAGCTTCAGGCCGACTTCCTCGCTGATGACCTGGCCACCGGTCAGGATGGCGATGTCACCGAGCATGGCCTTGCGGCGGTCGCCGAAGCCGGGGGCCTTGACGGCCACCGACTTGAACAGGCCGCGCATCTTGTTGACGACCAGGGTCGCCAGCGCCTCGCCCTCCACGTCCTCGGCGATGATCGCCAGCGCCTTGCCGGACTGCACAACCTTGTCCAGCAGCGGCAGCAGGTCCTTGTTCGCCGAGATCTTGGAGTTGACCACGAGGATGTACGGGTCCTCAAGGACCGCCTCGAGCCGCTCCGGGTCGGTGACGAAGTAGGGCGCGATGTAGCCCTTGTCGAAGCGCATGCCCTCGGTGAGCTCAAGCGCCAGGCCGAAGGTGTTGGACTCCTCGACGGTGATGACGCCTTCCTTGCCGACCTTGTCCATGGCCTCGG
>Ga0181525_10003977_pt1 | contig 11518 bp, 12 predicted proteins | sample PEATcosm2014_Bin_48_FD_121100 | JGI IMG/M metagenome (GOLD analysis project Ga0181525, IMG submission 121100) | Peatland microbial communities from MTU Mesocosm Facility, Houghton, MI, USA - PEATcosm2014_Bin06_10_metaG | ecosystem: Environmental > Terrestrial > Soil > Wetlands > Peat | place... | reverse complement strand
GCAATTTGGCGCCTAGGTCGCAGGATGAGCGACGCGATGGAAGCACGGCCAGAGACTAGGCGGCGCCGCAAAGCGGAGCGCCCCCAGGAAATATTGGCAGCCGCCTTCACTGAATTTTCGCGCAATGGCTACGCGACGACGACACTGGATCAGATCGCCGAGCGGGCCGGCGTGACCAAAGGCACGATATACGTCTATTTCGAAAACAAGGAACACCTTTTCATCTCGATGGTGCGCGAGATCACCAAGACGACGCTCGACACCGTCCAAGAGATGTTCGAGACCTACGAGGGCGCGACCGCGGAGCTGTTGCGCGCGCAGTTTCGCTTCATCTATCGCGACATCGTCGCCGACCGGCGCCGGCGCGAAGTATTACGCATGCTGATCGCCGAAGCGCCGCGCTTTCCGGAGCTTGCCGACCGCTATTACGACGAAATTCTCCGCCCTTGCCTCGCTTTGCTGAAGCAGGCGATCCAACGCGGCATGGACCGCGGTGAAATCCGCAAAAGCGCCATCGTCGATTTTCCCCAAGTCGTGGTCGGGCCGATCGCGCTGGTCGACATGTGGCTGATGATGTTCGACGACCGCCAGCCACTCGACGTGGAAGCCTATTTCAACGCCCACCTCGATCTGGTGCTCAACGGGCTGTTGGCGAAGGCGTAGGGCGCTTCAAGCAAGCAACGATCCGTTGGCGGAGGCAACTATGGCGAATTGGCCATTGACCTAACGCGACACCGGTATTACTTTTACAGAAATAGTAATACCGAGGCCGCAATGATCACCACCGTTACTTCCAAAGGACAAGTGACGATTCCAAAAACCGTGCGCGAGGCCGCCGGCATCAAGCCCGGCGACAAAGTCGTTGTCCGCGCCACCGCATCGGGCGGCGTCTATGTCGGCCATCCGGATAAGGCTTCCGAATACGAGGAAAGACTGCGCGCCTTGGCCAAGCGCCGGATTATTCGCGGCATCACCACCGACGAGATCATGGAAATGAGTCGCGGCGAATCAGCTGTATTTCGACAGAAAAAGAAATGACGCTCGTCGACACGAATGTCCTGCTCGACGTGCTGACGAACGACTCCAATTGGCTGAGCTGGTCAGTTGCAAATCTTCGCATACAATCGATTAAAGGGCCGCTTCTCATCAACGAAGTCATCTATGCGGAAATGGCCGGACACGTATCAAATGAAGCCGAACTCGATGCATCTGTCCAGCAATTCGAGGTAACGCTCGACCGCGCGCCGAAATCCGCGCTATTTCTTGCCGGACAGACATTCCGTCGATACCGGCGCATGGGTGGCATTCGCACTGGCGTTCTTGCTGATTTCTTCATCGGCGCTCATGCGCAGGTCATTGGCTGCCCGGTGCTCACGCGTGATGTGTGGCGGTATCGGACATATTTTCCCAATGTTGAACTCATTACGCCACAGCGATCGTAACGAGCGTCTCACCGCGAAAACTTCTTATACTTGATCCGCTGCGGGATCACCGTGTCCGTGCCCAGCCGCCGCATCTTGTCTTTCTCGTAGTCCTGGAAGTTGCCCTCGAACCATTCGACGTGACTGTCGCCCTCGAAGGCGAGGATGTGGGTGGCGATGCGGTCGAGAAACCAGCGGTCATGGCTGATGATGACGGCGCAGCCGGCGAAATCTTCCAGCGCCTCCTCCAGCGCGCGCAGCGTGTCGATGTCGAGATCGTTGGTCGGCTCGTCCAGCAGGAGAAGGTTGGCGCCGGATTTGAGCATTTTGGCGAGATGGACGCGGTTGCGCTCGCCGCCTGACAAGGTGCCGACCTTCTTCTGCTGGTCGGCGCCCTTGAAGTTGAAGGCCGAGCAATAGCCGCGCGAATTGACCTCGCGCTTGCCGAGCATGAGCTGATCGAGACCGCCGGAGATTTCCTCCCAGACGTTCTTCTTGCCGTCGAGCGAATCGCGCGACTGGTCGACATAGCCGAGATGCACCGACTCGCCGATCTTGATGGTGCCGCTGTCGGGCTTTTCCTGCTCGGTGATCATGCGGAACAGCGTGGTCTTGCCGGCGCCGTTCGGCCCGATGATGCCGACAATGCCGCCGGGGGGAAGCTTGAAAGTGAGATCGTCGATCAGCAGATTGTTGCCGAAGCCTTTGCGCAGGTGCTCGAAATCGACGACGTTCTGACCGAGCCGCTCGGCCACCGGAATGACGATTTGGGCGGTCTGGGTTTGCTTCTCGCCAGCCTTTTTCAGAAGCTCTTCGTAGCGCTCGTAGCGCGCCTTGGATTTTGCCTGCCGGGCGCGTGGCGAGGCGGAAATCCATTCCTGCTCGCGGGCGAGCGTGCGCCGATGCGCGTCCTCCTCGCGGCCTTCCTGTTCGAGGCGCTTGCGCTTCTGCCCCAGCCAGGACGAATAGTTGCCCTCGTAGGGAATGCCGCGGCCGCGATCGAGCTCGAGGATCCAGCTGGTCACATTATCGAGAAAATAGCGGTCGTGGGTGACGATCAGGATGGCGCCCGGATAATTGCGCAAGTGGCCTTCGAGCCACAACACCGACTCGGCGTCGAGGTGGTTGGTCGGTTCGTCGAGCAGCAAGAGTTCCGGCTGCTCCAACAGCAGACGGCACAGCGCGACGCGGCGGCGCTCGCCGCCCGAGAGCTTGGTCACATCGGCGCTGTCGGGCGGACAGCGCAAGGCGTCCATCGCCAGATCGACCTTGGAATCGAGATCCCACAAGCCCTTGGCCTCGATCTCGTCCTGCAACTTGGTCATCTCATCGGCGGTCTCGTCCGAATAATTCATCGCCAGTTCGTTGTAGCGGTCGACGATCGCCTTCTGCGGCGCGACGCCCTCCATGACATTGTCGCGGACGGATTTCGTCGCATCGAGCGGCGGCTCTTGCGGCAGGTAGCCGACGCGGGCGCCCGGCGCCGCCCAGGCTTCGCCGGAATACTCCTTGTCGAGGCCCGCCATGATGCGCAGCAAGGTCGATTTGCCCGAGCCGTTGACGCCGAGCACGCCGATCTTGGCATCGGGGTAGAATTGCAGATTGATATTGTCCAAAACCTTCCGGTTCGGCGGGTAGGTCTTGGTCAAGTCCTGCATATGATAAATGAATTGCCGGGCCATTTTTTTACGGGGTTCTGGTTACGCGCCCTGCCCTCGCTTGCTCGGCCCGCACGGCTTTTGCGCGCGGCATAAGCGTTGAGTGCAAAAGCGCTCATTTCGGGAAAATCTGAGGCTGATGTAGCCAGCCGGCGCGCCGACGGCAAGGACCGGCGGCCATTATACGTCCGGCGGCACGCCGCGACGCACCCGCCATCGAACCGCCGTCCCGATGCTTGGACGACGGTAAAGCCTCATAAAGCCTGATCGCATTTACGACCCGGGTCTGCCGAAATCGCAACAAATTTTAATGATTTCTCGGCGACAATTGGTGTCAAACGCGCGTTTGAAAAAGGCCGGGTCTGCGCCTGCGGGCGGCCTCGGCAAACGGCGACGGGAGTGTTTCATGTGGCGTGATGTGTCCAAAGCCCTTCATGATCTGCGCCGGACCCTGGGTGCCGGGTTCCGCGGCTCTTACCGCCCGGATCTCCATTATATGCGCGGGCCGGGCCCGAAATGGCACGCCAAGCACGCCGGCTTCGTTGCGGCGCCGACGTCCGCCAAACCTTCCCCACTGGCGCGCCAGGACATCGCGGGGCATCGCGCCTAGCCCGATTTCCCGCTGCCGCGGTTGACCCACCCCCTAGGCGCCGGGCCGCTTGTCTTCGGTTAGCTGTTGTGAGACGGCTAAGGCGAATAAGCGCGTCCCAAGGTTGGAAACAAGGCGGGTGGAAACATGGCGTTTCGCTGCGCGATTCTCGACGACTATCAGAATGTGGCGCTAACAGCCGCCGATTGGTCCGCCGTCAAAACCGACCTCGACATCAAGGTTTTCCATGAGCATTTCGGCGGCCCGGATCAAGTCATCGCCGCGCTTCAAGGCTTTCCGATTGTGGTGGCGATGCGCGAGCGCACCGGCTTCCCGCGCCAGGTCATCGAGGCACTGCCCGACCTGAAGCTCCTGATCACCACCGGGCTGCGCAACGCCTCGATCGACACCGCGGCGGCGAAGGCGCGCGGCGTCACGGTCTGCGGCACGCCGGCGTTCGGCAACCCGACTGCGGGCATCGCCATCGGCCTGATGCTCGAACTAACCCGGCATATCGGCTACGAGAACGCTCGCCTGCATGCCGGCGCCACCTGGCAGACCACCATCGGCCCCGACCTGGAAGGCTTGACGCTCGGCACGCTCGGCCTCGGCAAGCTCGGCCTCCGCACCGCCAACGTCGCCAAGGCGTTCGGCATGAAAGTCATTGCCTGGAGCCAGAACCTGACGCCGGAGAAATGCCAGGAGGCCGGCGTCGGCTATGCCAGCAAAGAAGAGCTGTTTCGCCAGTCCGACTTTGTCACGCTCCACGTCGTGTTGTCACAGCGCACGCGCGGCATCGTCGGCGCCGCCGAACTCGCTTTGATGAAGCCTTCCGCTTTCCTGATCAACACCTCGCGCGGCCCGTTGGTCGACGAGGCGGCGCTGGTCGCGGCACTGCGCGACAAACGCATCGGCGGCGCCGGCCTCGACGTGTTCGATGTCGAGCCGCTGCCGCTCGATCATCCGTTGCGCAAGCTCGACAATGTCGTGATCACGCCGCATATCGGCTACGTCACCGAGCAGAATTACCGGGCCTATTTCACCGGCGTCATCGAAGACATCCGCGGTTTCCTCGACGGCAAACCGGTGCGGGTGGTGACCTAAGATTATGAGCGACGACAAGCTCATCGACCTGTACTGCCACATCTATCCCGAGCGCTTTTTTCAGGAGATGAATAAGACCGCGCCGCAGCTCGGCAACATTGCCCAGCGGTTGCGCGGCGTGAAGAAGATTTACGATCTCGATGCGCGCTTTCGCGAGATGGACGAATTCGGCGATTACCGCCAAGTGATTTCCTTGCCGAACCCGCCGATCGAGGATTTTGCAAAGGGCGGCGCCGGGCTCGCCTTGGCGCGGGTCGCCAACGATGCCATGGCGGAGCTGTGCCAAAAGCATCCGGACCGCTTTGCCGGTTTTGTCGCCGCGCTGTCGCTGACCGACGTGATGAGCTCGATCGAAGAGGCCAAGCGGGCGATCAAGGAGCTCGGCGCTTGCGGCGTACAGATATTCTCGCCGCTGGCCGGCCGCCCGCTCGACGAGCCGGTATTCGAGCCGCTCTACGCCGCCATGGCGCAACTCGACCGGCCGATCTGGCTGCATCCGGCCCGCACCGCGGCGATGCCCGATTATCCCGCCGAACAAAAATCGCGCTTCGAAATGTGGTGGTGTTTCGGATGGCCCTACGACACTTCGGTCGCCATGGTGCGGCTGGTGTTGTGCGGCGTGTTCGACCGCTACCCCAATTTGAAGATCATCACCCACCATCTCGGCGGCATGATTCCCTATTACGACGGCCGCGTCGGCCCCGGTCTCGACGTACTCGGCGCCCGCACCAGCGATGAAGATTATTCGAAAATTCTGCCGTCGCTCAAACGTCCGCACCTCGACTATTTGCACGACTTCTATGCCGACACCGCGATGTTCGGCGGCGGCGTCCATGCGCTGCGTTGCGGGCTGGAATTCTTCGGCGCCGATAAGGTCGTGTTCGCCACCGACACCCCGCTCGGCCCGATCAAGCCCGCGATCGACGCGCTCAAGGCGCTCGATCTCGCCGCGGCCGACCGCCGCAAGATTTTTTCCGGCAATGCCGAAATATTGCTCAAAATAAACTCGCGCTGAGACGAGACAGCGGAAACCGCGCGGCGTCCGCCAGCCCGGGGGCCGCGGTGCGGCGGCGGGCCGCCTTGTGGCCCATCCGAAAATAGGTCAGTCTGACCGCAATAAAGAAAATTGGGAGGAAGCCCTACAGCAAAGCAAAGCTCGGCTTCGAAAGTGCGGTCGCGGCGAATAGCCCGGCCGTTGCGAATAATTGTGCCGTAAAGCAACAAGCAGGGAGGCTTGAAATGGCAATGATTCATCGCTCGATCGGCCGTCGCGCCCTCATTAAGTCCGGACTTGCGCTCGGCGCCAGCCAGGTGATCGGCGCACCCTTTATCGTCGCGTCGCGCGGCGACGTGCCGGTCAAAATCGGCATGGTCGATCCGCTCACCGGCGTATTGTCGGCCTTGGCGCAAAGCGAAGTCGACGGCGCCAAATACGCCGAAGCCGAAATCAACAAAATGGGCGGCATTCTGGGCCGCCAAGTCCAGCTCCTGGTCGAGGACTCGGCCAACGACGTCGGCACCGGCGTGCAAAAGACCCGCAAGCTCATCGACCGCGACAATGTCGACGTGATCTTCGGTGACGTAAATTCCGGCATCGCTTATGCGATGTCGCAGGTCACCAATGAGAAGAAAGTGTTCCATTTGGTGCTCGGCGGCCATACCGATCCCATCACCGGAACCGACTGCAAATGGAATGTGTTCCGGGTCTGCAACACCACCAGCATGGACGCCTCGGCGGTGACCCCGGAACTGGTCAAGCGGTTCGGCAATAAATGGTTCTTCATCACGCCGGATTATGCCTACGGCCATACGCTGCAAGATGCGTTTATCAAGGCCCTAAAGAAACACGGCGGCACCTACGACGGCGACTATTTGCCGATCAACGCCACCGATTTCTCGGCCACGCTGATCAAGGCCAAGGCTTACAAGCCGAACGTGTTGCTCAACAATATGGGCGGATTGACGCAAATCAACTGCATGAAGCAATTCACGCAGTTCGGCATGCAGAAAGACATGGCGCTCGGCGGCGCCTTGTTCGAGCTGGAAACGGTCAAGGCGCTGTCGCCGGAAGCGCAGACCGGTTGGTGGGACATGGAATGGTGGTGGGATCAGCCGACGGTGCCGGAGGCGGTCAAGTTCGTCGCCGACTATCGCGCGGCGACCAACAAGACGCCCTCGGCGCGCGACTGGTTCGGCTATGTCGGGGTCCATACCGTGCGGCTCGCCGCCGAGAAAGCGAAATCGCTGGAAGGTCCGAAACTGGCCGCGGCGTTGGAGGATTTGGAACTGCCGCCGGAAATCGCGCTGCAGCCGGGCAAGGTGCGCTACCGCGCCGGCGATCACGAATTGATGGCGAATATCTTCGTCGGCGAGATGCATCCGCCAAAGGGCAATCCCGACAACGTGTTCAGCGTCGCGGCGCTGGTACCGGGCGAGGCCGCCGCCGGGACGGTTGACGACACCGGATGCAAGATGGGCCGTCCGGCCTGACCCCGCCAAAACCGCTCCGCTCCGCCGACGGGCCTAAGGCCCGCGCCGGGGCGGGCGGGTTTGCTGTCGCGCGATCTCGAGCAAAGAGCGGCCGATGCTGCAAGTCGTCTTGTTCAACGTCACCAATGGGCTGATCATCGGCGCGTTCTATGTGCTGATGGCGCTCGGTCTGTCGCTGATCCTGAACCTTTCCAACGTCATCAATTTCGCGCACGGCAATTTTCTGGCGCTCGGCGGTTATCTGGCGTTCATGCTGGCGCCCAGCATCGGTTATTGGGGCGCGCTCATCATCTCGCCGCTGTTGGTGGCGCTGATCGGCGTCGTGGTCGAGCGGCTGATGCTGCGCCGGGTCTACAATCGCGACCCGGTCTATAGCCTGTTGTTCACGTTCGGGCTGGCCTTCGTCATGCAGGACGCGGCGCGGTATATTTGGGGCCCGAACGGGCTGCCGATGGGCCTGCCGGCCATTCTGGCGCAGCCGCTCAGCGCCGAACTTTTTTTCATCACCTGGTACCGGATTTTCATGGTGGCGATCGTCATCGTCACCGTGATCGGGCTGTTCGCGTTCCTGCGCTACACCCGCATCGGGCTGCGCATCCGGGCCGGCACGCTCGATCTCGAAACGGTGGCGACGCTCGGCATCAATGTTTCGCTGCTGCGCACCTTTAATTTCGCGGTCGGTTGCATGCTGGCCGGCCTCAGCGGCGTGCTCGCCGCCGGACAGATCGGCCTTAATCCCAATATGGGCGACGACCTGTTGATGCCGAGCTTCATCGCCATCATCATCGGCGGTGTCGGCAGTCTGACCGGCACCTTGTTCGGCGGACTGTTGATCGGCCTGGCGGCGGCGCTGACGACGGTAGTCTATCCTTCCGCCAGCGAGGCGGTCATCTACGTCATCATGATGCTGGTGCTGCTGCTGCGGCCGCGCGGTCTGCTCGGCGAAGAGGGCATGATGTCATGAGCGCCCCGGTCGGCATCGTCACCGCCATCCCCGCGGCCGCGCAAACCGCGAAAGTCAACGCGTCGGCGTTGCGACGCTGGCTGCCGGTCATCGTCATTTGGGCGGCCTTGATCGCCGTGCCGTTGTGGCTGCCGCTGGTCGGCGGCTACACCGCGCTCGCCGGTCGCGTGCTGGTGCTCGGTCTGGCCGCGATGGGTCTCAATTTGCTGCTCGGCTTTACCGGCGTGCTGAGCTTCGGCCACGCCGCCTATTTCGGACTCGGCGCCTATGGCGCCGGCCTCACGCTGCGCTATCTGGTGCACAGCACGCCGCTCGCGATGCTAGCCGGAACGCTGCTCGGTGGCCTCGCCGGCATGGTGTTCGGCTCGCTCATCGTGCGCCGTCGCGGCGTCTATTTCGCGATGTGCACCATCGCGTTCGGGCAGATTTGCTACTACGTTGCCTATAGCTGGAACGGCTTTACCGGCGGCTTCGATGGCTTGCGGAATTTTCATCGCGAGCCGATCGGTTTCGGACTGCTCACGCTCGATATTACCGACGGCGGTGCGCGGTTCTACTATTTCATCGTCGCGGTCTTCGCCATCGCCGTGACGCTGATGGGGATTCTGATCCGTTCGCCGTTCGGCCGCACCCTGCGCGCCATCCGCGAGAACGAGCGCCGCGCCCGCTTTCTCGGCATTAGGATCGAACGGCACATCTGGCTGTCGTTCTCGATCTCCTGTTTCTTCACCGCGCTGGCCGGCACGCTATACGCGCTGCTCAACAATTTTGCCGATCCCTTAGCGCTGCATTACTCGCTGTCGGGCTATTTCGTGATCATGGCGGTGATGGGCGGCATGCGCACGTTCTGGGGTCCGCTGTTGGGCGCCGCTGTATTTGTCGTGCTGCAGGATTACATTTCATCGATGACGGTGAATTGGATGTCGTTCATCGGCGTGCTTTTCATGTTCGTCGTCCTGTTCTTCCCGCGCGGACTGCTCGGCATGTGGCAGTGGCGAAGTCCGGCCTGACATGCTCGAGATTCGCAACGTCTCAAAAATGTTCGGCCGGCTGGTGGCGGTGCAGGACGTATCGCTGTCCGTCGAACCCGGCGAGTTGCGCGCGATCATCGGCCCCAACGGCGCCGGCAAAACCACCTTCTTCAATATGATCAGCGGCTTTTTTGCGCCGTCGCGGGGCACGATCGCGTTCGACGGCCAGGACGTGACGCAGCTGCCGGCCTATCGCCGCGTCGAACTCGGCGTGGCGCGCACCTTTCAGATTACCGAGGTTTTCCCCGAGTTCTCTGTCCATGAGAACGTGCTGAGCGCGGCGGAAGTGGCCGCCGGCCAGCACTTGCGGATGTGGACGACGCGCGCCGAGAAAGCCCGGACCGAGGCGGTCGTCGCCGAAATGCTGGCGCTGGTCGGGCTGTCCGGCAAAGCCGATCGCATGGTCGGGGAATTGGCGCACGGCGACCAGCGCGCCACCGAAATCGCGATGGCGCTGGCGCTACGGCCGCGGCTACTCCTCCTCGACGAGCCGACCGCCGGAATGAGCGACCAAGAGACCTATGAGATCACCGGTCTGATCCGCCGGCTGCATCGCGACAACAAATTCACCATTGTGTTGATCGAGCATGACATGCGGGTGGTGTTCCATCTGGCCGACCGTATTACCGTGCTCGATGGCGGCCGCATGCTCGCGGAAGGAACCCCGCAAGAGATCGCGGCCACCGCGGCGGTTCAGGCCGCCTACCTCGGCGACGCCGCTTAGCGCCGTGCCGGGTGGCGCGGCCTATCCGGCCAATTTGAAAAAGCCGACGTCGATGACGCCGAAGCGAAATCCGATTTCGCAATAGACCAGATAATATTCCCACATCCGCCGAAAGCGCTCGTTAAAGCCGAGCGGCTCGATCGCCGGCCAGGCCCGGAGAAATCTGAGGCGCCATTCGCGCAGCGTTTTGGCGTAGCTGTCGCCAAACGATTCGTGATGGACCAATTTGAGGCCCGCGCGCTCGGCCTCGCGCGCAATGATCGACGCGGTCGGCAATAGGCCGCCCGGAAATATATGGCGCTGAATGAAATCCGCACGATGGCGATAGGCGGCAAAGCGGCTCTCGTCGATGGTAATCGCTTGCAGCAAAACAATGCCGCCGTCGCGCAGCGAAGCACGCAATTTGGCGAAATAGACCGGCCAAAAGCGCTCGCCGACCGCCTCGACCATCTCGATCGAGGCAATGCGGTCGTAGCGGCCGTCGACGTCGCGATAGTCCAGCAGACGAAAATCGGCGCGTCCGCGTGCGATCGGCCCGGCCAAACGCGCCTTCGTATAGGCCAGTTGCTCCGACGACAGCGTCACGCCCGACACGGTGGCGCCGTGGCGGCGAACGAGCGGCTCGGCAAGCGCGCCCCAGCCGCAGCCGATCTCGAGCACGCGTTCGCCGCCGTCGAGCTCGAGCAGCGTCGCCGCCCGATCGAGCTTGCGCTGTTGCGCCGTTTCGAGCGAGTCGCCCGGGGCGTACAGCGCCGACGAATAGTTCATGCCGCGGTCGAGCCAGGGCAAAAAAAACGCATTGCCTAGATCGTAATGCGCGGCAATGTTGCGCCGGCTGCCGCTTCGAGTGTTGGCGCGCCACCAATGCAACAGCCGTTGCCGGACAAGGCTGAGCCAGCCGTCCGATCGCGCGATCAAGACGCTCTCGTTGCGCATCAGCAATTCGAGCAAGACATCGAGGTCCGGCGTCGTCCAGTCACCGTCGAGGTATCCGTCGGCGAAGCCATGATCGCCGTCGAGCAGCATCCGCCACAGGGCGCGCCAGCGCTGGACCGCTAAAGTCGCATCCGGCCCGGCCTGATCGCCCTGGCGCAGGATCGCTTGGCCGTTCGGCAGCACCAGCCGCAGCCGGCCCGCCGGCAATCGCGGCAGCGCCCGATCGACCAGGCGGGCGATCGCGCCGCGGCGCCGCCGGGTTTGCGCCGAGCGGTCGTCACCGACAAATGTTTGTCCAGCCGAATTCATGCCGAAGAGCCTTTGGCGCTGACGATGGAAACCGGGAGATGCGGCGGAGCGGGCCGCACGCGCAGCCTCACACCCTTGAGCAGCAGGCGGAGCGCATGCCAGTGAATAGCGCCGATGACTTTCAGCGTGAGCAGCGGATACGTCGTTACGGCGCGCAGCAACGCCAGATCGGTCAGCGCGACCGCATCGCCACGCAGCGCGGCGACCAGCATCAAGCCATCCTTGTCGGCGGTGCGGATCGCGACGGAGACGCGCGCGTCGGGAGCGACGACCCGAAACGCGTAGGTCATAT
>Ga0181525_10003974_pt1 | contig 11522 bp, 11 predicted proteins | sample PEATcosm2014_Bin_48_FD_121100 | JGI IMG/M metagenome (GOLD analysis project Ga0181525, IMG submission 121100) | Peatland microbial communities from MTU Mesocosm Facility, Houghton, MI, USA - PEATcosm2014_Bin06_10_metaG | ecosystem: Environmental > Terrestrial > Soil > Wetlands > Peat | place... | reverse complement strand
TGGGATGCTTGCGGCGAACCGCCACAGCAGCCTGCGGGCCGCGGGCACCGGCGCCGGGAGCCGCTCGATGGCCTCGGCCACCCGGATGGCGCCCGTCAGGAAATCGACGCGCGGGGACAGCGATCCGATGACACGGACTTCCATAGGCCAGGTAGATATGGCGAGCAGGCCACGTGCGGGAGCGAGCAGGTCGGCGGTCAGCGCGGCGCAGAGGTAGTAGGGGCGGGCGAACGGGGCCGCCCGGAACGAGCGCTCCTCGTCGCGCTTGAGGCTGGTCAGGCGGGCGGTCGGGAACGTGGTGGCAAAGAACGCCTCGTGCACCGTGGCGATGAGCCTGGGGGCGGCGGGCACCGTGAGCAAGCTGAGGGCCTGGTAAACCTGGTCGCGGAGTGGTAGCAGGGGGGAGCGGGTTTCAGTCTCGGTTTCTTCGGCTTCGGGGCGGGGGCGGTCGGCCGCGGGTGTTGGCTCGGCCTCTGCCTCAGCGGCGGCAAGGGCGGCGTCCCAGGCCTGCTCCGCTTCCCGCAGGTCGCGGCGCAGGGCGCTGGCACGGTCCCGGTTTCCGGCCAGGACGGCCTCGCGGACGGCGGTCCGCAGCCGGGCGATACGGCGCTCGAGGGACTGAACGGAGTCGGTCATGGGGATTGACAGTAGCAGGATCCAGTTAGTTCCAGCAAGTTCCAGTAACTTCACGATCGGTGCGGTCTGCCGCCCTCGGCCGTCCTGACTCGCGCCGCACCGGAGAGTTACCGGCGATCGGGACGCGCACCACCGTTCGTTCGGCTGAAAGAAAGGGCGACCCCCGTCGCAGGGCGCGCCCGGCTACGGCGGGCGGCCGGTGACGGCCTCAGGGAACCAGTTCGTGGAGGTACTGGGGGAGCATGCGGCGCCAGGTGGGCCACTCGTGGTCCCAGCCTGGGCCCCAGTTGTCCACGCGGTTGGGGATGCCCTTGGCGCCTAGGACGTCGGCCAGCCGCCAGGATTCGCTGACGTCTTCCCACTCGCCTTCCCCGGCGGCGAGGATGATCCAGCGCTGGCGGAGGCGCTCCAGCTGCGGGCCTTCCAGGCCGGGCAGGAACTGCAGCGGGGCGGAGAAGTACAGGTCCTGGTTCCACGCCTCGTTGTAGAAACGCTCGATCCGGTACGTGCCGCTCATCCCGATGGCGGCGCCGAAGACGTCCGGGTAGCGGCATAGCGCGGCCACCGCGTTGAACGCGCCGATCGAGGCGCCGGTGGTGATGATGTCGATGGGCTGGCCGCCGAGATCGGCGTGGATGGCCGGGACCACCTCCCAGCGGACGAACTCGTGGAACTGGTTGAGCAGCCACAGCCGGTACTCCACCGAGCCCGCCTTGCTCACCATCGCCTGGCCGGCCACGCTGTCGACCGAGTACAGCTTGATCCGGCCGTCGGCCAGCAGCGGGCCGCACGCGTCGACGAGGCCGTACCGTTCGATCTCCCCGGCGTCGCCGCCTGCCGAGGGGAAGACCAGCACGGGCCGGCCGAACAGGCCCCACCGGACCACGGTGACGTCCTGCTGCAGCCGGTCGGAATACCACCGCTCGGAGACCCTGAGGTCGTCAGTCATCGCAGGCGATCCTTCACTCGTAGTAAAACTTCTGCTGGCCGGGGAAGATCCAGGACAGGCCGGCCCGCAGCCGGTCGCGCCAGTTCTCCCAGCTGTGCCCGTCGCGCGCCTCGACGTAGCGGACGGCCATCCCGGCGCCCTCGAACACCGGGACCATGGACCGGTTCGGCACGATCAGCGGCTCGTAGATGCCGCAGCTGATGAACATCCGGTCGGCGACCCGGCGCGGGGCGGCGCGGTACCTGTTGATGAACCGCACCACCGGCTCGAACGGCGGGCCGCCGCCGTGATCGCGGCCGATGTCGGTGAAGACGAACGACCCGGACTGCACCAGCAGCGACCCGTACACGTCCGGGTAGCGGTAGGCGGTGGCCAGCGAGGCCACGGCGCCGAAGCTCGCGCCCATCAGGCACCGGCCGGACGGCTGTTTCGCCAGCGGGAGCTCTGCCTCCAGCCGCGGCACCAACTCGGCGGTCAGGTACCTGGCGTGCGCGGCGGAGTTGGCGTACTCGGCCAGGCGGTCGCCTGGGTAGGAGAACGCGGCGACCATCTCGGCCACGTCGAGCCGGTGGATGAGGTTGTCAAGGACGGTCTTGGCCGCCGCGTAGTTCAGGTAGTCGCCGCCGTCGTGCACGATCAGCAGCGGGTAGCGGGCGCTGCGCCGGAACCGGGCCGGCAGGTACAGCGTGACCTTGGCGTCCCGGCGCAGCGCGCGGCTCGGCACCACCATGTCGACCAGCGACCCGGGCCGCGCGTCCGGGTCGGGCACGGTCCAGTCCGGTATCTGGTACCCGGCGGCGTAGCACACCGACGAGCTGCCCACCGGGCTGTGCGCGAGGTTGGGGTTCAGCGGGTCGTTGAACCGCTCGGGCTGACCGCCGCGCACGACTTCCAGCTGGTACTCCACCCGGGATCCCTCGGGCAGCTCCAGGACCAGGTGCCACAGGTCGGTGCCGTGCAGCCGGCGCAGCGGCGGGCGATTGGGCAGCCCGAAGATCCGGTGGATGAGGAAGACCTCGTCCGCCTCGCCGCGGTACAGGAACGTGCAGCGGGGGCCCTCGATGATCGGCACCTGGTGCCTGGCCAGGAAGCGGTCCACGGCGGCCGCGTCCAGCGGCCCGCGGTCACGCAGCCGGTTGATCGCCAGCTTGCGGCTCATGGTGACGGGCGGGCCGACGGCGGTCACGCGGCCTCGCTGACGGCGTGGCCGTCTTCGGCGAGGACCCGGGTCCCTGGCGGCCAGGTGCCGTCCGAGCCCAGGTCGAGACGGGTGCCATTTTCAAGGAGGATGCACCGAGCAGGCGCGAACCGCCGCGCGAAGACCGCCATCCGCGGGGCGTCGTCGAGCAGCAGCCTGGCCCTGGCGTGCGGCAGCAGCACCGCGTCGCGGACCAGGCTCAGGCCGCTGCCCCAGACCTCGGGCTGGCCCGGGCCCTGCGGGGCACGGTCGTGGAACAGCACGATCCGGTCGGTCAGCGCCATGGCGCCCGCTGACCAGGCGATCACCGGCGTCCCGTTCAGCGCCGCCGCCACGTTGAACAGGTGCAGCACCTCGGCCAGCACGCCCACGTGCCCGCCCGCGATGACCAGGGCACCGGCCTGCGTCAGGGCGGCCGTCACGGCGGCCCGGTGCTCGGCGATGGCCGGCCGGTCATGCGGCCGCAGCCGGTCGAGGAACTCAAGGCGGGCCTCGTTGCCGCGGCGCAGGTGCGCCGCGTCCAGCTCGCGGACCGCGGCCACGGCCGCGGACACCTCCTCGGAGCGCAGCGCGTCACCGGGCTCGTGGCGCTGCAGCGCGTAGACCGCCTGCAGCGCGTGGTCCAGGCGCAGCAGGTACAGGTCCTGGAGTTCGGCCAGGACGGCGGAAAGCCGCCGCTCGCCTGCGGTGTACTCCGGGTCCCGCTCCTGCACGTCCAGCCAGCGCTGGTATAGCCGCAGGTTGACGTCCCGGCCGCCGAGGCACCGGCTCAGCTCGGGGTCGTCGGCCTCGCGTTCTTGCCAGCCCGCGGTGATGGTGGCGGCCGGTCCGTCTGGTTCGCCGAGCAGCCGGATCGCCGCGTCGAGGGTGGGCCGGCGCTGCGGGCCCAGCAGGATGATCCTCACAATCACCCTCACTGGGCGTAGACGTGCAGCGTGCGCCCCACTGTGTCGAGCATGCCGCGCAGCGCGTCGTAGTCCGGATGGCGCATCCGGACGTACGCGTTGGCCATGTACCCGGCCTCCACACCCTGAGTGGGCGTGCCGGGCGGCGGCAGGTGCGCGTCGATCACCCACTCGCCGAACTGCTGCTGCAGCTCGTCGACGCCGCTGTAGCCGCTGATCGCGCCGTCCCGTTCCGGGCGCAGCGCCACGATCCCGCTGGCGAACCGCCTTGACGGGGCCGCGCTGGTGCCGCCATGGACGATCGCGTCGGCCCACTGGCGGTACAGGTCGATGTCGTTGCCCGCCGAGTACAGGTCCCAGGCGCCCACGCCCGGCGGCCGGCAGCCGATCTCGGAGAACCTCAGCCCCTTGGGGCCGAAGAACCACTCCATGTGCGTCGCCGACGTGCCGATGCCGAGCGCGGCGATGACGCGCCGGCCCATCTCGCGCAGCTCGCCGTACTCCGGCGCGATGTCGATCCGGTTGGTGGAGATGAACTCGGGCGATATCCAGCGGGTCCGCATCGCCTCGAGCACGTTCGGGTAGTAGTGCGAGGCGAAGTCGAGCGCCACCTGGCCGTCGACCGTGATCGTGTCGTAGAAGCCCTCGTGGCCCTCGACGAACTCCTCGACCGCGACCGACTCGACGCCCTGGCCGCCGAACACGCCCAGGGCGTGGTCCAGCTCGCCATCGTTATCGACGCGGACGGTACCGGACGCACCGGCGCCGCTGCGCGGCTTGACGACCAGCGGGTAGCCCACCTGCTCGGCGAACGCGTGCGCGTCCTGCGGGCTCGCGACCGCGGCAGAGGCGGCGGTCGGCACGCCCACCTCGCGCAGCGCTTCCTTCATCGACGGCTTATCCCGGCACAGCCAGGCGGTGCGCACCGAGGTGCCGGGGATCGTGCACGCCTCGCGGACCTGAGCGGCGGGCATGGTGTGCGCCTCGATCGTGGCCTCGAGCCTGTCCACCCACAGCTTGTCCTGCACCCAGCGGACGGCGCCGGTCAGCGCCTCGACGTCGATGACCGACGCGATCTGCTCGTAGTGGTGCAGCCAGCCCCTGAGCTGGTCGTCGAACGAGTCCTTCGGATACTCGCCGATGCCGGTCACGGTCGCGCCCGCCTCGGCGAGCGCGCGGACGAACTGGCGCTGGTTGTTCGGGAAGAACGGCTCGACGAAGATCACGTTCATGCCTGGAATGGTAGACCGGAACGCACGGCCCAGGGCGGGCCGCCCGGGCCGGGCTTGGTGACCTGGAGATTCGCCACCGCGCACCGTTAGTGGTCTTATCGGGGCATGGCCTATCGCGTTCGCCGCCGCATCCCGCACTGGCGGCGCGCGGTGATCGGAGGGATCCTCGCCGCGGTTGCGGCCGCCGCCCTTGGCTGGTCTGGGGCCGTAGCAGGCCTGGCCATCGGCCCGGCCGGCCTGGTGACCGCGATCGGTTCGGCCGGCGTCAAGGGGGTGGCGTTCAGCCCGGACGGCAGGCTGGTCGCGGCCGGCTACGGCGATGGCACGGTGCGGTTGTGGGACGTGGCTACCGACCAGGTCAACGGTCCGGCTCTGCAGGTCGGCTCCGGTCCGCAGGGCGGCGTCAACGGGGTCGCGTTCAGCCCGGACGGCACGCTGCTGGCCGACGCTGACGCCGACGGCACCATCGGACTGCGGGATCCGGTCACGGGGCAGCTGGCCCTCTCGCCGCTGCAGGCCGACAGCGGCGTGAACGGGCTGGCGTTCAGCCCGGACGTCGGGGTACTGGCGGCCGGCTACGGCGACGGCACCATCCGGCTGTGGAATCTGGCCACCGGGCAGGTCTACGGTCCGGTCCTGCGGGTCGGCTCCGGTCCGCAGAGCGGCGTCAACGGGGTCGCGTTCAGCCCGGACGGCGGGCTGGTCGCCGCCGGTTACAGCGATGGCACGGTGCGGCTGTGGAACGTGCTTACCGATCAGGTCTACGGTCCGGTCCTCCGGGACGGCCCCGGGCCGCAGGGCGGGGTCAACGCGGTGGCGTTCAGCCCCGACGGCAGCCTGCTTGCCGCTGGCTACGGCGATGGCACGGTGCAGTTGTGGGACACCTTCACGGGCCGACCGACCCGGCCGCCGCTGCAGGTCGGCAGCGGCGTGAACGGGGTGGCGTTCAGCCCCGACGGCACCCTGCTGGCCAGCGCCGACGCCAACGGAACGATCGGACTGTGGGATCCGGCCACGGGCCAGGCGACCCGGGCGCCGCTGCAGGTCGGCAGCGGCGTGAACGGGGTGGCGTTCAGCCCCGACGGCAAACTGCTGGCCAGCGGCGATGCCAACGGCACGGTCAAGCTGTGGAATACGGCCGGCGACGAGCCCGCCGCGCCTCTTGGCGGCCGGATCATCCTGCTCGCCGCCGTGTTGGGCGTCGCCCTGGCGGTAGTGGCAGTGACGATAACGACGCGCGATATCTGGCGCGCGAGGCCCGGCCGTCCCAACCCCGGGAGGAAGTAATGCAGATCGCGCTCGCAGTGGCAATGCTGATCGTCGGGATCGCGGTGCTGTACGTGGCGGCCACCGTGAGCATACGGACCAGGAAGACCACCGCTCCGCTCGTGGACCGTGCGGTCAAGGAAATGTCCGTGGAGATTCAGGCGGTTGCGGACGAGCTCAGAGGACAGCTCCAGACGATCGCGGCTGAGCTGCGGCGAGATAGGGAGCAGGCGAGGCTGGAGGACAGGAAGATCCAGGGCCGTCTGGACCACGCGGACAGGCAGATTGCCAATATGTCCGAGCGGATCTTGACCGAGTTCGCCGCGCTCAGGCGCCTTGGCGAGCAGGTCGGCGCACGGCAGGATCAGGTGCCTGGTGTGCCTGGTGTGCCTGGTGTGCCTGCGGGACCGTCGGCGCGCCCGGTGGACTGGGCGGCCGCGCCGGTCCTTCCGCCCGCGAGGGCCGTGCCGGAGCCCCAGCCCGGGCCAACGGACACGGACCCGGACTGGCCTACGAATCCGGTCGCAAGAAGACCGGGTTCCTGGTGACTGGAAGCAGCGCCACCTGATCACGTCCGGAGGCGTGAAGCTACGGTGTGATCTCATGCGCGAGATTTACCTGACGTACCTGAACCGGGCGGATGTCGAGGCGGCCGCGCTGAGCGATGCGGAGATCCTCGAGACGATCGAGGGCAGCCTCGCGATGCAGGGGCGGGGCGAGACCGTGATCGAGCCGCGGACTCACCTGGAGCCGAAGTCGGGCGTGGCTGGGCACTTCAACGTGCTCAGAGGATGGATCGGCGGCGGGCCCAGCGGCGGGCCCGGTGTGGCCGGGGTGAAGGTCATCGGGGATTTCGTCGAGAACTACCGGCAGGACCTGCCGTCGGAGCTTGGGCTGCTGTGCCTGTTCGACCCGGGGACCGGGGCCCCCATCGCCGTCCTCGACGGGAGCGGCATCACCGAGATACGGACCGGCGCGGTGACGGCTGTCGGGGCGAAGTACCTGGCCAGGCCGGGCGCCAGGACTCTCGGCCACATCGGGGCGCGCGGGACCGCCTACTGGAACGTGCGGCTGCTTGACTCACTGTTCGGTTTCGAGACGATCCGGGTGCATTCGCGCCGTCAGGACAGCCGCGAGGATTTCGCCCGGCGGCTGTCTCGCGATCTCGGCAAGGAGGTCGTCCCGACCGCGGACTGGCGATCGTGCGTCGAGGACGCGGACATCGTCGTCGAGGCCTCCAGGCTCGCCGAGCCTTCGCCTATGTTGCGGACCGAGTGGATCAAGCCGGGGTCGCTTGTCATCCCGTACGGGACGATGAGCGCCGTGGAGCTGTCCCTCACCGACATCATGTCGAAGATCGTGGTCGATGACTGGGGCCAGTGCGCGACCGGGAAGTTCGGGGCGCTGCGCGCGCACGTCGAGGCGGGCAAGCTGACGCAGGCGGTGCTGCACGCGGAACTCGGGCAGATCGTCGCCGGGCTGCGGCCGGGCAGGGAGGATGAGTCGGAGACGATCCTGTTCTGGCACCGCGGGCTGTCGCTTTCCGACATCGCGCTCGGGCGTGCGATCCTGGCCAAGGCCGCTGTGCTGGGGGTCGGTCAGAGGCTGCGGTACGCATGAGCGAGCCCTCCTACACGCTGGGCTCGGCGCGGCTGACGGTGGCCGACGTGGTGCGGGCGTCGCGTGGCCCGGTTCGCCTCGCGCTGACGGCCGAGGCCAGGGCGCGGATGGAGGCGGCCAGGGCGGTCGTCGATGCCCACCTCACCAGCGAGGCTCCCGTGTACGGCCTGAACACCGGCCTGGGCGCCAACGTGGGGTACCGTCTTCCGCTCGATCAGATCTCGGGGTTCCAGGAGCAGCTGATCCGCGGCCGGGTGATCGGCGTCGGCGATCTGCTGCCTGCCGAGACCTGCCGGGCCGCCCTGTTCTGCCGCACGGCGGGGCTCGCGCTGGGCGGCGCCGGCATCTCGCTCGACGTGCACGAGCTGATGATGGCGATGCTCTCGCGTGACGTGACGCCGGCGATCCCGTCCCGCGGCTCGATCGGCGCAGGCGATCTCGGCCTGATGGCGAGCATCGCGGCTGTGATGATCGGACGCGGCGAGGCGGTCCACGCGGGCCGGCTGCTGCCGGGCGGCGACGCGCTGACGGCCGCCGGGCTTCGGCCCGTCGCCCTCGGCGCCAAGGACGGGCTGGCGCTTGCCAACGCCTCGGCGGTCACCGCCGCCATGGCCTCGCTCGCGCTCGACGCCGCGCGAACGGTGCTTTTGGTTCAAGCAGCAGTGGCCGGCTTCGCCTGCGACGGCTATGCGGCGAACCCGCGCATCTTCGACGCCAGGCTCGCCGACGCCCGGCCGGCCCGTGGACAGCAGGACGCGGCCGCGCTCTACCGCCGGGCGCTCGAGGACAGCAGTTCTTACACAGCGGGAGCTGCCGGACGCGTGCAGGACGCGCTCTGCTTTCGCACGCTGGCGCAGGTCACGGGGACGGCGCTGGCCGCCTTCGCGGACGCTCGCGACGCGGTGGAGACGGAGCTGAACTCGGCGGCCGACAATCCGTTGGTCCTCGTCGAGACCGGCGAGATCTACTCGTCGGCCAACTTCCACACTCCGGCGATCGCGCTGGCCTTTGACGCCCTCGCCATCGCCATGAGCTACGTCGCGACGGCTTCTGCCTATCGGTCGATCAAGCTCATGACCGGTCGGCTGACCGGGCTGCCCGACTACCTCACACCGGTCGGCGGGGCGTCCGCCGGCTTCGTTCCGCTGCAAAAGACGATCTCCGCGCTCGCGGCCGAGGTCCGGATGAAGGCGTACCCGGCCAGCCTGGACGCCATCGGTGTGTCGGACGCCGTCGAGGACCTGGCGCCGCAGACGCCGCTGGTCATCAGGAAGTTCAGCGAGCAGCTTGACGTGCTGCGCTGGCTGATCTCCATCGAGGCGCTGACGGCGGCGCAGGCCTGGGACCTTCGCGTTGCCGCGGCCGGCGCCGGGGTTGGGGTCGGCGAGACGCGGCTGGGGCGGGCCGGGCGCGAACTCGAGCCGATCGTGCGTTCGGCGGCATCGTTCCTGGACGAGGACCGGGAGACCGGCCCCGACGTGACGGCGGTGCACGAGGCTTTGTGGAGCGAGCGGGCGATCACCGCGGTGGGCACCATCCTCCGCGACGTGCCGTCACCCATTGCTGGGTGGGATGCCACCAGCCGGGTACGGAGTAAGAGCGAGTAGACGGTGGGCGTGGCGGCGTAGCTACGCCCGGCAGGGTATGCCAGACCAGGATTCGTGGTTCCGGCTGTTCGAGTCGCCAGCCCTGGGCCTGTTTTACACCTGTGATGGTGTCGGCATAGTGGGCCGCGGAGCCATCATCAGCAACATTTGCTTCTGCTGCCCCGCAGCAAACTAGATAGGCGGTACCGCCGAATCATACGATTGTGTTATGACACAACCGCATGATCCTGAAGGGCTGCCATCGCCATCTTCGGCGCTCCTGCAACTCGCTCGTCTGAAGGCCGGCATGAGCCAGCGGGAACTGGCCGAACGAGCGGGGGTACCGGTCACGATGATCTCAGCCTACGAACGTGACCAGCGGCAGCCGACCCTCAGCACTTTGCTGAGGCTGCTGCGCGCGGCTGGCTTCGATCTGCGCCTGCACCTAGCCGCCTACGATCCGCATGACGACATACTCGCCGCGCTGGAAGCCGGCCGCTCCGAATCCGAGCGGCTGCGCCGCGACCGGCAGCTTCAGGCATGGCGGCAGGCATCGCCCGCAGAGGATGTGGCGTGAGCGACCGGGAGGCTGCCGGCGGACCCGAACTGGACGCTGCCGCCATAGTCGCCGCGCTGAACCGGCATCAGGTGCGCTATGTCATCATCGGTGCCTTTGCCGCCATTGCGCAGCAGGCCCCGATACCAGCGACGAGAGACATCGACCTGACGCCGGAGGCAAGCCAGGAGAACCTGGCCCGGCTCTCGTCGGCGCTTAAGGAACTCGATGCGCGGATCCGAACCGATGCGGTGCCGGAGGGGCTGCCCTTCAGCCATGATGCCACGTCCCTGGCGGCGGCCGAAGTCTGGAATCTGACCTGTCCTGATGGCGAGTTCGACATCTCTTTCCATCCATCAGGCTTTGAAGGAGGCTACGCTCAGCTCGCGGTCAACGCGCACCGTCTCCGCGTCGGTCAGGTTGAGGTAATCGTCGCAGACCTCGCCGACGTGATCCGGTCCAAGGAGTCAGCCGGACGGCCGAAAGATCTGCGCGTGCTGCCGCTGCTCTATCGGCATCAATCCATGCGCCGGGGCGGGAACGGATGACTGACATTTCGCCGCCGCCGCGATTTGCGGACTCTGCCACTCGAGTGAGGCGGGCTGCTGTCGGCGCCGAGGTGCACTTCTGCTAGCCGCTGCTGCCGAGGTCGCCCGAGGTGGTAGCACCAGCCATTTTGTCGGTGCCCGGTGCGACACTGCGAGTCATGGACACTCTCAGCAACATATCGAGTTCCAGCTACGAGATACCGCTAAGCGAGGCTGATCAGACCGCGCTGCGGCCGGCCTTGCTGCATGATCTCGGGGCCATGCCGTTCGAGTCCGGCGCGCTGATCAGCCGTAGCCTCTGGGTGATCTTCATCGGCGAGTGGGGCGTCTGGACCCATGCGGTCTTGCCTGTCGATAACAGGCAAGACATGCCAGACGGGGAGAGCATCTCCGGCCTGTGCGACTTGGTCGCCAGCCTCATGAGGCCGCCCGTCTGTCACGACGATGAGAAGGCGATGATCGTGCTGCGCAGGCCGGGGCCGGCGGAGATCAGCGAGGCCGATGCGTACATCTTCGGCCTGGTGCGCCAGGCAGCCTCCGGCCGGGAGACCGCACCTTGGACGTTCCATGCGGTGGGGCCGGACGGGATACGGGAGGTAACTGAGCACGAGGCCTCGCAGGCCGCTGCTGGTTGAATCGTGTTCATGCCCCGTAGGTGGCCAGACCACCGGCCCCATGAGCCGGGAGCTAACCTGTGTCATTATCGCTTGCATGGCGGAGTGTGGTCGCATTGATATATGTGGCCGTTGAGCTGGGCGAACGCTCGGTGATGGCACCGTCGCCTAAGCTCGGCCAGGCGCTCACCGGCCGGTGCGTGCTTGCCCGGAGGCAGCGGGCCGCCGGGTTATGCTGCTCGATATGGACATAGCTGAGAGGGGAAGAAAGCCAGCGACTGGCTACCAGCGGCCGTACGCGGTCGCGGAGAGCCTTGACCTGCTGCACGGCCCTTCGTCCGGTATGGTGCGGCTGCCGTCGCACCTGGACTGGTCCGGGCACGCCGAGTATGACCTTGATGCTCCTGGCAGG
>Ga0181525_10003973_pt1 | contig 11523 bp, 12 predicted proteins | sample PEATcosm2014_Bin_48_FD_121100 | JGI IMG/M metagenome (GOLD analysis project Ga0181525, IMG submission 121100) | Peatland microbial communities from MTU Mesocosm Facility, Houghton, MI, USA - PEATcosm2014_Bin06_10_metaG | ecosystem: Environmental > Terrestrial > Soil > Wetlands > Peat | place... | reverse complement strand
GTCGTCGGGGGCGGTCAGGATTACGCCGCTGACTAGCTTGCGGGCTTGGCGGAGGAGGTCGGCGGCCAATTCGATGCCTACGGCGCGGGCGGCGCCTCGGCCGGCTCGTTCCATCTGGCGGAGGGCGTCGGGGGGGATGGTGACGCCCGGGACCTCGTGGGCGAGGTAGTCGGCCTCCTCGAAGCTGCGGAGCGGGGTGACGGACAGCAGGAGGGGGATGTCCTCGTCTTCCAGGGCGGCGACGACGCGGAGCAGGGAGTCCAGCTCGTAGACGGGGCGGCTGACCAGGAAGTGGGCGCCGGCGGCGACCTTGGCCCGGGCCCGGGCGATCTCGGCCTCGGGGTCGCGGGCGCCGGGGTTGACGCGGGCGCCGACGCAGAAGCTGGTTCTCGTGGTCAGCGCGAGGCCGTTGGAGTCGCGGCCCGCGTTCAGGCCGGTGAGCAGGGCGGTCAGGCCCACCGAGTCGACCTCCCAGATGCCGTCGACCGCCGGGTAGTCGCCGAGGACCGGGGGGCTGCCGGTGGTGCAGATCACCGAGCGGATGCCCAGGGCGTGCGCACCCAGCAGATCCGCCTGCAGCATCATGATCGTCTTGTCCCACGTGGTGACGGTGGCGATGGCCTCCACGCCGGCCTGCTGCTGCAGATGCAGGGCCATGTCGAGGGAGTCCATGTGGGTCCGCGAGCTTTCCGGGGGCTGCACGGCGAAGATGCCGATGCCCTGCTGCTGGAGGACCGCGGCGGCCTGGACGGCCTCGCTGGCGCGGCCGCCGGACGGGGCGGCGATCGCGGCGGCAACGACGAAGCGGCGGCTGGCTAGCTGGTCGGCTAGGGTACCGGCGACCGGGCGGGCGGGAGCGGCGGCTCCTTGCTGTTTTGCCGGGCGGCGCTTGCGCGGGCCTTCTTCGGGGCGCACGGCGCTGACGGCGGCGCGGATGTGGGTGGGCGTGGTGCCGCAGCAGCCGCCGACCACCCAGACCCCGGCCTCGGTGAACCTTCTTAGATACCTGGCGAAGTAGCCGCCGTCGATGCTGAACTCGAAACTGCGCGGGCCGGTGCGCCTCGGCTGGCCCGCGTTCGGCTGCGCGCTGACCGGCACCGACGCGTACCGGACCAGGTCCTCGGCCACGGTGAGCATCCGCTGCGGGCCGATCGTGCAGTTGGTGCCGAGCATCGCCACCGGCATTCCGGACAGCACGCCTGCGACCTCGCGCGGGGTCTCGCCGCCCAGGGTGTGCGCGTCGTCGGCGAACGTGGCCTGCGCGATGATCGGTACGTCGGTTGTATCGCTGGCGACGCTGACCGCCTCGACTAGCTCGTCGAGGAAGCCGAACGTCTCCAGGATGATGACGTCGACGCCGTGCAGCGCGCGGATCTGCTCGCGGATCACATCCATGCGTTCGGCGGCACCGGTGCGGCGGCGCTGCCGGGCGGTGACGGCGGGCGAGACGGACCCGGCGACCAGGACCTCGCGGTCGCACTGCTCCTGCGCCGCTCTTGCTATCCGGACGCCGGCCCGGTTGATCTCCTCGACCTTGTCGGGGAAGCCGTGATCGCCGAGCCACAGGCGGTTCGCGCCGAACGTGTTGGTCTGGATGATGTCGGCGCCCGCGGACAGGTAGCTCTCGTGGATCGTGCTGACCAGGCCGGGGTCGGACAGGTTGAGCTCGGGCAGGGCGCGGTCCAGGGCGGCGCCCGCGGCGTGCAGCATGGTGCCCATCGCGCCGTCGCAGACCAGGATGCGCTGGCCGAGGAGTCTGGTCGTCCTGGTTCGTTCGCTTCGGCCGTCGAGGGCGGTCACTGGTCGCCTCCGAGCTCGCCGGGGGCGGTCACGGCTCGTCTCCCAGGGCGTCGAGGATCTCTAGCGCCACCTGGGCGATGAGCCGGTCGGTGTAGTTGTCCAGGCGCAGGCCGGTGATCTCCTCGATGCGCCTGACCCGGTAGGCGACCGTGTTCGGGTGGACGTGCAGGATGCGCGAGGCACGCTGCGGGCTGTTGTTCTCCCTGAAGTAGCAGGCCAGCGTCGTCAGGTACTCCGACTTATGCTCGTGCTCGTGCATGCTGAGCTTGCCGAGCACGTCCGCGGCGAAGCTTCTCAGCTCGGCCAGGTCGGGAACCTGCAGGAGCAGGCGGAGGATGCCGAGGTCGCCGAAGGCCGCGGCGGTACCGGCCCGGCCGAGGCGGCGCAGGGTCTGGGTGGTGCGCTGCGCCTGGGCGTAGGAGCGGGCGACGTCGCGCGGGTCGCGGCAGGCGCCGCCGATGCCGATGACGACCTTCGCGGCGGGGAACAGCTCGCCGAGGCGGGCCAGGCAGGCGGCGGCGAGCTGGCGTGCGTCCAGGCCCGTTGTTGTTACGGCGGTTTCGCCTGGGGACGCGGTGACCACGACCACCTCGGACTCGCGAGCGGAGATGATCGCTTCGGGGGCGCGGGTGGCGACGAAGTGCTCGATGCTCTCCCAGATCCGCTGGCGCTGCGCGGCGGCGTCCTGGGTGGTCGGCAGGTCGAACGCGATCGCCAGCACGTTGTGGTCGCGGGCCGGGTCGTAGCCCAGGTGCGCGGCCCAGCGGCCGGCGTCCGCGTTGTCCCGGCCGCGGCCGAGCAGCAGGCCCTCGACCAGGTCGTCGCGGACCCGGCGGGCGGCGGCGGCGACCACGCGCTCGCGGCCGAGGATGACGCCGCAGATGGTGGCCGCGTGCTCGGTGACCAGCAGGCTCATGTCCTCGCCGAAGAGGTTCTCGGCGGGGTCGATGGTGATGAGATAGTTCGGCACCTCGTCGCCGACGAGGACCGGGGCGACGATGATCGCGGGCATGCCGCCGACCTTCGGCAGCCTTAGCGCGCGCTGGCTCAGCCGTGAGGCGCGCAGTACCTGGCCGAGCCTCGGGTGGACCACATGCTCGCGGACGTCGGCGGCGGCCTTCTCGGCGGGCACGCCGGGGGCCGCGGCGGTCAGCACGTCCATCAGCTGGCTGATCACCGCGACGGTCGCGGAGGTCCGATCGGAGATGAGTCGGACCACGCCAGCCAGGTCGGCGTCCTGCAGCGCGAGGCCGGACAGGTACCTGTACACGGTGACGAGCTCGCGCAGGGCCGCGTTCTCGCGGTCCAGGTGACGCGGGGCGCCGAGGGCGTCTTCGGGCCTTGCCGGGTGCTCCGGTCGTGCCGGGAGGTCCGGCCTTGGGAGGTCCGGCCTTGGGAGGTCCGGCCTTGGGAGGTCCGGCCTTGGGTGGTCGGGGCGCGGCGTGTGGTCCGGGCGGGGGTGCTCGTCGGCGCGAGCTGGCGACCAGTTGGGTACGGCCATATTCGGGATCATACGTCTATGGGGTCGTTTGGTCGTTGTGGCGAAGCACAAACCGCGACCGCGATCACCTGTCTACCTGCGGCGACTTGTCACAATTAAGCCTGTCAGGGGTTGACACTTGACAAGTAGCGCGTCAGGCGTGGAAATTAGCAAACACTAGCGTGTAATTCTTCCAAGGCCCGGAACCCACTGCCAGCGCCGGGCCGAATGCCGTGTCGGCCACGATGATCTCGATGCCGCGGGCCAGCCTCGCCTCGGAGTATAGCGTCTTATCGCTGGTCGACTGGGTGGCTGGCGGCGAGCGCGGCGCCTACCTGGTCGGCGAACGCGATGGCGAGGTGCCGCTGGAAACGGCAGGTCTGCAGGGATAGCAGTCGGCCAGCAGGCGGGGGCGACTGGCGGGCTACTCGGCCCTTCGGGTGAGGTGGATGACGGGCAGCTTGCGGTCGGTCCTCTCCTGGTAGCCCTCGAACCGGGACTGCGCGGCGACGATGCGCTGCCAGGCCTGGTCACGTGCCTCGCCGGTGAGGAGTTCGGCGGTCACCGGGATGGTGCCCTCGGCCAGCTCGATCCGAACCTGGTCTGGGTGCGCGGCGAGGTTCCGGTACCAGGCCGGGTGCTGCACGGAGCCGCCGGCCGAGGCCACGATCACCCAGCTGCCGTCCCCGTAGGGAAACCAGGCGACGGCGTTGGTGCGCTCAAGGCCGCTCTTGCTCCCCACCGTGTGCAGGACGAGCAGGTCCATGCCCTGGAATTTCCACTTCTTGCGGTGCTGCTTCATCATCCGCTGCATCACCCAGCGGCCCACCGGGCCGCCGGCTCCGCGGCGCTGGGGACCCCACGTTCCCGCCGGGACATCGAAAGACATGGCGCCTGTCTATACCATCTGGGTGCCGCTACGCTATTCGCGTTCGTCATCCTGCCGAGGGGAGCGGCTTTGTGAGCGTCACCGTACGTCCGGCGGCCAACGCCGGGCCGGCCCGGCTGAACATCCGCAAGAACATCAACGCGCTCAGCCCGGCCGAGCTCGCCAACCTGCGCCGGGCGATCAAGCAGGCCATGGAGCTGAACGACAAACGCGGATTCGAGTACTTCGCGGGCTGGCACGGCGTGCCGCTCGGCTGGTGCCAGCACCACGACGCGCTCTTCCTGCCCTGGCACCGGGCCTACCTGTACTGGCTGGAGCTCGCGCTGCAGTCCCAGGTCGCGGGCGTGACCCTGCCCTGGTGGGACTGGAGCACGGCCGGCACGATCCCGGACGTCTACACGGTCGCGCAGGCGGATGGCGTAGAGAACGTGCTGGCCGCTGGAGTAGCGATCAAGGTGTTCGGCGCGGCGCCCAAGGCCGGCTGGCCGACGCACACCTCGCGGGCGCCCGGCCATGACATCGAGGAGGTGCCCGGGCCGCCGTACGCGAAGGAATGGGCCTACGCGATGCAGGCCAGCAACTACACCGACTTCAGCCAGCGGATCTGGACGGTGCACGACACCGTGCACGTCTGGCTCGGCGGCACCATCGCGCAGGTGGACTGGGCCGCGTACGACCCGCTGTTCTTCGCCCACCATGCCAACATCGACCGGGCCTGGCGGATCTGGCAGACCGCCCATCCGGGCGCCGACCCGCCCGCCAACGTGCTCGGGCAGTCGCTGCAGACCGACCCGGCGCTGACCGTCCGGGCGACGCTTGACGTGCGGCAGCTCGGGTACGAGTACGCCGGGGCCGAATCGACCGTTGCCGGGAGTGCATGATGCAGCGCTGGACCTCCCAGGCCCTGCTGCTGCCACCGCGCGCCAGCTGGCAGCGGGCCGACCTGGAGTTCGAGGGCGTCGAGCACGACGGCGCGTCGTTCGTGCTGCACGTGTTCCTCAACAACGACTCGGCCGACGAGACCACGCCGCGCATCGCCGCCTCCGGCTACGCCGGCTACCTGACCGTGTTCGCGCACGGCGACTGCTGGGGCGACGTGGGGCACTGCGACATCACCGAGCCGGTCAGCGCGTTCGACCGGCGCCCGCCGCACCCGCTGGTCCCGTTCAACGCCACGCTCGAGGTGTCCGAGGCGCTCGACGCGCTGCCGGAGGACACGCAGCAGATCACGGTGACGACGCTGGCGTTCAACAAGGCCGCCGACACCGAGGGCGTGCTGCGGTTCTCCGAGCTCACGCTGATCACCTACGCGTAGTCTGACTGGCTCTTCCCGGTCTGGCCGGACCCGGGGTGCGGTGAGACAATCGGACCGGACCGGCGTACGCCGGTCCGGTGAGTTCTTCGGCCAGAGCGAAGAACCGATCGGGGAGAGGTGAACGCGGTGTACTTTCTCATCCGAGCCATCGTCAGGCGCATCAAGGAGCGCCGTCAGCAGCGACAGCAGCAGCAGCCGTAACAAGCCACCCGGACGATAATCCGCTGCGCCAGTCGTCAGGCCGGGGCGAGCCGGCCGGGCTGGTCCTGTGCCACGAGTACGAGACGCCCGAGGACGCCGACGAGGGGCGTGACCTCCACGTCGCGCTCGTCGGCACGCTCCGCGCCTACCGCAAGCGCGGGATCGCCTCCGCCCTGCTGGTCCGGGCCATGACGAAGGGGCGGGCGGCTGGGTACGCCACCGCCTCGCTCGGGGTCGACGCCGACTCGCTCACCGGGGCCGTCGGCGTCTACGAGCAGGTCGGCTTCGCCATCGAGCACACCTCGATCACCCAGGCCAAGCCGCTGCTGCCCGGAGCCCCTCGCAAGAGGTAGTGAGTGTGGCACTGCATACCGTTTTAGGTACACGGTGCCACACTCACTACCTGCCCGGCTCCCGGCTGATGGGGCTAGAGAGGTGCACGGGGGCAAAGAGGTGAGCGGGGGAACTGGGGTGTGAGGCTGGCGGGCGTGGTGTGGCTGGGGTGTTATGCGGGGGCGACGAGGCGGGCGGTGTCGCGGGCGATCATGAGCTCCTCGTCGGTGGGGATGACCAGAGCCTGGGCGGCGGGTGGGGTGGCCGGAAGGGTGGCGGGGAGGGTGATGCGGCCGTTGGTGGAGCGGCCGTGGTTGGCGTTGGCGGATGGGTCCTCGGTCAGGCCGAGGAAACCGAGGCGGGCCAGGACCGCGGAGCGGACGACCGGGCTGTTCTCGCCGATGCCGGCGGTGAAGACCAGGGCGTCCAGGCGGTCCAGGGTGGTGACCAGACCGGCGATCGCCTTGGCCAGGCGGTGCACGAACACGTCAAGGGCGAGCCTGGCCTGCTCGTGACCTTGCGCGGCCGCGTCCTGGACGGCGCGCATGTCGTTGCCCACGCCGGACAGGGCGAGCAGGCCGCTGCGGGTGTTCAGTTCGTTAGTGATCGTCTCGACGGTCAGGTTGGCCTTGGCGGCCAGGTAGCCGAACAGGCCGGGGTCGACGTCGCCGGATCGGGAGCCCATGACGAGGCCTTCCAGCGGGGTCAGGCCCATCGTGGTGTCCACGGAGACGCCGTCGCGCACCGCGACCGCGCTGCAGCCGTTGCCGAGATGGGCGATGACCAGGCGCAGGTCGCGCAGCGGGCGGCCGAGGAGTTCGGCGGCCCGGGCGCTGACGTAGCGGTAGCTGATCCCGTGAAAGCCGTAGCGCCGCACGCCGTGCCTTTCGTACCACTCCCCCGGGACCGCGTAGCGGTAGGCACTCGGCGCCATCGTCTGGTGGAACGCGGTGTCGAACACGGCCACCTGCGGCAGGTCCGGCCTGATCGCGCGGACCGCCTCGATGCCGGCCAGGTTGGCCGGGTTCTGCAGCGGGGCGAGCGGGATGAACGAGCGGATGTCGTCGATCACGTCATCGTCGACCAGCACGGAGGCGGTGAACCGCTCGCCGCCGTGCACCACCCGGTGGCCCGCCCCGGCCAGCGGCGCGTCGCCGAGGCGATCGAGGATGGTGGCCACCGCGTCCCGGTGGGTCGCGCCCGGTGGCAGCGGCTCGGCAGCGTGTTCGCCAGCGGGCTCGGCGTCGGGCTCGGCGTCGGGTTCGGTGGAATGGCGTCGGATCCGGAGCGTCGCGTCCTGCGTGCCGAGGCGCTCGGCCAGGCCGTCCAGCACGCGCTCGCCACGGCCTGGGTTGATCAGCGCGAACTTGACCGACGAGCTGCCCGAGTTGAGGACGAGGACCTGGTCGCCGCTGGTCTGGGTCACCCTCGGGATGGTACCGGCCGTACCCCAGGGTCCCGCCGCTTTCGTAGCTTATATTTGGCCGAACGGGCCGTGGCTCGAGTCCCCGGTATCGGAGCCTCGAACCACCGCCCGTTCTGTAATAAAAGGCTTTTGATCTTTTTCTTGAAGCGGTCAGGAGCGATTCTCCGGCGGGACAATGAGGACTGGGCAGTGCGCGTGTTCGGCGACCTGAGCGCTGGTCGAGCCGAGCAGCAGACGAGAGAACCCGCCGGCGCCACGCGAGCCAACGACGACTATGTCGGCGTCACGGGAGGCGTTGACGATCTCCTCGACCGGGAGGCCATTGACGGCCTTAACCGTGACGGAGGCGGGGCGCGCGTCGCCGAGCTGGCTGAGCACCTTGTCGGTCTCCGCCTGCGCCGCCGTGCGTACCTGTTCGGTCAGTTCCGCGTCACCCGGAAAGTTCGTCGTCTCGGAGAAAAAGCCCCTGACGGCCTGATGCACCGCCAGAACGGTAACCGGTGCGTTACGGAGCGACGCTTCTTTCATCGCCCATTCGAGGGCACGCTGAGAATGACCGGAACCGTCTATTCCGACGAGGATTCCTGGCATTCGGGTCCTCCCTTACTGTTATGGCCACATCACTACCTTGGTGATCATGCTAGGCCTAGCGGACCCGCGGCAACAGGGTCATCGCGCGGGTGTCAACCGTGCGTCGGCGCGGCGATACACCTTGCCGCCGCGGGTGGCGCACGATCATGATGGCGGTGAGGTTAATTCTGACGCAAGTTACCCCGGGGCACCCGGGTCTGGCGAGGAGGACATCGTGGCGGTAAAGCCCATCGTGGCGGCTACGGACGGATCTGAGGAATCGCTGCGGGCGGTCAGCTGGGCCGCGCGGGAGGCCGTGCTGCACGACGCGCCACTGCGGATCGTCTCCGCCGCGGCGCTGCTCCCCAGGATGTCCGCCAGCACCGGCCATGGCTCGGCCAACCTCGAGGGGGTCTCCGACATCATCGAGGAGAACCGGGACAAGGCACTGACCAAGGCGGCGGAACACGCGGCCGCCACGGCCCCCGGCCTGCTAATCGACACCGACAAGCTGGAAGGCCAGCCCGCCGAGGCGGTCGCGGACAGCGGCGCGGGCGCGCTGATGCTGGTTGTCGGGTCGCGCGGCGGCGGCGCGTTCGGCGCGCTGCTGCTCGGGTCCGTCAGCAGGTACGTGGCCACCCACGCGCCCTGCCCGGTCGCGGTCATCAGGGACGAGAGCGAGGCCTTCCAGCGGCAGGTTGCGGTCGGCATCGGTGACGTGGACGGGTGCGGCGCCACGCTCACGTTCGCGTTCGAGGAGGCGGCGCTGCGGCACGCGAGCCTGATCGCGGTGCACGCGTGGACCATGGAGTCGGACATTTCCCGGGCCGGGATCTCGTTCTCGACCCCGGCCGCGCAGGCGATAGCGGACGAGGCTGGGGAGGCGCTGCGCGGAGCGATCGAGGCCTGCAGCGGCAAGTACCCCGACGTGCAGGTCGTCCGGGACGTGGTGCGCGGCCACGCGGGCCGGGCGCTGGCCGGCCTGTCCGCCCGCGCCGACCTGACGGTCATCGGCAGGCACGGGCCGCAGGGTCCCGGCGCGGTCACGCACGCGCTGCTGAACCACGCGCACGGACCCGTGGTCACCGTGCCCTCGGCCTGACGGCTCGGGCGCGGTCAGGCCTCGCCGATGGTGGCGACCATCAGTGTCGTTATCCCACGGGTGTTGCGGCGGGCCACCGGCGTAGGGTGGCCCGCCTTCTGGTCAGAACCGCTGCGGGTACTGCGCTGCGGACCCGGACCCGGGCCCGGTGAGGGCACGGGTGAGCGCCTGGATCTGGTCGGCGGGGGCGGCCCGCATAATGTTGACCATTTCCCACAGCGCCTTCTTCGCCCACACTTTCGCGAAGTAGCCGGCGCCGAAGGCGAGGCACATCAGGAAGTACCAGACGCTCTCGGCTCCGTTCAGGGAGTAAGCCTGGCTCGATCCCTGCCCGTCGATCTGCAGCTCGCTGAAGATCTCGCTGGCCGCCTTCTTGGTAGGAATCTTTGAGAAGTACGCCATGCCGAAGTCGAGGCAGCCGAGGAAGTACCAGAAGACCTCGGCGCCGCGAAGCCCGTACTGCTTGCCGCCGGCCTGGCGGTGCCCGCCGTGGCTCCCCTGGGCCTGGACCTGGTAGCCCGGCGCCTGGTAGCCCGCGGCGGCAGGCTGGACCGGGTAGGCGGCCGTGGCCGGCGCAGGCTGATAGGCCGCCTGGCCGCCGGGCTGTGCCTGGTAGCCCGGCTGGGCGGCGGGCTGGTTCTGCTGGGGCCACGCGTTCTGGGCATCGGCGGAGCCGTAGTTCTGCTGCGGCTGCTGATAGGGCTGCTGCTGGTAGGAGCCTTGCTGGCCCGGCGGCGGATACGAGGGCTGGCTCGGCCAGGACGCCGCCCGGGTCTGCTGGTTATACGGGTCATCGGGTGGTTGCTGGTAACTCATGACGTCCCCTCCGGTACGGCGCCGGTCGCCGCGTTATCCGCTTCAATGACGCGCCACCACCTGGGATGGTGCACAGGGCGGTCAACCTGGCGCAATCTTCTCATGGTTAGCGCGGTTTCGGGATGGTGGCGGGATGGTGAATGCTCGGCGGGCAGGGCGACGGCGAGCTCGGCTACTCGCTCCTGCACGCCTACGGGGCCGCGTTCGACAACCCCGAGCTGATCGCGGATGAACTTGAGGACCTGCTGCGGGGGTACGGGGATATTTCATGAAACATTTTGGTCACTGACCCATCCGTTTGCCCGGTTGCCGCGAAACACTCGCGTGACAGGCGATGTGGGGGCCAATGGGGGGCGGGGATGGCGGAACAGGCATGCGTTCCGTCCGGTGACCAAGCCTCGGGCATTCGGGGTAGCTGACCTCATCGTCGGCCGGTGCCCGGTAATGCGGCGTCCCCGCGCTCTGTGTCAGCGCCACCTAAAGTATCCTCACCATCACCGTCAGTTACCCTAGGACAGGCCTGTTCTTTTGCATGCCAACCCAGCCACGGAAAGGATCGTCATGCCCAGTCAGGATGCAAAGCGTGCCGCTCGGGCGGAACGCGGCTTGTCCCGGCGCTCGCTGCTGCAGGGGGCCGCGACGGCCGGCGCGGCCGGCCTCGCCGTCTCCGCCCTCGGCGCGGCGACCGCTAGGCCGGCCCTGGCCGCCACCAGGTCGTCTGCTTCTGCGGCCGGTTCGGCCTCGGCCGAGCACGATGTGGCCGCCCACTCGGACCCGATCGTGGTGCACGTCCGCAACGCCAGGACCGGCGACATCGAGGTTTTCTCCGGCACCAGCTCGACCCGGCTGCGGGACAAGGAGTTGGCCGCCCGGATCGCCGGCGCCGTCCGGTGACCCGGTTGGTCACCTGCCCTGCCGTCCGCCTGCCGTCCGCCTGCCCGCAGTTCGCCTGCTTGCCGCTCTATTCATCCGACCGCAGTTCGAGTCAGTTCGAGCCAGTGAGGTAATTCATGTCATCGCACCGCGAGGCGCCGGAGATCTCCAAGGACCCGGTGGCCGACAGCACCGACGTATACGCGTTCGTCAGCCCGGATGTCGCGGGCACGGTCACCCTGATCGCCAACTACATCCCGCTGCAGGGACCGGCGGGCGGCCCGAACTTCTACGAGTTCGGCGACGACGTCCTGTACGAGATCCACATCGACAACAACGGTGACGGCCGGGCCGACATCTCCTACCAGTTCACCTTCCACACCACGGTGCGCGACCCGGACACCTTCCTCTACAACGTCGGCCCGATCGAGTCGCTGAACAGCTCGAACTGGAACCGCGTGCAGACCTACGACGTCGCGGTCGTCTCCGGCGGGTCGTACCGGAGCCTGGGCAGCGGCCTGCCCTGCCCGCCCTGCAACATCGGGCCGCTGTCCACGCCGAACTACGGCAGCCTGGCCGGCGCGGCGGTGAACACGCTCGGCGGCGGGACCAAGGTGTTCGCCGGGCAGCGGGCCGAGGGCTTCTACGTCGACCTCGGCGCGATCTTCGACCTGGGCGACCTGCGGCCGTTCGAGAACCTGCACGCGCAGTACGGGCT
>Ga0181525_10003972_pt1 | contig 11524 bp, 9 predicted proteins | sample PEATcosm2014_Bin_48_FD_121100 | JGI IMG/M metagenome (GOLD analysis project Ga0181525, IMG submission 121100) | Peatland microbial communities from MTU Mesocosm Facility, Houghton, MI, USA - PEATcosm2014_Bin06_10_metaG | ecosystem: Environmental > Terrestrial > Soil > Wetlands > Peat | place... | reverse complement strand
GATGATGTACAGGGTGGCCAGCGTCACGACCAGGCTGGGTACCCGCCCGGCCGCCACCAGCAGGCCGTTCACGATTCCCCAGCCGAGCCCGATGCCCAGGCCGACCGCGAACACCAGGGGGATCGGGATGCCGTGGTGCCCGCCGAACAGGCTGGCGGACAGGTAGGCCGACATGCCGAGCACGGACCCGACCGACAGGTCGACGTTCCTGCTGATCACCACCATCGTCTCACCTAGCGCGAGCAGCGCGTAGATGGTGGTGTTGACCAGGATGAACTGGATGTTCGTCTCGCTGACGAACCGGTGCTGGATGCCCGCGGTGACGGCGACGAACAGCGCGAGCACGACTATGATGCCCGATTCCCTGATCCGGAAGACGCGCTCGGTGAGCCGGCGCGAGCCGGAATCCGCGGGCGTCTCTGGCGGCTCGCGCCGCAGCAGCGTGGCCGTCACGGCTGCTCGCTCCCGCTGTCCAGCTGCCCGGTCGCGGCCGACATGATGCCTTCCTCGGAGGCCTCTGCCTGGGAGTATTCGGCCGCCAGCCGACCCTCCCGCATGACCAGGATCCGGTCGCTGACGCGGAGCACCTCGGGGAGCTCGGAGGAGATCATCAAGATTCCCACCCCGTCGCGCGCGAGCTGGGACAGCAGGTGGTGCACCTCGGCCTTGGTGGCGACGTCGATGCCGCGGGTCGGCTCGTCCACGATCAGCAGCCTGGGCTTGCGCGCCAGCCATTTCGCCAGCACGACCTTCTGCTGATTGCCGCCGGACAGCAACGAGACCGAGTCGGTGAGCCGCCCGTACTTGATCCTCAGCCGGGTGGCCCAGTCGGCCGCCAGCGCGTGCTCGGCGGCCGCGCGGATGAGCCCGCCGCGGCGCAAGCTAGCCATGGACGCGAGCGCCACGTTCTGCTGCACCGACATCTCCATCACTAGGCCCTGCTGGCGGCGGTCCTCAGGAACGAAGCCCAGGCCGGCCGCCATCGCAGTGGTCGGCGACCCGCGCTTCAGCGCCCGTCCGAGGAGGGTCACCGTGCCGGCGTCGTAACGGTCGATGCCGAATACGGCCCGCGCTACCTCGCTGCGCCCCGACCCCACCAGCCCGGCCAGCGCGACGATCTCGCCCGCCCTAACGGTGAACGACACGTCGGTGAAGACGCCCTCACGGGTCAGCCGCTCGACGTTCAGCAGCGGCTCGCCGGGCCTGGCGGGTGCCTCGGCCGGCTGCTGGCTCAGGTCCCTGCCTACCATCGCGCGGACGAGATCGCCCGCGACTAGGCCCTCGAGCGGGCGGGTGAGCACCTGCCTGCCGTCGCGCATCACGGTGACCCGCTGGCAGATCGCGAAGATCTCTTCGATCCGGTGCGAGATGAAAAGAACCGCGGCTCCCGCCGCCCGCAGCGCCCGCACCACGTCGAAGAGCCGGTCCACCTCGGCGGCAGACAGCGCCGCCGTCGGCTCGTCCATCACGATAATCCGCGCGTCCAGCGAGATCGCCTTGCCGATCTCGACCACCTGCTGGTCGGCGATGGAAAGGCCGCGCGCGATGCGCGCCGGATCAAGCTGGACGCCGAGCCTGCCGAATATCGCCGCCGCCTCGGCCCGCATCGCCCGTCTGTCGATACGGCGGCCCGAGGTCAGCGGCTGCCGGCCGATGAACATGTTCTCCGCGACGGTCAGGTCGGGGAACAGCGCGGGTTCCTGGTAGATGACGGCAATGCCGGCCGCGATGGCCATGGCCGGGTTGTGCAGCGTGATCTCCTCGGAGTTCACCAGCAGCGTCCCCGCGTCCGGCTGGTACACCCCGGCCAGGATCTTCACCAGCGTCGACTTGCCGGCCCCGTTCTCGCCGACCAGGGCGTGCGCCTCCCCGCCGTACAGCTCGATCGAACCGTCCACCAGCGCCTGCACGGCGCCGAAGGACTTCGCCGCATGCTCCAGCGCCAGAACCGGGCCTGCCTCAACAGAGGCCTCAGCGGCGCTGCTGGCGTCCTGTCCGCCTTCACCAGCGGGGACGCCCGGGGACGCCTGCTCCGCCCTCGGCCTTGCCGTCCGGTCTCGCTCCACCCTCGGCCCTACCGTCCGATCTCATGACGAATGGAACGTTTCAATTAGGTTTGTAGTTTGATCGCGGTCCGCACGCGTGTCAATGACCCCGCCGCTGCTCGCCGCCGAATCGTTACCGGCACGACGCACGTCTACGATGGAACGTCGAGGGCGTTTTGAGCCAGGATGCGAGGGCTAACAGGCCGGAGGGCTGATGGCGGCGGGGATGAAGGACGTGGCGAGCCTGGCCGGGGTGGCGGTCGGCACGGTCTCGAACGTGCTGAACCATCCCGACTTGGTGCGGCCGCTGACCCGCGCTCGCGTCGAGGCCGCGATGGAGGAGCTCGGGTTCATCCCGAACGGCTCGGCCCGCCAGCTCCGGGCCGGCCGCAGCCGGTGCCTCGGCCTGGTCGTGCTGGACGTGACGAACCCGTTCTTCACCGAGGTAGCCAGGGGTGTCGAAGACTACGCGCAGGCCGCGGGCTACGCGGTGATCCTGTGCAACTCCGATGAGGCGGACGACAAGGAACGCAGGTACCTGCGCGTCCTTGAGGAGCAGCGGGTTCGCGGCATCCTGATCACGCCGGTCCACGGCCGGGCACCCGAGCTGCGGCGGATACGCGACCGAGGCACGCCGGTGGTGCTGCTCGACCGGCCGGGCTCGTCGGGGCAGTGCTCGGTTGCGGTCGATGACCAGTGCGGCGGCCAGATCGCGGTCGAGCACCTGCTCGACCGCGGGCACCAGAGCATCGCCCTGGTCAACGGCCCGGTCGCGATCCGGCAGTGCGCCGACCGCCGTCGCGGTGCCTACCGCGCCGTGGCGAAGGCCGGCCTGGACCCGGCCGCGGTTCTGCGCGAGGTGACGGTGCCGGCCATGAACGCGCGCGCCGGCGCCGCCGCCGCCGACGAGCTGCTCGGCAGCGGGCCCACGCCTACCGCGGTGTTCTGCGCCAACGACATGCTGGCCCTCGGGCTGCTGCGCCGGCTCGGTCAGGCGGGGGTCATGGTGCCCAGGGACCTGGCCGTCGTCGGCTATGACGACATCGAGTTCGCCGCCGACGCGGCAGTGCCGCTCACCTCGGTCCGTCAGCCGAAGTACCAGCTCGGGCGGGCGGCCGCCGAGCTCCTGCTCGAGGAGGCCGACCGGCCCGCCGAGCACGAGCATCGCCGCTTCGTCTTCACGCCGGAACTGGTCGTGCGGGCCAGCAGCGGCATCCAGGCCACGGTTTCGCCCGGCCAGGTCAGCACCGTCACCCGGGCGGGGTCGGTTCCGGTCTGAGCCCGGCCGCGCGCGGGTCGCGCAGCAGGAAGGTCAGGGCAAAGGACGCCGCCGGGAACACGACGATGGCTCCGAGCGCGACGGTCAGGCCGTATGAATCGGCCAGCAGGCCGAACAACGGGGCGGCGAGCCCGCCGGCGGAGACCGCGAGGCCGAGGGTGACGCCGCTGGCGACGCCGATCCTGTTCGGCAGGAAGTCCTGGCCGAGCGTGACCTGGACGGCGAACGGCGCGAACAGTACCACGCCGGTGACCGCCGCCGCGACGAACAGCAGCAGCACGTCCGGCGCCGCGACGAGCAGCGCTATCGCGATCGCGGCCAGGCCGTAGCCGAGCCGTATCGTGCCGACGCGCTGCCAGCGGTCGGCCAGCCAGCCGCCGCCGAGGGTGCCAGCCACGCCCGACCCGATGAACACCGTGAGCACCGCCGAGCCGACCCCCGCGGACTGGTGGAAGTGCCGGATGGCGAACAGCGCGAGCAGCGACGCCAGGCCAAAGTAGGCGACCGACCGGAGCACGACGACCGCGGTTAGCCTCGCGAAGCCGTGCCAGTCGTCGCCCGCCGCCCTCGCCCCGCCCGTCTTGCCAGCCTGCTCGTGCCCGGGCGACGGCGGCTTGGAGTCGGGCACCCGCCGCCACGGGCGGCGGATCGCGAGCACTCCCGCCATCACTACGGCGGGCAGCGCCAGCAACGGCGTCCCATGCAGGTGCGTGGCGAGCAGGATCGGGGTGACGATTACCGGGCCGAGCGCGATCCCGGCGTTGCCGCCGACGGAGAACCAGCTCATGGCCTGGGTGGAATCGCCTGCCAGGCCGCGTGCGGTCCTGGTCGCCTCGGGGTGGTAGGCGGCGACGCCGACGCCGGACGCGGCGACGGCGAACCAGGTGATCATATAGTTGTCGCCGAGACCGGACAGGCCGATGCCCAGCCCGGCGACGAGCAGGCCCGCGGCGACCAGCCAGCCGAGGTTCCGGTACTTGTCGGCCAGCGCGCCGAACCCCGGCTGGACCACGCTGGCAAGGAAGGTAGCCGCCAGCGTGATCCCGGTCAGCCCGGAATAGCTGTAGTGGCGCTCGATGGCGAGGAACGGCAAAAGCGCGGGAACGGCACCCTGGTATAGGTCGTCTACCACGTGCGTCGAGGTCAGGAAGGCGAGCCTGGTCTGCTCGGCGCGAGTCATTATGGGAGCACGCTTGTTGATCGTTTCGCGCATGTGATCAACAATGGTATGTGCATCCTGCCTGGGCCTGGTAGGCGAGCTGCCATCTTGTATTGCAAAACGGACAGCGCCGGAGTGGGGCCTTCGTTCATGGGGGATATTGATGTCCGCGGGGTATTTCGACGGTTCCAGGGCCGCCAGGCCCACCCGGAATTCCAGGTTCTGCGGCGGGTTGTGCAGGCTGGCTTTTGTCGGTGTCGTGGTCGCCGCGTCGGTGATGGCGCAGAGTCCTGCCACCAGGGCGGCCGCGGCCGAGGCGGGGCCGGCCATCGGGACCGCGCACTTCATCGGGCAGTCGGCGCAGGGCGCCGCACGCGCCTTCTGGACGGCCGCCCGGATGGCGACCGCCGCGCCCATGTCGGCCGGGGGCAGGATCAGCACGTCCGACCCGCCGCCCGGCACGCCGAACGCCGCGACGTTCAACGGCGTGCCAACGGTCGGCGCGCTCTTCTTTACCACGGGCTCCGGCAGGCATTACTGCACGGCGAGCGTTGTCGATAGCGATACCGAGGACCTCGTTATCACCGCCGCCCATTGCGTGTACGGCAACGGATACGCGACCCACCTGGTGTTCGTTCCCGGATACCAGGACGGACGGGAACCCTATGGCGCCTGGGCGGTCCAGGGGATCGTCGTGGCCAGCGCCTGGCGGCAGTCGCACGATCCCGACGTCGACTTCGCGTTCCTGTCCGTGGCCTCTTCCGGCGGACGGCGGATCCAGCGCGTGACCGGTGGCCTGCAGCTTGGCATCGACCGCGGGTATACCCACCCGATCAAGGTGATCGGCTACAACGACTCGGCGGACAAGCCGGTGGGGTGCGCGACAAGCAGCTTCGAGTTCGCGGCCGACCAGATGGAGTTCTACTGCGGCGGTTACCGAGACGGGACCAGCGGAGGTCCCTGGGTCCTCGGCTATGAGGGCAGCAACGGGACCGGCACGATCTTCGGGGTGATCGGCGGCTACGAATGGGGCGGGGACTACGACTGGGCCTCTTACAGTGCCGTCTTCGGGTCGTCGGCCCTGCAGCTCTTCCGGCAGGCGGAGGCTACCGCCGCAGCGCGCGCAGGGTAACGGTGACCATCGGCAGCGCGAACTCGCCGCTGGCGGTTTCCGGGCGCGCGTGCAGGAAATCGCTGACGTTGGCCAGCAGCCTGGCTCGGTCGGCCTCCTCCATCACCAGCAGGTTGGAGTGGGTGGCGATGGTCGCGAGCAGCGAGTCGGCGGTTCGCGGCTGCCCGTGCCCGAACTCGCGCCGCTCGGGCGCGCGGAACAGCCGCCTCAGGGTCCCGTCGGTGCCCGGCTGGCCCGCGCCTTCCTCTGGGTTACCCGCCTGGGCCGGGCCGGAGCCGGCCGTGACGAGGCGCTGCAGGCGGGACTCGCCGACGCCTTGCCGCCACCCGAGCAGCGTCGGGCTGGCCTGGTTCTTACTGATCTCGGCCAGTTCCGCGACCCAGGGCACCCGGTCGTCGTCCACGTTCCACAGGCCCGCGACGACGCCGCCTGGGGTGAGCACGCGCGCGATCTCCGGCATCGCGCGGTCCAGGTCGAACCAGTGCATGGCCTGGCCGATGAGCACCGCGTCGACGCTGCCGTCCGGCAGCGGGATCTGTTCCGCGCGGCCCGCCAGTGCCCGCACCTCCGGAAGGCCGCGCCGCAGTTCGGCGAGCATGTCCTGGTCGGGTTCCACGGCCGTGACGTCGGCGCCGATCCTGGCGATGGACGCGGTGAGCTTGCCTGTTCCCGCGGCCAGGTCGAGCACCCGCAGCGGGGCGCGGTCAGCGACCGGCTCGAGCGCCCACCGGACGGCCGCCTCGGCGTAGTCGGGGCGGTGCTGCGCGTAGGCCGCCGCCGCGGCGCCGAAGGACGAGCCGCGCCGCCGCCGCAGCTCCGCGTATTCGCTCGCTTCGGCCTGGTCTGCCGCTCCGGTCTGGTTGTCCACGCACGCCAGCCTATTGGCGCGGGTGCCTCGCGTCGTAGGCGGCCCGGGCGGCCTCGATCTCGGGAAGGTGAGTCTGCGCCCACGTCACGAGCTGGCCGATCGTGTCGAGCAGCGTTCGCCCCATGGGCGTGAGCGCGTACTCGACCCGTGGCGGGATGACCGGGTGGATCGTCCTGGTCACGATGCCATCGCGTTCAAGTCCGCGCAGGGTTACCGTGAGCATCCTGGAGGTGATGCCATCGATCATGCGGTGCAGTTCGGAGAACCGCATGGTGCCCTGCCCGAGGAGGTCGATAACGTAGACCGACCACTTGTCGCCGACTCGCTGGAGCACCTCTCGGGCCTGGCAGGCGGACGGTTCGCCGACTGGGTCCGACGACTCGCAAACCGCGTCCACTTGCCCGGAGTCCACTGATTCCTCCCCTCTCATCAGGCTAACACCTCCTCTGCCGCCCCAATAGGCTTCACTCGCAGGCCCGCGCCAAGAACTTGACGCTTCAACCAAACCCAGGTTACTATAAGGAACCTAGATACGCCAGCATAGTTACGTATGAGTAAGAACTCAGATACCTGGAGGAATCATGACCGAGACCGCCGTGGAGATTCCCGGCTACGTCGCCGGGACCTGGACCATCGACCCGGTGCACTCGGAAGTATCGTTCGTGGTCAGGCACATGATGGTGAGCAAGGTGCGCGGCCGCTTCGACAAGTTCGAGGGGACCTTCACCACGGCGCCCGATCCGCTGCAGTCCAGCGTCGCGGCCACCGTCGACCTCAGCTCGGTTAACACCGGCGAGCCCAACCGGGACAACCACATCCGCAGCGCGGACTTCTTCGAGGTCGAGTCGCACCCGACGTTGACCTTCCAGTCCACCGGCATCCGCCGCGACGGCGACGACTTCCTGCTCGACGGGGACCTCACCATCCGCGGAAACACCAAGCCGATCACGCTGAAGCTCGAGATCAACGGCTTCGGTCCCGACGCCTACGGCGGCACGCGATCCGGCTTCTCCGCCAGCGGCGAGATCAACCGGAGCGATTTCGGCGTCAGCTACAACGGCCCGATCCCCGGCGGCGGCGTCGCCGTCAGCGAGAAAGTCACGATCACCCTTGAGATCGAAGGCGTCCTCGACAAGGCCGAATAAGCAGTTTCCAGCGCGTCGCGATGGTCGCGGGCCGTACCGGCCCGCGACCATTTGTCATTTAAAGTCCGGCGCCCGCGTCAGCCGGCGGCGTGCCGTGCTTGAGCAGGTAGTCGATGTACAGCGGGCGCAGCGCCTCGGCGAGATCCCCCTCCCCGGAATCGATCGCGTCCGCGACCAGCGCCCAGACCTTGCTGATGTCGATCCCGGCGTGCTGCGGATGTCCCTCGACGGCCTCCGCCTCGGGCAGGGCGCGCAGCAGTTCCCACAAGAACTCCACGTCGGCGTGATGCAGCGCCCGCCGTACGGCGAGGTCGTGCAGCTCATGGGAGGAAAGCGCGTCCAGTTCTTCGCGGGTCGTCACGTGTGGACTCTATCGCTTGCCGCGTCAACGGATGCCTGCCGGGCCGCAATGTCGCCGGTTCCGGTTACACCATTTAAACAAATAAGTAACGACTGGGTAGTTCGCAAACGTGTGTATGGGGATTACTGGGAGGATTCGCGCGAAAGCGTCTCGATCGCGGGACGGTCACAGTGGCGTGACGGTCGGGCCTGGGGTGCTTGCTGGGGCTGGCGGCACGCGCGAGCGAGAAGGATCCCTCATGCGTATTCCCTGGTCAGGACGGGGACAGTCTGGGAGTGGATCACCCCCGGGCGTGCGGCGGAGATGGCGTCTGCTGCTGGTTCCCGCCGTAGGCATCGCGTTCGTCTGCCAGCTGAGCCTGGTGGGCACGGCCGCGGCGAGCGTGACCTCGGCGACGACGGCGGCGGCACCCGCCGGGTCCGTCGCGCCGAATGCCACCAACGAGCTGGACTGCAACGGCTGGAGCAAGGGCTACAAGACCGTCAAGAAGCTCGCCGGCGACCTGTGCACCGACCCGATCAAGGTCGTGGATGGCAAGGGCAACAGGTTCATCGACAACGGCTGGTACGTCGGGCACGACGAGCCGAGCGTCAAGTTCATCTCCACCACGCCCGGCTCCGGCAACACGATGACGTACCTGATGAAGGTGCCGACGGACCCGAAGGTCGCGCCGACTCCGACCGGCAGCGTCACCAACTACGGCCAGCTGTCCATCGCGCCCTGGTTCGGCCTGCCGATGTGTGACCCGAACTCCTACCCGCAGAACCCGTGCACCCCCGACAGCGACACCAACCTCGGCTCGATCAGCAACCCAGCCGACGCTGGTTCCGCGTTCATGGAACTGCAGCTGTACCCGCCGGGCTACACGCCGTTCGTCGACAGCGAGAGCTGCAGCAAGACGCAGTGGTGCGCGGCGCTGACCATCGACAGCCTGGAGTGCACGTTCGGCTTCGCCACCTGCAACAGCGGCTGCGAGGAGCCGACCAACTTCGCGTTCCTGCAGAACAACGGCGTGCCGGCCGGCCCGCCGAGCCCGCAGCTCGCGGACGTGAGCACCTTCCTGCCGAACGCCCACACCCTGCTGATCAACCAGGGTGACGTGCTCCAGATCTCGATCACCGACCCGCCGCAAGGGTTCACGACAACGATCCGAGATTTGACCACTCACCAGACCGGCTGGATGACCGCCAGCGCCGGCAATGGCTTCATGAACACCAACATCAACACCTGCGACGGCACCCCGTTCACCTTCCACGCCGAGTACAGCACCGCGTCGGTCCAGAACCGGGTCCCGTGGGCCGCGCTTGAGGGCGGCGTGCTGATGGAGCAGGAGATCGGCCACTCCGAGGTCTGCAGCTCGCTGGCCAACCAGGACCCGTTCTCGGAGTCCTTCGCGAACGGCCAGTCCTACACCGACGACGACACCTACGACACCTGCATCGGTGGGACGGAGGGTCCGAACGCGGTCGGTGAGGGCCCGTGCAACCCGAGCACGGGCATCTGCCAGAACGCGGAGACACAGGGCCCCGACGGGCCGCAGGCGTGCCCGAGCGATAACGCGGCCAGCGGCGATCTGTGCGAGTACGCCGACGGCTTCTGCTTCCCGCAGGGTTCCCGCACCATCGAGGTGAACGGGGTGACAACGACCGCCTGGTCGGACGCCAACCAGTGCTTCGCCGACAGGTACCAGAACGGCGACTTGGACTTCGACGGCCTCTCGTACCAGAGGTCCGCCTGGCCGACCAGCGGAAACCCGAACCATCCGACGGCCGCTGAGTACGTCGGGCCATTCCAGGCCAACGGGCAGCCGTATCCGCAAGTCCAGTATGAGAGCGACATCGGCGGTTCGTCGTTCCTGTGCAACACCGCCACCGGCGCGGGCTGCACGGTGCCGCCGATCAGCGCGAGCTTCTACCCGTACTGGTCGCTCAGCGGTCCGCAGGGCTTCGCCCTCGGGTCGTACCAGACCTCGTGCGTGTGGAACTTTGGTGGCAATCTGTCCAACACGATCGAGAACTTCGGCGGGGACGCCCAGTACGGGCACCCCGACCTGAGCTGGTACGGCGGCACCAGCATCAGCCCCGTGCTGCCGAACCCGCAGTTCTCCTTCAACTGCGCAGGCCCGCTGTAACCACCAGCGGCGTCTGGGCATCTATATAAAACGCCGGGGCGTCCCGTCACCTGACGGGACGCCCCGGCGGCGTTTTACTGCCGTCTAGTGCGCCTGGCCTTCCGGCGCAGGCCGCCGGATACCGCCGCCGCGACGGCGTGCAGGCCTGCCTGCGACGGCAGGTCCTCGAGCAGGACCGGCTGCCCGTCGCCGTCGGTCAGAGGGATCCGCCAGTTGGGATACTCGTCCACCGTCCCCGGCATGTTCTGCGGGCGGCGATCGCCCACCGCCTCGGCCAGCGAGACGCCGATCAGCACGGCCGGCGTGCGCGTGAGGTAGGCGTAAAGGGCGGCGGTGAACTCCTCCGGGCTCGGCGCGGCCGGCCCGGCGAGCAGGCCGTCGCGGGCCAGCGCGGCCAGCCATCCGGCGATCTCCGCGCTGGCGGCGGCTCGCTCGTCCTCCTCCGGGCGGGTCAGCAGGCCGAGCTTGGCCCGGATGGTGACCTGATCGCCGGTGAGGAACGCGGATGCCGGCGGCATGTCGTGCGTGCCCACCGTGGCCAGGCAGCCGCGGCGCCACCCGCCGGGCCGGCGCGGCGTGCCGTCGCCGCGGCGCTCGAACCAAAGCACCGAGGTACCGAGTATCCGGCGCGCCGCCAGGAACGCCCGCAGCCAGGGTTCTACCGTGCCGAGATCCTCGCCGATGGCCACCGCGCCTGCGTCCGCGGCCCCGGCGGCCAGCACCCCGCCCATCAGCTCGTGGTCGTACCGGACGTAGGTGCCCAGGCCGGCCGGCAGGCCGGCCGGTATCCACCACAGCCTGGCCAGCCCCATGACATGGTCGATGCGCACGCCGCCCGCGTGCCGCGTCGTCGCGGCGACAAGCTCGGCCAGCGGCCTGAAGGCCTGCGCGGCAAGGCGGCCGGGATGCCAGGGCCGCAGCGTCCAGTCCTGACCCAGCTGGTTGAACTCATCCGGCGGGGCGCCGACGCTGACGCCGTGGACGATCACGTCCCGATGCGTCCAGGCGTCGGCTCCGCCGGGGTGCGAGCCCACCGCGAGGTCCGCGATGACGCCGATGCCCATGCCCGCCTTGCGGCCGGCCTGCTGCGCCGCGGCGGCCTGCTGCGACGTCAGCCACTGCAGCCAGGCGTGGAAGTCCACCCGGTCCGCCAGCGTCCGCCGCAGCGCCGTCACCTGCGCCGAGCCGGGATCGGCCAGCGCCGGCGGCCACGCCCGCCAGTCAGGCCCGTATACCTCGGCGATCGCGCACCACGTCGCCCAGTTGTCGAGCGCCTCCCGGTGGCGCGCGCGGAAATCGTCGAGTTCGGCACGGCGGCGCGAGCCGAGCCGCACCGCGGCGATGATCTCGAGCGCCTCGCGCTTGGCAGCCCAGACCGCGTCCCTGTCGATGAGCGCCGGCGTC
>Ga0181525_10003969_pt1 | contig 11531 bp, 15 predicted proteins | sample PEATcosm2014_Bin_48_FD_121100 | JGI IMG/M metagenome (GOLD analysis project Ga0181525, IMG submission 121100) | Peatland microbial communities from MTU Mesocosm Facility, Houghton, MI, USA - PEATcosm2014_Bin06_10_metaG | ecosystem: Environmental > Terrestrial > Soil > Wetlands > Peat | place... | reverse complement strand
TGGCGCTTCAGAGTGGAAAGTCAAAGGATCACCAAAGAAATTTCCCAATTCTGAAGCTCCGGTGCAGCTCTATGAAAAGACAGTTTCCGGCAAAGATTTGGATAAAGTGGAAGGAATGAATCAATTCCGTCCAGATAGGAAGGATGAGACTTGGTTTTGCAGAAGAAGCTGTCACAGGAATTCGACAGACAAGGGGACCGCGAGTTGGGCCGAGTTCTTACACAGCTTCAAGGAGCACCACGCGGAATCAGAAAAAGCTTTTACACCAACTGTCATTGGAGCTAGGGAAGCCATGAGATGGGACACGAGCGGCGTAGAGGTCCAAGTTCATGGTGGGAATTGGACGAACATTACAGTTGCGGTGGAAGAGATGAAACACAAGATCGACCCAAAGCCTCTGAAGAATCGCACATTTCCCGTGGTACAGGTTGCAGCGATGCTCGAAGGGAATGAAGAATTCCTTGTCGTCTCAATACCCCTAAACGACTTTAACAAGTCGCCGTACGCGGAGTTTGCAAAGGACAAAAGCTTGGTCATGGCGGCTTACACATCTATAGAGCGAGTTCGGATTCTGCCAAGCAAGAGAGATGTGGAATGGATCATGGCGACAGCTTCGGATGCAGGAGGTGTCCTCCCTCAATGGATGCAGAATTTAGCTGTCCCCAGTGCCATAGCCAAAGATGTCGAGCTTTTCTTGTCCTGGATTCCAAGTACAAGGGATCAATCAAAGCCCGCACCTATTTCGAAGTCTGGGGGCCCGGAGAAATCACTTCCACCTGCACCAGCACTCGGTAACACTACTCCCTCTCCAATTTCAAAGACAGAGCCGAATCCGGGTATCACAGGGCGAGAATCTTCGAATAAAGACTTGCCGGCTCCTCCGTCTTAGTAGTGTGTTGTAATATTATGATCACTTCAAAATTTATGTTAAAATAGTGAAATTGGAAGGCTTGCAAGGAGCGTTTTAGAAAGCTTACCAAAAGTTTCCCGTTTTTGATCTCTCTTCCCATAGGTTGTGAATTGCCATCGCGGTTCCTTCGACTATGAGTGTGTGCTCCTCCGCGTGCATCCTCGTCTTCAGCTCTTCCAGTGTCTCGGAAGTTCTGCAGTCTACCTCCCTTACCACAATGGGTTGACCACGATCAACCTCCGAAATAACGTAATGAATCATGATCCCCGTCCTATCATGCTCCAGCTTTCCTTTGTGATAATCGTCGTACGCCCGTTTTATGGCATCAATGCCATCGTATTTGCCTGGGAGTGCTGGATGGAGATTGATGACAGGCACTTTTTTCACTGCCAATGGATCCAAGAATTTAGGAGAGAGAACATGCATCCATCCCGCACAAATGACTATGTCTGGTTCATCTGCCAAAACTAATTCCGCCAGGTCTGCGTCGTATTTCTCGCGAGCTGCTTGCTTGATAGCTTGGTCTGTTTCTCCGGAAGCATGATATTTGTGTTTCACCAAGTTCAGATAATCTGTGGGTATTGAAGCCGCTCTTGCTCGATTAAGTCCATTGGCTTTTTCCCGGTTTGAAATAACTCTCTAAGAGCACACATTAGCAACTGCTCAAAGCCATTGTTGTCCTTGTAATTACGAACCTTGATCTTGAGGTGGGGCAGGGTTGAACTCGAGGCATCAATAAGTGCTTGAAGATTGGTGCCCTCTCCTGAAATCAGAACTGTGGCCTTGGTATCTGGTGGTTGATGCATTGCAATTGGAGTAGCTGGCAAAGAGAAGTTCGGATTTCTGTCCCTTTAGGTGAAGTGTTGAAGGGAGGAAGGAAGGTCGTCCCATAAAATTTAGTGATGGGGGGGTAAAGTTCAGGCGGCACAAGCGCTGCGCTACTGTAGAAGCGGCCGCATTGCCAGCCTTGCCCCGTCCTTTGTCTACCTCCAGAATACCTGGCTTTCAACTCTCAACCACAACCTGAGGAATTACCAAACATCCCGCAGTCACGATGGACATCGACGATATTGTCACGGATCCTGCCCTCAAACTAGCATTAGAAACTTCTAAGCAAACCCGCGAGCAAGCTATCGCGCTGCTCGACCTTGTCTCAAGCCATCCTCCCACATCTTCACCATCTTCCGAATTCCAGCTACAGATCTCCAAGCAGCAGAAGCTGCTCCTTACATATCTTGCTCAGTTGCGAGGCCTTCACCGCGATGCACAAGTAGGCGCACGAGAAACTAAAGCTCTCACAGCAGAGGCGCGTCAAGAAGTAGACCGATTACATCTGCAGTTGCAGAATCTCTATTACGAACAGCGACATTTACAAGGAGAAATTGCAGCGTGCGAGTCTTACGAGTATGTACTTTTCAGCAATTTCAAGGCCGCACTTATTGATCTTCTTTGCCCAGTCATAAATATCAACAGCTACCCTTGATCCCTGTCGAGCAGTTCCTGGCCGAGCATCCTGAGAAAGGAGATCTCAGCGAGAGTGATTTGACTATCGCACGTATCGAGCATGAACATAGAGGACGTTTGGCACTGGAAGAGCAAAGACAGAGACTGTTGAAGAAGAAGGAAGGCCTCATTCAGGCGAACAAGAAGCGGAAGGACGATTTAGCCAATTTAGACAAGGACTTGGAGAAGTTTATTGATGTAGGATCGGTCTCGAAAAATACTAGCATTCAACTAATTTGGTATTTTAGGCTGCGAAACCGATCCAGAAGACATTCGAGCAAGTAGTCTGAGGAAGGATTCCACAAACTCAATCTTTGCACCAAATCTTGAGATCTATCAAAGAGACAGGCCAAACTATATGGTCCCTAACAACCTCACGGCATTGCCGTCTAGGGGCATTGGAAGTGTCATCTGAGATTTTGCTTCTTCCGGACTAGCCCGAATTCGATGCTCGATACCAGCGACTAGTTTAAGACGAGCAGCAACGGCGTCCAAATATTGGACCGTTAGGTGAAATATCATCCAAGCAAAACAGTGTATGACTCTTGAATCACTTGAATGATAATTGAAGATTCTTTTGCTTCTGTCTCCTTCTTGCTGTTTGAGGATATGCGCCTGGTTGGGAGAAGTTCCTCGAGCAGAGACCCCACTCTACCTTGATGTCCAGATCCTGCAGTGTAAGGGTGTGTGGTACCAAGGATGGAGCAAACTTGGTTCCATGCTCCCTCCCGCGAACTCACGGCATCAAAGGTCGTACATGAAGGCTTGGCACATTGTGGTAGGATTAACTGAATCTTCCGTCCAGTGCGAATAGTCCCCATAAACTCGGCATTCGTTAAAGAAGTCTCTTGAGCTACTGTTACAGTGTGAAAAAGAGAGTTTCATCTCATGTTCCGTCGTTTCGGCACATTTCACGGAGCCTGATTAGCTGCATATTTTCGGAAAGGAGGCTGAGGTGGGGCTGTAGGGCTGTGTCGGTTCTAAAGTTGTCTGCGTGCAGTAATTGGCGTTCCCCGCGAATGGCGAAGTTCCCGGGCTGTGGACTGACAGGAAGGATCTACGCTGCGGTCTGCAAATCAGCCACATGGTTGGCTCGCTTCAAGGCAGGAATTCAAATATAGGCTTGTGGTGCAGCACACCTGCAGTCATCACTGCCAGCTGTCTTCCTTCTAAGTCGATGCTCGTATGGGCAAAGGCAGTAATTCTACCTACACGTGCTCTTTACGAGCCACAAGTACGAGACAACGGCAATTGACACACCCTAAGCCTCTCAGCTGTGCCGTTTCCCACACCGGAGTCCTACATCAAATTGGGCTGCAAACTTCCCTCTCTCGAAAAACATAATGCACCACTTTTAATAAATCTGTAATCCATTTACAGTTGCGAAATGCTTCACAAGTTTCAGCACGTTTTCAAGATGCTCATCGCTGCCTTTGCAATTGTTCTTTCGTTCGCTCCACAATTTGGGCTGGCACACAACCAAAGAGCAGTTTCATCATCAACAACAAACAGCGCCCCAGCAGCCACTCATTCCATAAATGTCGGTGCAGTATGTATTATGAAGCTCTCGCAATAGCACTGTCACTGACGATTCATTTAGGATGGACTTAGGTTTTCACCTAATTCAGTAACTGCAAACGTGGGGGACGTAGTCTGTCAGTGTGCTCTGCATCAGAAGACATGGATACTTTCTGACATTCCCAGTATTTCGATTCTATCCTCAGAATCACAGTGTAGCGAGAGCTGATTACATGGAGCCATGTATTCCTTACGAGCTTACGGGGGCAGGCCGCCAAGGCTTCTGGAGTGGATTTAAACCCATCGATGTCGTGTTGTCGAACGTGAGGTTCCTCGAAGAAATTACTTTCCATTTGCTGATGATACTGGATACTAGCCTCCTACGTTTTCGGTCGTCGTAAATGATACTGTTCCTATTTTCTTCTATTGTTCTGCTCCAGACGCATGCACCAAAAATGGGATGGTAGGCGTAATAAATCCAGTAATTCAGCCAGGTTGATCTTATCCAGCATTTGCTGACAACTTTCAGAATTCCACAGAGACACTGGACGTTCAGGTTGCTTATGCTTTAAACTCCACAATCGAGCTGAGCCCTGGTGAGGGTTTTCCAGCGGAGGGTAGCCCAACCGCTACAGTGTCGTCTATAACTTCAACTTCCACTCCCACTCCAACAGGCAGTCCAACATCGAGCGCTACGAACACCCCAGTCACCGCTCCCTCTTCACAACATGTGCTATCAGGAGGAGCTATTGGCGGCATAGCGATTGGAGGAGCTGCGGTGCTCATGATTGGGGCCGCCTTGGTCTATTTCTGCGGGCGGCAAAGAACAGTAAGGGAAATCCTGCAAACACAAGCTGTGCCATCCTATCAGCCAGGCGCAGGACAAATGTCATTGGCGTCTTCAGCAGGATATCTACCAAAGTATCCTCAAGTCGGGATCGATCCAATAGGTCCCCGGCGCTATTCAAGTCAAGCGGGAATGTACGATCACCCTTCAGGAACTGAGACCGAGAGCTATCGCTCAAGAAGCCCACCTCCAGACGATAGTAGAGAGGGAATGGTAACTCATATGAACTTCAACCCATCACCAGGAACTACGAGTCCTGCTCGTGTAGACAGTCCTTTGATGAGGTCACCAGCTAGTCCAGGACGACCAACTCGGCCGAGCCAGTCAAATCCTATATCACCAATGGAGGAGACGATGTATCAGCCGCTCGCGGTAGAGATTCAGCCTGCTCTGAGGTTCGTTTTGTGTTGTTTGTAATAGGAGTTGCGCGTGAATGCTGATGATGATGAATAGGTTTAATCGAGTCCCTTCACAGACAGGACCCCACGAGCTTTCTACGGAGAATGATAGCTCATATCTCTCTTATCCACCGGTGCCACCAGTGACACCAGTACCGCCGCCTCGAGATTCGAGGCGAGATTCAAAAAGGTGAGGGTATGGTTCTCGTCCGGTTGATCGAGTTCTCATCTGAAAATGGAAATCTGTACTCCGGCGTTGGGCTTTTTGCGATTATCAATGTTTAAATGAAGATACCCCATAGTATGAGTTTAGGATACCAAAGGAGTTTAATGTAGCAGCAAATAAGCTGTATCGACAAATCTATGACTTTCTGAGCCGCTCGAAGGAAAAGTTGCAGCTTTCCGTCTGGCGTAGGATGTTTGGCTGCCTTTAGGTACGAGATACCTTGCTAGTAATGACAAATGCATTCGTCCTCATCATCAGGATAGCGATCCGGTTGTGTTGAAGGTAGAGTGTGTAGGGAAGGTTCGGAAATTGAGATGAAAGTCAGAAAGGGACAACCTTGAAGTGTATTGAAGATGACATCAAAAGTGACGGGATTATGTGATACCACGGTCAGAAGTGAATGTGATGGGATAAAGTGAGGACGAAGCATCCCCCTCGGAAATCTCGGGTATTTAATGCCATTACTCCTCCTCTTTCGTCAACACTAGGTACCTTCCCAGCCTGACCACAATCACCTCGACTTTCAATTCATTGTACCCAAACTCCTGGTACAACTGCAAGGGTAAGAAACAGAATACATCTGAAGCTTTTATCGAAGGTGGCTTCCTCTGAAAGCTATTTAGTTTGGACGCACCTTCCAAGGTAAGTGCTTCGCCTTTCCAGCCTTGTCATGAACAAACACCTATGTTACATGATGATTGGAAACAATACATCTATTGAAACCAAAAATCTTGGTACACCTGAATGAAACTGACCATTTGATCACAAGGGCACCGGCAACTCCGTCTTCGTAACCCAGTAACGAAACACTCCATAATGTCGACTCTCCTCTCCACTTCTGATCAACCGACGGCCAAGCGCCAAAAGACGGAGAAAAAGACATTGATGCGAGACCTGCCGGCGGACGAGTTTATCAGGTCAGTATTCCTGGCTCTCAGCTTCAAACGTTTCCATTGAGCTCATAACCAAATAGCATGATCGATTACTACATGGGACCAGAGGTTACCATTCAGGTCGAGGAGAAAGAATACAAACTCCCCAAGCTGCTTGCCTGCCACAATTCAAGCATGTTCAACACTGCCTTCAACGGAGAGTTCAAAGAGGCCAAAGAACAAAAGATGACCCTCGTCACTTCAACTGGGGTTTTTGAGATTGCCATCAAGTGGATGTTCATTGGTACGGTCGGCCCGAAGCCCAAGACCATGGATCCGTCCGACTACCTGGCTCAACTCTTGGAGTTCTTGACCCTCTCCGACTTTCTCGGTCTTCTTGGCCCCCTGACTCCCGTCACTAAAGAAATTTCTTCCATCCTCAAAACTCGTGGAAGCCTCGTTTCTGATCATATTAAGTACGCCATGAAGCAGGCACCTGGTTCGGAGGCACGAAACATTGTACTCAAGGCTTGTATTGGCCCATATCTACAAAGTCTAGGATGGTCATATGACCACAAAAGACCAGGTAAAATTTCAGAATTCAAGTTCAAGACAGAGTTGGATGAGCTGGACGGATTTGCCGCCGAAATATTTCGATTATTTGGCGAGACGGCGCGCAAGAAGCAAAGCTGGAAAGGCAGCCTGGGCATAGGCAGCCTGAGCATGGTTCCGGATCCAGCGACAGGCGAGCCTATGTTCTTCAAGTGATTCAGGATGTAAGATTCATTCGGGGGTAAGGCAGCATCCTTCAAAGCCGAAGGGGCGGAGCCGACTAGTCTCATGGGGCGGAACAAAGAGCAAAGAGTGCAATTGGGTGCCAAGAAAGTTCCGAAGACATACAGCTCGTCAGAAAAAATTGTTCGGCAGGGCTGCGGAACAGTGCGGCGGTATTATGGATTAATGGGAAGGCAATAGACAAACAAAATGGATCTCCTCAAAAGATAACCAGAAGTTTCATCTTGCATCTATGTCTACCCTCGCTAAAATAGGGGTAAGTTTTCTGGAAGGGAAACACCAATTAAATCTACGAAAATTGCAGGGCTTGATTGGCACGACATTTACAATGAGCAGTGTTGACATGACTCCAAAAGACCAAGTCCATCAACAACCTGACATAAACCCCAAGGACTTCCAGAAAATGGGAGCAAAGACGTGCTTTCTAACTGTTTTGCACACTTTCAAAAAGAAGATGGTCTAAGCGCAAGCCGACAAACCTATAAGCTTGCTGCCCCCAGAGCTCGAACTTGCATCATTTTGCTGCTTTTCTCCCGCCCACCATCCCTTTGGATAGAGTAGATAGTCATGGACAATGAGCAGTGGTCGCCCTTTAAGCAGGCATAGGTGTGACAATATTACCTTTCTCTCTACGCCTCGCTCACGTGCACCCAGCGCCTGCGTCTCCCAACCATAGCGTGATACTCTCCTCTGAATGAAAGAAATGCAGAACTCAAAAGATGTTCAATAAAATCAATGCACATTCGAAATCGCAGCTTCTCTGGACAAAGTGCGGAAGATCGTGAGTTCGTAGCCAGGCGCCCGCCACACCACTTGACTTGCATCTTTCTCCACACCTCAGTTTTTCAACTTTTTGCACTGACCCCAAACGAACAGCCTAAAATTAAATCGAGGCCCCCACCGAGTTGATCTTTTTGGGTGAAGCAGTTTGTAGCTTTCCCAGTAGCTAGCTCTCTCACTAGCCAAGTCTATTCAAGCCAGCTCGCAGCCTTCTTACTAGCCAGCTCACTTGCTAGCAAGTCAGTTCTCTCAACAGCTAGATCTCTCACCAGCTAGCTCTTCTACTAGCTAGCTCTTTCAAAAGCCAGCTCTCTCAGGCCGGTCTTTCTTCTCGTATGGATTCCCTCCGGTTTATATAATAGTGTGCCACAAACATGGAGGATTTGTTGCTCTGAAGAGTGATTGGATAGCATGCACCAGAAACTAGACCGTGCCAAGAGATCATGAGCACGAGAAATTCAAGATAACAAGAACCGAGTGCTCTCCACAGGAGAACTAGATAGGCGATTGTGAACATGCGAGAACACCAAAACCCAAGGTATACAACATCGATTTCTCAACGCTGCGCGCTCCGAATTCAATGCGAACTTGAGATTTTTGCTCTGAAAATAGCTGCCGTATTCGTCAATACAATAAATCTATGTCTTTTATTTGGGCTTAGCAATGTTGCAAATGTGTCGCATGTGCGCAGGTTGTCAACATTGGCTATCTTATGCTTCGACGGAGAGAGCGTGCTAATTCTTCCTCTTGGAACTACTGCGAGATAGACGAGTGGCAAGAAACTATTATATGAACGGGCGAGAAAACATACAAGCAGCAAAAAAAAGCCGGTGTGAAAGAGAGCTGGCTATTGAGAGAGCTAGCTGCTAGGAAAGCGAGCTCCTGAAAGAGCTGATTGGCTAGCAAAAGATCTGACTAGAAGAGAGCTAGATGGCAGAGGGCTGGCTAGGAGGGAGATCTCGTAAAGGGATTAGCTAGTGAAAGGAAGAGAGAGGTAGCTAGGAGGGGAAGGAAAAGCTTGGTAGTGAAAGTGCTCGTGGGAGGGCTAAAGTGAAACAAGAACAAAGGAGTAACTAAAATAGACGAGCAAGAAAAAATCCATTTATCGAGCTTCTGCCAACCGCTCTGGTTCAAAAATATAAAGTGGCCCACTGGCTTTGCGTCAGCGAGGTACCGACGACGGCGTTGCTCCAGATGAGTACCTGCATAAAGTCTTGGTGATCTCGATTTAGTGAGGATCGACCTCGATTTAGATTTTGGCGATACACCAAGACTGATATGTGCCTTTCGACCAGTGGCGAGAGGCGAGAACGTTAGCCGTCAAAATCAAGGGTATCACTAGCCAGGTTGTCGTCTTAGACCCGTTCCTACAATAGTGTTCCCCGCAAAACTAGCACAACGGCCGGCAACCGGAAGTTATAAATAGAAGATAGAATAAAAATGGCGACGGAAACTGAGGATGTATTTTGGGATAGGAAAAAAATTGGAAACAGACTCTAAATGGAGGGACGACTTGTCGCATGTCATTTCCGACTGAACACAGGTTTCCTTTTGAGGTGAATGGGGAGGATCGATGCTGGGTGGACTACCCTTCACAAGGATGAGCTTCCTCTCCGTTTCAATGCTCTTCTGCCGAGCATGGCGAGGGCTAAGAAGTTTAAGGTTTCTGTACAGTTGCGATGCTTGAGAGTGTGAAGAAAAGTGTGAAGGAGGAGTCCGGCTTGAGTGCATGCTTTCGGGATACGTGGGAGGTCTGGAGTGAGAGAGGAGACTTGGCAACACTTTTCTTATCGACGCTATGACTGTGATAAGGAGCGTTAATGTTTTAGTGGTGTGTCGGAACTGAATCCGGTGACATGGCACTCCACTGCGGCCCAGCAGGTGATGTTGGTGATGAAGAAGGAAAAGAAGGAGAAAGGAGGTCATGGCGTAGGGCACGGCACTTACTCCGCACGCCCCCGCATTTCATCGGGATAATTGGCGAGAGTGAGGTCCATGCCAAAATTAGAGACACTTCACTACGCTTATTTCAATCTATGATTCCGCCACTCCTTCCAGAATTTCTCCATTTCCGAAGCCAACATGCCTCCCCTGCTCCAACAAGCCATACTGTAAGGTGATACTGTACTGTGCCATAAAAATACTCCCGACAGCACGCCCGTGGCTTTTCCCATCCTTTCCTTCGGAAATCACTATCACAGAGAACGGCCGACGATGTCACGCTCTGGCGGAGAAATGTCGGCCATCCCAAGTGCTGAACTGCCGCAGACTACCGTATGCGTGTGATGTCCCAATTGCTGGTGCATATCCGTCCGGGCTGTGGGCACAGGCTGTGGTGTGCCTTGTGCCTGAAAGTTCACCTCCGCTCCATTCTGCCTCTGTACAATCAATCACGGACACTACAGGGCTATTGGGATCTCGTGCTCACCTCTCGAGGGGTCTTTCCTGCACAACACACACTCGTCCGCTCTCCCCGCGACCACGGACGGGTAAGCTTATTACGGAGGACGGAGCAGGAACTCAGTGACTGGCTACGGTGCGGCGGCGCGGCATGGCCTTGTTCTCTCTCTCAGGCGCTTCAAGCAGACACAGCCGTCGCACCCACACACGCTCCGCCAGAAAAGCACAGGCTCAAGCAGGGCGTGGCGGTCCCCCTTCCTCAGTTTCGTGAGTTTTCTCAGAGTCTGGCGCTTAACATGTCTAAATGCCAGCCAATCAGCCCCGCAGATCTACCGTCCTGCACACCACACCTCGGGGACCCCTGCGCGCCCCGTTCCAGCGAACAAGTCAGCTGGATCACCGTCCGTACCGCGGCGCTTAAAATCGCCCGCCCCCAGGCTCCTCCCCTCTCCCCCCCATGCACGTCCCAGGATGTCGGGTACTCTCATCCTGCAACCCGTTAGCACGTCCTGGCTGCTTTTGCCCCACGACCACGACCCAAAACCACATCCGTGTATTTTTGGATCAACGGGTCAGGGAAGAGGAGCGCAAACCGTGCAAATTATGCGAGCACCAGCTTGGACGACATATCGATCGATGTCTGTTGGCTGATCTGGGAGATCGCGGGATGAAAGGGATCAACATACTACTGCGGAGTTATGCTTATGAGCTTAATGAGCCTCTTGGGGTGCGTTCTAGGGGGGTTGTTGTGTCGATAAATAGATTTGTGCGCATGTAAGGTACGCAGGACGTGAATAGAAAGGCCTGCATCATGGCTGGCCTGGTCTAACCTGACCTGACCCGGTCGCCAAACGGGCTCTGTTTGTTGACAGCTAAAGATTTATCACCCGTCTGTCTTAGATCTGCCCCACGGGTGCGGCTGCTCAGATCCAGATTCTCGTGTGCAATATTGTGCGTGAGTGGGTGGTTATTGGTAAAATGTTTCGATTTCATTTGCTTATTCTGTCTGGTATCACCATATTGCAACCTCCATGGTCTTTCTCCAATACAGTCCCGATCCGACGCCAATCCCAAAGAACGCCCTGGACGCCCATAGCTGCAGTCTCTGGCCACAAGGAGTTTATCCTCCAATCCTTTAAGATGGTCGATGGTCAAGTGCTCTTCTTGCATTACCTTACTCCAACGATGCTCCAGGCGATGCGCCGAGCAAGATAGCCAACATGAAGCGTGACTGACGTTTTTCCTCCCTTCCCTAACTTAAAACTTTCTCGAGCTCTCGGGT
>Ga0181525_10003968_pt1 | contig 11532 bp, 9 predicted proteins | sample PEATcosm2014_Bin_48_FD_121100 | JGI IMG/M metagenome (GOLD analysis project Ga0181525, IMG submission 121100) | Peatland microbial communities from MTU Mesocosm Facility, Houghton, MI, USA - PEATcosm2014_Bin06_10_metaG | ecosystem: Environmental > Terrestrial > Soil > Wetlands > Peat | place... | reverse complement strand
TCGCCATACGCGTTAAGAACCTCAATACGATCGTTTCCGAATTCGAAAGCGGCGATCTTCATTTCGAGAAAATCGTTCCCGTGGGCAGCGAGGGCGTCGTCTATGTGCGACCACTCGAGCCGGGCCGCTATGTTTTCTTCGACGACTTCCACCACGAGACTCAAGGGTTCTTGGTCGTGCCATGACGTATCGTAAGTGAAAACTTGGCCATGAGGTTCCCGTGCTTGCGTCGTTGTTGATCGTCTTCCGCGAAGTCTTTGAAGCCGGCTTAATTGTCGGCATTGTCATGGCCGTGACCGCGGGGGTCGCCGGCCGCGGCCGATGGATCGCGGGCGGCGCGGCGGCCGGGGTGCTCGGCGCATGCGTCGTGGCGCTGTTCACCGGCGGATTATCCGAACTGTTCGGCGGCAGCGGCCAGGAAGTATTTAATGCCGGTATCCTCGGCTTCGCCGTGCTGATGTTGACTTGGCACAATGTGTGGATGTCGCGGCATGGCCGCGAACTCGCCGACGAGTTGCGTGCGGCCGGCGAGGCGGTGGCGGCGGGTTCGAAGTCGCTGGCCGCGCTCGCCATCGTGGTCGCCATCGCGGTCCTGCGCGAAGGCTCCGAGGTGGTGCTGTTTCTTTACGGCGTGGCCGCCGCGCAGGGCGGCGCGAGCCTATCGATGGTGGCCGGCGGCTTGGTCGGGCTCGTGCTCGGCTCGCTGGTCTGCCTCTTGACCTATCTCGGCCTTATCACCATCCCGACACGTTATCTCTTCAATGTGACCAGTGCATTGATCGCATTGCTCGCCGCCGGCATGGCGGCACAGGCGATCGCTTTCCTGGAACAGGCCAACATCCTCACCGCGCTTGATGAGACGGTCTGGGATACGTCTTGGATCTTGAGCGATTCGAGCTATCTCGGCCGCGCCCTGCACACCTTGATCGGTTATGTCGATCAGCCGACCGCCATGCAGCTTATCGTTTATGCGGCAACGCTCGCCATTATCGTCGCGCTGATGAAACTTTTTGCCACGCCAACCGCGCCGCGGCCGCGAGCCGCCTGAGATTACGCCGTAATCGACCCGGTCGTGAAATGATCCGGGCATATCGCCGCCGGGGAAACCTCGCCGAGGTCGGCGAGTTCCGCTTCCAGGCATTCGACCTCGAGACGAATGACGCCGCCGCCGGAAAAGGTCAGCATCACAACGCCGGCGGGAGCATCGTTTTCGACGAATTCGACGGCGAGCAGATTGAGCCGCGCCTGCTTGTTCGACTGGTCGAGGTTGCGGCACTGGCAGGCGTTGACGCGTTCGAAGCGCAAAGCCGTACGGCAGCGCCGGTAATCCGCTTTGGCGGTCGTATTGGCGTCGACCGCGCTCATCCAGTCGAAACGGTTGAGCGCCATGACGAAGCGATGCTCGCGCGGCAGCCAAAAGATGTCGGCGACGCCGACCAGAGCGTCTTGCACGTGGGCCGACACCACCTCGATATCGTCCTTGTCGACTGCGACCAGTTTGAGTTCGTCCATGCACGAATTCATGCGCAACCCCAAGTGTCCATCTCGCCGTTACTTTGGAAGTTAGGGACGCCGCGTGTAGGCCGCAAGCCCTTGACCGCCGTGCCGCCATCGTCTTTGGGGGGGCGCGCCCGGATGCCAGATCGCGCGGACTAAGTGCGCTCGAAAGTTAGAATTGCTTGCCGGCTCCCGGCACGCTAAGTACAATCTAACAAAAGCATTTGTTAACTGCCCTTGCTGTATCTGCGGCCAGTCAACGGCCAAGTCTGCTGCCAAGTGGCTGGATATTTGACAAGGGCTCGACCGCAAATAAAGATGAGTTTCATCCTATCTGTTGGGCTTTTCTTTCACTCCCGTAAGGGATACAAGCAGCCTTTCTTGAAAGGGAGGTTTTATGGCGAAGAGGAAAAAGAAGCGGCGCGCGTGGACTTCAGGCGAGGTCCGTGAGCTGAAGACGATGGCGCGCAAGAAGACTCCGGCTGGGCGAATTGCCAAAAAGCTGAAGAGAACCGAAGGCGCGACCCGCCAAAAGGCGTTCAGCATCGGGCTCTCGCTCGACTCTCGTTCCTGACTTTTAGCAGCTGCTTCACAAGCCTTGATCGGCGTCGGCCCGCGAATGCGGGCTGGCAACGCCGGTATGTGGGTGTTTTTGTTGTTTGTTGAAGCGGTGCTCGCCGCTAGTTGTCCAGTTTACGAATGCGTCGTGCGGTGGCGGTCGCGCCGCCGTGCGTTGCGTTGCCCTGAAAACTTGGGCCAAGCAAATCATGGGCCAAGCAATCTTGGGCCAGGCAATCTCGGCCAGCACCCGATCCGCCCGCGCCGGCCGGTGCTTCGGGCCATTTCACGGGTTCCAAATCAGGGTCCCAAGACGGGGCATCGCCTGACGGCGGCGGGCCCCATGACGTCAGCTCTAAGGCCGTAGGCTTTGGCGGCATTAACTAACGGCCGTGAACCTGCCCCAATAAACGTGTAACTAAGGGTATAGTGATCCTGATCCGGGTCGGGAATATCGCTATTCCGGCGCTTCACACGGCCGCCGCCGGTCGTCGCCAAGCTCGGGCGCGGTTTCCCGCCGCTACTACCGTGGTACGCACGCTTCATGAGCCAGCCCGTCCCGCTGCGGCAGCAGCCCGCGAGCTCTGAACTTGCTACGGCCCTCGGCGCGTGCCGGCGGGCCTTCCTTGCTATCGCCCTGTTCAGCGGCATGAGCAATCTTTTGATGCTCAGTGGCGCGCTGTTCATGCTCGAAGTCTATGACCGGGTCTTGCCGAGCCGCAGCGTGCCGACGCTGGTCGCGCTTTTGATTCTGGTGGCGGGCCTCTATGCCGCGCAAGGCGTGATCGACATGATCCGCAGCCGCATCCTGGTTCGCATCGGATCGAGCCTCGACGAGGCGATGAGCCTGCGCGTCTATGACGCGATCGTCCGGCTGCCGCTCAAGATCGGCGCCAAGGGTGACGGCGTGCAGCCGATCCGCGATCTCGATGCGGTACGCGGGTTTCTTTCCGGCATAGGCCCCATCGCCTTTTTCGATCTGCCGTGGATGCCGGTTTACCTCGCCATATGTTTCCTGTTTCACACCTATATCGGTCTCACCGCGCTGTTCGGGGCGCTTATTCTCATCACGCTTGCCGTGGTGACCGAAGTGCGGACGCGGCACCCGACCCGCAGCGCCACGCAATTCGCGGTGGCGCGTAATGCGCTGTTGGAGGCGAGCCGGCGCAACGCCGAGGCGATCACGGCGATGGGCATGACGGGCCGTATTGCCAAACGATGGGGCGAGCTCAATCACAATTACGTGGCGGCGAGCGGACGTGCGAGCGACGTCGGTGGCGGCCTCGGCGCGATGTCGAAGGTTCTGCGGCTGTTGTTGCAGTCCGCCATTCTCGCGGTCGGTGCCTGGCTCGTGATCAATCAGCAGTCGACGGCGGGCATCATCATCGCCGGCTCGATTCTGGGGGCCCGCGCGTTGGCGCCGGTCGACCTCGCCATTGCCAATTGGCGGAGCTTTGTCGGCGCCAGACAAAGCTGGCAGCGGCTGTCGAGGCTACTCGGGCACCTGCCGCCGCTGGAACCGCCGATGCCACTCAAACCGCCGGCGCACACGCTGGTGGTCCAGAACGGCGCTGTTTGTCCGCCCGGCCACCAGAAGCTCGTTTGCCAAGACGTCAACTTCACGCTTGTCGCCGGTAAAGCCCTTGGCGTCATCGGACCGACGGCGTCGGGAAAATCCTCGTTGGCGCGCATGCTGGTCGGGGTCTGGACACCGATACGCGGCACGGTCCGCCTCGATGGCGCGACGCTCGATCAATGGTCGCCGGAATTGCTCGGCCGCCACATCGGCTATGTGCCGCAGGATGTCGAATTGTTCAACGGCACGGTGGCGCAGAATATCTCGCGGTTCGACGATCCGCCCGATCCGGACGCGGTTATCGCCGCCGCGCACGCCGCCGGTGTCCACGAACTGATCATCAATTTGCCGGAAGGCTACGAGACCAGTGTGGGCGATCATGGCAGCGCGCTGTCGGCCGGGCAGGCGCAGCGTATCGCACTCGCCCGCGCGCTTTATCGCGATCCGTTCTTGGTCGTGCTGGATGAACCTAATTCCAATCTCGATGCCGAGGGCGATGAGGCGCTGACCCGGGCCATTCTCGGTCTTCGCGCCCGCGGCGCGATCACGGTGGTGATCGCCCATCGTCCGAGTGCGATTGCGGGCGTCGACTATATTCTGATCATGGCCAAGGGCCGCCAACAGCAGTTTGGGCCAAAAGAGGAAGTCCTCACCCGCCTGGCGCCGCCGCCAACCGTACCTCGGGCGCTGAAGGTGGCGGACCAGGGTGGAGCAGGATGATGGCCCGGATATACGAAGCGCTCTCCAAGGCCATCGCCAAGGTGGTCACGACGCTCAAGACGACGTTGTCTTGGGATCCGCCTGCCGCGGCGCTGTCGCACAGTTCCCGCGAATCGATCCGCCGTCATATTGTCGTCGGCAGTGTCATCGTGGCCGTCCTGTTGCTCGGTTTAGGCGGCTGGGCCGCGACGGCCGAACTTGCCGGTGCGATCATCGCCCAAGGTTCCGTCGTCGTCGATTCGAACGTGAAGAAAGTGCAGCATCCGACCGGTGGCGTGGTCGGCGAATTGAATGTGCACGACGGCGACCATGTGAAGGCCGGCGATGTTCTTATTCGGCTCGACGAGACGGTGACCCGAGCCAATTTGTCCATCGTCACCAAAGGACTTACCGAACTCTATGCGCGGAAGGCGCGTCTCGCCGCCGAACGCGACGGCGCCGCCACGGTCGCGGTGCCGAAGGAGCTTGCCGATCATGTCGACGATCCCGACGTGAAAGAGGCGCTGGCCAGCGAGCGCAAGCTGTTTGATTTGCGGCGCCAGGCGCGGCTCGGCCAAAAGGATCAGCTCCGCGAGCGGATTGCGCAATTGCAGGAGCAGATCACCGGGCTCACCGCGCAGCAGGACGCCAAGACCAAGGAAACGGACCTTATCAACCGGGAACTGCAAGGCGTCCGCGATCTCTATGCAAAGAACCTGGTTCCGCTCAATCGCCTGACTTCGCTTGAGCGCGACGCCGCGAAAATCGAAGGCGAGCGCGGCCAGCTCATTGCCTCGGCCGCCGAGGCCAAGGGCAAGGTCACCGAGACGCAGCTGCAAATCATTCAGGTCGATCAGGACCTTTCGAGTGATGTCGCCAAGGAATTGCGCGAAACGGACAGCAAGATCGGCGAATATGTCGAGCGCAAAGTAACGGCCGAGGATCAGCTCAAGCGCACCGATATCAGGGCCCCGCAGGATGGCATCGTGTTCCAGTCGACAGCCAATACCGTCGGCGGCGTGGTCGCGGCCGGTGACCCGATCATGCTGATCGTGCCGGAAAGCGATAATCTCTTGGTCGAGGTCAAGGTCGATCCCAAGGACATCGATCAGGTGCAGTTTAATCAACCGGTGGTGCTGCGATTTTCCTCATTCAACGTGCGCACCACGCCCGAGATCAACGGCACCGTGGCTCGCATCGCGGCCGACACCACCACCGACCAGCGTACCGGGCAAAGCTATTATCTGGTCCGCATCGCCATGACGACGGATGAGGTCAAGCGTCTCGGCGACGGCAAGTTGACGCCGGGCATGCCGGTCGAAGCCTTCATCCAGACCGGCGAGCGCACCATGCTGTCCTACCTGATCAAGCCGTTGCACGATCAATTGATGCGGTCGTTCCGCGAGAAATAAGCCCGGGCGGTTGCTTGGCGCCCGACATCGGTAGCCTTGCCTCTTTCACCACAACGTCGTCGCGCTATAATTATCGCGATAAGGTCGCGCGAACGTATCGGGGATTGACCGCCGATGTACAGGATAGCCCGTTGGGCGCGACAGTTTGGCCTGACGCGGGCAGTGTGTTTGGTGCTGTTGTTCGCGCTGGTGCTGTTGCGCGTCGCCGATCCGCGGCCGCTCCAGGAACTGCGCCTGCGCACCTTCGATCTGTTTCAGGTGCTGCGCCCGCGCGTGCAGACGGAATTCCCGGTCGTCATCGTCGACATCGACGAACCGAGCCTCAAGGAGATCGGGCAGTGGCCGTGGCCGCGCACTATTCTGGCGGACTTGGTTAGCCGCATCACCCAACTCGGCGCCGTCACGATCGGCTTCGATATCATCTTCGCCGAGCCCGATCGCATGTCGCCAGCCATCGCCGAGCAGAGCTTTCGCGGCATCGATCCGGAGACTCGCGCCAAACTGGACAGTCTACCCAGTAATGACGCGATATTGGCGCAAGCGATCAAGAACTCTCGCGTCGTCGTCGGTCAGGCCGGCGCCGCGACACCGACGCCGCGGACGCCAAACGAAATGGCGCTGCAGACCGGGTTTGCCGTTCGCGGACCCGATCCGGCCGCCTATTTGGTGACGTTTCCCGGCTTGCTGCGCAACGTCGCGCCGATCGAACAGGCCGCGGCGGGCCGCGGCCTGTTTTCGATCAACCCGGAGAAAGACGGACTCATTCGCCGGGTACCGGTCATCATGGAAGCTCAGGACACGCTGGTACCGTCGCTGACCATGGAAATGCTGCGGGTCGTCACCGGGTCCAGCGCCATCCTGGTGCGCGCCAACGAAGCCGGCGTCGAGGCGGTTGCGGTGCCCGGTCTCGAAGTGCCGACCGACCTGAACGGCCAGCTCTGGGTCCATTTCAACAAGAGCAATCCCGCGCGCTACGTGTCCGCCAAGGATGTGCTGCAAGGCAAACTGCCCGTCGATCGTCTGCGCGGCCGGCTGGTTTTGATCGGTACTTCGGCGACCGGCTTGCTCGACAGCAAAACGACGCCGCTTGACGCGCTGATGCCGGGCGTCGAAGTCCACGCCGAGATCCTCGAAAGTGTTTTGACCAAGTCGCTTCTGGTGCAGCCCAATTATGCCGTCGGCGCGGAGATTATCGTCGCCGTGCTGATCGGGATCGCCATCATCATCGCCGCGCCGATGCTGTCTCCGGCGATCGTCGTGGCGCTTGGCGCGACGCTGATCGCCGGGCTGGTCGGACTGTCCTTGTATTTCTTCGTCGACCGGAACTTGCTCATCGATTTTACCTATCCGTTGATATCGAGCTGGCTGTTGTTTCTCGTGCTCACCTTTGTGAATTATTTCCGCGAGCAGAAGCAGCGTCAGCAGATTCGTTCCGCCTTCGGCTTCTACCTATCGCCGCACATGGTCGAGCAACTGGCGCGCTCACCGGAAAAACTGGTGCTCGGCGGCGAAGAGCGCCGCATGACCATCTTGTTCAGCGACGTGCGCGGCTTCACCACGATCTCGGAGCATTACAAGGACGATCCGCAGGGCCTCACCCGGCTGATGAACCGTTTTCTCACGCCGCTCACCAATGCCATCATCGAGCGCAAGGGGACCATCGACAAATACATCGGCGACGCCATCATGGCGTTCTGGAATGCGCCGGTTGACGACGACGACCAGGAGGCCAATGCCTGCGAGGCCGCGCTCGAAATGCAGGCGCGGGCAAGAGCCCTCAATGTCGAACTCAAGCGGGAGGCCGAAGCCAATAACGGTGTCTACATGCCGCTGCGCATCGGCATCGGACTCAATACCGGCCCATGCGTCGTCGGCAATATGGGGTCCGACTTCCGCTTCAACTATTCGGTACTCGGCGACACCGTCAATTTTGCCTCGCGGTTGGAGGCGCGCACCAAGGACTATCGCCTGCCATTGGTGATCGGTGCGCGGACCGCGGAAGGCGCCAAGCAGAAGTTCGCCACCATGGAGATCGATCTCATCCAAGTGAAGGGTAAAAAGCAGCCCGAGGCGGTATTCGCGGTGCTGGGCCCTGCCGAGGTCGAGCAGGATCCGCGCTGCCCGCAATTGCGCGACCTCAATACGCAAATGCTGGCGTGCTTTCGCAAACAGCAATGGGACGAGGCGCTGGCGCTCATCGAACGGTGCCGCAAGGTCACTGACGGCTTCGATATCGCGGGGCTTTACGAAATGTACGAAGAGCGCATCGTCGCCTATCGCGCCGATCCGCCTGGACCGGATTGGGACGGGGTCTACGAAGCGGAGTCTAAATAACGCTGCTTCAGGAGCCCAGCGCGGCCGGTGCCGAGGTCCGGCGGGCCCCCGAAATCGCCGTGGGCGCAAATTCCTTGACACCGCCGGCATCGAGCACAAAGAGCGGCAGCACGTCCCGGATATCGTTGTCTTCGACCAACCGCAGCCAACGGTTGTCGAGCATCAACCATTTGCCGTCGAGCCGGGCGGCGACGACGGCGTGATCCTGCCCAGTGGCGAGGTCCTGCAGTATGACGAGCTTGACGTCATGCGCGTCGATGCCGGCCGCCGTCAGCGCGACGTATTTCGCGATGGCGTAATCTTCGCAGTCGCCGCGACCGGTGGTAAACGTCTCCAACGGCGAACTCCAGCGGTCGGGCACGCCCCACTGCGCCAGATCGCTCATCGGCGCAATCGCCAGGTTGACGGCGCGATTGATCACGCCGATGCGGGAGCGGCCGGTTAGGCCGCGGCCTTCGGCAACGATGGCAAGGAAGTTTTTTGCCGGGCCCGGACATAGTTCCGCGTCGTCGCGGCAACGCGCCAGAACTTCTTCGTCGGCGCGGATATCGGCCTCGACGCCGCTCCACTTCGCCAGTATTTCGCCACCGGCAAGCGGCAGGGCGCCAAGCCCGAAAGGTTCCGCCAAATTTGGTGACGGAGAGGACGGAGAGAACGGCACCGCCGGCTCGAGTGCCGCCAATTTGTTCTGAGAATTATCCCGCGCCCGATCCTGCTCATGCGTTTGAACTTCGACCTGAGCCTCGGCCGCGGCTTCGAGCCGATCCCCGGCTTTGCTTTCAACGCGGTCGGGTGACTGATCCGGCGTCATCATGTCAGGCCCGCCGCCAACGTCCGGCGCTGCCGCGGCGACGGCCGTCGGCACGCCCCCGAACGGGCCGGTCTCGACGCCTGACGCAGCCGGCGAGACAACAAGGAACGCGGCAAAGCTCCACGCCGCAACGCGACCGAACATTTCGACGCCCCTGAATGCTGGGCTGTGGCGCTTGAGCGCACTTGCCCGGCTCGTTGTTCTTCAGGGACGCGATAACGCGACCACCGCTGCATACGGGTTAATATGTAAGGGATCTGCCGGATGAACCGAAAACAGCGTCTAAGAAGCGCCACGCAGTTACCGACAATTTTATCGATTGAGTTTGGAATTACTTGAACTGCGGGTCGTTTCTGCGATTAAATAGCCACAGCGTCGGCTGACGTTCGGCGGTAACGCGAAAACTCGGGGGGAGAACATTATGCGCCGTGCACGCCATACAACGCCTTGTAGTCTTGCCGCGCTCGGCCTTGCGCTGAGCCTGGGTACCGCGTCGGCCCAGGACAAAACCTTCGAACTCAAATTGTCGCACTGGGTGCCGCCGTCGCATCCGTTGCAGAAAGCGATCGAAGCCTGGGGCGACGACATCGAGAAGGCCTCGAACGGGACCATCAAATATAAAGTCTATCCGTCGCAGCAGCTCGGCAAAGCATTCGACCATTACGACATGGCGCGCGACGGCATCGCCGACTTCGCCTATGTGAATCCGGGCTACCAGCCGGGGCGCTTCCCGATTATTGCCGCAGGCGAGCTGCCGTTCCTGGTCGGCGAGGCCAAGGGCGGCAATCGTGCGATCGACTCCTGGTACCGCAAATACGCTACGGCCGAAATGAAGGACGTGCATTATTGCTTCTCCTTCGTGCTCGATCCGGTGGCCTGGCACTCGACGACGAAGAAGATCGTGGTGCCGGCCGACGTCGCGGGCACCAAGGTGCGCCCCGCCCAGGGCACCATCGCCGCCTGGGTCACCCAACTCGGCGGCACCAATGTTCAATCCAGCGCGCCGGAGGTCCGGGACGTTCTGGCCAAGGGCGTTGCCGACTCCGTCACCTTTCCCTGGGGCTCGCTGGTGCTGTTCGGCATCGACAAAGTGACCAAGTATGACATGGACGAGCCGCTTGGCTCGGTGATGTTCCAATGGGTGATGAGCCCGGCGACCTACGCCGCGATGTCGGCGTCGCAGCAGAAGGTGATCGACGATCACTGCACGACCGAATGGGCGGCGAAATTCGCCGACCCGTGGGCCGACTTCGAGCACGCCGGTATCGCGAAAGTCAAAGCCGAACCGGAGCACGAGGTCTATAAAATTACCGACGAACAGATCGGCCTGTGGAAGAAATCGGCCGAGCCGCTCAGGGTGAAATGGGCGGCCGACGTGAAGAAGGCCGGCGGCGATCCCGACGCGATCATGAGCGAGCTGCAAGCCTCGCTGACGCAGTACAAAGCGGGTTTCTGACGGCGCGACCGCGCGAAACAGCAGCGGCGCGGCAATCGCCGCCTACGCCAACGGAACATGCCGATGCCGCAAGCCGAGCGGGCCGCCAGCCGCAACCTGATGGATCGCTTCATCGATGCGATCGAGCTGATTGCCGCGTTTTTCATTGGCCTCGTTGCGGTCGATATCTTCGTCTCGGTGCTGCTGCGCTACTTCTTCAGCGTGCAGATTCCGGACAGCTACGATTTCGGCCGGCTGTTGCTCGGTATCGTGATCTTCTGGGGCATCGCGGCGACGTCCTATCGCGGCAATCACATCACGGTCGATCTGCTTTACGCCAATGTCGGCGAGCGGGCGAAACGATTCATCGACGTCTTCGCCACCTTGGTGCTGCTGTTCGTGGTGACGGTGCAAACCTATACGCTGTTTGACAAGGTGATTGGCACCCGCGCCGATCACGTGCTCACCTTCGATCTGCGGCTGCCGACCTGGCCGTTTTTTCTTGTCGCCTGGCTCGGCGACGTTTCCGCGGTGCTGCTCATCGCCATCCGTACTTACAGACTGATCTTCCAGCCCGGCGACTTCGGCGGGCGCTATCAGATCAAGCCGGTCGAGTGAGGCGTCGTGAGCGGTGAAGCGGTCGCCATCATCGGTTTTATCGTGCTGTTCGCGCTGATGCTGATGCGGGTGCCGGTCGGCATGGCGATGGGCCTCGTCGGCGTGGGCGGCTTTGCCTATCTCGTCAACGGCGAGGCGGCGCTCAAAATCATCGGCCACACGTCGATGCGCACGGTGACGGATTACACCTTCGGCGTCATTCCGATGTTCATATTGATGGGCGCGTTCGTCACCAATTCCGGCATGAGCCAGGAGTTGTTTCGCGCCGCCAATACGTTCCTTGGCCACCGGCGCGGCGGGCTCGGCATCGCCACCATCGCCGCCTGCGGCGGGTTCGCGGCGATCTCAGGCTCGTCGGTCGCGACCGCGGCGACGTTCTCGACCGTCGCCTATCCGGAAATGCGGCGCTACGGCTATCCGCAATCGTTCGCCGCCGGCGTGATCGCCGCCGGCGGCACGCTCGGCGCCATGCTGCCGCCGTCAACCGTGCTTGCGGTCTACGGCATCATCACCGAGCAGGACATCGGCAGGCTGTTCATCGCCGGCATCCTCCCCGGCATCCTCGCGGCTTCGATGTACATGATGACGGTCG
>Ga0181525_10003967_pt1 | contig 11532 bp, 14 predicted proteins | sample PEATcosm2014_Bin_48_FD_121100 | JGI IMG/M metagenome (GOLD analysis project Ga0181525, IMG submission 121100) | Peatland microbial communities from MTU Mesocosm Facility, Houghton, MI, USA - PEATcosm2014_Bin06_10_metaG | ecosystem: Environmental > Terrestrial > Soil > Wetlands > Peat | place... | reverse complement strand
TGGCAGTGTTTTGAATCGATATCCCCCTTCGGCACGGCGTTTGCGGCAAACTCTGAACCCGTCTATTCCAATGCCGTCAAGGCCGTGCGCGCGAAAGTCGGCGACGCGCCGTTCCAGGAGCTGCTGCTGCGCCTCCGCAAAACCAATTCCGACATCCAGATCAAGGGCCTCAAGACCATCCGTGGCGTCCCCAACGCCGGCGGCACGTTCCTCACAGGTTATCCCTACACCGAGTTCTACGATTGGGATTTATATTTTGAAAATCTCTACCTCGCCTACTACGGCGTTTTTCCCTACTGCTATACCAACCTCAAGGAATTCCTCTCCCGCCAGCACGCCGACGGTTACATCAACCGCTCGCTCAACAAGCAGCGCGACCGGCAGCATTTCAAGCCGTTCCTAGCGCAGATCGTCGTCTTGGGTGCGCGGCAGGACAAGGACAACTACGGCTGGGTGAAGGAATCGCCGGCGGGCGCGAACGTGACCGCCCCGGCCAATGGCTCATATTATAACCGCCTCAAGCTGTATATTGACAAGTGGTTTTCCTACGACGGCGACGGCAACGGGCTGCCGACGTGGAATTCCGCAGACGCCGCCGGCACGGACAACCAGTGGTCGCGCGCCGGGCGGATAGGTGCGTTTGAAGTGGAGGGCGTGGACCTGGCCGCGTATCTCGTCCGCGAACTGCAGGCCATGGCGGTCATTGCGCAGCATCTTGGCGAGAAGAAGGACGCGCAATCTTTCCGCGAGCGCGTTGTGAAACTGAACAAGCTCATCAATGATGTCTTCTGGGACGAGAAGCAGGGACTTTACTTCGACCGCAACGAAAAGACGAAGCAGCCGGTGCCGGTCAAATCCGCCACCAACTTCATGCCGCTCTTTTGCGGCGCGCCCAGCAAGGCGCAGGTGAAGCGCATGGTTGCGGAACACCTGACCAATGAGAGCGAATTCTGGCTGGCCTATCCCGTCGCAAGCTATGCCAAGACGGAGACGGATTATTATCAGGGCAGCCATCTCCTTCCCAACGGTTCGCACGAATGCAACTGGCGGGGCAGCACTTGGGCACCCACCAACTACATGATCTTCCAGGGACTGATGCGCTACGGCCAGGTTGACGTTGCCCGCGAACTGGCCCGCCGCCTGTTTGAAATGGCCGTCGTCAAGAACCCCATCCTCCGCGAATATTACAATGCCGAAACCGGAGAGGGCCTTGGCCAGACCAATTTCTGGGGTTTCACCGCGCTGTATTACGTGATGCTGCTGGAATGCGAATTGAAAAACGATGTCTCCGCACTGGAGGGCAGGTTCCGGCCCATCATTCCGGAGGAACTGGGAATTAATTTTGAGACATGAACAATCGCTGGCCGGATGTCCCGGCTCCAGCTAACGCACCATTACTTTTCGGTTTCGCTTTTTTTGGGATTGCTCGCTTTTAAGCGCGGCAATTTTTCCGTCTGATTCCTGCTTGCTGATGGAGACAATTGCGTCACCAAAATCCTTGATGAGTTCAACCGGCGCGCGGGCCGCATCTCTGATTGTTTTATTTTTTGACATGATGGAATGGGCCTTCTAAAAAATCAGGACGGCACCGGGTGGCCGTCTGCAAATATCACCGCCCTGCTATTCCGCGCACACACTCACAAAATCTGTCAATTCCCGGTCGTTGGAGAAAGATTTCCATTTGCCTGACTTGTCCATGACCGCCAGACGCACTGAATTGTCGCATTGCACCCATAGCGGCTGGCGTATGGCCGGAGGTTGCCCCAAGGAATCATCGGTCGCTTGAAATTTTGTGTTCATTGGCCTGATAATGGTTTGTTTGACTGGCAACCGCCATGGGGTGTTTCCCTTACGGCAGATGCCAGAGAACGGGAGACGGCCTCCCGCCCACGCCCAGCAACAACCTCGACAATGTGATGGTGTAACCGACGGCAAGCGTGCGAATGTCACCGTCGGCCTGCGTGAATTGGAGACGCGTCGGAGGTTTGGATGAGCAGTATCAGACATTCTTCCTCAAATTGTTGGAGAATTCGTTTTATGAATAAAAACGATTTAACGATTCACGCTTTGACGCGCTTTTTCATGCCCAGAAGGATTGTTTGGACGCGTGGTTTGGAGGGATGGGATTTGTGCGGCTGGTCGTGTGTCTTGATCTGCCAGACGAGGTAGATGACAAAGACGGCGTTGATGAGGAGCAGGATGAAATCCAGCCAGTCGAACTGGTGGATGAGGCGGAGGGTTTCGCCGGGAATGAAGGAGGCGGTGACGAGGACGACAAGCCATTTGGCCCAGTGCTTGTCCATGATCAGGCCGATGCCTTCGATGAAAAAAAGCGCGGAGTAGCCAAAGGTCATCATGCTGATGTAAAAGAGTTTCTTTCCGTCCATGAGGGCGGCCTTGCGGAACAGGAGCTGGATGTAGTGGTTGTGGAAGTCAATGTTCCAGCGTTGAACCAGCGCCCACACTTCTGTGGAAAGGTTTTTGCCGATGAGGTCGAAGGCGCCGATGCCGACGATGACAAGGAGCAGGCCGTAAAAGATTTTCCACGAGCCCATGAGACAGAGGATCATCCTGTCGCGCCCCTTGCGTTTGCGTTTCTGTGATCTGCGGGCAATCCAGGGCATGATGGCGCTGAGGGTGGGCGTGCTCATTTCGAGGATGAATCTCCCGTTTGAAGGGATGGTTGAAATGGCATTGGTTGCACAATGTTGTTGTTGCCGGGATTTTGAAATCAAACGGTCTTCACAAAGGTGCCAGAATGTCCGGCGGATCAATATGGGGAGAACACCTGATGGCAGGGATGCGGGAGTAGTGACTTCACGGACGCAGATAGTTGAATAAACCTAATGTTTAAGCGGATGAAACCGGCTTAATTTAGCGCGGGATTTTGACGCTTCTTTTTGGGGACGGTTTTGGCAGGTTTTGGGGACGCGGGAGCGGCAATCATCCGCTTAACCGCGTCCTCGAACGTGACGCCGTGAATCCGTAAATCTTTGGCTGGTTTTGGCATGGTCTTTTATCTTTACTTGCGGGCAGTTTGACACTTTGATTCTGGCGTTCAATAGAAAAACATGAGTGAGGCATTAAACGCTGGACAACCAGGAGGCCAAGAGAATCCATCCGCAGATATACAAAAGAGCGGAAACGGCCAATGTGGATGCAGTTCGCCCGCCCCCCCTCCTGTTACAGATTCTAATCCAGCACACAACGCACCCAATAGCACCAATCATCAGACAAAATACAGCTTGGAATGGTGGAAAACCATTCTTGAAATAGTGTTCTTTCTCTTGGCTGTTCCTGTTGCCATTTTTGCCGGATGCCAATGGAGTGACACCCATAGACAGCTTGGTGTCATGCAGGATCAACTTGATGAAATGAAGAGCGACAGCACTCTCGACGAGCGCGCATGGGTTGTGCCATTTGAAATGACCGCAGAGAAGTCCACAACTTATACAAACGGATTTTATTTCAAGTTGATGTTCAAAAACACTGGCAAAACCCCCGCTTTGAATGTTTCGGAATCGCATAATTTCGCCGTTGGTATTTCCGGCGTTCTCACTAATGACCCTCCCATTCAAACAAATTCCATGTTGCTTGCTCCTGATGGTATTAGTTTTATCAAAAGCGGCGTCATAGACGCCGGAACTATCGAAGTCATCCGAGATGGTGATTTGCCAGAATTTATTTATGGCAAAATTGTTTATGATGACATTTTTGGAAAACATCATTGGACACAATTTTGCTGGAGCATTGAAGATGGTTTGAATTTCAGGCCCGCCCCCGTTCACAACTCCACCGATGATGCACAGCAAAGCAAATAAAAGTATTTTCATGCTCACAAAAGCGCGACAGTCAATTACATGAAAGGCAATCCCGCCGCTTTCCGTTTCGCGCGCCATTTCCGCATTACCAGCTTGTGCCATTCCCGCATTTTATCGCGGCATGACGCGCAATAGTAAAACGGCTTTCCATTTTTTGGATTGATTTGAGAATCCCCACCGCACTCGTGACAACGGCATTGAATCCGCAGATTTCGCCGCCAGATCGCCAGATAAGCGCGTTTGCGATGCCGTCGCCAATAGCGTCTGGAATTGCGATTGCGGGACGTTAGAAACCGCTTGTGGATTGTCCGCCGCTTGGATTTAGGATTGACCAGCCAAATAACCTGTTTGCCACTGGCAAGCAATTCCCCTCAATTAGCTGGCTGGCGGTAGTAAAGCCGCTTCCCGTCTATTCTCGGTAGAAAAGTCGCCATACGCTCGCCGTCCGTCTGTTTGCGGGTATTCCAGCGAAACTCATACTCGCTGGCGTATTTGGCTAGATGCTGGCGACTCACGCAATGTTGCGAGCCATACAGTCCGCGCTTCAAAAGGCTAAAGAAACTTTCGCAAGTGTTGACGTGGCTCACCGTGCCGTCTGGATTGTGGCGGGCGTATTCGTAGCGGCCATGGTTCACGCGCTGGTGACGTTTCTGACCCTTCAAAGCCATTTTATAGGATGCGTGTTCGTCAGTGTTCACAATCGCAGTTTTGTCAACGGACTCATTTAGAAATTTTCCGACAGTGTGCGCCGTCACGCTTGGAATAATCCGCGTTCTGGCTTCGCCGTCACGTTCCACAATCAGCGCGACAATTGCCCGTCTCGCTTCGCCGGAAAAGTTTTTGCAATATGTCTCGTCAGCTTCCACGGTGTTTTGAAGCGGCTTAACCGTTTCCATGTCCGTTGCCATTGCGTGTCTCACACGCATTGCAATAAACCACGCGGTTTTATATGTGGTTTTGAGCATCCGCGACAGTTGCAACGCGCTCACGGATTTTTTCGAGGAGCAAAGAATAAAAATCGCCATGAGCCATTTTGAAATTGGAACGTGAGAATCGGCAAATGATGTCCCCACTGTCGCCGTGAATTTTTTGCGGCAAGCTCCGCAGCAATAGACGCCAGCGCGGATTTTATGGTGTGAACCGGGCTTTGATGTCAGCTTGTAAATCGCCTTTGATTCGCCGTCATTCTTGCAATGCGGGCAAATCGGCTTGCCGTTAGGCCAGCGGAGCGATTCAAACAGCTTCCGCGCCTTGCGCTCGTTTGAGTATTCCTTCGCCAGCAAAACCAGATTTATGTCTGCCGCATCTAATTTCGTTTTCATGTTGACTAATTGTGCCACGGAATGTATGTTCTGTCAAACATTTTGTGGCACAAAATATATGAAAAATGAAACCAAGATGGGCAGGCCGATTTTGCCCGAAAAAGTGAAACGCGGCGAAACTATCCGTGTGCGCGTATCGCCGCCGGAATTAAAGGAGATTGAAACCGCCGTGGACGTATCGGGCGAAGGGTTTTCGGAATGGACAAGAAAGAATCTGCTGGCAGCGGCGCGCAGGGCGTGAGTTGACTGGTTTTTGACTTTGCGCGGTTGGTGTGAAGTCAAACAACAAAAAGCCAATCGTTTTATTTCCCTGTTTTCGCTGGCGTTCTAGGATTTCAGGAAATGTATTGGTTGCGAGCCTAGTAAGTTTCCGTCCACGAAAAGGTTCAGTTCGTATTCTCCAAAGGCGGGGAAAATAATTCCCTTCAGGTCAATAATTCCAATGTTCACGCCAGTTGGCAAATTGGGATTGCGCCGCGTTTGAATTTCTTTATTGAAAGGCGGGGTCATTAGATTTCCGTCCTGATTAAAAATTGAAAGGTTTATGCCGTGCTTTCCGTCCTCGTTTTCCGAAAACCGTATTCTAAAGACAACGCATATCTTGGGGATTTTTAACGGTGCGATTGGGGCGTAAATTCCATCTGATATTTTTACAATGGTCAACGCGCCGCCAGCATCAAAAGCCGAATCACACAGCGTAAAGATTTCTAGTTTCATGCGAGTCAAATCAAAAGCCTTTTCAGATTAAACCGCAATCAAAATTGCGTCCGTGAACTACCCACTCCCGGCAGGGATGCGTGCCCGGCATATAATGTAGGGCGTTATGGCAAAAAGCTACAGTCGCAGGAGAAAGCCAGAATTGTCCGCGCATCAAAAACAGATGCGGTTTTTCACCCGGGTGGCCGTGTGCGTCGCCTTCGGGCTTATCTTCTGCGTATTCTGGCTTTTGAACCGGCCGGGCTTTCCCACTCATTAGTATTTATCAGTGTTTCATCTGTGTCCGTCTGTTGCGGATTGGGCGGAAGATTCCCCCCTAAACAACCGGTATTTTCTGCCGGGTGACGGTTGTTCCATTCATCGTGAAGGTTAACACAGTCATCATGAGGTTTAACACGATGACCCTACCTTGAAAAACCACGGAATTGACTGCAAAAGATAGTTGCCGATAGTTGTGGCTATTCCGGCGAAAGGGGCGATACTGTCGGTGTCTGTTAGATAGCTTGTTTCTTTCAAGGCATGGTAATCCTCAAGTGAACTTGTTTCAGTGATGATTTTAGACCCGGTTTTCGGGAACAGTCTGTGGAAAGCGCCGGTTTGTCGGACAGTTAATTATCACATGAGCAATAAATTATTTGTAGGAAATCTTTCCTTCAACGCCACCGAAAACACCCTGAACGACGCGTTCGCCGCGTTCGGCACGGTCACCGAAACCAACCTGATGATGGACCGCGAAACCGGTCGTCCGCGCGGGTTTGGTTTCATCACCATGAGTTCCGCCGAGGAGGCCCAGAAGGCCATCGCCGGCATGAACGGCAAGGAAATGGACGGACGCGCCCTCACAGTCAACGTCGCCAAGCCTCGCGAAGAGCGCACGGGCGGTGGCGGCGGTGGCGGTCGTCGTGAATACGGCGGCAGCGGCGGCGGTCGCCGTTATTGAGCGCCAGTAAGTTTTCGCAGCGGGGCTTGAATAAAACCAAGTCCCGCTTTTTTGTTTTCTGGAATGTTTTAGCTCTTGCGGATGTAAATGCTTTTGGGAAAATTGAATCATTGCCGAAGGCCAAATGTGAAAGTTTCTTACTATTTCGTCGCGAGTCTTGTATTTGCCATCACAACAGTTGGGTGTGATAAGCATAGCTCTCAAACTTTTAATTCGGACAGGCGGATTGTGGCTGTCTCATATGACGCATCGAGTCGTTATATGGGAGATTATACTGTAAAATATCTTTTGGACACAAACGACGATGATAATCTTGTATTTGGAAAATATACGAGTGCCGATTCATTGAATATTTCAGTGGTAGTAGTTTCGTCGAATAGTGTTTCTTGGGGATTGAAATTTCTATTTGATGAGACAAATTATGTTGGCGATCATTTACAGGAGACTCAAGAAATTGAATTACCCTATCCTCAAATGAGACAGGTAAAGTATCATGATTTCCCTCCAGTAAAAGCATGGTTTCTTTCGGATCAAGAAATTGCAACGAATCCAATAATTAAACAATTTAGAGAATGATAATTTCGTGGTCTAATACGGAGATAGGCAACCTTCCCAATCATTTCCTCGACACGAACGGATTGCCCTTGATGTAAAACCGCAAATGCCGCCGCGCCCAATGCTTCGCGTAATCCACGCCAATGCGCGGACGCTTGACGATTGAAAATTTTTCGCCGGGCGCCATTTTTGAATTGCAGCGGCAATCCTGCTACTTATCATTTCGTGCATAACCCAATTCATTTTTATGAAAAAATCTCTGCGCTGTCTTGTTTTGTTGCTGGCGTGCTGGATGCTGCCGCGCGCCGGCGCCGGGCTGGCCAACCACGCGCTCGATATTTATTGGAACGACGTGGAAGGCGGCGGGGCAACGCTGATCGTGACGCCTGCGGGCGAATCCATCCTGATTGACGCAGGCAATCCGGGCAGCCGCGATTCCGGGCGTATTTACAAGACGGCGACGGAAGTTGCCGGGCTGACAAAAATTGATTACCTCGTCACGACGCACTTTCACGGCGATCATTACGGCGGCGCGGCGGATCTGGCGGCGCTCATCCCCATCGGCCATGTCATCAACAACGGCGTTCCCGATTCCGACCCGGACCAGCCGCCGCGTGACAACGACACGGCCTGGCAGACGCGCATCAAGCCGTATCGCGATTTCAAGGCGGACTCCCGGAGCATCATTCATCCCGGCGACCTCATCCCGCTGAAACAAACGGACGGCGGGCAGAAGCTGACGTTGCGCTGCGTGGCGGCGAAGCAGAAATTTGCCCCGCCACCGCCCGGTGCGGGGCCGAATCCGCTGAACGGCCAGGGCGTCCAGCATCCGTATGACACTTCGGACAACAAGAACAGCATCGCACTGGTGCTCGACTACGGGCCATTCCGGTTTTTCGACGGAGGCGATCTGACTTGGAACGTGGAAGGCGAACTGGTCTGCCCGACCAACCGGGTCGGGAAGGTGGATGTCTACCAGGTGGATCATCATGGGCTGGACTTGAGCAATAATCCGTTGATCGTCCACAGCCTTGAGCCGACGATATCGGTGATGAACAACGGCCCTCGCAAAGGCACGGCCAAGTCCACCATTGACGCGCTCAAGTCGTCGCCCGGTATCCTGGCCATGTATCAAATGCACAAGAACGTCCGGGCCGACATCGAGGACAACACGACGGACGATTTGATCGCGAACGTGCCGGAACAATGCAGCGGCAATTACATTCTGCTCACAGTCTGGCCTTCGGGGAAATTTTACACGGTCACCATCCCGGCCGCCGGATATACGCGAACCTACACTACGCGCCTGATAAAGTAGTCTCAGATTCTGCCTGGAATCAGCAGCGCGACACGAACGGATTGCCCTTGATGTAAAACCGCAGATGCCGCTTAGCCCAATGCTTCGCATAATCCACGCCGATGCGCGGGCGCTTGACGATTGAAAAAGTTTCCGCCGTTTCCTGCTCGGCGATGTAAAAATCTTTGCTCAACAAATCGTGGCCATTGAGTTGCCTGTCAATTTTCATCGCACGGCAGAGCAATCCAGGGCCGCACGTCCGGTCTTCGATATTTTTCACCGGCTCAACCGCGCGCAGCAAAACGGCGGTAGCATGGCCTTCGCGCTCGGTCACGACGTTCATGCAGAAATACATTCCGTAAATGAAATAGACGTAGGCAAAGCCCGGAGGCCCGAACATGACCTGGTTGCGCGGCGTCAATCCACGCGCCGAGTGCGCCGCAAGATCATGCGAGCCGAGATACGCCTCAGTCTCGACAATTCTTCCGACACGCCGGATGCCGCGCGATTTGTGGACTAGAAATTTCCCAAGCAATTCCCTCGCGACGACAATCGTGTCACGGTCGTAAAATGCGCGCGGCAACCTTTGCATGGCGCAATGATACCAAAACCGCTACCAAATAATCATGTCGCAAAAGATTGTCCCGATTGATCCCGGCGTCCGCATCGGCCACGTGCATCTGAAGGTGGCGGACTTGGAGCGCGCGCTGAAGTTTTACTGCGGCGTGCTGGGCTTTGAATTGCAGCAGCGGTTCGGCACGCAGGCCGCGTTCATTTCAGCGGGCGGTTATCATCATCACATCGGGTTGAACACCTGGGAAAGCGCGGGCGGTTCTCCGCCGCCGCCCCGCAGCACGGGACTGTATCATCTGGCGATTTTGTATCCGACGCGCGCACTGCTGGCGGATGCGTTTCACCGGCTGATCGCGGCGGGCGTGGAACTGGACGGCGCGGCGAATCACGGCGTAAGCGAGGCGCTTTATTTGCGCGATCCGGACGGGAACGGCGTGGAACTTTATTGGGATCGTCCGCCGGAAAAATGGCCGCGCACGCCGGGCGGGGAAATCGCGATGTTCACCCGCGCGCTGGATTTGGACGGATTGTTGAAAGAAGCTCCGTGATTTCTCACGGAGCCTCGCGTCAACCAGATTTTACTTTTTCAATTTCACCGCGTATTCCGCGACGCGTTTGCCCAGAATTTCGCCGGTGAGTTTGTCACCTTCGCTCGGCGCGACGTCGGGCGATTCCTGTCCGGCCTGCGCCATCACGCCGCTGTTGCTGCCGAGACGATTGACGCCGTTCGGTTGCAACGGCATTTCCGGCTGGCCGATCCAGATCATTCCCTGTTGCATCGCCAGCGTGAAAAAATAATGCAACGTGCTCAACTTATCGCCGCTCGGACTCATCGAGACGGTGAAGCCCGCCGCGATTTTATCCTTCCACGCGCTGGTATACCATTTGGCGCCGGTCGCATCGGCGAAGGCTTTGAATTGCGCCGCCGGGCCGCCCATGTAAGTGGCGCTGCCGAAAATAATCGCGTCGCTCGCGTCGAGCTTGGCGAACACGTCGTCGTTTTTATAACGGCCTTCGACGATGTCCTTGCCGCTGATTGAAATCAGAAGCGTGGTGACGCCGGCGACGGACGCCGCGCCTTTATTGACGGCCTCGGCGAGTTTGGTGGTGTGGCCTGAGCCGGAGAAATAAATGACAGATACAGTTGGCATAGTTTTATTTTGTTTTTTGGTTTGGTTGTTTAGTTGAGATCGAACAAAAGCACCTGTGACGCTTTCGTTGCGGAAATGTTTAGCACAGTTTCAGTGCTTACGCCAATGGCGTCGCCGCCGGTGAGTTTCGTGCCGTTCACATCCACTTCGCCCTCGGCGACGTGAACCCACGCGTGCCGCTCCGGCGTAAGTGTGTAATCCACCTTTTGCCCGGCGTCGAGTTTGGCGAACGACAGATTAGCATCCTGATGAATCGCGATGGAACCATCGCGTCCGGTTTTGCTGGCGACGAGATTTAATTTTCCCGTGGGTGCGGCGGCAAAATTCTTCTCCGCGTAACGCGGCTTCACGCCTTTCGCATCCGGCTGAATCCAGATTTGCAACAGGCGCAGCGGTTCCGTTTTTGACGGATTAAATTCGCTGTGCTGCACACCGGTGCCGGCGGCCATGTAATGAAATTCACCCGCGCGGATGACGCGGCCGTTGCCCATCGAATCCTTGTGCTCGATCGCGCCGCTCAAGACGTAGCTGATGATTTCCATGTCGCGATGCGGGTGCGTGCCGAAGCCCATGCCCGGCATCACGAGATCGTCGTTGATGACGCGCAGGCTGCGGTAGCCCATCCATTGCGGATCGTAATAATCCGCGAAGCTGAAGGTGTGGTAGCTGTCCAGCCAGCCGTGACTGGCGTGGCCCCGTTCGTTTGATCGTCTAATAATTTTCATATGCCAGACTATGCGCGCGGCTGGCGGTTTTGTGAAATACCATGTTTCTTGCCTGACAATAACTTTTGGCTATGCTCGAAAAATGCAAATCGAATTAAAACAAATTCCATTTGCGCTTGGGAAAAAATTCGAACAACGATGAGCCTACTAATTCCAATCGAAGCTTTTGATAATTTCAAAGCAGTTAAAGATTTTCCAATTGCAGAATTCTCGACAGAAGTGTTGTCGGGTTTGATTCAGCGGATCAAAGAATTGGATGAGCGGGAAGAATTTGAGCCGTGGTTGAGATCAATTTTGGCAGACGGAGCACAAACACCTCATGGGCCGGCTGAAATAACCCCATCGTTTTTACTAGGATTAACGGCGACTCCATTCCGAGGCGACCAACAAAACATTCTTCAGCTATGTAATAACACTATTATCGTAAGCTA
>Ga0181525_10003964_pt1 | contig 11534 bp, 11 predicted proteins | sample PEATcosm2014_Bin_48_FD_121100 | JGI IMG/M metagenome (GOLD analysis project Ga0181525, IMG submission 121100) | Peatland microbial communities from MTU Mesocosm Facility, Houghton, MI, USA - PEATcosm2014_Bin06_10_metaG | ecosystem: Environmental > Terrestrial > Soil > Wetlands > Peat | place... | reverse complement strand
GAGCGGCGCCAGCGGCGCGACGAGCGGCGCGGCGGCCGACCCGGACGCCGCGGCCGCGACGGGAACGGAGGCGACGCCCTCCGCGGAGACCGCGAGCGCCGCGGCCGCGGGCGAGCAGACCGCGGCCAGCGCGGCGAGCGCGGCGACGACGGCGCGCCGAGAAGGCCTCATGCGGATCAGGATAACGGCCGCGCCGCCGCGCGGGGAGGGTCCGCCGGACCCCGGACGCCCGGCCGGAAGGCCCAGGCGGCCGCGGCGGCGCCGCGCGGCGCTATTTGCGGCCGGCGCGCAGATCGGCCTCGCGCGAGCGGTACAGCTCGAGCGCGGCGCGGATCACCGCGTGCGCGTCGGCGCGGTCGAGGAAGCCCTCGACGACGACGACCTTGTTCTCGAGCTTCTTGTAGTCCTCGAAGAAGCGCTGGACCTCGAGCATGCGGTGCGGCGGCAGCTCGCGGATCGACTCGTAGTGCGAATACTCGGGGTCGTCGGCGTGGACCGCGATGATCTTGTCGTCGGCCTCGCCCTGGTCGAGCATCTTCATGAGCCCGATCGGCTTGGCGCGCACGACCGCGAGCGGCACGATCGGATCCTGGCCGAGCACGAGCACGTCGAGCGGGTCGTGGTCCGCGCAGTACGTGCGCGGGATGAAGCCGTAGTTCGCCGGATACTGCACCGAGCTGAACAGGATGCGGTCGACGCGGATGAGGCCGCAGGTCTTGTCGAGCTCGTACTTCGTCTTCGAGCCCTTGGGGACCTCGACGATCGCGGTGAGAAGCTCGGGCGCCTGCGCGCCGGGGTCGACGTCGTGCCAGGGGTGCATGCGCGGAACATAGCACTTTCGAGGCCGACTCCCGCATTTTGTAGAATCGACGCGTGAAACATTGGGCCTGCGCCCTCGTCTGCGCCGTGCTCGCCCTACCGGCCGCGGCGGCGTCGTCCAAGAAGAAGCGCGCGGAGCCGCCCCCCGAGCCCGTCGTCGCCCCGACGCCGCCGCTGCATCCGCCGCGCGTCTCCACGGAGCCGATCACGTTCATGTGGCCCGCCGAGGGCTCGGTCGTCGCCTCCGACGCGGAGTTCGCGTTCGGCAGCGTCGCCGATCCGGCGGTCGCGTTCACGATCAACGGCGCGACGATCCCCGTCCACAAGGACGGCGGCTTCATCGCCTGGCTTCCGGTGACGCCGGGGACCTTCACCTTTCACGCCGAGCTCGCGCTGTCCTCCGGCACGGTCAAGGCCGACCGCACCATCTTCGTGCCTCCTCCGCCGACGCCGCTGCCGGACAAGCCGCTCGCGATCGATCCGGCCTCGCTGAGCCCGCGCGCGAATCTCGAGCTGCGCCCCGGCGACTGGTGGACGATCCGCATGAAGGCGACGCGCGGCAAGCGCGCGTGGGCGCGCGTCGGCGGCGGCGACTGGCGCGAGCTGCGCAGCGTGAGCCCGAGCCTCGGGATTTACGAGCTCGTCCAGCGCGTCGCGCCGGGCGAGGAGTTCGGCCCCGCGCCGATCGAGTACAAGGTCGGCGGCGGCTGGTCGTCCGTTCGGCTTACGGGGACCGCTCTGGTTTCCGCGACGAGCCGGACGCCGCCGATCGCGACGGTGCGCGCCTCCGCGGGCTACGCGAACCTGAAGACCGGTCCCAACGACGGCTTTCTGATCTTCCCCCAGAACGGCGTGCGCTTACCGGTCACGGGGCGCGACGGAGCGAACGTGCGCGTCGAGCTCGCGCGCGGGCTCAGCGGCTGGCTCGACGCGAAGGAGATCGACGTCTCCGCGGGAGGCGCTCCTCCGCGCGCGGCGACCGGCAACATCGGCGTGACGACGAGCACGACGGGCGCGTCCCTGCGCATCGGGCTCAGCGAGCGCGCGCCCTTCGAGGTCGTCGAGGACGACGACCTCGGCGGACTGACCATCCGCCTCTTCTCCGCCGTCGGGCACACCAACCTCGTGATCTTCGACGGCGGCGAGAGCGACTTCGTCGACCAGGTGACCTGGCGACAGGAGTCGGACGGCGTCGTCGCCGTGCGCGCGCGGCTCAAGGCCGGCCGCCGTCTCTGGGGCTATCTCGCGCGCTACGATGCGGGCTCCTCCCTGCGCGTCGACCTGCGCCGAGCGCCGCGAATCGACCCGAAGCGGCCGCTCGCCGGCCTGCGCGTGATGCTCGATCCCGGCCACATGCCGTCGGCGCCGGGCGCGGTCGGCCCGCTCGGCACGAAGGAGATGGACGCCAACTACGCGATCGCCGAGGCCGCGGCGGAGCGGCTGAAGCGCGAGGGCGCGATCGCCCTGCTCACGCGGCGCTCGCCGGACGACGAAGTCTCCCTCGTCGACCGGCCGCGGCAGGCCGTCGAGCGCGACGCGGACGTGTTCGTCAGCATCCACAACAACGCGCTGCCCGACGGCACGAACCCGTTCGCGAAGCCCCGCGGCTTCACGATCTTCTACTACCACCCGCACAGCCTCGCGCTCGGCCGCGCCGTGCACGACTCGTATCGCGAGCGCATCGCGCTCCCCGACGAGGGCCTGCAGTGGGACAACCTGCTCGTCGCGCGCCTGACCTCGGTTCCCGCGATCTTGATCGAGAACTCCTACATCATCATGCCCGAGCAGGAGGCGCTCCTCAACGACGCGGTTTTCCGCGACTCGCTCGCGAAGGCGCTGGTCTCGGGGCTGCGCGCCTTCGCGGCGGAAGCCGGCGAGAAGGAGACCGCGCGATGAAGCTCGGCGACTCGGCTCCTTCGTTCTCGCTGCCCGGCGTCGACGGCCGCGCGCGCTCGCTCGACTCGGTGCGCGGAGCCAAAGCCACGATCGTCGTCTTCTCGTGCAACCATTGCCCGTACGTGATCATGAACGAGGACCGGCTGATCGCCGTCGCGCGCGACTACGCCGCGAAGGGCGTCGGCATGGCCGCGATCAACTCGAACGACGCGTCCTCCCATCCCGACGATTCGTTCGACGAGATGAAGAAGCGCGCCGCGGCCAAGGGCTTCCCGTTCCCGTACCTGCGCGACGAGACGCAGGACGTCGCGCGCGCCTACGGCGCGACCCACACCCCGCACCTGTTCGTCTTCGACAAGGACCTGCGACTCGCCTACACCGGCTCCGTCGACGACGACAACAGCTACAAGAACCGAAAAACCCCCGAGACGCTGTACCTGCGCGACGCCCTCGACGATCTCGTCGCCGGCCGCCCGGTGCGCGTGCAGGAGACGCACGCGATCGGCTGCACGATCAAGTGGAAGTGAAGCCGCGCGCGCCAGAGCGGCCCGCTTCGCCGTACTTCGCGAACGCGGCGGTCGACTGGACGATGGCGGGAGGAGCCTCTCTCGTCCTGTTCGCCCTGTTCCGCTGGTTCCGCCTCAAGATCGATCTCAGCGCGTCGTCCGACCTCTCGCTGAGCTCCGTCCCGTTCATGGTCAGCGGCGCCCATTTCGCGGCGACGAATTACCGGCTGTACCGCTCGCGGCTGACGATGTCCCAGTACCCGCTGACGGCGGGCCTCATCCCGCTGGTGATCCTGGCCGGAGTCCTCGGCTCGCTGCGCTGGCCGCAGACGATCGCCCCCAGCTTCATCAAGCTCTATCTGCTGTGGTCCCCGTTCCATTACAGCGGGCAGACCCGCGGGCTGTCGCTGATCTACGCGCGGCGCGCGGGCTTCGATCCCGGGCCCCGCGCCTGGACCGCGCTGACCGGCTTCATCTACGGAAGCTTCGTCGCCTCCGTCGCGAGCGCCGACGCGCGCACCGACCGTCCCGACTTCTTCGGCATCTCGTATCCGTCGCTCGGCGTTTCGCCGCGGCTCGCGGCGCTCGCCGCGGGCGCGATGTGGGCGTGCGGGATCGTCTTCGTCGTCCTCGTCGTCCGCTGGTGCGTGCGCGAGCGCCGCCTGCCGCCCGCGGTCGCCCTGCTGCCCGCCGCGGCGCAGTGCGTGTGGTTCATGTTCAGCGCTCCGGTCGCCGCCTTCGTCGTCCTGATCCCGTTCTTCCACGGCCTGCAGTACCTGCTCCCGACCTGGAAGATGCAGATGCAGGAGCGCCTCGCCGAGGACGGGCGCGCCCCCTCGCGCGCGCGGCTCGCGCGCGAGACCGCCGTCTGGGGAGCCGGGATTCTCGTCGGCTATTGGGCGCTTTTCCGGGCGCTTCCCTGGCTGATCGGCTCGCTCGCCGGCGCGCCCGCCTTGCTCGCGCTCGCCGTCACTCTCGCCGGCGTCAACATCCATCACTTCTTCGTCGACGGCGTCATCTGGAAGCTGCGCCGCCCGCGCGTCGGCGCGGCGCTGCTCGCGCCGCTCGGCGCCGCGGGCGCGTGAGAGCCGCGCTGCTGCTCGCCGCGCTGCTCGCGCCGCGCGCGCCGGCGGCCGCGGCGGAGCCTCCGCGCGTGGTGCTCGAGACGACGCTCGGCGATCTCGTGCTCGCGCTGCGCCCCGACGCGGCGCCGCGGCAGGTCGAGCGCTTCCTCGCTCTCGTGCGCGCCGGCGCCTACGATTCGGTGCCCGTCGCGCGCGTGGACCGCACGCGCTACGTGCGCTTCGCGCCCGTGACGCGCCGCCGCCTGACCCTCTCTCCCGAGCAGAGAGCGCTCGCCGTCGCGCCGCGCCCGCCGATCGAGGGCGCCCTCAAGAACGACTACGGAACCGTGACCGTGGTCCGCGGCCGGGACGACGTCGACGCGACCGGGACCGGGCTCGCCCTGATCCTCGCGCCGATGCCCGCGATGGACGGACGATTCACGTCGTTCGCCGTCGTCGAACGCGGGCAGGAGACGCTCGAGGCCCTGCGCGAAGCGCCGTGCGATCCCGACCACGCGCCCCTGCGCGCGATCGAGATCTCGCGCGCCTACGTCCTCGACGCCGCGGCCGCCTCGTCCCTGGCGCTGAGCCGGCCCCCGCCGGGCGCCGCGGCCCTGCTCGGGCCCGGCGTCGCGGCGCTCGCGCTCGGCCTCCTCGCCCTCCTGCTGCGCCCGCGGCGGCCCGCGGCGCGCGCCGGCGCGCGCCTGGCCGTGCTCCTCGGCTTTTTCGGCGTGCTCGTCGCGGCCGCGGGGCGGGCCCGCGGCTCCGCGTGGCTCGGGACGCTCCTGCTCGCCGGCGCCGTCGCGGTGTTCTGGCTGATGACCTCGTTCGAGCTGCCGCCCGCGCCCGACGCCGCGCCGAAAGGCGGCCGGCGCCGCGTTTGATAGGATACGCGTCATGAAGGTTCACCCCCTCGCCGCGCTCGTGCTGACCCTCGCGGCCCTCTGGATCAGCCTGCGCTGGTTCGAGAACGCGATGGTCTTCGTCCCGTCGCGGCCGCTCGACGCGCTCCCGGGCGCGTACGGCCTGCCGTTCGAGCGCGTGCCGCTGACCGCCTCGGACGGCGTGCGGCTCGACGCGTGGTGGATTCCCGGCCCGCGCGCGGAGTCGCCCGTGATGCTCTGCCTGCACGGCAACGGCGGCAACCTGTCCAACCGCGTCGAGAAGATGAAGATCTTCCACGACGCGGGGGCGGCGCAGCTCTGGATCGAATGGCGCGGCTACGGCGCGAGCCGGGGAAGCCCGAGCGAGGCCGGCCTCTACCGCGACGCGCAGGCGGGGCGCGACTGGCTCGCGGCGCGCGGCGTGACGCCGTCGCGGCTCGTGCTGTACGGAGAATCGCTCGGCTGCGGCGCCGCCGTCGAGCTCGCGACGCGCGCGCCGGCGGCGGGGCTCATCATGGACAGCGGCTTCGCCTCGGTCCCGGAGATGGCGAAGCTGGTCCTGCCCTGGTTCCCGATCGGCCTCGCCCGCATCCGCTTCGACAACCTCGCGAAGCTGCCGCGCGTGACGATGCCGACCTTGTTCCTGCACAGCACGCAGGACGACGTCGTGCCCTACGAGCAGGCGCGCCGCAACTTCGAGGCCGCGGCGGGGCCGAAGCGCTTCGTCGAGCTGCACGGCGGCCACAACGACGGCTTCCACGACTCGGCGCCGGCCTACGGCGCCGCGATCCGAGACTTCCTGGCCTCCCTGACGAAGGAGACCGGCGGAAGGCCTTAGCTCAGCAGCGTCCCGTCCAGAGCCTGATCGACGAGGCCGGCGGCCGTGGGCATGTTGACCCGCATCCAGAACAGCAGCTGCCGCGCGGTGGCGCGGCGCTCGCCCATCTCGGACGAGACGAGCTCGCCGACCGTCGCGCGGTGGGAGCGGCCGAGGACCTGATCGAGCGCCGAAGAGAGAACGCGCTCGTCGCGGCGGGAGACGTCGGAAGAGGAGGAGAGAGTCATCATGGCTATAGGTTACAACTCCTCCACGGAGGCGCCTATGACCGGCGCCAAGACCGCGGCTTGACCGCGCTCAGTAGGCCCTACGACTCAGGCGCGGACTAGGCCGTCGCGGCGACGGCCGCGCGTTGACCGCATCGAGGCCATCGCATAGAATACGGCATGAGCGCGCCGCGAGCGTGGGCCTGCGTCCTGATCCTCGCGGCCGCCTTCGTTCCGCGCTCCGCCGCGCGTGCGGACGACGCCGCGCCTTCCCGCCCGCCGGTCCTCTGGAAGGTTCCCGCGTTCGCTTTCGTCGATCAGGACGGGCGGCGCTTCACCGACCGCGACCTGCGCGGACGGACCTGGATCGCCGACTTCATCTACACCCAGTGCACGTCGCTGTGCCCCCTGCTCAGCGCCCACATGGTGCGGCTCCAGCGCCAGACGCTCGGGCGCGACGTCCGGTTCGTCTCGTTCTCGGTCGATCCGGCGCACGACAGGCCGGCGGCGCTGAAGGCGTACGCCCGGCGCTGGCACGGCGACGAGGCGCGCTGGAAGCTGCTGGACACGCTCGACGCGGGCAAGCTCGCGCGGCTCCTCGAGGCGATGCACACGGAGGCGCTGCCGGGGCCTTCGGAGGACAACGCGATCATGCATTCGGAGTGGTTCCAGCTGATCGACGCGCGCGGGCGCGTGCGCGGGCGCTACGACAGCGCGGACCCCGACGCGATGAAGGCCCTCGCCGCCGACGCCTCCGCGCTCGCGGGTCCCGCGGCGGCGGCCGCGTCCGCGCCGCCGGTCGAAGGGCGCGAGATTTTCGCGTCTCTCGGCTGCGCGGGCTGCCACTCCGACGTCCGCATCGCGCCCGCGCTCGAGGGCCTCGCGGGCTCGACGGTCGCTTTCGACGACGGGATGGTCGCGGTCGCCGACGCCGCCTACTTGCGCGAGTCGGTGCTCGAGCCGAGCAAGAAGGTCGTGGCGGGCTATCCCGACGTCATGCCGAGCTACCGCGACCAGCTGACGGAGACCCAGGCCGACGCGCTCGTCGCCTACCTGACGTCCCTCGCCGGCCGCGCGGCGCAGCCGGCCGCGCCGCGGACGACGCGCAAGGATCCGGTCTGCGGGATGACGATCTCGGTCACGGCCGACTCCCCGCACGCGCTTTATAAAGGAACGACGTACTACTTCTGCAGCGACACCTGCCGCGACTCCTTCGCGCGCTCCCCCGAGCGCTACCTCGAGCCTCGTCCCGTCCCCGCCCTCCCCGGCGCGCCTTGACGGCGCGCGGAGCCGCCGCCGTCCTATGACGCGCGCCAAGAACGCGGCTTGACGCCGCTCAGTAGGACCTTCGCCGCGCGGCGCTCGCCCAAGGACCCAGAGCGGCGCGTCCGGCGCGTGGGATAATATTCGTGCGCATCCTTCCCGCGCCGACAACGACCATGAAAATCTCCTCGACTTGCCTCGTCGCCCTGCTCGCGGCGGCCTTCGGCGCCGCGCGCGCGTCGGCCGAGCCCGGCCGCTACGCCGCGCTCAAGGACTTCGCCGCGGCCCTGCCCGAGAAGAACCCGAACGCCGATCCGCAGTACCTGGACCTCGCCGGCGCGAATCTGCCGGACCAGCTCGCGTCCTGCCGCTTCGCGCCGGACGCGATGACCTCGATGGACCGGCTCGTGAAGCTGTTCGACAAGTATCTCCAGCCCGACGGCTCGGGCAAGGACGCCCTGCTCGCGGCGATCAAGCAGCTGCCGGACTTCGCCGACATGGACTCGGACCCCGCGCTCGCGTCGCAGTACCATCAGCTCGCGCTCGGCATCCGGCTCGCGCCCGACATCACGCGCGCGCGCATCGTCGCCGGAAACTGCCGCGCCCTGCTCCGCTTCCACTTCGACAACGGCGCCTCGCGCGAACAGCTCCGGCAGGCGGTCGAGGGCGCGCGCGCCGCGCTCGACTCAGCTCCCGCGCCGCGCTGACGCGGCCTTGACGGCCGCGGCGCTCGCCGCTACGCTTCGGTGATGCCGCGCGCAAGCGTCGCCGCCGCGCTGGTCCTTCTCGCCGCCGCGCCCGCCGCGCGGGCCGAGTCGCGGCGCGAAGCCCAGCGCCAGCTCGTCGGCGACTATCTCGCCGAGGCCCGCCGCGGGGTCGCGCGCTGCCGCGGCCAGCTCGAGGTCGTGCAGGAGTTCGCGCTGACGCCGCACGGAAGCGACGAGCCCGTCGAGTCGGCCCTCCTGCACCTCGATCTCGCGTCGGCCTATCTCGTCGCGGCGGAGCCCGGGCTCTTCGCCGCGCTGGACCCGGGACCGCGTCCGCCGGAGGACTTCGCGCGCCGCCTGCGCGAGGCGCTCGCGCTCCTGCGCGCCCGCGCGCCCGATCTCGCCGACGTCTACCGCCGCGTTCCCGTGCGGCCCGCGCCGCTGCCCGGCGTGACCGTCGGCCTGTTCCGCAGCCGACCGCGCGAGGTCCTCGTGCGCGGCTACTTCGCGCTGAATCCTCCGAGCGCGGAGCTTCTCGCGGCCCTGCTCGCGCACGAGGCGACGCACGCCCTTCAGTTCCCCGAGGACGGTTCGCCGCCCGCGGGAACGAAGGAGGAGCGCGAGTTCGAGGCGCAGCGGCGCGAGGCGCTCGTCTGGATGGAGCTCGGCGCGGGTCCCGAGCGGGACTTCTGGGGCGTCGAGGGGGACCGCGCGGGCCTGCTGGCGCGCGGCGACGCCGCCCTGCGCGACAAGACCCCCGCGGACGAGGCGCCGGAATGGACGTGGGTCGCGCCGGCGGATCGGCCGCGGCCGGCTCCCGGCCGCGAGGCTCCGTCGTTCTCGACGGAGACCGTCGACGCCGCCGAGACCGTGCGCCTGATCGAGCGCTTCGGCGCGGGCCTGCGCGCGGACCGCGTCGCCGCCGCGCTCGACGGCCTCGCCGCCGCCCGCGAGAGCCTCTCGGACCTGACCGAGGTCGCCGCGCCCTATCCGAAGATCGTGAACGCCGATCTGATGAAGGTGTGGGCCTTGCACCCGCGCCAGCATCCCGAGGCGATGGTCCGCGTGTTCGAGGCGCTGGCGCCGACGCTGGAGGAGCTCGAGAAAGCGCGCGCGGCGCTCGCGGCGCCGCGCATCGGCGCCGACGAGCGGGCGCTCCTGCTCCACTACGCGCGCGACCGAAACGTCGCGAAGGCCCAGACGGCCGCCGCGCGCGCCGTCGTCGAGCGCGCGCTCGGCCGCGGCGCGCCCGCGATCGCGTGCTTCCCGTACCCGCAGGCGCGGCTCGACGACCCCTCCGCGATCGGCCTGCCCGGGGCCTGGCAGTGCCGCGACGGCCGCGCCGAGATCGCCGCGGCGTGGGCCGCGCACGTCCTCGCGCACCGCCGGCAGGGCCTCGCGCCGGACGCGAAGCCGACTTTGAGCCAGGAGCTCGAGGCGGCGCGCGCCGCGCTCGACGTCTGGCGCGACATCGGCGCGGACGCGGGCTTCGACGGCGACCACCCGGATCGGCTCCTGCGCCTGCGCATCGCGGACCAGGCGTCGGCGCAGGCCCTGCGCGCCTATCTCGCGAGCCTCGGCTTCGCGGACCCCGCGCCCCCGCCTCCCCCGCGCGCGAGGCCCCGGCGGACGCGAAAAGTCGGACGGTGAAGGGCGGGGCTACAGGGCGACGTACTGGCTGACGAACACTTGGACGCCGCCCGCGATCTTGCGGACCGCGAAGCGATAGCCGCCGCCGGTGGTGAAGGCGCAGCCGTCCTCGTCGGGAAGCGAGCCGTCGCGGCAGGCCTCGAGACGGAGCTCGGAGGCGCTCTTGCGCGCCGCTGCTTTCTTCGCCGGACCGGGCAGGAAGGCCGCCAGCTCCTTGACGTCGTCGCGGCCGGCGTCGATCAGCTTCAGCGCCGCGAGCTGATCGGCCGCGAACTTGAGCCAGTAGTCGCGGTCGTCGTAGGACGCCTTCGGCGACCGCACGTTGAAAATGAACGAGTGCTCGATGCCGTCGTAGCAGCCCGCGGTCTGGATCTCGAGGGAGACGCTCCCGAGCACGGCCTTCTCGGACGCGGTGTTCTCCGGCCCGGGCCGATAACTGTAGCCGCGGTAAGCCGACTTCTTGAGAATCGGGCTCGGCGCGGCGGCGGTGCAGTCGAGCGCATCGGCCGCGGTCGAGACGGCGCCCCCCGCGACGGCGGCGGTCGAGGCCTTCGCGCCCGCCGCCGCGCCGAGCGCGGGAGCGCCGGCCGCGAGCAGCAGGACCGCGGCGGCCCCAAACGAGCGCGCGCGCACGAACTCCGTCATCGGTTCCTCCCGGTCCTCCATGATCGCGTCGAGATCGCAGTATACGGACCGTCGCTCGGATTGTCAATCGGGGCCGGCCGAGCCGGCACTTGCATTTTCGGGCCCCCAGGCTACACTGTGCCTGCGGAAAGAGCCGCTCCATGAGACTGTATCTCAAGATCACGCTCGCGTCGTTCGCCGTGACGGCCGCGGCGCTCGCCTTCGTCGGGGCGAGCGAGTACGGCGTCCAGCGGCGCGCGCTCGAGGAGCACTTCGGCGCGCGGCTCCTCGCGATCGCCGCCACGGCCGCGCCCTGGATCGATCCCGCGGCGCCGGAGGCGAAGCAGCGCGCGGCGCTGGAGCGCGTGCGGCGGGCGAACGGGCTCGCCGACTACGACCTGTTCACGCTGAAGCCGCGGCCCGACGGCAGCCTCGAGTTCACGGCGGCCCTGCGCGATTGGAACGGCGACCGCGGCTACGAGCCCCCCGCCTCGATCAAGCCGATCCTCGCGGACGTCCTGCGTCTCGGCGAGGGCCGCGCGACGCCGATCTACACCGACCGCTTCGCGACCTTCGTCAGCGCCTTCGCCCCGCTGCGCGGCCGGGACGGCCGCGTCGCGGGCCTCATCGAGGTCGATCAGGACGTGGGCGTCTTCGTCGCCGAGCTGCGCCGCAGCCTCCTGCGCCAGGCCTGGATTTTTCCCGTCGCGCTCCTGCTCGCCGCCGCGCTCGCGTACCCTCTCGCGCGCTCGCTGACCCGCGCGGTCGCGCGCCTCGTCGAGGGCGTCGAGGCCGTGCGCGCGGAGCACTACGACCGGCCCGTCGAGGTGCGCACGCAGGACGAGCTGCGCACTTTGGGCGACGCCTTCAACGCGATGCTGCGCGGGCTGCGCGAGCGCTTCGCGATGCTCCGCTTCGTGCCGCGCCACACGCGCGCCGTCATCGCGGAGGCCACGCGCGAAGGCTCCGCGGGCGCGGGCGCCTTCGAGGCCCGCGTCCGGGACGTCGCCGTGCTCTTCTCCGACATCCGCGGGTTCACCGATCTCTCCGACGCGCTCGCGCCGGCGCGCGTCGTCG
>Ga0181525_10003962_pt1 | contig 11541 bp, 17 predicted proteins | sample PEATcosm2014_Bin_48_FD_121100 | JGI IMG/M metagenome (GOLD analysis project Ga0181525, IMG submission 121100) | Peatland microbial communities from MTU Mesocosm Facility, Houghton, MI, USA - PEATcosm2014_Bin06_10_metaG | ecosystem: Environmental > Terrestrial > Soil > Wetlands > Peat | place... | reverse complement strand
CGCGGAACACAGCGGCGACGCCTTCACCATCATGACCGCCGAGGATTCCAGCCACGTCTTCGCCATCGAACGCTTCATCAGCCAGAAAATCCCGCGCGTGAAGCTGGAGAATTTCAACTACACCTACACGATGCTTTTCGAGGAAGGCAAACCCGGCGCGCCGAAAGGTTTCCCCGGCAAAGCCCGCGGCGCGCGCGTCCACGGCGGCTACCACTTCGCGCCGGGGCGGAGACGATAAATTGCCGCAATGGAATTGGCGGAGATTCGAACAGGCTCAAAGCTCGTCCTCGCGCTCGGCGTAGAAGAGCTGGTGGGCGCGGTCGTAATCGGCTTCCGGCACGAAGACCTGGGCGGGGCGGCTCAAATCGCCGTCGTCCGGCGCGGCGGAATCCACGAACGCCTGCGTGGCGGCGATGCCATGCTTCTCCAGCATCATCACGAGCATCTCGGCGTTCACGACCGGGCCGGTGTAAAACAATTTCACGCGCGCAATGTAACCGCAGACGGACACGGCTTGCCACGCCGAAATGAAAGCAACAACACAGTTGTTTTTCCACTGGATTCAAGAAATGGACTTTGGCATTCAATAGCCGGAATCTTGGACACAATATGCGGCGCGAAGAATCACAACATGCCCTCGATGAAGTGCGGGCGGTATACGCGGAACTGGCGAAGCGGCCCTTGGAACGCTCCTGCCAGGTGCGCACCGGATGTTGCCGGTTCCAGCTCACCGGCCTGACGCCGCAGCTCACCAAAGGCGAGGCGCTCGTCGCCGCCTGGGGCCTTCGCGCCACCGGGCGCAAGGAACTTCCCGAATCTACCGACGGCGCCTGCCCGTTGCTCAAGCGCGAGACCGGTGCCTGCCTCATTTACGCAGACCGTCCGTTCGGCTGTCGCACGCACTTCTGCGAGGCAGCCGGCGGACCGTATCCGCGCAAACATCTGCTCGATCTCATCCGGCGGCTGGAGGAAGTTGACCGGCAATTGGGCGGCGATGGCCCGCGCCAGATTCAAGCCGCCGTCGCCGATGCGCTGGGAGAAATGCGGTAAAGGAACGCCTCACCACGCGCGAGAATATTGATTCGGCGGGGATAATTTGTATCCGATCGCTTTCGCGGCATGAACCGGCCAGTAGGCATCGCGAAGAAATTCCCGCGCAAGCAACACCACATCCGCCTTGCCTTCGCGCACGATGTCGTCCGCCTGCTTCGGCTCGGTGATGAAACCCACCGCCGCCGTCGCGATATTTGCCCCGTGCCGGATTTTTTCCGCGAACGGCACTTGATAGCCGGGCGCGACGGTGATCTTCGCATCCGGCACCACGCCGCCGGAACTGCAATCCATCAAATCCACACCCTCGGCCTTCAACAACTTCGCCAGTGCGATGCTGTCCTCGATCTGCCAGCCGCCGGGCATCCAATCAACTGCCGAGATGCGCACCGCCAGCGGCAGCTTGTCCGGCCAGACCTTTCGCACCGCGCGCGTCGTGTCGAGCAGCAGACGGGTGCGGTTCTCGAAACTGCCGCCATATTTGTCCGTGCGATGGTTTGTGAGCGGCGAGAGAAATTCGTTGAACAGATAACCGTGCGCCGCGTGCAGCTCCAAAAAATTAAACCCCGCCGTCAACGCCCGATTCGCCGTCGCGGCAAAATCATTTTGCACACGGAGAATGTCCGCCTCCGTCATCGCGCGCGGAACTTTCGTCAACTCGCCGCCGAACGCGATGGCGCTGGGCGCAATCGTCTCCCAGCCGCCTTGCGCCTCGGATAAATGCGCGCCGCCATTCCACGGCAAAGCCGCCGACGCCTTCCGGCCCGCGTGCGCGATCTGGATGCCCGCCACCGCGCCGTGCTGCTTCACGAACTTCGCGATGCGCGCGAGCGGCTCGATGTGCTTCTCGCCCCAAAGCCCCATGCAGCCCGGCGTGATGCGGCCTTCCGGCGCGACGCCCGTGGCCTCGACGATGACGAGTCCCGCGCCGCCGACCGCGCGCGAACCGAGATGCACGAAATGCCAGTCGTTCGCCACGCCGTCATCCGCCGAATACTGGCACATCGGCGACAGGCCGATGCGATTGCACAATGTCACGGAACGGACGGTCAGCGGTGAAAACAAATGCGGCGCGGAAATAGAATCATTACCCATAGGACGGACAGACTATGCCGGAATGGCAAAAGTGCAAGCGGCACCCGCCGATGCGCTGGAGGAAATCCGGTGAGTCAGAACCCAACTCGCACTGACTCGACTTCTGTTCCGGTCATCCACAATAAAACTTTCGTCCGCCATCGTCCGGCAATGACGAATCACGTTCCAAGCCGGTTCGACCAAAGTTCAATTTTCATTAGCCAAAGTCTGACTTTGATTGACCGAATTTGAACTCTGATTGACCAAAGTTAAACTCCGGTCGTCCCTCCGTTTAATTCAGCCGCCTACCAATTCGCCGGAGCCAATGCTTTTTGACGATAGCAGAGCAGCAAAGAGCGCAGGCGTTGCAGGAAAACCGCGCTTGATTTATGAATACCCTTGCCTCGTCCGTTAACCAAGTTGAAGAATTGTTTGGATTTGGGGAAATAGCCGACGATGTTGAAATTGGCGGCAATGTTCAATCTTGGTGTCGATGCCATAGATAAACGTATTAGGAAATGTAGGGATATGTGGATTGTCTTGAGGCTTTCGCGAATCAACTTGCCGTTGACCCGGATTCTGTCATAGTAATTGCCGTTGCTGACGTATTGCAGCAGGCAGAGGACTTTGGGAAATGATTGCCATTGCCCGTCTATGGACAAGGTTTCATTCCGTTTTCGATGACCTATTTGAAAGTTGCAGCATCCGAATCAAAAAATCGGAGAAAGTGAATCTCAAAAATACGTTGCAAACATTGATTGCCCACGTGGCGGAATTGGCAGACGCGCTAGATTCAGGTTCTAGTGAGTAAAATCATACAGGTTCAAGTCCTGTCGTGGGCACCATATAAAGAATCAGGCTTCGCAATTTTCTTTCCCGCCTGCCGTTGCGTCGCGAAAAAATGTTTCAACAACGCGCGGCATTCCGGTTCGCGCACACCACCGGTGATTTCACAGCGGTGATTCAGCGTCGGAAACTGTAGCAGGTTCAGCGCGCCGCCCGCCGCACCGCCCTTGGGATCGGCCGCACCAAAAACCACCCGCGCCAGCCGTGTATGCACAACGGCCCCGGCGCACATCGGACACGGCTCCTTGGTGACGTAAAGCGTGCAATCCGTCAGCCGCCAGTCGCCGACGGCGCTTTCCGCCTGCGTAAGCGCGAGCATCTCGGCATGCGCCGTGGCGTCCTTCAGCGACTCCACCTGGTTGAACGCCCGCGCGATGATTTTGCCGCCGCGCACGATCACCGCGCCGACCGGCACCTCGTCCTTCTCGAACGCCTTGGCCGCCTGGCGCAGCGCCTCGCCCATGAAATAATCATCGCTGTGCAGGTCAATGATGGGTTCGTCCATAAATCAGTTCATAGTCCAAAGTCTTCAGTCTCCAGTCGAACCGCGCCAGACTGTGGACTGTGGACTAATGACTGTGGACTCTTCCAACGTCCACTCGTTCCACCCACCAGGATGGCAATGGCAGTGCGCCGCAAAAAAGCCGCCTCGAAATTTCCAGAACCACGGCCAGATTTGCTCGCGATCCGTCTGCGCGATCTTCAGCGTCATAATTTCCTCCCGCCGGAAGAATTGGAATCGTCCCTCCTTGTGCGGCGGCGGCAACGCGGTGAGTTTCTTCCTCACCTCGAACAGGAACATGAGCCAGTGCGTCTGGCCTTCATAGCCGTGCTCGCTGACAAGGCCGGTCAGATGCAAATCCGGCGGGGAAAGCTTCACGCCGATTTCCTCGCTTGCCTCGCGACAGGCGCAGACGTAGGGCGACTCGCCGATGTCGGTTTTCAATTTCCCGCCGCAGGGGCTCCAGCGTCCGCGATTCGGCTCCTGCGCCCGTTCGAGCAAAAGGGTTTCGTCCCGCTCGTTGAAGCAAAAAAGCAGCGACGCGACTTTGTAAGGCAGAACAACGGCCATTTGTGATTTTAGATTTACGATTTATGATTGCTTCCCGTTGAAGCTGGCGAATCGTAAATCATAAATCGCAAATCGTAAATTCTTCATTGTCACTTCGCGCCAAAAAAATAGACTGTCCGCTCGAATTCATGAAAACATTCAATATCGCGGCGCTCGCCGGTGACGGCATCGGCCCGGAAGTCATGCGCGAGGCCATCAAGGTTTTGCGCGCCACCGAAACGAAATTTGGCTTCAAACTCGAAATCACCGAGGCGCCTGTCGGCTGGGCCGGCATTGACGCCGCCGGAAAGGCGCTGCCCGACGCCACGCTCGCGCTCTGCAAAAAATCCGATTCCATTTTGTTCGGTTCAGTCGGTTTGCCCGACCGCGATCCGACGATTCCCAAGGAGGAACGGCCCGAACGCGCCGCGCTGCTCCGCATCCGCAAGGAATTCGGCTTGTTCGCCAATTTGCGTCCGGTGAAATTGCCGAAGGCCCTTGCCCATGCCTGCCCGCTTGCGAAGGAGCGCCAGGGCGACGGCATCGACATCCTCGTCGTGCGCGAGCTGACCGGCGGCATGTATTTCGGCCAGCCCAAAAAAACCGAGGACATCGGCGGCGGCAACCAGCGCGCGATTGACACGATGGTTTATACCACGCCGGAAATTGAGCGCATTGCCCATGTGGCGTTCAAGGCCGCGCAGTTGCGCCGGAAAAAACTGACGAGCATTGACAAGGCGAACGTGCTGGAGAACGGCATTCTCTGGCGCGAAGTCGTCACGCGCGTCGGCAAAAATTATCCTGACGTGAAACTGGACCACATATTCGTGGACAACGGCGCGATGCAGCTCATGCTCAAGCCGACGCAATTCGACGTGATGCTTTGCGAAAACATGTTCGGCGACATCCTGAGTGACGAGGCGGCGGCGCTGGGCGGTTCGCTGGGGATGCTGCCGAGCGCGAGCTTGGGCGCTACCAGCGGTGGAAATACCTTTGGCTTCTACGAGCCGGCGGGCGGCACCGCGCCGGACATCGCCGGGAAAAACCTGGCGAACCCCATCGCGCAGATTTTGTCGGCGGCGCTCATGCTGCGACACAGCTTCGGTTTGAACGACGCGGCGGCGGCGATTGAGAAGGCCGTGGCCAAAGCCATCGAGTCAGGCAACCGCACTGGCGACATCTTCAATCCGAACGAAACGAACGCGCGCAGGATCGGCACGCGCGAGATGGGCGACGCGATTGCGACGGCGATTTGATTCCAATGAAAAGCCTGACGGAGCAGCTTTGGTTTGAAGTTCCCAACCGGCGCGGGTTCGTGAACATCACCGGCACGGTGGAAGCGCTCGTCCGCAAAAGCGGCGTGCAGGAGGGGTTTTGCCTCGTCAACGCCATGCACATCACTGCCTCCGTTTTCATCAACGACGCCGAGGACGGCCTGCTCCACGATTACGAGGTCTGGCTGGAAAAGATCGCGCCGCACGCGCCGACTTCACAATATCAACACAACCGCACCGGCGAGGATAACGCCGACGCGCACATGAAACGCCAAATCATGGGCCGCGAAGTCGTCGTGGCCATCACGAAGGGCAAGCTGGATTTCGGCCCGTGGGAGCAGATTTTTTACGGTGAATTCGACGGACGCCGCCGCAAGCGCGTGCTGGTGAAAATCATCGGGAGATAGTTTCGTCCCAAAACGCCCCTGCCGGGTGGAATTGAAACAAGCTTTGTAACCGTGCGTCTTCCCAAAACGTCTTCCCATTGTAATACACCTTTGGCCAGCCTGTTGCACGGGCGGCAAGCGTGTGATTAATCAAAACCAAACACGACAGGAAACATATTATGAAACTGAATCGGGTGATAACGATGTGCGCGGTGGTTGCGGTCATCGCCTTGAGCATTGGCGGCGCTTTTGCCCAAAACAACGGCGGCGGTAACGGCGGTGGCGGTTTTGGCAATGGCGGCGGACGCCGGAACCGGGGTGGCAACGGTGGCAATTTCGATCCCGCGCAAATGCAGCAGCGACGGCTGGACAACATCCGGCAGCAGCTTGATTTTACCAACGACATGGATTGGAGTGCGGTTCAGCCGCTCGTCCAGAAGGTTTTGGATGCGCAACAGGCGGCGCGCGCAGGTGGCGGACGAGGGGGGTTTGGCGGGCGTCGCGGCGGCAACAACGGCCAGAACGGAAACAACAATAATGGCAACACCAACGGCCCCGGCCGGGGCGGTTTTGGTCCCCAGCCCAGCCCTGAAGCAGTCGCGCTGCAACAGGCGATTGACAATGATGCGTCGCCCGACCAACTCAAGGATTTGCTTGCCAAATACAACACTTCACAAAAGGCCAAGCAGGCCGCGCTTGCAGCGGCACAGGCCAATCTGCGGCAGGTGTTGACGGTAAAGCAGGAGTGCCAGGCAACAATGACGGGGTTGTTGAACTAGAGAACGCAGATAAATCTAGCGTCAACGCGGCCACAGTTGGCGGGCGGGGTTCTTGAAGAAGTTTACCAGCTCACCGGCACGGTCATTTTTTTACCGAAGCGGTTGCTGTAATGCAGTTGTTTGTGCTTTTGCCCGTATTCGTGGACGAGCTTGGTGATTTTCACATCGTAGCAGCAATACTCCGCGATTTCCGCGAGCCTGCCGTCCTTGAACCAGCGGATGGCCTGCAATCCTTCCGCCGTCTTCTCGACACCGAACGTCGCCGTGGCAATCGAGTCGAGCGACAGTCGGTGGTTCAATTTGTTTTGCAGCTCCACCATCATGTCGAGGGTCGGCAACTGGCGCAAATCGAACGACGTGTAGCCGTGCAGCACCTCGTAGTCGAACCGCAGATTGTTGAAGCCGACGACGAGGTCGGCCCGCTGCAAATCCGTGATGAGGTCGTTGACATGCTTCTCGCCGTAAATGGTATAATCACCGCGCGCGGTGCTGAACGTCACGCCGATGCTCATGCCCATTTTTGAAATGTGGCTCCAGCCACCGACTTCCTCGGCGGCTTTCTGGGTTTCCAAATCGAAATAAACGATGTTCTTCAAGGCGCTCAAATTTACGATATGCTATTTACGATTTACGAGCCTTTTCACAATTCACGCAGGTCGCGGAAATTGTAAATCGGCGGAAACTTTGGGCTTTGAACTTTGGACTTTGGACTTATATTCCGCTCATGGCACTGACTCCTTCCACCATGCTGCCGCTCGGCACGACGGCACCCGATTTCAAACTGCCGGACACCAGCGGCAAAATCGTTTCGCCTGCCGATTTCAAGGATGCTCCCGCGCTGCTCGTGATTTTCATGTGCAACCATTGTCCGTATGTCGTCCACATCCGCGCCGGGTTGGCACAACTCGCGCGCGACTACGCGTCGAAGCACGTCGCCATCGTCGGCATCAACTCGAATGACGTGGCGAATTATCCCGCCGACAGCCCGGCGAAGATGAAGGACGAGGTGAAATCCGCCGGCTACATTTTCCCGTATCTTTACGACGAGACGCAGTCCGTCGCCAAAGCCTATTATGCCGCCTGCACGCCGGACATTTACCTTTTTGATCGCGGTCGCCGCCTGGTTTATCGCGGCCAGTTTGACGCCAGCCGGCCCGGCAACGGAATTCCTGTAACAGGGAATGATTTGCGCGCCGCGCTCGACGCCGTGCTCGCGGGCAGACCGGCCTCCGAGTTCCAGGTCGCCAGCATCGGCTGCAACATTAAGTGGAAAGCCGGGAACGAGCCGGATTATTTTTAAGGCGGAAGGCGGAAGGATGAAGGCGGAAACTGATTCGTTTCTTCATTTCCGGGGCAGTTTTTCGTCCACCGTTTCGCATAGAACGTGATAAAGCAATTTCTGCGCTTCCTGAATCCGCGCCGTTAAATTCCCCGGCACAAGCAAATCAATCGTCGCCGCGCCTTTGGTAAATCCGCCGTCGCGGCCAAGGAAACAAATGCTCTCGATGCCTTTGCGTTTGGCTTCTTCGATGGCGCGCAAAATGTTTTTTGATTTACCGCTGGTGGTCAGTGCGATAAGAACGTCGCCTTTCTCGCCGAGTCCCCAGATTTGCCGCGCAAAAATCTCGTCAGCGTGATAATCGTTGCAGACGGCGGTCATGAACTCGCCGTTGGCCGTGAGCGAGATGGCTGGATACGGACGGCGATCATCGCGGTAACGGCAGAGAAACTCCGTGGCGAAATGCGTGGCGTCCGACGCGCTGCCGCCGTTGCCGCAGACGAGCAGCTTGTGGCCGGAAGTCAGACAGGTCAGGATCATTTTCGCCGCGCGATCCAGCGGTTCTTCCAGAGCCGTCAATCCGCGGAATGTTGTGATCGCCTCGTCAATCGCCTTTTGCAAATATGCCATGCCAACAGCCTAATTGCTGGCTGTTGAAAGAAAAGGCGAAATCCCAACACCAAACTTGAGCTTTTCGCCAGGCGGGTTACTTTCTGTTCATGCCGATTTACGAGTTTCATTGCGAGAAGTGCGAGCGCGACAGCGAAATCCTCGTCCGCTCCAGCAACTGGAAGGGCGCGGAATGCCCGCATTGCGGCTCAAAGAAATTGTCCAAGAAATTTTCCACGTTTGCCTCGGCCAGCGCCGGTTCCGCCGGCCCGGCACCATCCGGCAACGGCGGCGGCGGACATTGTTGCGGTGGCGGCTGCCACTGCCATTGACTTGTAGCGGCGGTCTACGACCGTCGTCGTCCCTCGGCGCTCACAGAGCGCCGCTACAGCTTCAGCCGTAGCGATACGGTTTTGACAGCGCAAACGTGTTTGGCAAATGCCGGATTTCGCGAACCTCGCCGTCCGCCAGCAAGACTTCCACGATGTCGAACCGGATTTTCACCGGCGGATTTTTCAACAGCCGCAAATAATCCAGCGCGGTCTGGGAAAGCAGCCGCCGTTTGCGCGCATCCACCGCCGCCGCCGGGCGCGTCCAATTCTCGGATGAGCGGGTCTTGACCTCGACGAACGCGAGGCAGTCGCCGTCGCGGAAAATCAAGTCAATCTCGCCGCGAGCCGAGCGGAAATTGGCCACGAGAAATTTCAGGCCGAGTTTTTGGAGATGCCTTTTCGCCGAGCGCTCGCCGAGTTCGCCGCGCCGCAGATGCTCCGGCTTTGCCTTGCCGGCGAACCACGCCTTCAGTTTTTCCAACAGATTCATGCCATCGTCCTCATTCTTCTCCTCGTCCTCGTCCTCGATTTTTCCGATTACGAGGACGAGGACGACGACGATTCAAAAGAATTCCGGTTCCTTCGCCTTCAGCGGCGCGAAGCTGCGGCGGTGAATCGGACACGGGCCGTGCGCCGCAATCGCCGCCAGATGCCGCGCCGTGCCGTAGCCTTTGTGGTCGGCAAAACCGTATTCGGGAAATTGCGCGTGAAGCTCCAGCATCAGCCGGTCGCGCGTGACCTTGGCCAGCACACTCGCGGCGGCAATGGAATAGCTGCGTGCGTCGCCCTTGACGATGGCCGTTTGCGGCATGCGCATTGTCTTGACCGGGCGTCCATCCACCAGCGCGTGCTGCGGCTGCGGATTCAATTTCGCCAGCGCGGCGTTCATCGCGCGATGCGTCGCCTGCAAAATGTTGATTTCGTCAATTTGCGCCGCGTCAACTTCGGCAATGGCAAATTCGATTTCGCCGCAGGCGGTCAGCAAGGCGAAAAACTTCTCGCGCTGCGCTAGGGTGAGCTGCTTGGAATCGTTCAAGCCTTCGAGTTCGCGTGGCAGACCGGCTTCCGCCCATTTCGCCGGCAGAATCGCGGCGGCGGCGACGACCGGCCCGGCGAGCGGCCCACGCCCGGCCTCGTCCACGCCCGCGACACGCACGAGGTTTTTCTGCCAGAGAACGCGCTCAAATTCAAAGCGGTCGGAAAGTGTGGCGGGCATAGCAGCAGATTCAAATTAGCTAGAAGTCGTTCCGACAGAGCTTGGTTTTTTCCAAATCACTGTGTAATTGGTCACGAAAGCAGGAAATGCGACAGCCGCAAACCAATTCGCCTGTATTTCTGGAAACTTTTTTTGAAGCCACGGCTGCAAATCATGGTAGCCCATCATTTCTTCGTGAATTTCCACAACGCGATTTTCACCTAAAAGAAATTCAATGCAAATCAAGTCAACTGTGAAAAGGTCACGCTTGAAGGCATGAATCTCCTCAACATCAGTCCACGCAAAAATTACGACTTCTCCCTTTCGTCCTTTAATTTGCAAGGAGGTTTCGTCGGGTGTCAAAGTTCCGTGTTCTGCCTTTTCAAGGATTCGAGGATCCGCTTTGCGATTGTTCTTGAGACGTTCCTTCGACCATTTTTCAAATCTGCGACGATAAATTATTGGATTCAGGAATTTATCAATTAAGACAAACAACCCAAGCAAAACCAATGTGATTACAATGGCTAGAATTATTGGAGGCATTCCCATTTTCATTCTGTCTTGAGCCTAGCGCGTTTTGAAAAAGTTGTCGCCTTGATTTTTTGCCGGATTCGCAACCGCGAAATACACGAAAACAGAATTAAACAAAATCAGTTCGCGTATTTCGCGTGGTTCGCGGTCCGCCATTTTTCATTTTGAAAAATCTGTGTTTCATCCGTGTTTCATCTGTGGCTAAAATAGTGGCATGAAAATCGAATCTCTGCACATCAACATGCGCGTCCGCCATCCGCAATATGGCACGGGCACGGTCAAGACGGTTTCCGAAGTCACGGCGGACATCCAGTTTGACGAAGGCAGCCGGCGGGCGGTCGCGCCGGAACCGAGCGGGTTGGAGCCGGCGGAGCCGCAGGTCGCCGTCAGCGGCTTGAGCGTGCCGCTGAAACAATTCATCGCCGAGACACTGGACGAGGCGGTGCGGAAGCTGGGTCTGGAAAAGCCGGATTCGGTCGTGGAAAAGCTCGGCGCGCGCTGGCACGGCGGCAAACTGGTTTTGCATCCGGCGGACCCGGCGTTGCAAACCAAGGAGGTGCCGCTGGAAACTTTCTTTCACAAAATCGTGATGGTGCGGAACAATCTCCGCGTGCTGGAACAGAAAATCAACTCGAACGAAAAGCTGACTGACGGCGAGAAGGTGGAGATGCAGCAATACATCACCCGCAGCCAGGGTTCGCTGACGACGTTCAACGTGTTGTTCCAGGAAAAGGAAGACCAGTTTTGACGGACTGGTGGAATGGTGCGCGGTGCAGGGTTTGAACCTGCGACCCCTTCAGTGTGAATGAAGTGCTCTACCACTGAGCTAACCGCGCAATCCTTACAGCGTATTCGCCGCGCAGGTTTTTTCAAGATTTTCTTAAGATCGAATCGCGCTGCGCCCAGTCCGGATTCAGATTGGGATAATCCAGATTGTAATGCAGCCCGCGGCTTTCGGGCCGCATCAAGGCGCAACGCACGATCAATTCCGCCACCGTCGCGATGTTGCGCAACTCCAGCAGGTCGCTTGTCACGATGAAATTCCAGTAATACTCGCGGATCTCCTGCTGCAAATGCGCCAGCCGGCTTTGCGCGCGCTGCAGCCGTTTGCCGGTGCGCACGATGCCGACGTAAT
>Ga0181525_10003959_pt1 | contig 11545 bp, 11 predicted proteins | sample PEATcosm2014_Bin_48_FD_121100 | JGI IMG/M metagenome (GOLD analysis project Ga0181525, IMG submission 121100) | Peatland microbial communities from MTU Mesocosm Facility, Houghton, MI, USA - PEATcosm2014_Bin06_10_metaG | ecosystem: Environmental > Terrestrial > Soil > Wetlands > Peat | place... | reverse complement strand
GGGCAGCGCCAGCGGGTCAGCCTGGCCCGGGCGCTCGCCGGGGATCCGCGGGTGGTGCTGCTCGACGAGCCGTTCTCCGCGCTCGACGCCCCGGTACGGGCCGAGCTACGGCGGGAGATGCGTCGCCTCCAGCGCGAGGTCAACCTCTCCACCGTCCTCGTCACCCACGACCCGGAGGAGGCGGCGATGCTGGCCGACGAGATCGTGGTCGTGAGCGACGGCCAGGTGCTCCAGTCCGGGAGCTGCCGCGACGTGTACCAGCGTCCTGCCTCGGCCGAGATCGGCCGCCTGCTCGGCATCGACAACCTCTTCGAGGGCACGGCCGGATCCGACGGCGTGCTACTCGTAGGCAGGTACCGAGGCCCGGGCGCCGCAGATGGCGGTGTCCCGGTCGACCTCGTCACGGGTCTGCCGTCCGGCGCCCGGCTGCTATGGCAGGTGCCGCCCGAAGCTCTCCGTGTCCGCCTGGGACCGTGGCCGCCGGAGGGCCACTCCGCGACCCTCGACCTCGGCCCGGGGCGGGTGGCCGACGTCATCGACCTAGGCCGCACCATCGAGGTGGTGGTGATGTTGTCATCCGGCATCGAGCTACGGGCCCGGACCCTCGAGGTGCCCGACCTCAGCATCGGTGCAGCGTGCCGGATCGAGACCGAAAGGGAGGCCGTGTCGGTCTGGTCAGAGCAGCCGGTTACTGGAACTCGAGGTGGCACCGCACGTCTGTGACCGGCGGCGAGACGGCCTGTCCGCGACGGTGATCAGCATCGCGGTGGGACTGCCGAGGCGGAATGCGGCGGGAATGATTTCATGAACTACAGCAGGTCCTATGAGCCGCCGTGGGCTTTTCGCAACTCAGCTATCCGGAGTATCGAATCACTAGGACTCAGGGCCGAATCGCGTAGCAGTTCGATGGCTTCGCGGTAACGTCCAACTTCGGCCTTGCGTTCAAGATACTGGTTGCCGGTCAATCCCTCGACAAAGACAACTGGTGATATCGCCGACGCAGAGTCGAATTCCAGATACACGAAGTTACTGTCCTGCGCTGCGGCTGCGTTAGAACCGAACGGTATAACCTGTATCGTCGCCTTGCCTTCGCGCGCAGCACCTAGAATTTTCTCGATTTGGTCGAGCATAATCTCAGGCCTTCCAACTCGACGGTGCAGCACGGATTCATCCAATAGTACGCGGTAGCGCGGCGGTTTCTCCTTCTCAAGAACCTGCTGCCGACGCATCCGGGCCTCGACACGCTGCTCGTAAATATCGGGATCCATCTTCGGCGCCACGATCTTTATTATCTCCTTGGTATATTCCTCAGTCTGCAGCAGTGCTGGCGGGTAGTAGGTCGTGTAACTGGTGATGGCAATGGCTTCATCCTCTAGCCCTAGGTAGGGATCGAGTTTGAGATCTTCGTACTGGCTCCACCAGACCTGCTCCCGCGCGCCTCGGGCGAGACTCAGGAGTTCACCCGTAGAAGCCTCGTCCAGGCCGTAGTGTCGGCACAGATCCCGTACGTCGCGGAGGTTCGGAGGGCGCGTTCCGGTTTCCAGACGGCTGATCTTGGTCGCCGAGACCATGAGCATATCGGCGACATCGTATATGGCCAGGTTACGCTCTTCGCGCAGATCTCTCAGTCGCCTCCCCAGCTCACGTTGGCGCACCGTTGGATTCTGGCCGGCCATGACATGCCTCCTCCTTCAGAGTTTAATGGCGCAGCGCGGCCTGCAGGGATGATTCCCTTAGGCTGTTGTCGCCTGCTCCTTTAACGATGCCAAGGGCATCTGCTGAAGGCTATACTACACAGTATCGCCGGACAACTGGAAAGCGACCTACTAAACATTTCCGCTGACGGCATGAAAGTCAGTCCTGTAAAACAGCGGCGTTTGCCGAGGCGATCCGATGTCCTAGGTTGGCACTACACGGTTTTCCCTCATGCGGATGTAAGCGATTTGGCTGAAATCTAGTTCAGCCCACAAGTATCAATCGATGCAGCTCGCACCAGGGACCACACGGAAACCACAGGCAACGATACTGTGCGGTAAGTGATCAGCCGTGTTGCTGCAGATCTATTGCGGGCAGAACGGCCGGTGCTTGACCCGACCGACGAACTCTCGCCACTTGTCACGGCCGAGGGTTAGCTGGGCACCCTCTGGACTGGCCGAACTGCGGATCAAGACAGCATTACCAACTATCGCGACCTCGACGCACGCGCCGCTTTCGCAGTGTCTGCTCCGACGCCAAGCTAGTTTGTCCGCTAGCCCGCCAGTCATTTGACCCCCAGTGATGCCGATTGACGCAAGTCTGTCCGCCATGAGCGAAACATGCAGTTTCAGCCCTTGTCAACCCGAAAGTAGTCTAATGATACTGGTGTGCAGGAAGTGTCTGATGTCAAATATGTTGCGGCCGCGAAGATGCGGATCCTTGCGTCTCTTCGCGGCCGCTAGAACCGGTAAATCTATGCGATATCGTCAAAATCGCCTAGCTTGACACCGGCGAGAAACTCTTTCCATTCAGTCCTTGTGTAAGTCAAAACAGGACCATCTGGCTCGGCGGTATTACCAAACACAACGACTTCCCCGTCACGAGCTACCTGCACGCACGCGCCGCCGTCGCAGGTGCGTGAGACGCGCCAGTTGACACCCCCCGGAGCTGACTGATATATGCCCATATTAATTGATCCCCTCCCTTCTTTTACATTTCAAAAGCACCTACGCCTAGATGGAGGTTCTCCCTATTCCTTCAGCCGGTGTAGGCTTTTCTTACTTCGTCGATTCGCAACATTGACTCTTCCGACCGCAAGGCCGAATCGCGTAGGTAATCAATAGCCTCGCGATAGCGGTCGACATCAGCCTTGCGCTCATGGTACTGATTACCGATGAGGCCCTCGACGAAGACGACCGGTAGCAGGTTCGATCCCGCTTCGAACTCAAATAGTATGAAATTACTTTCCTGGGCAACGTAGGAACGAGCATTAAACGGTATAACCTGAACTGCGGCTTTACCGAGCCGCTGAGCCTCCATAACCCTGTCGAGCTGGGAGATCATAACAGCACTGCCGCCGATATCATGATGCAGCACCGCCTCGTCAAGTAGCACCCTATAGCGCGGCGGCTTTTCCTTGTCAAGAACCTGCTGCCGACGCATCCGGGCCTCGATACGTTGCTCATAAATATCGGAATTCATCTTCGGCGCTATGTTCTTGATTATTGCCCTGGTGTATGCCTCGGTCTGCAGCAGTCCTGGTACGTAGTAGGTCGTATAGCTGGTGATGGCGGTGGCTTCATCCTCTAGACCAAGGTAGGGGTCGAGTTTGAGATCCTCGTACTGCGTCCACCAGAACTGCTCACGGGCGCCTCGGGCGAGATTCAGCAGCTCGCCCGTGGCTGCCTCTTCTAGCCCGTAGTGTCGGCACAGGTCCCGTACGTCGCGGAGGTTCGGAGGCCGTGTCCCGGTCTCCAAGCGGCTGATCTTGGTCGCAGACACCATGAGCCTGTCAGCGACCTCTGCGATGGTAAGGTCGCGCTCTTCGCGCAGATCCCTGAGCCGCCGCCCTAGTTCACGTTGGCGCACGGTGGGATTCTGGCCTACCACGACCTGCCTCCTCGTCGAGGACTAAACGGCGCACCGCGGCTCGCAGGTGTGGTTCCCTGACCCCCACTGTCGCATGTTCCTTTAGCGATGGCCAAAGGCATGTGCCAAAAGCTATACCACAGAGCGTCGCCGTACAACTATGGCATGACACTGATTGTGACGTGTGCGTCGGATGCGATGTGCGGACCTTACTGAGCCAGTGAGCTGATCATGCCCCCGATCTGCCGAACCGGGGAGCAGCCAGCTGTGATGCGCACCTGCGCAGAGCGAGCGTCCTTGGCAAGACGCTATGGCATGACTCATATGCACCAGGCTATGGCAAGTGCCATAAGATCGTGTCATACTGGGACGCATCCGAAAAATTACACTCAGTAATCGGAGGAGGTGGATTGATCATGATCAACCCGGACATTGACCCAGCAGTCCTGATTCGCGATGTAAACGCGTCGAACGAGGAGGTGGAGAACCAGTGCCTGCGAGCCCGCCGGGCTGCCGACATCGCCATGCGCAGCGCTTGTGCTGCGGATCAGGCGATCACCGCGGCCAGGGCTGCCGAGGTCGCTTACGAGACCGTCCAGGCCGAGCACCCACAGCGGTACGCTTCGCTGCCGCGGCAGGTGATGTTTGCCCTCTATACCGTCGCCCTAGACGGCGTCGCCTGCTATTTCGCCGCCCAGGCCCTCGATGGCAACCAGGACGCCACCCTGGTGTGGACGGGCTTGTTCCTGGCCGTTCTTGCCGTCGGAGAAATCGCGCTCGACTTCTACCGGGACCGCAACAAGCGTGCTTGGCACGCTCTCATCCTCATCATCGGTTTCTTTGTCGTGCTGCTCGGTACCCTGCGCTTCTGGTTCCTGTACACGGTAGGAGTTGGCGGCCTGGTCCCCACCCTGGCCGGAACGCTCCTGTTCACCGGAGTGACGGCCGGATTCCTAGCCGTGGGATACCGCGCACTGCGGATAGCCGAGACGCCATCGGCATGGCGTGCCCGAAGCGAGGCGCGCGGGGAACGCCGGGTCGCGCAGGCCCTCCGCGAGGCGGCGCGCCGGGACGCGGCAGAACGGGACCGTCTGATCGACGGTTACCTCGGCCACGTCAGACGGCAGGTACAGAGGACCTGTGCGCTCAGAGAGCAGCTGGCGACGGAGGCAGCCATCCGGGAGCACTTGTCGGGAAGGCGTCCCTTAGATGAGCGCCCCTCATATTCCGGCTCGAGTCCGGCTCCCAGGGCTCGTCATCATTACCGACCGCGATTCCCTACAGGCGCTGCGGGCCACGGGAGCGCTCGCATCGACCCGGCGGCGCCTGCTTAGCCGCGCCATACAGGGCGAAGCGGGGGCCGGCCTAGCGCGGCCCCCGCTTCCTGGTAGTGGTTACAGCTGGGTGGTGACGGCCTTGACCTCGGTGTAGGCCTCGAGGACCTCGTGGCCCATCTCGCGGCCCCAGCCGGACTGCTTGTAGCCGCCGAACGGCAGGGACGCGTCGAAGACGTTGTAGCAGTTGATCCAGACCGTGCCGGCCCGGAGCTTCTTGGCCAGGGCATGGGCCTTGGAGATGTCCTTGGTCCAGATCCCGGCGCCCAGGCCGTAGCTGGTGTTGTTGGCCTCGGCCGCGATCTCGTCCAGGGTGCGGAACGGGGCGGCTACCACGACCGGGCCGAAGATCTCCTCGCGGACGATAGCCATATCGGGCCGGGTGTTGGTGATGACAGTGGGCTCGACGAAGTAGCCCTGGTCACCGAAGCGGCCGCCGCCGGTGAGGGTGGTGGCACCATCGCTCACGCCGGACTCGAGGAAACCGGTGACCCGGCGCAGCTGCTCGTCGGAGACCAGCGGGCCCATCTGCGTGCCGGACTCCATGCCGGGGCCGAGCTTGATGCCCTTGGCGATCTCGGCCACGCCGTTGACGACCTCGTCGAAGCGGTCCTCCTGGACGAACAGGCGGGAACCCGCCACGCAGCACTGGCCGTGATTGAAGAAGATCGCGTTGGCCGCGCCCTCGACCGCGCCAGCGTCGGCGTCGTCGAACACGATGTTGGGGCTCTTGCCGCCGAGCTCCAGGCTGACCTTCTTGAGGTTGCCCGCTGCGGCCTGCACGATCAGCCTGCCGACCTCGGTGGAGCCGGTGAAGGCGACCTTGTCCACGTCGTCATGCGCGGCCAGGGCCGCGCCCGCGGTCTCGCCGAAGCCGGTGACCACGTTCACCACGCCGTCGGGTATGCCAGCCTCGGCGATGAGCTGAGCGAGCAGCAGCGCGGACAGCGGTGTCTGCTCGGCCGGCTTGAGCACCACGGTGCAGCCCGTGGTCAGGGCGGGACCGAGCTTCCACGCCGCCATCAGCAGCGGGAAGTTCCACGGGATGATCTGGCCGACGACGCCGACCGGCTCGCGCAGCGTGTAGGAGTGGAAGTTGGCGCCCGGCATGTACGGGACCGAGATGTTGATCGTGTTGCCCTCGATCTTGGTGGCCCAGCCGGCCATGTAGTGGAACAGGTCGGCGGCCAGCGGCACGTCCGCGGCCAGCGCCACGCCGACCGGCTTGCCATTGTCGAGCGACTCGAGCTGGGCGAACTCCTCGGCGCGGGAGAGGAGGAGGTCACCGATCTTCCAGATGAGCCTGCCCCGGTCCGAAGCGGTCATCCGGCTCCACGGCCCGTCCTCGAAGGCCTTGCGGGCAGCCCGGACGGCCCTGTCGATGTCCTCCGCGTCACCCTCGGCGACGTTGGCCAGCGTCTCGCCGGTCGCCGGGTTCGGGGTCTCGAAAGTCTTTCCCGAAGCTGCTTCGACCCACTGCCCGTCGATGAACAGCTTGCGCGGGGTCGCGGTGAACTCCTCGACCCTCCTGTCAACAGTGACAGTCATGGCGGTACCATCTCCTTCGATCCTGGTAGTCACAATGAGACGTCCCTTGTGGTAGTAACAATGAGACAACAACGCCCGGGGCCGACACAAGGGTCAGGTTTGCGTCGATCACGGCCTGCGAGCGCCCCGGCCCAGGTCAGCGCGATGATGCCCGCTCAGCGGGATGTCGTCTCAGCGTGAGATGTCGTCGATGAAGGCGAGGGCGGCCACCGCGGTCGCGCGGCGCCAGGCCAGCAGGATGGCGTCGAAGCCGTCCAGTTCGCCCTGCCTGGCCTCGATGGCTTGGGCGATCGGATCCAGGGCGGCTCGTTGGCGCTTGAGCAGGCCGGCCGGATCGCTTCCGGCCCGGTGCAGCAGGGCGAGCTTGATCAGCAGGTGCGAGCGGATGTCCCTGACGTGCTCCACCGGCGTGTCAAGCCAGCGCCGGGCCGCCTCGCCCCCTTGTGGCGTGACCGCATAGATGGTCTTCTGCGGTCCGAGGCCCGGCTCGACCGATACGGGTGTCACCAGCCCGGCATCTAGCAGCCGCCCGATCGCGCGGTAGACCACGGGCCGCGGAATCCGCCAGATCCGGCCGAGCTCCCCGCCGGGCTCGGTGAGCTGCGAGATGGCAAAGCCATGCGCCGGCTGCTGGCAGAGCAGCACGAGGACCGTCCACTCGGCGAGCGACAGCGGCGCATCCATGAGCCTGAGGGTAGCCGGTCCGCTACCCGGTCGCTCGTACGACTCGGCGGGCACGTGCCGCAGATCGCGGCCCTGACCATAGATTGAGTTCCATGAGCGCTGATGCAGCCAGTCCTGGGACGACCCGGGCCGTTCCGAGCCTCGACGTCGCCTCCCTGGAGGAGGGCAGCGACTTCCTGCGCGTCGCCGGCCTGGCCTTCGACGAGATCACCGGGGCCCGGGTCACCGGGCACCTGCTGCTCGGCCCGCAGCACCACACCCCGTGGGGCATCGTGCACGGGGGCGTCTACGCCACCGCGGTCGAGAGCGCGGCCAGCGTCGGGGCGAGCGCCGCGGTCCGCGATCAGGGCCAGGTCGCGGTCGGGCTGACCAACACCACCCACTTCCTGCGGTCGGTGACCGACGGGCGGGTGAACGTCGAGGCGACCGCGCTCAGCCAAGGCCGCACCCAGCAGCTGTGGCGCGTGGACATCACCGACGAATCCGGCCGGCTCATCGCCCACGGCGAGGTGCGCCTGCAGAACGTGGCCGGCCGGTCGTAGCAAGGGCCACGCCGGGGCACGATGGTGCCATGGATGCGGAGGAGTTCCTTGCGGCAGCCTGCGAGCTGCTTGCCATCCCCTCGACCAGCGGGCTGCGCATCGTCACGGAGTCCAAGGGGATCGCGAGCGTGACGCTACATGCCACCGGCCGCGGCGCGCACGGCGCCTATCAGTGGCTCGGCGACAACGCGCTGGTGAAGCTGCAGCGCAGCATCGGCAATCTGCTCACCAGGTATCCGGTGGCTACCGAGGAGGTGTGGCGGACCACCATCACCCTCGCGCGCGTGCACACCCAGAACCAGGCCCGCAACCAGGTCCCCGCCGAGGCGAAAGCGTGGCTGGACATCCGGTTCCCTGCCCAGGACGCGGATTTCAGTGGCAGGACCGCCGAGGAGGTCGCCGCCTACCTGCAGTCGTTCTGCGAGCCTGGTGTCACCGCCGTCGTCGACGGGCTCGACAGCCCGCATCATTGCGACCAGGACCTGCCCGAAGTCCGCAGCCTCCAGCGGGCGGCCAAGAACCAGGGCTACGCGGCCGATTTCCTCCGCAAGCACGGCGCGGGCGACGGCCGCTTCTACGGCCAGCTTGGCATCCCAGCGGTCGCCTTCGGGGTCGGCGGCGCGGGCCAGCACGGTCCCGAGGAGTACGCCGACCTCACCACGATCGTGCCGTATTACCTGGCGCTGCGGGAGTTCCTGCTCGACGGCCTCACCGGCCGGTGAGAGCGTGGCGGCGCAGGTCGCGGCGGACCGCCTGGCCGAGCCTGCGGGTCTCGCGTCCGTTGAGGACGGCACCCGCGGCGGCACCGGTGAGCAGGGGGCCGAGCGAGAACGCGCTGCGGCCCGCCCGGGCCGCCAGCCGCCGCCGAAGCAGCCGCGCCAGCGGGGATCCGGCCGCGATGACCACGCCGCCGGGGATCATAAAGACGCCCCTTTTATGTGCCCACGCCGCGACGTACGCGGACATCCGCTCGGCGAAGTTCCCCTGAGCAGGCGTGCCGTATACCTCATGGAGCTCGGCGATGAGCTTGATCTCGATGCCGACGACCACCAGGGTCTCCGCCACTACCTCCGCGGGGACGGCGGGCAGCACCGGCAGCACGGCCCAGACCCCGGCCGCCCCGCCCGCCGCGGCCGACGCGCGTGCCGCGCCCTCGATCAAGGCGTCGGCGATCTCGTCGTCCGGCTTGCCGGGAAACTGCGCGTGCAGCGCGGCGGCGTCGCGTACCCGCAGCCGCGGTGCCATCGCGGTGACGTGGGCGGCCAGCCGGCCCGTACCCGAGCCGGCGCCGTGCCGCGCGGCCCGCACGCCGCGGCCTGCCGCCCGTGCTCCCGAGGTCGCCGCCTTGGTGAACGCCGCGACGCGCCTGCGCCGGTCTCGCGGGTCCTTGGCCTCGGTGACGTCCGCCGCCACCACGGCGGCGCTGGTCGCGATGTCGCCGGATTCAGTCATGGCGTACACCTACCCCGCCTGAATGCGTTCAGTTCGGGTTGTACGGTGCATATCTCAGGTCGGGCGCCGGACGGGACGTCGTGGTGCGCAGCACGCCGGTCTCCCTGGCCAGCAGCGCACGCTCCGCGGTCAGCCGCCGCATCGTGTCGTCCTCGGCCAGCAGCGCCTGTCGTTCCGGCAGGTCGATGACCATGGCCGCGGCGACGATGAACGACAGCAGTGTCGGCTCATCGGGCAGGTCCCCGACCGCCACCGTGGCGCCGCCCCATTCCGTCAGCGCGTCCAGGTAGGCACGGAAGGCGGCCTGGGCGGCACGCACCGCCGGCCCGGCCGCGGCCTGGTCGACCACGTCCTCGGCGAGCGGCTCGATCTCGCCCTGGTAGTAGGGCCTCGTATCGTCCAGCCCGGTGAGCCTGAACCGCTGGGCACCGACGGTGACCAGGTCGAAGCGGCCGTCGGTGTGCCTGTCAACCCGGCGCAGGGTCGCGGTGCAGCCGATCTCGTATAGCGAGTGCACCCCGTCGATGCCGGTTTCCCGGCCCTTGCGGATTGCGATCACGCCGAATTGCCGCGGCTCGGGCCGGTCGAGCAGATCCCGGACGAGCTGCCGGTACCGTTCCTCGAAGATGTGCAACGGCAGCAGCATGCCCGGGTAGAGCACCGCGCCGAGCGGGAACAACGGCAGCATTTCGCTCATGTAACGACACTACGCGCATGAGCCCGACGCGGGCAGCACGGGCGGGTCGGCGGGCATGGTTTCCGGGTAGAGGAGCCCGGTGCCGGTGTTGAGCACGACCACCTCGTCCGTCTCGGCCAGCCAGCCGGACTCGCGCAGCTGGCGCACGGCGGCGAAACAGGCGGCGCCCTCGGGGCAGATAATGCTGCCCTCCAGCCGCGCGACCTCGCGCTGATCGGCGAGCAGCGCGAGGTCCGTGACCGCTACGGCGGTTCCGCCGGTTGCGTAGATCGCCTCGAGGATGAGGAAGTCGCCGAGCGCCTTCGGTACCGTGATGCCGAAGGCCACCGTGCTAGCGTCCGGCCACGGCTCGCTTTCCGCGGCGCCGGCGTCGAAGGCCGCCACGATCGGCGCGCAGCCCGCCGCCTGTACCGCGACCAGCCGGGGCATCTCGCCGCGGACCCAGCCGAGCTCGGTCAGCTCGCGCAGGACCTTGCAGATGCCGATGATGCCGACGCCGCCGCCGGTGGGGTACACGATCACGTCGGGCATCCGCCAGCCGAGCTGCTCGGCGATCTCCAGGCCCATCGTCTTCTTGCCCTCGATCCGGTACGGCTCCCTGAGCGTAGTGACGTTCAGGTAACCCCCGCGGCGCGAGACGGCATCGGCGATCAGCCGGCCAGCGTCGCCGATCAGGCCGTCGACCAGGTACAGCTCGGCTCCGGCCGCCGCGCACTGGGCGCGGGCCATGGCCGGGGCGGCGGCAGGCATCACCACCAGGCTCCGCATCCCCGCCCTCGCCGCGTAGACCGCCCACGCCGCCCCGGCGTTGCCGTTGGTCGGCATGGCGATCGCGGCCACCCCGAGCTCGGCCGCCCTCGACACGCCAACCGCGGCACCGCGTGCCTTGAACGTGCCGGTCGGCAGCAGGCCCTCGTCCTTCATCAGCAGGTTCGGCACGCCGAGCGCCTTGCCGAGCCGCGGCATGGCCAGCAGCGGCGTCATCCCCTCGCCGAGGCTCACCACGTGACCAGCCTCGCGGACCGGCAGCAGCTCGTGGTAGCGCCACAGGTCCGCGGGCCGGGCCGCGATGTCCCGCGGAGACGTCAGCCTGGCTACCGCTGGCAGGTCGTAGCGTGCCAGCAGCGGTGACCCGCAGGTGCAGGTGCCATGCACCAGGTCAGCGTCGTAGCGTGCGCCGCAGCGAGGGCACTCGAGGTGGGACAGGGCGGAATAGGTCACGCCAGGGAACCTTACGGCACGAGGACGATCTTGCCTCGGATGTGCCCCTGCCCAAGCCGCCGGTAGGCGTCCTGCACCTGGTCCAGCGGATAGACGCCCGCGATCGGCAGCTCCAGCTGGCCGGACGCGATCAGCCCGGCGAGCTCGGCGAGAACGCTCGCGCTCGCCCCGGCCGCGTTGCCCTCGCCCTTGACGCCGTACCGCGTCACGGCCTCGAAGTCGGCGATGGTATCGATACGCGAGGGCTCGACGCCGAGCCCGAGCGCCAGCTGGACGTAGCCCGCGCCGAACGTGTCGATGAACGCGTTGACCTTCACCGCCGCTTGCCGGATGCGCTCGGCCGCCCCGTCGCCATAGGCAACAGGGATCACCCCGTGGGCGGCCAGCCACTCGTGGTTGTCCGGGCCGGCCAGCCCGATCACCGTGGCCCCGGCGCGCCGGGCCAGCTGGACGGCAAGCGACCCGACTCCCCCGGCGGCGCCGGAGACGACCACCGTGTCGCC
>Ga0181525_10003958_pt1 | contig 11548 bp, 7 predicted proteins | sample PEATcosm2014_Bin_48_FD_121100 | JGI IMG/M metagenome (GOLD analysis project Ga0181525, IMG submission 121100) | Peatland microbial communities from MTU Mesocosm Facility, Houghton, MI, USA - PEATcosm2014_Bin06_10_metaG | ecosystem: Environmental > Terrestrial > Soil > Wetlands > Peat | place... | reverse complement strand
GCGCGCCAGTTCCGGATCGCGCAGCAGCCGCAGCAGTGACATCGCCAGCCCGCGCGCGTCTCCGGGTTCGCAAAGCAATCCCGTGACTCCGGGCACAATCACCTTCGGCACCGCGCCCACGGCTGTGGCCACCACTGGCCTTCCGGCGGCCAGGGCTTCGAGCAGACACATGGGCATGGCTTCCTGAAACGATGGCAGCGCGACTATGTCGAGTGAGGCATAGACGGCGGGCATGTCATCCCGTCTGCCGGCGAAGACCACCTTCGAGGCAATACCCAGCCGCGCGGCCAGCGCTTCCCATTCGGCGCGCGCCGGGCCCTCGCCCGCGAACACAAACTTCACGTCCGGAAACGCGGCCAGCACTTGCTGCGCGGCGGAAAGGAGTACGTTGCCTCCTTTGCCCGCCACCAGCCTGCCCACGAAACCCACCAGCCTGCCGGAGCCCGCGTCGAAATCCTGGCGCAGCGACGGCGCCAGTTCGCGAAAAGGCTCCAGATCGACGCCATTGGGGATGGTCTTCAACTTGTGCGCCGGAACCTTCCAGCGGCTCAGGATTTCGGCGACCGGGCCGGACGCCGTGGCGACCCTGTCGAAATGGCGCAGCGCCAACCGGTCGATCGCGGCGTATGCGCGCATGCTCGGCAGGCGGCTGGGCCAGTTGTGGCAGGTGGCCACCAGGGCCACGCGATGCGGCCAAGCAGCCGCATAGCCATAAATGTCGGCCTTGTAGCCGTGCGTATGCAGCACATCCACATCGTGCGCTTTCACTAACTCGCGGATGCGGCCCACTGCCTTCCAATCCCAACGGCCCGTGCACGGCACCGTCACTACCGGCAGACCAAACTGCGCCGCCCGCTTCTCCAGCTCGGTGCTATGCGACCGCGCATCCTGGAAGACGCCCACCAGGCTGCCGCAGCCGAGCCCCGGGAGGGTCCGCGCCAGCGCCAGCAACATGCTCTCGGCGCCGTAGTACCCCTCGCTGCTGATTAACTGAAGAATTGTCACGGATTGTATGAGTGGAGCAGACCTCCAGGTCTGCGCGGGTCCTCTAGGACCCGCTGGCCGACGTGGACGTCGGCCGCAGGACTGGAGTCCTGCCCCACGAACATTTAGGTTCGGCTCGCATCGCGCGCCAGGCCTTCCAGAACACACTGTATTGGAACATCGCCGGCGAAAATCGCCCCGTCAGACCCACCACGCTCTCCTCGCACACATTGATTCTCGGGATAGCCATCGGGTCGCTGCCGCTGGTCCAGGCTCTTCTTTCCGTCGTGAACGCCGCGGTAAAACCTTCTTCGGCCAGAATGCGCCGCGTCGCCGCGGACGTGTTCCCATTCGGATAGGCGAATAAGTTGCAGCGGCGGCCCAGCACCTCTTCTATGGCGCGCTTGGACTCCCGAATCTCCTGGCGGGCTGTCTGCTCCGGCACCGTGGTCAGGATCTGGTGCGTGTGTGTGTGACAACCTACCTTTACACCCGCTGCATCCATCTCCCGAATGTCGTCCCACGACACGGTCCGGTCGCCGTTGTAGGCATCTCTCCTATCGGCCGGCACATGGAATTCGCAAAGCTGCGAGATATACTGTTGGCGCCGTACCGCGGAGTAAGTCTTCAGCCTCTCGATGAGCAACTCGATCTCCGCTCCAGGAACCCGCGGAGTGGCTTCCCCCAGCAGCGACGCGATCGCCTCCGGCCAGAATGGGAGCGTACGCCCGATCAGCCCGGGACACACAAAAACCGTGGCCGGCATCCCACAGGCGCGCATCACCGGCAGCGCATTCGTATAGTTATCCTTCCAGCCGTCGTCGAATGTGAACATCACGCGTAGCTTGCCGGCCGTCCCGGCAATGGCCTGCGCGAAATCCACTGCCTCGAATTCTCGGGCGGCGTGCGCCGCCAGAGTCTCGAATGTACGGCGGCGGACCACCATGCCAGGCAAGCTGCAGGTGAGCCGGAATTCCGCGTCGTCCAGTATCCGGTGGAAGGTCAATACCAGCACTGCGCCCCGCCGCCGTAACTGGCGTTTGGCCCACCACAGGCATCCGCTGGCCCGCAGCAGGCGCGCCCACAATAACTGGAGGCCCGGGCGGGCCTTCCCGGTTAACTTCATTGTTGCGCCGCCTTGGATCCTTCCCTAACCCGCGAACTATTCTGATAGTAATGGTAACTCGGCGATCCGCGTTTCCAGAGGAACCAATCCTCCACGTCGTTGATCAGAACTCCGATCAGTTTGCTTTTTACCTTGGCGAGGGCGTTTGCCAGAAGAGGCCGGCTGGTGTGGTCCGGTCGCACCACCAGAACCACTCCATCGCAATTGGCGGCGATCAGATCGTAGTCCGCCACGGCTTCCACCGGAGGAGAGTCTATAATGGTGCGCCGGAACTCTTCCCGCAATCTGACCATCAGCGCGCGCCAGTTAGAGCAGTCCAGTAACTCGGTCGGGTTCACTTCCGCCAAGCCCGCTGGGAGGACGTAGAAATTAGGTAACTGCTCCACCCGCAGCATGGCGTCTTCCAGCGTACACGTGCCCGCAAGCACCTCCGCCAGGCCCGGACCTCTGGGAATACCCAGCCTTTCATGCACTTTGGAAAGGCGCAGGTCCGCATCCACCAGGATCACCTTGTCCTCGCTCTTGTGCGCCAGCGCCGCGGCCAGGTTCACCGAGGTGACGGTCTTGCCGTCGCCCATGCCGGGGCTGCAGATCACCGTGATGGAATTTCCCGGAAGCTGATGAAAAATCCTGGTGCGGATGATTCTGTATTGCTCCGCGGCCCGGCGGTCTTCGTGTTTGGGCGATAGCAGGGGACTGGAGTCTGTAATTCGGAAAGACACCAGCCGCACTTTGGGCTTCGCCCCCATATCGGCGAGGCCGCTGATGGCGGGCATCTCCTCTGCCTCCGGCCAGACTTCTTCCACTACTTCCGGAATGCCGTTGCCCGCGTCCCGCTGCGGCAGTTGGACCACGGGCGGCTTCTCGAAGATGCCCTCCACCACCGAAGTCCCGGCCGGACGGAGGGCGTGCACTGCGCGCGCCTTTTTTTGGCGGATAGCCGGCGTCTCGTCCGCATCGTCCAGGCACTGCAAGACTAGCTCCGGGACGTCGCCGTTCGCGGTTTTCAGCGCATTCAGAATCTTGCCCATCTTGTCAACCTTTGCTTAATCGGCGCTTAATCGGCGCTTAATCGGCGCTTACGTCGCTTACCGGCCGGATGCGCTCAGCTTGTTTCGTGTCGAGCGCGTGTAGAGGTCCGCCATAGGCTCCCCATCCTCGAGGTCAGCCGCGGCGCCGTCTAGCAGATCCATTTCCACCGAGCTTTGGCTCACGTGCCTGGCTTCCACCACCCGGCTCTGTTCTCCGAACGCCACCAGGAGCGCGTTATCGCAAACCACGTTGATCAGGCGCGGAATGCCTTGCGATACGCGCGCCGCCAGTTCCACCGCCTCCGGTGAAAACGGCGCGCGCTGCCGGCCGCCGGCCCGTGCCCACCTGCACGCGATATACCGGCCCACGTCCGCCGCCGCCAACGGCCGCAGCGCGACCCGCAACGACACGCGCTGCTTCAATTGCACGCAATCCTCGCGGTTCATGGTGGCGGATAGCTCGTTCTGGCCGGCCAGAATAACCTGCAGCAGCTTTTCCGACCGCTTTTCCAGGTTGCCCAGCAGCCTTACTTCCTCCAACGCATCGGTCGACAGCTTATGCGCTTCGTCCACCACCAGCGCCGCAATCTTGCCTTCCATCTGCGTTTGCAGCAGATGCTTCTCGAAGCGCGCCAGCCGCTGCGGCTTGCTCGCCGGAACATCTCGAATGCCGAAGCCCAGCAGCACCGTCTCCATGAACTCCGCGGAGGTGAAGGTGGGGTTGACGATGGATGCAAACTGCACCCGGCTGGGAGGCAGCCCCATCACGGCGCGCGCCAGCAGCGTCGTTTTTCCCGTGCCCGCGTGCCCCAGCAGCAGGATCAAGCCCTTTCGCTCCAACAGGCCGTAGCAAAGCACGGCCAAAGCTTCGCGGTGCGAATCCGTGAAATACAGCATCGACGGATCGGACGTTAAGCTGAACGGTTTCTTTTTGAGACCAAACGACTCAAGATACATAATGGCTCAGACCTGCGGATTCTCGATCAGCATCTTTGGCATCCTGCCCACCACCACCGTGCCGGCCGGCAGTTCCCATTCGCCCAGGAACACATTTCGCCTGGCCTCCAGCAGAAACGCGATGCCGGCGGCCAGCGCCAGTGACAGCAGCACTCCGCCGGTCATAAATACTGGCCGGTTGGGCGACGTGGGCTTCTCCGGTACGCGCGCGGCATCCAGAATTACGAAGCGTTCCGCCTTCTGCCAGCGTTCCATATTCGCGGCCATCTGCGCCGCCAGCTTCTTATCCATCAGCGACTTGTAGTTCGCCTTGCTGGCCTCGTAGTCGCGCGTCAGGCTGGCCAGTTGTTGTTCGCGCATGGGCAGATTGGACATCCGGGTCTGGACCGCGCTGACATCGTGCAACACCCTCACCCGCCGCTTTTCGAGATCTTCGATTTCATGGTCGGTCAGGGCGATCTGCGCTTTCAGCGAGGCGACCTTTTCTTTCTCGGTTACCAGCGCAGGATCGGCGTTCGCCAAGGCCCGCGCCGCCGGCGTTCTCTTGTCGTTGGGTGCCGCCGCGTCGCCCGCTTCCGCGGCCGCCTCCTGCCTGATTGCCTTCTCCAGCGCCGCCTGCTGCTGCAGCAGCGCCTGCACGTCCGGGTGGCTGTCGCGATAGCGTAGCCGCAGATCGGCGAGTTTTGCGCGGACGCGTTCCAGATCCGCGCGCGGCCCCCGCAGGGCCGGCTGCCCGAACCCCGCCGTCGCGCCCGGAGCCGCGTCCAGCGCCGCTTGCCGCCGCGCCAGATCCTGCAGCCGTGCCACACTCTCCTCGGCCATGGCCAGCGAACTCGCCAGGATCAGCTTGTTTTGTTGGGCCCGCCCGATGGAGTCCTGGATACCCGCTAACTCCGTCTTGTTCTCCCCGTTAGCCGCCAGCATGCCTATCTCCTGCTCCGGCAGCTCGCCGTTGTAAGTCATTTTAAACTCGCGAAGCTTGGCTTCCTGTTCCTGCAAATTCGTTTTGGCGGTTTCGAGCTGGCTTTCCAGGAACTGCGAGGTTCCGTTGGCTTCCTGCTCGCGCTCTCTCAGATTCTCCGTGCTGAAGAAGTCGCCCACCTTGTTTGCCACCAGCGCGGCGATCTTCGGCGAAGACGCCCGGTACGACACCCGGAACGCGCCCGGCCGGTTGGCGCTCCATCCCCGCTCCAGGCCGATGATAATATCGTGCCGCATGATTTCCAGCACTTCTTCCCGCGTCCTTTTCTTCCGCAGCTCGGGATAGAGATTCAATTCCTGGATCAGGCTCCACAGGCGCTCGCGGCTGAGTACCTGTTGCTTTAGTTGATCGAGGCGCGCTTCCAACCCCGTCTGCACCGTCGGCGCCACGAAGTTTTCGGGAATCTTCTGCGATTCCACCACGATCAGCGCGTCAGCCGTATAAACTCGCGGCAAAGTGAGCAGAAACGCCGTGCTCAAAGCGATGCCCACCACCCACAGCACGCCGATAAACGCTTTCCATTTCCACAGCGCCCGTATCACCGAGCGTACCGACAACGCGGGATTAGCTTGCAATTGAAGCACGCTCACAACGATCGCCTCGCCGTCGCGTAACTCAGGCCCGCCGGCCCGCACGCCGCCATGTATCCCGCGCGCGCCGGGTAAGCCGGCTGGCTGGGCTCCGCCCAATTGCTCTCAATCTCCACGGTCACCGAGCGCTGCAGCATCTCCACCGAAACCACCAGGCGGCTGCTGTTCTTGGATGCGATGACAATGCCCTCCACCCCAGCCAATGGTCCGCGATTGATATAAACCAACTGCCCCGCCTTGAGGAACGGCCAGGGCGCCACCGGCAGCCCCGATTCCACAAGCTTTTGGATAGCCGCGATCTCCCGGTCCTCCACCGGCATTGCGCCCCTGCCGATACCCACAATGGAACTGACTCCCGGTGTGTTCAACAAAGGCACGCGCTGCCGTAAATCCATCCGGCAAAACAAATAACCCGAGAACAACGCGCACTCCACGACCTTCGTACGATCCGACCACTGGCGCTTCGATAAGTACGATGGCAGGAACACCTCGTACTCCTTCTGGCGCAGGCTCTGGGCCACGATGCGTTCGAAGTTACTGCGCACCGCGACAGCATACCAGGCGGTTTCCGTTATAATCGGTTCCACTAATTCCCCTTCTCCAATGCGCCGTCAAGCTTCTTGTTGCTTACCACTTCGGTCAACCCCTGTATGGTTCCGGACAATCCCGCAATCAATGCGCTCAATGCAGTCACTCGCTCCGTCAAGCCCGTCAGCGTATAACCGCGCTCCTCGGCCACCAGAATCTCCAGCCCCGAGCGCGCCAGGTCCGATATGCTGCGTACCCCTTGCGTACGGCAGAATGCCATATATCTTTCAAACTCCGCTTCGCTCACGCGGAAATACACGACTTTTGTCCGGCTTCGAGCCAAACTCATTGGAGCCCCGCAAATACTCTAAGTGGAATCCCGGACCTCAAGCGCTGTAAATCAGAAGCCCGAATTAATTGTTTGTTTCTTATAGTCAATGTCTGCGGCGCTCTATTATTAAAATCTTCTTGCCGGTGAACAAGGCAGCCTTCGGCCCCTTTGGTCACATGGACGGTATCTTCTGAGTTCAGCGTGTAGGTGCGAGGTGGCGGCTGAATCTGTATCATCGCCGACTTTATTACAGTTGTCAATGCGTTACCGCGAACCGCCAAGTACCCTGCATCCTATGGTTTGGAGTCCTAGTACGACTGCGTGTCGAGACCCCGAATCCGGCGCGAATCGTCCCACATCACCGGTCAGTTTCCAGGTTTTTGGGACTTGTTCCCATAACTTGGTAATTGACTCCGCCCTTTTCCTAGGATTTGAGTTTGTTTCGAGTACTAAGGCAACCACTAGAACTCGCCTGGAAACTCTCGCCGGCGGGCAGGCGCTTTCTAAGATATATCTGATGCGCCCTAAGGATCGGCTGGGATAGTACGGATTCCAGGCGCTAGTACTGTGGGGCAGGGTGGTATCCTGCGCGCCGATTGGTAATCGGCGCCGCTATTCCGGCGCGTTGATCGCGATCGTCGTAGCGAGGGCGGGATTGCGGTTGTTTGCCGGCGTGTTGCTGGCCAAACCCTCGTATTGGATGAGGACCGGGAAAATGCCGGCCGGGAAGCCAGGAAGGTTCGTCGGACTATTCGGGATCTGAATATTGATCTGCCACACACCGGGAAATCCCGGCGCCAGGCCGGAATACTGCAACGTGGCCTGTGTGCCGCCAATGTATACTACCGGCTGCGACGATGTATTGACGGCGCCGGTAGACCCTTGGCCATCCGGCGGAGCATTGGGTATCAGGCCCTGCCCGGTAAGATAGAACTGAATGTACTTGCCGGGTTGCACAGGATTGCTTGAGCCATTTACCGTGTCTTCGCAGGGGCTCTGATTGCAGTTCAAGGCGGCGATCTGGCCCGTCCCAGCCTGGTTTAGGGTGAAAAATCCCGGCGAGGCCGAGTTCATGTTCATCGATCCGCTTGCCAGTATCTGCGAGGTCGCCGGGTTCACCACCGCCACCGGGGCCGTGCCCGATGAAGGCGCTTCGAACGGAACCACGAAATTGATCTGGCTGGAAGCCACCGCCGTAATCGGCGATGGGGTGCCGTTCACCAGCACCTGTACGCCGCCCAGCGTCGTGGGTACCGGATAGGCTGTGTTGGTGGTGGCGGTCACCGGAAAGGTAACCGGGGCAAACGCGAATAACGACCCAAAGCCGCCCGGCGCCAGATAGAATGGCGGATCGTTCAAGGTGCCTAAGTTGCATCCCATGGCGCACACGAAACTGGCGCCGTTGGTCCCCGCCAGCGCCGGATAATGGATGCCCACGCGGTTGGATGAGTCGGCCACGTAAAGCGCGCCGAAACTATCTTGCGTAATCGCCACCGCCGGCAATACGCAATTGTTTGTCCCCGAGCAGAACAGCGACTGCCCGCCGGTCAACTCCGCCGCCGGCATCCGCAGCGTGGGAGTATTATTGTTTCCCAGCGGGTTCGGCACCGGATACCGCGAAACGCCGCTGTTGTCGCCCACCCAGATATCGTTATGGTAGCCGGCCACGGTATTCTGGTTCACCCAGACCGCTTCCGGCGAGTTCAGCCCCGTGATGAAATTGACCGGCGTATCGGCGGAGGTCCCGGTTGGAATGTCGAAGATCGTAATCTGGTTGTGTCCGGTGTCGGCCACATAGAGTTCGGCGATGGTGTCCTCGGCGATGTGGTGCGGCGAGTTCAGCACCGAGCTGCCGGTGGCCACGAAGCTCGATTGTCCGAAAACCGTGGAGGCCTGCTCGCCACTGGTGGGATTGGTCACGGAAAACAGCAGGACGCGGTTGGCGGATGCGTCCGACACCAGCAGTCCGCGCTGCGGGTCGAAAACCAGGCCGTAAGGCGACACCATCACGGACTGGCTGGCTTGCGGGTTCGAGACCCCGGTGAATGCGCTTTGGCCCAGCACCAGGTCGGCTGGCTCCAGGGATGTGGGGTTCGCAAATGGCGCCGGGAATCGCAGTACGCGCCCATTATACGTATCCGCGACGAACAGGTTGCCGGTGGCCGGATCGACCGCCAGCCCGGTGGGATAACACAGGCTGGATGCCGTTGGCTGCCGCTGTAGCGGCTCGGTCGGCGGATTCGCCACACCGTTGTAATTGCACACGGACGTCTTCATATCGGGTTCGCCGATGACGATATCCGCCTGCACGCCCGGCCCTACCTTGCGTGCATCGGCGAATCCCAGCACGCGATTGTTGCCCGGATCGGAAACATAGAGATGCGGCGTGCTGCCGCTCGAGTCCAACGCAATGCCCGCGTCGGAGGAACCTGAGGAGGAAGGCCCGAAATAAAATTCCTGGCCCTGGATGCTGTTTGGGCTGTCATACGGGAAGTCGCTTTGGCCTAACACCACCGTAGCCGCCGGAGCCGTTCCGGCGTTCGGAAAGACCAGCACGCGATTGTTGCCCGCATCCACCACGAACAAATCCGTCCCCGCCACGGCGGCCGCCACTGGGTTCGAAAGCGTGCTGGAAGAGGGCTGCGCGTTCCCCACGTTCGCCTTGCTGGTCGTGAAATTGGTAAGGCTGGCTCCCTGCCCGAGCACCGCGATAGCCACCGGAGGCGGCATGGAGACCGTCGTATCCCCGGTTGTCACGCTCCAATCCGCGCTGCTGAACGGATCGAAGATCAGCAACCGGTTGTTGCCCGAGTCCAACACCGCGGGTCCGTTGTTGATCATCACCAGGCCGTTCGGAACTTCCAAAGTGCTGGCCGTAGCGGTGGCAGGCGCCGGGTTGACGATCCCCGCCAAACGGCTGGCCGCCATCCCGTTCGAAAACGGCGGCGTAAATACCATCAAACGGTTGGCGTTCGAGTCCGAAACGAAAAGGTGTCCCGCGGAATCGAAAGCCAGGCCGGCGGGCTCGTAGATCGTGTTTCGATCCGTGACCCCCGAAGGCCCATTAGCCACCGTGAAGCCCGGCTGACCGATAACCAGAGTCGCGGCCGGATCGGTGGCGCCGGAAGTGAGCGACGCGGCGGCAAACTGCAGCACGCGGCGGTTACCGGCGTCCGTCACATACAAATTGCCGGAGCTGTCGAAGGCCAGCGAGACCAGGAAGGTCGAATAGCCAGCCGGACAACTGCCTGACAGACACAGCGTCTGCGCGGTAATCGCGCCGCCTTGGTTCGCCCGGCTCGAAGTATACTTGTCCGGCTGCCCCAGCACGATGTCCGGGCTCAAGTTACTGTTGGCGAAGGGCGCCGGATAGCGCAGCACCCGGTTGTTCCCCGCGTCGGCCACGTACAGGTTGCCGGTTGCATCCACCACCAGGCCCACCGGGTAGTACAGGCCGCCATTGGTCAACGCGAGAGTTGTGTCGGCGTTGGGCTGGCCGATAATCAGGCTGGGCGGCTGCAGGTTCGTCAAAGTCGCGCTGGTGGCGTTTTTCCAGGCCAGGATCCGGTTGTTCAAGGTATCCGCGACATAAAGGATGGGAGCGGAGCCGCTGGTATCCACGGCCACGCCTTCCGGCAAATACATGCCGCCGCTGGCGCCCAGGTTGGGATTCACGTTGGTCACCACCAGTTGCTCGGCGGGTGTCGCGGGCGGGTGTCCCAACACCCGTGCCGGGCTGGGATCGAGGACGATTTGCGCGTGCACAGCGGCCGCAAAGCTCAGAGCCAGGAAGGTATAAATATAGACAGAGCGCATGGGACTTACCCTACCTCAGGTTACCATGTGGGGCAGGATGCCATCCTGCGCGCGGGTGTGCGACACAAAAATCGAGCGCCGTGAAAAACTCAAAGAAAACCGCTAGATCCTAGCGTACGTGTACTTCAGGCCGAATTGGCCGCAGATGAACGCAGATGAACGCAGATAACACAGCGGGAATTGGACAGTCGGCGGGTTTTGATGGTTCCCGCTGGGCCGGAGGAAAGGATATCTGGCCGCAGATGAACGCGGATGAACGCAGATGAACGCAGATGAACGCATATAAAAGCAGGTGAGCAGGGACAAGACCAAGGGCAGTACGATCCGCCGGCTCAAGTCGCGTTGTTGAAGTCCACTTTTATGTCGCGCACCCGGCTGCGCGCCGATTGCCAAATCGGCGCCGGCTGGTAGTCCGCCAATGTATGCGATACACTAGCTCGGTGCCAGACATCAGCAGCACCATCCCGGATTTCCCGCTGACCATCCGCGGCATCTTCGAGCACGGCGAACACATCCACCCTGCCAGCCGGGTGGCGACCTACGCCGGCGGCCCCATCCGCCGCGCCAGTTACGCGCAGGTGGGCGAACGGGTGCGCCGCCTCGCCGCCGCCCTGGCCAAACTGGGCATCGGCCGGGGCGACCGCGTCGGCACCTTCGCCTGGAACAACCAGGAGCACCTGGAGGCCTACTTCGCGGTGCCTTCCATGGGCGCGGTGCTGCATTGCATCAACATCCGCCTCTTCGCCGAACAGTTGATCTATATCGTCAACCACGCGGCGGACCGCATCGTCATCGTGGATGGGTCGCTGGTGCCGCTGCTGGCCAGGATCGCCGGGCAGCTCACCACCGTGGAGCGGTACATCGTGATCGGTGAGGGCGGCGGCCTGCCGCGCGAAACGCTGCGCTACGAAGATATTCTGGCTTCGGCGCAGCCCGTGCGCGCCTGGCCGGAGGTGCCCGAGAGCGCCGCCGCCGCCATGTGCTACACCAGCGGCACCACCGGCAATCCCAAGGGCGTGGTCTACAGCCACCGCTCCACGTGGCTGCACGCGGCGGCCGCATCCATGGCCAACTCCATCGGCCTGACGGAGGACGACAAGATTCTGCCCATCGTGCCCATGTTTCACGCCAATGCCTGGGGGCTGCCGTATTCCGGCTGGATGTGCGGCGCCGATTTTCTGATGCCGGACCGCTATCTGCAAG
>Ga0181525_10003957_pt1 | contig 11550 bp, 11 predicted proteins | sample PEATcosm2014_Bin_48_FD_121100 | JGI IMG/M metagenome (GOLD analysis project Ga0181525, IMG submission 121100) | Peatland microbial communities from MTU Mesocosm Facility, Houghton, MI, USA - PEATcosm2014_Bin06_10_metaG | ecosystem: Environmental > Terrestrial > Soil > Wetlands > Peat | place... | reverse complement strand
TGAGCGGCCTGATCACGCCTTCTCTCGAGGAGATGGCGCATGTGGCGGCCGAGATGCAGCGCCTGAACTACACGGTTCCGTTGCTCATCGGCGGCGCAACCACGTCACGCGTGCATACCGCCGTGAAGATCGCGCCGCGCTACGAAGGCCCGGTGATCCACGTCGTCGACGCCAGCCGCTCGGTCGCCGTGTGCCAGTCGCTTTTATCGAAGGAGCAGAAGGAACCTTTCCTTGCCGAGTTGCGCAAGCAATACGATCGCGTGCGCCAGCAGCACAGCGCACGCAAGGGTCCGGAGCTGATTTCGCTGGTGCAGGCGCGTGCCAATGCGACGCCGATCGACTGGCACGGCTACCAGCCGCCCAAGCCCAAGTTCCTGGGGCGGCGCGCGCTCGTGGCCCTGGACCTGCAGCAAGTTGCCTCGTATATCGATTGGGGCCCGTTCTTCAAGACCTGGGAACTGGCGGGGCCCTACCCCGCGATCCTGGACGATCCGGTCGTCGGCGCGCAGGCGCGCAAGGTGTTCGAGGACGCCCGGAAGATGCTCGCGCGCATCATCCAGGAACGTTGGCTCACGGCCAGCGCGGTCGTCGGCTTCTACCCCGCCAATTCGGATGGCGACGACATTGCCTTGTTCGAGGACGAATCGCGCCACGCGCGCCTGTTCACCTGGTATGGCCTGCGCCAGCAGACGCGCAAGCCGGTGATCGATGGTGTGGCCCGTCCCAACCGCTGTCTCGCGGATTTCGTGGCCCCTGCCGGCATTCACGAGGATTACATCGGCATGTTCGCCACCACGGCGGGGCTTGGCATCGAGGCGCGCGACGCCCAGTTCCTGGCGGACCACGACGATTACAGCTCCATCATGCTCAAGGCCCTCGCCGACCGGCTTGCGGAAGCCAGCGCCGAGATGCTGCACGAACGCGTGCGCCGCGACCTGTGGGGCTATGCGGCCGACGAGCAATTGAGCGGCGAACAGCTGATTACCGAGCAATACCGCGGCATCCGCCCCGCACCCGGTTATCCGGCCTGCCCCGAGCACAGCGTCAAGCGCGAGCTCTTTGCGGCTTTGCACGCTAGCGAGATCGGCATGAGCCTCACGGAGAACCTCGCGATGTTTCCCGCGTCGTCCGTCAGCGGGTTCTACTTCTCGCACCCCGAGTCGCAATATTTCAACGTGGGGACGATCGGACGCGACCAGCTGGCGGATCACGCCCAGCGCCGCGACATCGATCTCCTGATCATGGAGCGCATGCTCGCGCCGAACCTGGAATGAGCCGCGCGGACCGCACCCGCGCCGTTGCTTCGATCGCGGCTTTGATCGTGCTGGGCGCGTGCGCAAATCCGCACGAAGCGACGCCGGCAAAACCGCCCCCGCTCCAGGTGTCGCTCCCCGCTTCGCCCACAATGCCGCTTGCGCCGCCTGCGGCATTGCTCCAGGACGCGAGCGTCGAGCTGCTCGCGCAGGCAATCGCCAGCAAACCCATCGTCCTGCTGGGCGAGGTACATGACAACGCCGCGCAGCATGCGCTGCGTCTGCAGGCGCTGCGCAAAGTGATCGAGGCGGGTGCGCGGCCGGCGATCGCATTCGAACAATTCGACCATGGCAAGCAGGCCGCCCTGGACACTGCCCGCCGCGAAACCGAAGGCAAGGACACTGCGCAGCGCGTGGACCGCATCGTCGAGGTCGCGGGAGCGCACGGTTGGAAATGGGAGTTCTACAAGCCCTACGTCGCGCTTGCGCTCGAATACAATCTTCCGATCGTCGCCGCCAATCTTTCGCGCATGGAAGCGATGCGCGTCGGCATGGATGGCGCGGCCGCGATCTTCGATGCGAATGAAATCGCCGCACTGGGGCTCAATTCGATCGATCCGGCACTGGAAAAGGCGCAGGAGCATGAAGTCGAGGAAGCCCACTGCGGGCGCACGCCGACGGACTCGATCGCACCGATGGCCCAGGCGCAAATCGCGCGCGATGCCATGCTCGCGCAGTCGATACAAGCGTACTTTGCGCGCGGCGTGATCCTGCTCACCGGCAATGGTCACGTGCGCAAAGACCTTGGCATACCCGCGCACCTGGCGCCCGCGGATCGCGCTCGCACCGTCGCCATCGGTCTGCTGGAAAACGACGACAAGGCGGCATCGATGGCCGTCGATTTCGACATCGCAATGCGCACGCCGGCGCAGCCACGCAAGGATCCCTGCGCCTTGATTCCCACGCATAGCTGAACGCGGGCCTTGGAAAATCCCTACGCACCACCGGGCGCGGTCGTCGCGGACATTGGCGCCCCGCCCCGCGCTTCCCTGCTGCGTACATCGGTAACGCTGATTTTCCTGGCCCCAGCCGCGCAGGTGGTGTCGTGGATCGTGCTCCCCATCATCGACAATGAGTTTGGTCGCGCGTTAGGCGGGCCGCCATTCAATGAGAATGCTGTTCTGGGGTTCGATCTGGTCCTGACATTCCTGGTGATTCTCGGATCGGCGTACCTCGCGGCCCGCATCGCCAAGGGACGCGCATGGGCGGTGGCAATGGTCATGGCAGTGTTCGGATGGCTGGTTTGGGTGGTCGAAAGTTTCAGTTCCGGCAACCCGTTCAGTTTGCCGATCTGGTACGAGTTGTTTCCGACGAACATCGGCCCGGCGCTGCTGGGCGCATACCTGTCCAACAGACGCTACCTGCGAACGACCGCGCGCTAGTCGCGCGATCGATCATTTGCGCGGTGGCGCAGTCTTCACTCTTCGCATCTCCGCGAACAGGTCCAGTTCCCAAGGGCGGATCGCCATGACCATCGTGGTCCCGCTGCGGTGCGCGTGGTCCAGCACGCGATCCTCTTCGACCAGGGCATCGAACTCGTCGGCAATCTTGCGCATGCGTTGCTGCAGCAGCTCCGTCGATCTTGAGGAAAGACTACCCGTCACGGTAACGCGCAGTTCGCCTTCACCCAGGAAGGACGAATCGAAGAAGAGCGGCCTTGCACGCGCTTTTCGAAGAAGGCCTGGAAGGGGCCCGACTTGCGCCAGGTGAAGTTGCGCGCAAGGCGCACGCGAATGCGATTGCCGGGAAGCAGGTCGACGATGCGCAGGCGATCCAGGTGCGCCAGATGGCCGACGAGTTGGGCCTCGGTGAACTTGTACGTCTCGAGGATCGCGGGGTAGGTCCAATGACTCGTGGCCAGAATGGCGACCAGAAGCAGCTTCGGGTCGCTGACGATGGCGCCTTCCTGCTCTTCACTCAGTTGCGTTAACTGTTCGCTTTCGGCACGCACCAATTCGAGCAGGTCACCCGCCTCGACCCCAAGCAGGCCGCAAATCCGCTCGAGGCGCTCGAGATCCATGTTCCCGATCGAGAACATGCGCTTGACCGACGACTCCGAGATGCCGAGCGCATCGGCGAGCTGCGCGTAGGTCTGGCCGCGCTCACGAAGGCTGCGCTTGAGCGCCGTGACGATTTCCACTGCGAGGGACATAAGTATCAAATTCTAGTACCCCAGGCATTAGAAAGTCCAACTTTCCTGGATTCGGTTGCACGGTTTAGTACCTTCGCCGACATTGCCCCCGGTGTCAGGCCAGCCAGGCAGGGAAACGAGCGGTTCGTCGGCGAAAGCCTCGGGGGATCAAATGGTTCCGGATCGAAGGGCGGTTGCAAACATCCTGGGGTGCCTTACGGCGCTGTTTGCCGTACGCGTACTGGGGCAGGCACTTCAGTTTTGGGTTCCGATCGCATTGCTGCCCTCGTTCGAGCAGTTCCAGGGAAGCCATCTTCCTTACAGCGTTCTGCTGCCCGCCCAGTTGTTGATCCTCGGCTTGATGGTGCGCGGCGCATGGTTCGTTCGATCGAACGAAGCGCACGTAGGCGCGAAGGCCGGGCAACTGCTGACATGGCTGGGCGGCATTTATCTGGCCGGTTCGATCTCGCGGATCGCGATCGGCCTGGCGGTTCCTTCTGCGCCTTCGTGGTTCCGCGCGCCCATTTCGGAAATCTTCCACCTCGTTTTGGCGGGCTACGTGCTCGTGCTGGCTCGGGTTCGTGCTCCATGCCCACGCGATCTCGCAAAGGAAACGTACGCATGAATAGAGCCTTGAGTTTCCTGCCGTACCCGCTGGTGCTCGGCGGCGCCGTGATCGGATTCCAACATGCCCTGTCCGCGGGTCTCGCTCCGGCATGGGCCGCCTACGGCGTGGTCGCAATCGCAGCCTTCACCGTTGTCGCGTTGGAGATTCTTCTTCCCGAGCACCGCGAATGGCGGCCGGCACGCAAGGAACTGCTGACCGATGCGACCTTCATGGCGCTGGTACAGATTGCGTTGCCGCGTCTTCTCTCGGCCATGTTTGCTGCCGCCCTGATCGCCTGGGGACAGTCGCACGTCCATGCAAGCCTGTGGCCCACCCAATTGCCAATCGCGATGCAATTGCTCGGGATGATCCTCATCATCGAATTCTTCCGGTACTGGCTGCACCGCGCGGCGCATCGCTTCCTGCCCCTATGGCGCCTGCACGAAGTGCATCACTCCCCGGAGCGCTTGTATGCGCTGAATGTCGGCCGCTTCCACCCAATCGAAAAGACTCTGCACTTTTGCATCGACACCGCTCCGTTCCTGCTTGCCGGCGCCCGCGTCGAAGTACTCGCGTGGTACTTCGTGGTGTACTCGGTCAATGGCTCGCTCCAGCACAGCAATGTCCGCCTGCGCCACGGGTGGTTGAACTACATCGTAGGCAGCGCCGAAACGCACCGCTGGCATCACGCACGCGATCCGAAGCTTGCCTCGTGCAACTTTGGCAGCACGACCGTGGTGTGGGACATCGTTTTTGGCACGTGGTACCTGCCGGCCGGGACAATGCCGCAAGACCTTGGCATCCCCAACCGCGCATACCCACGGGGATTCTGGGCGCAGCTCGCCGCGCCGTTTCGCGTGCGGCGCGCGTCACGCAAAGGCTGGTCCTCGCGCGCCGGCGAATTTTCCATGCGCGCCCACTTGTGGATCCTGCGTGCCCGCTCGTCGTGGCGGGTGGCGTGCCAGGCACGCAATCCGATGCGAACGCAACGCCGCGTTTTGCGCCGGATTGTTCGCAAAGGTCGCGGCACGCAGTTCGGGCGCGATCACAAATTCGAGGAGATTTGCGACTACGTAGACTTCGCGCAGAGGGTTCCCGTAAGCCAATACGAGGACTTGCGCCCATACATCGAGAAGCAGGTCGCGCAGGGAACGCCGGAACTCAATGGGGAGCCGCCCCGTTGGTATGCACGGACCAGCGGAACGACGGGCAAGCCAAAAGACCTTCCCCTGACCCCATCGCACTTGCGCGGCCTGCGGCGCATCGCGAAAAGCGCGGTCGCGTTTCAATATCGGACGTGCCCAGAGGCCTTTCGCGGCGGCATCCTGGTGATCGTCTCGCCGGCGATGGAAGGGACCATGGACAACGGCTGCTCCTACGGTTCGGCGTCGGGCATCGTTGCGGGCAATACGCCGGCTTTGGTGCGCGGGAAATTCGTCGTTCCTCCGTGCGTGTTCGGCGTTGCGGACAGCCGCGTGAAGAATCTGCTGATCCTCCAGCTTGCGCTGGCGCGCCCGGACATCACGTATGCCGGTGCGGCAAATCCCACCACGCTGCTCAATCTGCTTCGAATCTTCCAACTCCATCGGCAGGAGTTGCTCGATGGACTCGGCGAAGGCCGCTTCTGGCTGGCCGACCAGCTCTCGCCCGAAGTACGGGCCGCCGTCGCAGCGCGCCTGGTCCCGATGCCCAAGCGCGCCGGGCATCTGCGCGAGCAGGCAGGCAAAGCCGAATTGCGCGTGGCCGATCTTTGGCCCGAGCTGCGCCTGGTGGTCGGTTGGACTTGCGCGAGCGCCGCAATCGCGATGCGCGCACTGCGCAAGGAATTGCAAGCCTCGATCCGCGTTCTCGAGCTCGGCTACGTTGCCAGTGAATTTCGCGGGACGATCACGTTGGGCCGGCGCGCAGGAAGTGGATGGCCGTCGCTCGACACGCACTTCTTCGAGTTCGTCGAGCGCGACGGCTGGGACCGGGGTGCGCCCGAATTCCTGACCCTGGACCAGCTCCGGCGCCACGTCGACTACTACGTCGTGGTGACGACGCCATCCGGGCTTTACCGGTACTTCATCAACGACATCGTGCGCGTGCGCGGGTTCCTGGGTCGCGTCCCGCTCTTGCAATTCCGCCAGAAGGGCAAGGGTGTCACCAACATCACCGGCGAAAAACTGTACGAGTCGCAGGTGCTGGAGTCCGTGCGCGCCGTTGCCGAGGAGCACGGCATCGTCGCGCGGTTCCTGGTCATGCTCGCCGACGAGGAATGCTGCCGGTATCGCCTGTACATCGAGGCGGATTCGCAAAATCATCCTGATCCTGCCGTCTTTGCGCGCGCAGTCGATGAGCAGATCTGCCGGCGCAATGTCGAATACCGCGCCAAGCGCGAAAGCGAACGCCTTCCTTGCCTGCAGGTCACCTGGCTGCGCCCCGAGGCGGGCGAGGAATACAAGCGCCACTGCGTGCAGGCCGGGCAGCGCGAAGGGCAATTCAAGGTGCTCGCGCTCCAATACAGGAGGGACTTCAGCTTCGATATCGACGCGCATATGGAGGCCCGGCCATGAAGGTCGCTTCGATCGACGCATATTCCCTGACGATCCCGTTCCGCCAGAGTTTTCGCCACGCGGCGGCCGAGCGCTCCGCTACGCAATCCATCTGGATCGAAGCCAGGAATGGCGATGGCCTGATGGGCGTCGGGGAAGGTTGCCCCCGTGGCTACGTCACTGCGGAAACCATGGGAACGGCCGCCGCCTTCATTCGCGACTGCATCCAGGAATGGCGCGGCAAATGCCCGGATCCGCAATCCATCTGCAATTGGGTGCGAAGCCACAGCACAAGGATCGACGCCAATCCTTCCGCGTGGGCCGCGGTCGAAATTGCGCTGCTCGACCTCCTGGCGCGTGAGCGAAGCGTTCCTATCGAATCGCTTCTCGGACTGCCGCGCCTCGAAGGTCGCTTCACGTATTCCGCGGTGCTGGGGGATTCCGGGCGGGTTGTGTTCGAGACGCAATTGGCGCGATACCTGCAAAGCGGCTTTCGCCAATTCAAGATCAAGCTCTCCGGCGACTTGCGTCGCGATGGATTCAAAGTCCGGGCGCTGGCGGCAGCGGGGATATCGCCCGATCTCGTGCGCGCCGACGCCAACAATCTCTGGAGCCGGCCGGAACAGGCGATCGAATTCTGCAAGGCCCTGTGCTTTCCATTCCACGCGATCGAGGAACCGTTGCGCGCGGGCGACTACGAAGGCATGAGACGGATTGCAGGGGCGCTGGGAACCCGCATCATCCTGGACGAAAGCCTGGCGCGCTCAGGACAACTCGACGAATTGCCAAAGGCCGACGGAATCTGGGTCGCCAACATCCGCGTATCGAAGCTGGGAGGCGTGTTGCGGTCACGGGATTGCATGCACAAGGCGCGTGAACGCGGGCTGGGCATCATCGTCGGCGCCCACGTCGGTGAGACTTCGGTGCTGACACGTGCCGCACTCGCCGTGGCAGGCACGATGCGCGGCAGGCTGCTTGCGCAAGAGGGTGCGTTCGGGCGGCACCTGCTTGCCCAGGAGATCACCAACGCGCCGGTCGAATTTGGTGCATCCGGCGTGCTGGATGCCGACGCGTTCGGTATCTGCGACCGACCTGGCCTGGGCTTTGATGTGGTGCGGCCGAACTTGCATTTGCGGAATCTGGCCATGAGGCACTAGCCAAGCGCAATCCGGCCAGTTAGGCTTGCGGCCGCTGAGCGCCGCCAACCAAGGCAATCGGCAAGAGAATCATACGAAGACGTTTTCCTAAACGCAGTCGCGTGTCATTCCCGTCGCCAATCCACAGAAGAGTTTAGAGGGCTCGATTCATGCAATTTTCCCTAAAGCGTATTCCGCTGCTGGTTTTCTTGTTTGGCTTGGCAGGATGTGCTACGACAATTGAACCGCAAACGGCCAGTTCGATTCGGCGGATCGGTGTCATATCCATCGCCGCGACGGACTTCCAACGGATATACGTTGGATTCATGGTATTCGGAAACGAGGGAGAATCGAAGGACATCCGGGAGTGGGACGTCGACAGGGCCTACGAAGACCAAATGGCGACCGCCCTGGAAGCGGTTACCAAGGCGACCGTCGTGCGAGCGCCGTACTCCAAATGGGAAATGGTTCATCTCAACGATCTGAACGGACCAATGGACCATCCAATGTTCTGGGATCCCAACTGGGACGCCGTACGCGAGGCCAACAAGAAATACTGTGAGGAAAACAATCTCGACGCGATACTGTTCGCCACGCGCGTAAGAGCAGGCGATTTCATCGGCGGAACAAACCAGAGAGTCGATGGCGTTGGAATCTACGCAAGAAGCAACGTGGCGAAACTGTACATGTCCGCGCGCATTACGATCTTTGATTGCCGCGCAGCGAAGCCGCTGATCCTCCGCGGATTCTCTGCGACCTCCGGAATATCGAAGGATCTGGCGACCAAGCCGATTGCGGAGTGGACGCCTGAAGAAGCAGACCAAATCAAGAATGGTCTGATCGCCCTGCCAGGTAATAACTGGATGAACGGGCTTAAGAGCATGTATGGGCAGAAACCGTGAACGTGCGAATCGCCGAGGGGCTTTGCCCGCTAGCGGATGAGTTGCCCGAAACGCCCAAGGCAGCCAGTCGCGCCACGGCTGGTCTCTGGAAACGTCAGGCAACGACGATCTGAAGCCGAACAAAGATAAGGTGCAAGAGGGAGATCGGGGAAAAATGTCCAAATTCTGTTTGGCGCCGGGCAAATGTGCTTTTGATCGACGCAAGCAAGCGCGGCCAGGAAAATTAGGGCTGGTTTTTTCGGCGGCGGTGTTGATTGGAGCAATCGCAGGTTGCGGCGATACACCGAAGTTGCCGCCGGCGGCGCGTCCAAGTCCGCCAACCCACATTGCGACGACTCCTGGAAGCAAGACAAAACTCAACTTTTATGTGGCCTTGAATGCCGATTGCAGTTCTATCGGCGACTCGACAATCCGGATCGTCGATCCGCCGAGCCATGGCTCGGTGGCGGTCGAACAAGGAACCGACTATCCGGAATTTGCGTCCAACAACCAGCGCTTCGAATGCAACAAGCATGAGGCGCCGGGAACGATCGTGTACTACACGTCGGCACCTGGCTACGTTGGCAGTGATTCCGTGAAGATCGAGTCGATCAGCGCAAATGGATTTTCCCGGACCGATACGTTCGAACTGAAGATCGGCACGACGGCGCAGGAGCAAGGCAGAAAGGAAGAAGCAATTGCGCGAACCGTTTTGAGCGGCGCCGACCAGAAATTGGATTTCCAGTATTCCATCAACTCCGATTGCACATCGTTGGGGGACACCAAGATTCGGGTCCTGGATCCACGGTCCCATGGGAAGGTGTGGATCGAGGCAGGGGACGGATATTCGGAGTTTCCCAAATGGAATTCGCGTTACGAATGCAACAAGCAGCCGATTCCTGGCGCAATCGTTCACTATCAATCGGAGGCGGGGTTTGTCGGGCAGGATTCCGTTCGAATCGAAGTCGTCTACCCCAATCAGACGATTCGCAAGGAGTTCTTTGGCATTACCGTGAAGTGACACAGGCGCCGCCTGACTTGAACCGGATCGGGGATCGCGAAACGGCGCACCGCAAGCGTGAAGTTCCTCAAGAAGAATCGCAGCCGCTTCCCGGATCATCTGCTTTGCGAGGCGCGAGGCCTTGCCGTCTTGCGCGACGCAGCGTCGGATTCGGGCATCGACGTTCCCGAGGTGTTTCACGTCGATGAGCAAACTCTCTCGATGACGCGAATTGAAGCGACCGGCGGCACAACGGATCAATGGGTGAAACTGGGCCGCGGCCTGTCCGGGATACACGCACGGTCCAACGACCGATTCGGGTTCTTCGAGGACAACTACATCGGCCTCAACCCGCAGCCAAACGGATTCGAATCAAGCTGGGGCCGTTTCTTCCTGAAGAATCGCCTCGAATTCCAGCTCGGGATGATGTCCGGTCACCGTGCCCACGCTTCGTTTTTCGAAATCCTGAGCAAGCACGGAACTCGCCTGGTTGAATTTCTCGACTCCCAATGCAACAGGCCCTCGCTGTTGCATGGCGATCTCTGGAATGGCAATGTCGTGTTCGGTTCCGATGGCCGCGTCTGGTTGATCGACCCGGCGGTGTACTTCGGCGACCCGGACGCCGATCTCGCCATGACGGAAATGTTCAGCGGATTCGCGGCTGCGTTCTATTCGGCATATCGCAAGGAAATTCCGCAGTCACCCGCCTATGCCATCAAGCGGCGCATCTACAACCTTTACCATTACCTCAATCACCGCAACCTGTTCGGGGACGGTTACCTGGAAGGATGCGAAGCGGGTTTCGCCGCGATCGAAGGTCTTTGAGCGCAATGGAATCGACCACTGTACTTTTGTTGCCGGGTCTGTGGAACTCGGGCCCGGATCATTGGCAATCCCATTGGGAAGCCGCCTTCCCGATCTGCAAGCGCGTGGTGCAGCACGATTGGGAAACACCCAGGGCCGAGGATTGGATCGAACGCTTGCAGGAGCAAATCACGGCGATGCAGGCCCCGGTTGTCCTGGCCGCGCACTCGCTTGGTTGCGCGCTTGTGGCGCGTTGGGCGCAGGTCCATGGAAAAGGCGTGGACGCCGCGCTTCTGGTTGCGCCCAGCGACACCGAGGCCCCCAGCTATCCGTCGGGCACGACCGGCTTTGTACCCATGCCGCTGCAGCGCTTGCCGTTCCGGAGCATCGTCGCCGCGAGCACGGATGATCCGTACGTTTCCTTGGAACGCGCGCGATTCTTTGCGCAGGCATGGGGTGCGCAATTCCATTGCGTCGGTCCCAAGGGGCACATCGGGACCGCGGCGAAGCTGGGCATGTGGGACGAGGGTCTGGACCTTCTTCAGCGACTGCGCGCATAGCGCGGGAGAAGTGTGGTCGCCAGGCTTTCCGCGGCAAAGATCACGAGCGCCAGCCAGATCAGGCCGAAGCCGATCGCCTTGTGCGGATCGAATGGCTCCTGGAAAATGAATATGCCGGTCAGCCATTGCAGCGTCGGCGCCAGGTATTGCAGCAGGCCCAACAGGTAGAACGGAATCCTTCTCGCTCCAGCCGCAAAGAGCAGCAAGGGCACCGTTGTCACAGGGCCCGCCAGGATCAGCAGCAGCCGCATCGACCACGGTGCATTCTCGAATCCAAGTTCGCCATGGGCTTGGAGCCAGAACAGGTAGCCGACCGCGATCGGCGTGAGCACGGCCGCTTCGACCGTGAAGCCTTCCAAGGCGCCGAGCTGAGCCGTTTTGCGCAGGAGGCCATAAAGCGCAAAGCTCACCGCCAGCGTCAGTCCGATCCAGGGAATCGCGTGCGCCTGCCAGGTCAGCCACAGGACAGCAACACCGGCAATCGCGACCGCTACGGTCTGGCCGATCCGCAGGCGCTCATGAAACAGCAGGGCCCCGAGCAACACGTTGACCAGCGGATTGATGAAATATCCCAGGCTCGAGTC
>Ga0181525_10003956_pt1 | contig 11551 bp, 9 predicted proteins | sample PEATcosm2014_Bin_48_FD_121100 | JGI IMG/M metagenome (GOLD analysis project Ga0181525, IMG submission 121100) | Peatland microbial communities from MTU Mesocosm Facility, Houghton, MI, USA - PEATcosm2014_Bin06_10_metaG | ecosystem: Environmental > Terrestrial > Soil > Wetlands > Peat | place... | reverse complement strand
TGGTCGGCACGCCACCGAAGGTCGTCAGTCGTTCCGATTCGATCAACGCGAGGGCCTTGCCGGCGTCGAAGTGGTGCATCATGACCAGTTTGCCCCCCGCGGCGGTCGACGTGATCATCGTGGCGAGACAGCCCGTGGCGTGAAAGAGCGGCACGCTCAACAATCCGGCGTTTTGGATGCTCTCACCCTTTTCGTCGAGATTTCCGATGCCAAAGCGCAACGTCGTGCGTTGGCCGGCGAAGAAGAGGTTCATCAGGTTCGTGACGGCGTTTCGATGGGTACCAACGGCACCCTTCGGGTGACCGGTCGTGCCCGACGTGTAGAACATCGTCGCGTCATCCTCGGGCTCGATCACGATGTCGGGCGGCGTGGCACCCAGGTCGACCGTCCCCACGAACTCGTCGAAGTCGACGATGCGAATGCGGTCGTGGCGTGCGCCGAGTACCGCGGGGCGTGATGGATCTTCGCTGATCACGACGACCGTCTGGAGCTGTGCGAGGTCGGCGAATTTCGAACGGACTCGTTCGAGACGTTCTTCGTCAACGAAGAGGATTGACGTTCCCGAATCGTCGAGTCCGTACTGCAGTTCCTCGGGCGTCCACCACGCGTTGATCGGTACCGCGACGGCACCGGTGATGATCGTCCCCCAGAACGCGATGACCCACTGAGGGAGGTTGCGTGAGGCGATGGCGACTCGGTCGCCCTTCGTCACGCCGGCGGCGATGAGTCGCTCCGCAATCGTCGACGCAGTGCGGTAGTGCTGGTCGAAGGTGAATCGCTGACCTTCGTAGACCAGAAAGTCCCGGTCGGCGTAGGAGAGCGACAGGTCGAGAATCTGGCGCAGATTCGCGGGCGCGTGTTTCCACACGGTCATCTCAATCCCGTTGATGGACGTTCGCTCGGTTTCGAACATCTGGCCCGGCGCCATCATTTGGCGGTTCGCCTCCGCCATCGAAAGAGGCGCGTCGCTCATGGTGGCGAGATTACTTGGTGGTCGTCGCCGGTGGGAAGAGTGCGTCGCGATAGTGGGCGAGTTCCGCGATCGACTCGAGGATGTCGTCGAGCGCGCGATGCGCCGTCGCCTTCTCGGGCAACGCATCCAATACCTCGGGGTGCCATCGTCGCGTCAACTCCTTCAGTGTCGAGACGTCAACGTTTCGATAGTGAAAGAACTCTTCGAGCGTGGGCATGTACTCCTGGAGGAATCGTCGATCGGTGCCGATCGAGTTGCCGCACAGCGGAATCGTGCGCGCGTCAGCAATGTGCTCCTTCAAGAACGCGAGCGTCTGCTCCTCCGCCTCCTGGGTCGTCACCGTGGAGGCCTTGATGGCCTCGAGCAGGCCAGATTTCGTGTGCATCTCGGTCACGAAGTCACCCATCTCCTTCAGCTGTTCGGGCGTCGCGTGCAGCACCAAGTCGGGACCTTCCGCGACGACCACGAGGTTGTCGTCGGTGATCAAGGTCGCAATCTCGACGATGACGTGGCGTTGGGGCTCGAGGCCCGTCATCTCCAGATCCATCCACACCAGCACGTGATGACCTTACCGAATGCGCTACGAGGCTTCGCCATCGCTGGCGATAGCCTCGGCCTATGGAAATCCAGGTCAAGGTGTTGCGTGATGGCGCGACGCTTCCCTCGTACGCGAACGAGGGCGACGCGGGGTGCGACTTGGTGGCGGTCGAGTCGTGCGTACTCAAGGCCGGCGGAGGTCGAGCGATGGTCCCGACCGGTTTCGCCGTGGCGATTCCCGAGGGGCACGGCGGCTTCGTCTTACCCCGGAGCGGACTGGCCGCGAAGCACGGCGTCACTTGTGTCAACGCGCCGGGACTCATCGATGCGGGATACCGCGGCGAAGTGATGATCGCCCTCGTGAACCTTGACCCGACGTCGGATTACGAAGTCCGTAAGGGTGATCGCATTGCCCAACTGGTCGTGATGCCCGTCCCGCCGGCACACTTTCGAACGGTGGAGGAACTGCCAACGGCCGAACGCGGCGCGGGAGGTTTCGGGAGCAGCGGTCGGTGACCGGCCAGCTCGGACCGCTCGACAGCGCCTTCGTTTTGTTGGAAGTGCCCGGTTCCGCCATGAACATCGGCGCCGTCATCGAACTCGATTTTGGTGACGTGAGCGATCCGAAGGAACGTTTCGAACTCATACGGCGAAATATCGCCGAGCGGCTTCACGAGATACCGGTCCTGAGCCAACGAATCGTCAGGGCCCCCTTCGACATCATGTGGCCCGTCCTCGTGCCCGACACACATTTCGACCTCGATCGGCACCTCGCGCGCGTCGCGCTCCCGAGCCCCGGGACGCCCGACCAGTTCGACCAGTTGATCTCCGATTTTCTCTCACGGCCGCTCGTGGCGACGCGTCCGCTCTGGCAGCTCCTCATCATCGAGGGCTTGCAGGATGGCCGCGCGGCTGCGGCACTCAAGGTCCATCATTCGCTCGCCGACGGCGTTTCGGGTGCCGAGACCTTCGCGAGCCTCTTCGATATCTCTCCCGAAGTCCGGCCACCGGCCCCCAAACTCGAACCCGGCGACCTGAGTGATCCGATCGAATCCCCGTTCGGCTTGGTGCGCGATGGACTACGACACCTCGTCGAGAGGCCCGCTCTGGTTCTGCAGGCCGTGGTGTCATGGTCGGTGCGCCTCACGTCGATTCTGCGCGTCACGCTCGAGGTCGCGCTCGTTCGCGGAAGGAAGCGTGCGACTCCCGGACAACCCTCGATCTTCGAGGCTCGGCGCACGTCGTTGAACGCGGTCGCGGGGGTGGAGAAGGTATATCACCGCACCCGGGTGCCGCTCGCCGACGCGAAGCTCGCGGCGAAGCGTCACGGGGCGTCAGTGACGGACTTCGTGATGGCAGTGACCAGTGGTGCCCTTCGTCGCCTGCTCATCGACCGTGGTGAAGTGTTGAGGCGCGACCTGATCGCCTTCGTTCCCATAAATGTGCGGCCGGAGGGTGACGCCGCCCTTTTGGGTAATCAGATCTCGGGGATGCTCGTCGCGCTCCACGCGGACGTAGTCGAACCGGTTGAGCGGCTGAAGGCCATTGCGAAAGACTCCTCGAAAACCGTTGGCGTCCAGCGACAGAGCCGCGCGCAAATGTTCCAAGACATGCCACGCGTCCTCGGCCCATTGGTGATGTCACTCGGCGCGAAGTTCCTGTCGGCGTTCGGACTCTTCGACCTGCTGCCACCCATGGCCAACCTGATGGTCTCATCAGTGCCCGGACCACCGATCGCTCTGTGGCTCAGCGGTCATCGCGTCGTGTCCGCGGCGCCCGTCGGGCCCCTTCTCGGACCCTTCGCACTGAACATCACGGTGCTCGGTTTTGAGCAGAACCTCGAATTCGGTCTCCTCGGGAGCGCGGACACTATGCCCGACCTCGCGGTCCTGCGCGATTACCTACTCGAGGAGGCGTCGCTACTAATGAGGGCCTCCGAATAGAGAAGGTTGGCTCGTCGCGGCACGTGGGCTAATATGGATGTTCACGCGGACGTAGCTCAGTTGGTAGAGCGCGACCTTGCCAAGGTCGAGGTCGCCGGTTCGAGCCCGGTCGTCCGCTCCACATCTCCTCGTTGACGCTCCACGGTCTCGACACCCTGTCCTTTGAAGGGTCCGTGACTCGACGTCGCACCCAATTTGCGTCGATGTCCTCGGTCGTAGACTTGAACGCACGGCGAATGTGTTGTGAATCGAAAAGTGAGTGGTCGACGCGGCGAGCGTTGACTGGTCGGCCATCGGAGGGAGGCGACGTGCTTCACGATTCCGCACCGTCACGCGACCGGCGTTCCGCTCCCGCCGCAGCGAGCGTTGATGGGGTGCTCGCGGAACCGTCGAGCGCTCTTGGACGTTCCCTCGCGAGTTTCGAGGTCGTGTTGAGCGACGTGCTCGCTCAATTCGCCAAGAACTTCCTGCTCAATGACCTCTCGGAGGAGGTGTCCGACGACTTCTTCGATCGCGACCAACCGGCCTTTGCGTTCCCGCTCCCACGACGAGAGCCTCGCCGACGCCCTTCGGGCATCGAGCAAGTGCACCAAGCTCGGGTGAGCATTCGACGACTCCGCTCAACCCTGCGCACGTTCGAGGAACTCTTCGAATCCGAGTGGCTCTCGCCGATGGCGAGCGAACTCTCGTGGTACGCCGCGACCCTCGGAGAGGTCCGCGACTTCGACGTGTTGGGGTCTTCGCTCAGCGAGACAGTGTCGCTCATCGACGACGACCGAGTTCGCACGATCGTTACGAGTCACTTGGGTCACCAGCGCGATATCGCTCAAGACCAACTGACGAAAGAGAGGTCGACCAAACGCTACGCCCGCCTCGTCAACGATGTCGCCACCATTGGATCGACCGTGCGGTTCAGAGAGGACCTTCCCGGCTCGGCGTTAGAGAACCTTCGTCATGAGGTTCGCCGGACCTGGAAACGAGTGAAGATTCGTGGTCGTGAGGCTAAGAACAGTCCGACGAATGAACACCTCCACCGGTTGCGTATAGAACTCAAACGCCTGCAATGCGCCTGCGAAGTGGTCGCCTTGGTCGACACTGCCGACGCCACCAAAGTGGCCCGCGCGGCCGAAATATCCCAGACGCATCTCGGCGTGGTGCACGACCAGGCGGTGGCCTCGACGTGGCTGCGAACCCTCGTCGTCGACGAACCCCGGTTGCGTAAGCCGCTACGAGCCATATTGAGGATGCACGACGAGCAACGAAAGGTCGCGAAGTCCGGTTGGCTTGACGAGCTGGCCAAGGTAGAACGGCGCTGGCGGCGCTGGGACATCTGACGAAGGTCCAGAGCCGTGCGGACATCGTCGGCGCGTTGTGCATAGTCTCTAGCGATGGAGGTTGCCAAGGTACATCCCGCGATCGAACCGTACGTTCGCGCCGTTCGTGAACGGCCTAACGAGCATCCGTCAACGAAGAGCGCCGACGAGCGCCGTTTGGCGTACCGGGAACTCTCACTCGCGGCGCGCGGCGACGTGGAAGCAATGGACTCCGTGTCCGACGTCGTACTACCCCTCGAGGGACGCACGCTTTCGGCCCGGCTGTACGTGCCCCTCGACGACGAGAGCAAAGCTCTAGTGCTGTACTTCCACGGTGGGGGATTCGTGGTCGGTGACCTCGACACTCACGACGCACTGTGTCGTCGTCTCGCCACCGACACCCGGATGCGCTTCCTCTCCGTGGACTACCGCCTGGCCCCGGAACATCCATTTCCCGCGGGTATCGACGACGCCATCGACTCGATCCGCTACGTCAGCGCACACATCGGCGAATTCGACGACACCGGCGCCAAGCTGATCGTGATGGGCGATTCCGCGGGCGCCACACTGTTGACCGTTGCGTGCGCGCTCACGCGACGTGAGGAACTCGGCGTCGCCGCGCAGGTGGTCATCTATCCCACCCTCGGACCTGAGTTGTTCACCAATTCGGTGCACGCCTACGGCGCGGGCCACGTGCTCGACGTCGACCACTTGCGCTACGACTACGAGCTCTACCTGGGGGAGTGGCGTGATCACTCCGACCCTCGGGTGAGCCCTCTGATGTTCGAGGACCTCAGTGGAGCACCACCGGCCATCGTCGTCGTTGCGCAGTGCGATCCGCTTCGCGACGAGGCGGTCGCGTACGCCGGGTTGCTGGAGCATTTCGGCGTCAACGTGGAACTACTCGAAGCCGAAGGCATGATCCACGGTTTCCTTCGTTTACCGGTAATGGTGCCCGAGGCGCTCGAGATCATCGACGATCTCGGTCTGCACATGCATCGTTACGTCGAGCACGCCTCGTCGTGAACGTCCTGTTCATCACGCTCGACCAGTTCCGAGGCGATTCCTACGGTGCGGCGGGCCACCCTTTGGTTTCGACGCCGACGATCGACCGCATCGCACGAGAGGGAGTGCGCCTCACCAAGCACTTCAGTCAGGCGGCTCCGTGCTCGCCGGGTCGAGCCGCGATTTACACCGGGACGTATCAGATGAACAACCGGGTCGTGGCGAACGGTACGCCGCTGGCCGCGCATTTTGACAACGTCGCCATGGTCGCTCGACGCGCGGGCTACGACCCGACGCTCTTTGGCTACACGGACCAAGGTGTCGACCCGAATCGGGCTGAGGGTTACGACGATCCGCGCCTCGATAGCTATGACGGAGTACTGCCGGGATTCTCCGTGGGGCTCTACTTGCCCGAAAGCCAGGCCGGATGGATCCAGTACCTTCGCGCGAAGGGCTACGACGTCCCAAGTGGATGGCTCGTTGCCTGTCGCACGGAGCCCGAGCGACCCGCCGAACACTCCTTGAGTGGCTTTCTGACGACGCGCTTCGTGGAGTGGCTCGACAGGCAAGAGGGCGGATGGTTCGCACACCTCAGCTACCTGCGTCCGCACCCGCCCTACGCCGCGGCCGGTGCGTTCTCCACGATGTACGACCCCGATGACGTGGCCATGCCGATCGCGCCCGTCGATCATGAGCATCGACACTGGGTCCATGACGCCGCCCTGAACGTGGAGGGCAGCGCCGCGCCGACCAACGCCGAGGAGCTGCGCGTACTGCGCGCTCAGTACTACGGAATGATCAGTGAAGTCGACTCCCAACTCGCGCGGGTCGTGCGGGCCATTGAGGAACGAGGTGAGTGGGAGGACACGCTCGTCGTCATCACGGCGGACCACGGCGACCAGCTCGGTGACCACGGCCTCAAGGACAAGTTGGGTTTCTTCCCCCAGAGCTACCACGTGATCGGCCTATGGCGCGACCCGCACTCGGGAAACGCCGGACGCGAAGTGACCAACTTCACCGAAAACGTCGACTTGCTGCCCACGCTCGCCGACGCGATCGGCGTTGATGAGCCGGCGCAGTGCGACGGTCGCTCGCTCGCGGCGTTGATGAGCGGCGAGGACGTTCCCTGGCGACACGCGGCGCACTACGAATGGGATTTTCGGACGTACTTCATTCGAGGCGCCACGACACCGTGGCCCAGGGATCGCTCGCTTTCACTCGCGAACCTCGCCGTCTCGGTCACTGACGAACTGGGTTACGTGCAGTTCGCCGACGGCTCGTTCCGGTGTTTCGACCTGGTCGCCGATCCGACGTGGCGAAGTGAATGTCGCGACAGTGAACGTGTATTGCACGCCGCACAAGAACAGTTGGTCTGGCGACAAGAACATCTGCGCCGAGAGATGACCGATATGTTGCTTCGTCCCAGCCGTCCGGGTCGGTGGCCGGAGGGATTCAAGGAGTTTGCGGGCACGTCGTCGCACGTGTAGTGCGCCCCCGTCGCGCGTCAATGAACAAGGGGGCAATACCCGAGCGCGGCTCTGTCGTTAGGTAAGGTCGAACCTGTTCGGTATCACCGAATCAGCACTTGATAAGTAATATAAAACGAAGTCACTCTGGGGGGTTTGTGCCGACGTTTCCTCGCGAACGCCGATGGCTAGTGCTGTTCGTCCTGTGCATTGCGGTCTTTCTGGTGGTCGTCGACAACACGATCGTCAACGTCGCCCTGCCCACTCTCTCTCGCGACCTCCACGCCTCAAACTCCTCGTTGCAATGGATCGTCGACGGGTACTCGCTGCCGTTCGCGGGACTCCTCCTCGCGGGCGGCGGACTGTCCGATCGATGGGGCCGAAAATTCGTCATGCAGTGCGGACTGGTGGCCTTCGCGATCTTCTCCCTCGCGGCAGCGTTCTCGCATGACGTCGCCACGTTGCTCAGTGCGCGCGCGCTCATGGGCGCGTCGGCGGCCTTTATCTTTCCCGCGACACTCTCGACACTGACCGTCGTCTTCGAGGACTCTCGCGAACGCGCCAAAGCCTTCGGCATCTGGGGTGCCACGACGGGGGTCGCGATTGCGTTGGGTCCTATTGCCGGTGGGGCACTCATCACCCACTACTGGTACGGCTCGATTTTCTTGGTGAACGTTCCGCTGGCGCTCGTCGGTATCGCGGCGATTGCGTTGGTCGTTCCCGAGTCGAGGGCCCCGCGGCGACGGCGCATGGACTACATCGGTCTGGTCCTTGGCACTTCGGGCGTGACCGCGCTGGTCCTGGCGATCATCGAAGGTCCCGCGTGGGGCTGGCGCTCGTCGCCGACGCTGGTTCTCTTCGGGGTTGCGGCGAACCTGCTCGCCGGCTTCGCCCGGCACGAACTCGCGCACGCCGGCCCGCTCCTTGACGTGCGTATGTACAACAATCGAACCTTCGCCGCCGGCGCCGGGGCGATTGCCACGAACTTCTTCTGTCTCTTCGGCTTCATCTTTCTGGTCACCCAGTACTTTCAACTCGTCCGGGGCTACTCGGCGCTGTCGGCCGGCGTGCATACGCTGCCCTTCGCGTTCGCGGTCATGGTGACGACGCCCGTGGGTGCACTGGCCGCCCTTCGCCTCGGGACGCGCTACGTCGTCACGTTGGGACTCCTCTTCACGGCGGCGGCGCTGTACTGGATGTCGATGCTCTCGTCGAGCGCCGCGTACGTCGGACCCATCGTCGGTTCGATGCTTACCCTCGCCGTCGGATTCTCCTTAGTCAACGCGCCGTCGGTGGCCGCGACCATGGACACTTTGGCGCCCGAGCAGATCGGCGGAGGAGCGGCCGGCAACGAGACGACGCGCGAACTCGGTGGCACGATGGGCGTCGCCATCATTGGATCGGTCTTCGCGTCGCTCTTCGGTCCCGATATCCGTCGTGTCTTCGCACCCTTCCTCGGACACGGCATGAGTGCCGCCCAACTTCGCACGGCCCAAAGTTCGATGCAAGCGGCAAAAGAAGCCGTAAAACAGTTTCCGTCACAGCTGCAGGTTCACCTCGATGACCGAGTCACCGCCGCGTTCATGGACGGCTTGCACCGTGCCTGTCTCGTCGGGGGAGGCATCGCGGTCATCGTGGCAATCGTGGTGTTTCGCTACCTTCCCACCGGCCGTACATCGAGCGAGGCCGAACTGGTACTCGAGCACTAGGCCCCGAATGGGCGCTGCAGGTATCCGCATCCATTTTTCTGCTAGCAATGGATGCCAGACGCCGACCTCGGCGTGGGGAAAAATAGGGAGATTTCATGCAGCGCACTTTTCGGATTCGTCAGGTCCTCGTCGTGGCCGGAGCCGCCGGCCTGATGATGGCCACAAGCTTGACCGCGGGAGCCAGCACTATTTCTGGCAAGTACAACGCCATGGACGCGAAGCTCGTACCGTCAGCCTTCAAGGGTAAGACCCTTCAGGTGGCCACCGACGCCACCTATCCGCCCGACGAGTCGATGAAGGGCACCACGATGATCGGCTTCGACGTCGACCTGTTCAAGGCCGTCGCCGCGACCTTGGGACTCAAAGAGTCCGAGAACAACGTCACCTTCGACAACATCATTCCCGGTATCAGCAGCGGCCGCTACCAGATCGGCAACTCGTCGTTCACCGATACCAAAGTGCGCGAGAAGACAGTGAACTTCGTTGACTACTTCCAGGCCGGTGAAGGTGTGTACGCGAAGAGTTCCTCTAAGGCGAAGTTCACGGGCCTAAAGAGCTTCTGTGGTTCGACGGTCGCCGTCGAAACGGGAACGACGGAGCAGTCCGACGCAACCAACACGGCCAAGACCTGTCCTTCGGGCAAGAAGTTGACCGTGCTCCCGTTCCCCACTCAGACTGAGGCCAACCTCGCGGTCTCCTCGGGACACGCGACGTTCGGATTCGTCGACAGTCAGATCGCTGGCTACATTGCCTCGACGTCGGGTGGCCTGTTCAAGGTCGTGGGCAACGCTATTGAGGTCGCACCGTACGGCATCGCGACACCGAAGAACAGTGCCGGTACAGGTCTGGCCAAGGCCATTCAAGCGGCCCTCAAGACGTTGATTTCCAACGGTACGTACCACGCAATCCTGGTCAAGTGGGGCGTCACTGGTGGCGCGTTGACCTCTTCGCAGATAGTTCTCAACGGAGCCATCTCCTAAACCGTCGAGTAGGGAACGACCATGACATCTAACGGGGACGACGCGGTCCAAGTCGTCCCCGTTCGTCATTACAGCCGCTGGGTCGGCACCGTCGTGGTGTTGATAGTCCTCGCGATGATCATCCACACGATCTTCTCGAAAGTCGGCACCGGTGTCAACATCTGCACGAGGATCCACGCGATTCGACACTGTCACCAGCCGCAGCGATGGCGTTTCTATTGGAACATCGTCTTTCACTACTTCACCACCTTTGACGTGGTGCATGGCTTGTATCTGACGTTGGCCCTGACGGTACTCGCGATGACCATCGGCATCGTGCTGGGCGTGATCCTCGCCGTGATGCGTCGTTCGCATAGTCGACTGCTCTCGTCGACCGCGTGGACCTACACCTGGTTCTTTCGCGGTACCCCCGTCCTGGTTCAGTTGCTCTTCTGGTTCAACATCACCGCCCTCTTCAAGACGATCACCATCGGCCTTCCGTTCCTCAGCGTTACGTTCCTCCACCTCAACCTCATAACGCTCCTCACACCGTTCAGCGCAGCGACGATTGCGCTCGGCCTGAACGAGGCGGCCTATATGTCCGAGATCGCCCGAGCCGGTCTGCTCGCCGTTGACGAAGGTCAAATTGAAGCGGCCACTTCGATTGGTATGACGCGTGGTCAGTCGCTTCGGCTCGTCGTGCTTCCTCAAGCCATGCGCGTCATCATCCCGCCGACCGGCAATGAGGTCATCTCAATGTTGAAGACCACATCGCTCGCGAGTGCGGTCGGCGTCACTGAACTGCTCGGCGCGGTGACCAACATCTCGGCAGCCAACTATCAAATAATGGCCCTGCTCATCGTGGCGAGCCTCTGGTACCTGATGGTCACGACCGTTCTGTCGATTGGTCAGTTCTATCTCGAACGGCACTACGCGAAGGGCGCACTGCGTAACCCGCCACCGACTCCGATCCAGCGACTACGAGATGATCTGAAGGGCGTGGCTTCGAAGTATCGGACGAAACGCGGCGCGCCCGTAGAGGTGAGTTCATGACGTCACCCATGGTCGAAGCGATCGGAGTGCGAAAGTCGTACGTCGGGGTCGAGGTATTGAAGGGCGTCGACCTCACGGTGACGCGCGGTGAGGTGACCTGTCTCATCGGGCCCTCCGGATCTGGCAAGAGCACGCTCCTTCGCTGTATCAACCACCTGGAGAAGCACGACGCCGGGGAACTGCGCGTTGACGGTGAACTGGTGGGCTACGAGTTGCGCAATGGGAAACTCTACGAACTCAGCGACAAGAGAGTCTGCGGTGAGCGGGCACAAATTGGGATGGTCTTTCAGCGCTTCAACCTCTTTCAGCACCTCAACGTGTTGGAGAACATCACGATCGGCCAGACTCGAGTGAAGGGCGTCAAGGAGGATGCGGCCGTCGCGAAGGCTCGCGACCTCCTCGCTCGCGTCGGACTCGACGCTAAAGAGAAGCACTACCCGGCGCAACTCTCGGGCGGTCAACAACAACGTGTCGCCATCGCCCGGGCTCTCGCGATGGACCCGAAGTTGATGCTGTTCGACGAACCTACGTCAGCGCTCGACCCTGAACTCGTGGGTGAAGTGCTCGACGTCATGAAGGACCTCGCCCGCACG